>Ga0181534_10000194_pt1 | contig 43894 bp, 29 predicted proteins | sample PEATcosm2014_Bin_37_FD_119758 | JGI IMG/M metagenome (GOLD analysis project Ga0181534, IMG submission 119758) | Peatland microbial communities from MTU Mesocosm Facility, Houghton, MI, USA - PEATcosm2014_Bin17_10_metaG | ecosystem: Environmental > Terrestrial > Soil > Wetlands > Peat | place... | reverse complement strand
GGTAAGTCATCACTTCAAACGGCTCGTTCAGATCCTGAAGCTTCTTGAACAGCGTCGTGCTGTGGGTAAACAGCACGTTGTCGTCTGCCATTCCGTGCATGATCAACAACGACCCCTTCAGGAAGTCGGCGTAGTGCAGAACGCTGCTTTTCGTGTAGCCGTCCGGGTTGGATTGCGGCGTACCCAGAAATCGTTCGGTGTAGTGCGTATCGTAGAGCTTCCAATCCGTCACAGGGGCTCCTGACACGCCCGCTGCAAACACGTCGGGCGCCTGCATCATGCACATGAGCGCCATATATCCGCCGTAGCTCCAACCAAACACACCGACTCTCGCCGGATCGACATACGGCAGGGACCGCAGGAATTCGACACCCGTGACCTGATCTTCAACCTCCACCGATCCCATGTGGTGGTACAGAGCAGTTTCAAACTTGACGCCCCGCGAGCCGCTGCCGCGGTTATCCAGCGTGAACACTATGTAACCGTTCTGCGCCAGGATCTCCCGGAAGAATCCTTCGTTACCGCGCGGATACCCGCCCCAGGCCTTGCGGACGCGCTGGTAACCCGGGCCGCCGTAGACATCGACGACGACAGGGTAACGGCGACCCGGCTCCAGATTCCGTGGTTTGATGATTTGATAGTGCAGCGTCTGCCCGTCCTTCGCCGACAGCGTCCCGAATTCGGTTGGCAGGTGATCCGACAGGTAGGGCGCATACGGGTGATGCTCGTCCATCGGACCTATCAGGACCGCAAGCGCGGCCCCCGTCGCCGCTCGCAAAGTCAGTGTCGGTGGGCTTTCCGGAGTGGAAAAAGTGTCGAGGAACATCTGGGCGTTGCCCGACATCGCAATGCCATGCCAACCGGAGTCGCTCGTGATCTTCTGCATCGGCACGGACGCGTCGGCAAACGACACGCTGTAGAGGTGGCGCTCAATGGGCGACTCGGCGTTGGCGATAAAATAGACGAGGCCTTTTTCCTCGTCGACTCCGCGCATGCCGTGCGAGTCATTGTCACCGGTGACCATCCAGTTGCCCTGCGTGAGCGGACGGATGAGCTGCCCGGTCCAGTCATAGAGGTACAGGTGTTGGTAGCCGCTCCGGCTCGACGCCCAGATGAGTTGCTGACTACGGGCGAGGAAGGTGAGGTTGTCGTTGAGGTCAACCCACTTGTCGCTGTGCTCGCTCAACAACTCCCGCGTCGCGCCTGAGGTGGGATCGGCGCGCAACAGGCTCAGGGTTTTCTGATCGCGCGACTCGCGCTGGACCGCGAGCGCGCTGGCATCCGGAAACCAGTTGACCCGCGCGAGGTAGATATCGGTGTTGCCGCCGAGGTCCACCCGCGTAGCGGGGCCCCCAATATCTGCAACAAACAATTGCACATTTGCGTTCGGAGCACCTGCCGCCGGGTAACGTTGTTTGACGACGAGACTGCGGTCTGCATAAATCTCAAAGCGCTCGACCTCGGGCACCGGTGACTCATCGACGCGCGTGAAGGCAATCCGCTTCTCATCCGGTGACCACCAGTAGCCGGTGGAGCGGCTCATCTCCTCCTGCGCAATAAACTCCGCGGTGCCGAAGCTGATAACCCCACCACCGTCGTGGGTGATAGGAATCTCTTTCCCGCCCGCGAGATCGTAAACAACCAGGTTCTGGTCGCGTATGAAACTCACATAACGACCCAACGGTGAGAATTTCGCATCGGTCTCGTAGCTCGCCGTATTCGTCAGCCGCCGTACGGCTTCATTCGGCTTGGCGTGCAAGTCGTAGAGATACAGGTCGCCGCCCAGCGGAACCAGCAGGTAACGCGAATCCGGGGAAAATTGATATTCGACGATGCCCGACAGTGAGGATGTCCGTTGGCGCTCGCGTCTTTGCTCTTCTTCAGACGACAGGGCGTGTTCCTGCGGCACGAGCTTCGAGGCGTCGACGAGCAGCCGGTGATGGCGCTTCGCGATGTCGTAGGCCCACAGATCCAGCCGGTCCTTGTTGTGCTCGGCCCCCTTCAGATAGGTGACGAGCCGACCGTCCGGTGAGATCTGGGGCGCGCGCAGGCTCGACCCGGAGAGGTCCGGAGCGCTGAACATACGATCAATTGTAAGTTTTTCGGCTTTGGAAACAGACGCGGTGAAAGACATGAATACTGCCGTGAGTGCGAGGAGAAGCCAGCGGGAAGTCAGTCGTGTGTGCATGCCGTTTTGTTAGACTTTGAGTCTGCAGTGGTCGGATTCGAGTTTAGGCATGAAGAACCTGAAGCGCCATGGTTGGCTGATTCTGGCGTGCGCCGTGGGCGCGCTGGCGGCCGCATGTCACAGTCTCACTTTCCAGGGAGCGCGCCCTATGCCCGGTAATGGTCCCAACGGCAGCGACGTACGTTCGAGCAGCCAGATCGCGGTGGGCCTGTCGCCAACGCCAGCTGCACCTCTGGTTTATCCGATCACCGCGCGCGTGGGCGTCAAGGACAACTACCATGAGACTGTCGTCGAGGATCCGTACCGCTGGATGGAAGATCTGGACTCCGACGCGACGCGCCACTGGGTTGAGTCCGAGAACCAGATCTCCAAGCCGCGGCTCGAGTCGATTCCGCACCGCGCCTGGTTGAAGGCGCGACTGACGGCTCTGTGGAGCTACGAGCGCTTCGGCGTGCCTGTGCAGCACGGTGGCCACTATTTCTTCCTGCGCAACGACGGCAAGCAGAATCAAAACGTCCTCTACGTTTCAGACAGCGTGAGCTCTCCCGGGCGCGTGCTGTTTGACCCGAACACGGTCAGCGAGGACGCCACCGTCTCGCTGTCCGCATTCACGCCCAACCAACAGGGAACGGAAGTCGGATATGCGCTGTCTGACGGCGGAACTGATTGGCAGACGTGGAAGTTCCGGCGCGTATCCGATGGTCAGGATCTGAGCGATACCCTGCGCTTTACAAAATTCTTCGGTATCTCCTGGGCTCATGACGGCTCAGGTGTTTACTACGATCGTTACCCGGTGTTGCCGAACGGCAAGGGCAACGACTCGGGTCGGCCAGCCATCTACTTCCATCGCCTGGGCCAGTCCCAGGATCAGGACAAACTCGTCTACGAGGTGACGGATCATCCGACGCGAGTGCCCGTAGGTCGGGTCACTGACGATGGCCGTTATTTGGTCATTACACTGTTCGACGGCTACGAGAGGAACGCGGTCAGCATTCTGGACTTGCGTAAGACCGGTGCCACGGCCAAGCCGCTGTTTTATGCCTGGGACGCGCTCTACGACTTCATTGGATCGAAGGGCGACCAGATCTATTTCCTCACCACGAAGAATGCGCCCCAGCGCAGGATCATCGTCGTGGACGTCCAACAGCCGGTGGCGACTTTGTGGCCAACGGTGTTGCCCGAGCAAAACACCGCGCTCGATTCAGCGGAATATGTCGGCGATAAGCTCATCGCGAAGTACGTGCAGGACGCGCATAGCGTCGTGCGGACTTACGATGCCGATGGCAAGCGGCTCGGCGAGGTGGCGCTCCCCGGACTGGGTGCTGTCAGCGGATTTTCGGGCGCAGCGGGCGACACGGAAACATTCTATTCCTACACCGACTATCTGACGCCGCTGCAGATATTTCATTATGACGTGAAGTCCAATACCTCCACGCTGTGGCGCAAGCCCGTGATCGACGCTAGTACCGATCAATACGTTACGGAGCAGGTCTTCTACGCCAGCAAAGATGGAACGCGCATTCCGATGTTCATCACACATCGGCGTGACATGATTAAAAACGGCGACAATCCGGTCCTGTTATACGGCTATGGCGGGTTCAGTGTTTCGCTGACTCCGATGTTTCGTGCCTCCGTGTTGGCGTGGCTCGAAATGGGCGGCGTGTATGCAGAAGCCAACCTGCGGGGCGGCGGCGAGTATGGTGAGAATTGGCACAAGGCCGGGACGCTTGCCAACAAGCAGAACGTCTTCAACGACTTCATCGCCGCGGCTGAGTATCTGATCAAAGAGCGCTACACGCGCAGTGCCCGTCTCGGGATTCACGGCCGCAGCAATGGCGGGCTTTTGGTTGGGGCGGCTTTGACCCAACGCCCCGACCTGTTCGGCGTGGCACTGCCGGCGGTCGGTGTGTTGGATATGCTTCGCTATCACACTGCCAGTGCCAACGCACGGCAGTGGTCTTCGGATTACGGACTGAGCGACGACGCGGATCAATTCAAGACTCTGTATGCCTATTCACCGGTACACAACGTGAAGAAGGCAACTTGTTATCCGCCGACGCTGGTCACCACCGCCGACCACGACGACCGTGTTGTGCCTTGGCACAGCTTCAAATTCACGGCTGCGCTCCAGGCGGCGCAGGTCTGCACCAACCCCATTCTGATCCGGGTTGAAACCCGGGCGGGCCATGGTGCCGGCAAACCGGTGTGGATGCAGATCGAGGACTTCGCGGATCAATGGGCTTTTGCCGCGCAGGCCTTGCAGATGCCCGTGCCTCCGGAAATGTGATCGCCGGCACGAAAACGCGGCCGGCTGTTGGGAAAAATAGCCCCCGGCAAGCTGTTCGAGGACTCCCTCGTGAAGTTCAGATTCAAGGCATTCGGGTGGCATGTGACGGCCAGCATGTGCCTATTTCTGTTGGCGCTGGGCACGCTCTACCTGGGCTGGTATCAATGGCCGGGTTGGTATCTGACGGGCGCCACGACCATTGTGTTGATGATGGCCGGCATCGACGTCGTGTTGGGGCCACTGTTGACCTTCACGATCGCCAATCCAAACAAGCCCCGTCGGGTGCTGGCCCGCGACATCTCCATCATCGCCTTCTTTCAGCTGGCGGCGATGGGGTATGGCATCACCACCCTCTGGAACGGCCGTCCCCTGTACTACACCTATTCCCTGCGGTTTCTGGAAATGGTGCAGGCGAGCGATCTCAATCCCGAGCAGGTGGCTCTCGGCAGGCAGTTGAACCCTGAGTTTGCGCCCTATTGGTATAGCCGGCCCCGCTGGATCTATGCACCCTTGCCCAAGGACGAGAACCTGTCCAAACAGATTGTGGAGTCCTCGATCGTCGGCGGTGACGATGTGATCCAGATGCCGCGTTATTACCGGCCGTGGGAGGAGGGTTTGACGGATCTGCGTAAGGAGCTGCGAGCCGTGTCCAAGATGACCGAGCTCAGTGTCCCCGAGAGACAGATCGCCGGTGAGCGCATGCGCGAGTTGGGCGTCACCGCCGATCAACTCGTTGCGCTACCCATGATGGGGCGGCGTCGGCCGCTCGTGGGTGTGATCGATCCGGCAACGGGCCGCATCAGAAAGTTGCTGCGCGTCGACTAGGACGGTGCGCTTTCGTCGGGTTCTTCGCTGAGCTCCGGAGCGTCCCCGGGAATCGCATGTTTTTCCGCGAGCCAGGCCCCGAGATCAATCAACCGGCAGCGCTCGCTGCAGAACGGCCGATATTCCGAGGCTGACCAGTCGATGGTGCGCTTGCACGTCGGACACTTGACGAGTGTCGGACTCATCAGCCGCAACAACTGAGGATGAAGGGCACGTCCTGCGTGGTTTGGGTCGGCCGCGAGGTGAGGCCTTTCCACTCCAGGAACCGGACGCTGCAGCGATAGTGACTACCGCTGATCTCGGGATACATCCCGACGCTCATCGGCAGAGAGATCCGCAGTAGCTGATACGGCGTGTCGCGATCGAAAGTGATGTGGAAGAGGCCGGCCGTCGCCTTCTCTTCCTTGGTGCGCCCGTTCTGACGGGTGAGCCACAGGAGCTCCGCGATTGCATCACACAGCGGTCGCAACATCCCGAGCCACTGGTTGAATGTGCGGATGCGCGGCTCATCGGACTGGGCGAGCCAGTAGTAGTAATCGGGCAGATCGAACTCGCAGGTGCCACCGGGAATGGCGCTGCGATGCTTGATTGCGCTCAGGAATTCCGAATCGCGCAGCGGCTGCAGGAACGCAGATCCTGCGTTCATGAGCTCACCGCGCAGACGCTGGAGGTTGCCCACCAGTGTGCGCAGGCGTTCCGGATCGACGCCGGGCTTGGATTGGAACTCAGTCAGGGTTCCCAGATGGCGCTCCAGTTCCTTCAGCACATCGGAGCGGACATCCCCTCGCGTCGTGATGGCGAGGATGTCGATGAGACTCGCCATCGCGGCCCGGCTACCCCACTGGCTGGCGATCTCGTTGTGGTAAAGCGCCTGGTTATAAAGGAAATCAATGCGCAGAAAGGTCCGCATCCGCTCATTGAGAGGCTGCTCGAACACGAGCGATCCGGTTTCTTCTTCGGTCTCAGGAGGCGCCGCGGCCTCCGGTGCTTCGGATTCTGTCATATGACGTATTGTGCGATACGTCTGCGCCGCACGTAAATGCGGAAATCTGCCCCAGGCTACGCTTGTTGGGCGAGCTCGAGATAGCGGGCGTGCAGTTGCGCGACCTGATCGCGCACAGCGGTCATGTCACCTTCGTTCTTGATGACATCGTGCGCGGCTTTCAGGCGCGAGGTGCGCGAGGCCTGCGCGTTGAGGATGGCGCGCGCCTGTTCCAGCGTCGAGCCGTCGCGGGACTGGAGCCTGCGGATCTGCAGCTCCTCATCACAATCCACGACGAGCACCCGGTTCAACTGCGAGCCGAGATTCTTTTCCACGAGCAGTGGCAACACCAGGATCTGGTAGATGCCGCCGAGCTCGGTGGACTTGGCTTCGACCGCGGCGCCGATGGCCGGATGCGTCAATGCTTCGAGATCCGCGCGTGCCATCGGATCGGAAAACACGATGTTGCGTAGGGCGGGACGATCGAGGTGACCGTCCTCGGTGAGGATGCCGGGACCAAAACGTTCCACCAGTCGCTCGAGCGGCGGTTGGCCTGGCTCGACAACATCGCGCGCGAGCTGGTCGGTGTCGATGATTGGAACGCCGAGCGCCCCGAAGAATTTCGCCGCAGTGGATTTACCGCTGGCAATACCACCAGTAAGTCCCACGCGGTACGGTCTACTACTCATGACGTGCGCTCACGGACGCGGGGCGAACATGCCAAGGTATTCAGTCACGACCTCGTGACCGAACATCAGCACTAGCCAGCCAGCGGCCGCCAAAAAGGGTCCAAACGCAATGGGCGTTGCCCGGCTCTGACCCCGAATGGCCAGTATCGCAATGCCCACCACGGCTCCGACCGTCGCGGCAAATAGAATGATGGGCAGCAGCATCTGCCAACCCAGCCACGCGCCGAGCGCGGCAAAGAGTTTGAAATCCCCGTAGCCCATTCCTTCCTTGCCCGTGATCAGCCGGAACAGATGATAGACGCTCCAGAGGCTCAGGTAACCGGCGATCGCGCCAATGATGCTGGAGCGCACGTCGACCGGCACCGGCGTCAGGTCGGCCGGGGAAGCCCACAGGCTCAGCAGCAGTCCCATCCACACCAGGGGCAGGGTCAGGCTGTCGGGAAGAAACTGCGTGTCGACGTCAATGAACGTCAATGCAATCAGAAACCAGGTCAGCACGATGGCGGCAGCAGTCTGCCAGCCATAGCCGAACTTCCAGGCGACCGCCGCGGATAGGATTCCGGTGAGCGCCTCTATCAGCGGGTAGCGGAGGCTGATCCGGATGCCGCAGGACCCACAGCGTCCCCGCAGCACCAGGTAACTGAGGATCGGGATGTTCTGCAGGGCGGTAATCTGGGTCTTGCAGCCCGGGCAGGCCGAGCGCGGGACGACCAGGTTGAACGGCTCGCTCGGGAGGGCTACTGCCGTGTCGTGCAACTCGGCGCATTCACGCCGCCATTGCCGCTCCAGGATGATCGGCAGGCGATAGATGACCACATTGAGAAAACTTCCGACCAGCAGCCCCACTATCAGGCAGGTACAGACAAACAGCCCGGGCGAGGCGGCCAGCAGGTCGAGTACAGACATTCCCGTGTGTCGTTAGACGACCGCACCGAGCTTGAAGATCGGCAGATACATCGCGATGACCATGCTGCCGACGAGCACGCCCAGCACCGCCATGATCAGCGGCTCGAGCAGACTCGACATGGCATCGACCGCGTTATCGACTTCCGCCTCGTAGAACGTGGCGACCTTGCCGGACATGGTGTCCAGCGAGCCGGACTCCTCACCCACCGCGATCATCTGGATGACCATGTTGGGAAACAGGGCGGTGTTTTCCATCGCACGCTGCAGTCGCTGACCGGTGGCGACTTCGTCGCGCATCTTCATCACCGCATCTTCATACACGATGTTGCCGGTGGCGCCGGCAACGGACTCGAGCGCTTCAACCAGCGGCACGCCGGCGGCAAACATCGTCGACAGGGTACGCGCATAGCGCGCGATCGCCGACTTGTTGAGGATCGGTCCGATGATGGGGAATTTCAGGGCCAGCTTGTCGATGGTCTGCCGCATCTTGCGCGAGCGCTTGTGGAAGTACGCGAACGTGTACACGGCGCCGGCCACCACCAGGGCTATGAAGAAGCCATCGGCCTGGATGAATTTCGAGATGTTGATGATCATCTGGGTGAACGCCGGCAGATCGGCGCCGAAGCCCTTGAAGAGCTCCTCGAACTGCGGAATCACGAAGATCATCAGGATGATGGTGACGACAACCGCGACGATGAGCACGGCTGCCGGATAGAAGAGGGCCTTCTTGACCTTCTTCTTCAACGCCTCGGTCTTCTCCTTGTAGGTGGCCACCTTGTCGAGGAGGGTTTCGAGAGCACCGGCCTGCTCGCCGGCCTGTACCAGGTTGACGAACAGATCATCGAAATAGAGGGGATGCTTGGCCAGCGACTCGTGCAGCGAGGTACCGCCTTCGACATCGGATTTGACGTCGAGGACCAGTTTCTGCATCGCCGGCTTTTCGTTGCCGTTGCCGACGATCTCGAACGCCTGGACCATCGGAATACCCGCCGCGAGCATCGTGGCGAGCTGACGGGCAAATACGGCGATATCTTCCGGCTTGACCTTGCCACCGGACTTGAAGGAGGTCGACTGTTTGCGGATCTTCGACGGCGCAATGCCCTGGCGGCGCAAATCGGCCCGCAGCGCGGTCTCATCCGGCGCCAGGCTCTTGCCCTTCACGCGGGTGCCGCGTTTGTCCTTGCCCTCCCAGGTGAAAGGAATATCGCGCTTGAGCGCCTTGACGGTGGTGGTTGCTGCCGGAGCCATGGTTTATTTACTCAGTCCTCATCATTCGATGGTGACGCTGTTAACTTCCTCGAGACTCGTCAGGCCCATTTTGACCTTCTCCAGGCCGGAGCGACGCAGGTCCCAGACGCCGTCTTTGCCTGCCTGCTCGCTGATGTCCACGGCGCTGCCGCCGGCGAGAATGATGCGGGCAATGGACTCGGTGATCGGCAGAACCTGATAGATACCCACGCGGCCCTTGTAGCCGTCGCTGCAGTTCTGGCAGCCCTTGGGTCCGAAAAGCTTGATGCCCTGGGCGATTTCCTCGTCCGAGAAACCCTCTTTCAAGAGGGCTTCGCGCGGCACGTCGAGCGGCTGTTTGCAGCTGCCGCAAAGGCGGCGTGCCAGACGTTGGGCGATGATCAGGCTCACTGAAGTTGCGATGGCGTAGGGCTTCACGCCCATGTCCACCAGACGTGTCAGTGTTTGAGGCGCGTCGTTCGTGTGCAGCGTCGACAACACCAAGTGGCCGGTTTGTGCGGCCTTGATGGCGATTTCGGCCGTCTCCAGGTCACGGATCTCACCGACCATGATGACGTCAGGGTCCTGACGCAGGAACGCGCGCATCGCGGCCGCGAAAGTCAGTCCGACCTTCGGGTTGACGTTGACCTGGTTGACGCCCGGCAGGTTGATTTCCGCCGGATCTTCGGCCGTGGAGATGTTGGTGTCTTCACGGTTGAGAATGTTGAGTCCGGTGTACAGCGACACGGTTTTACCGCTACCCGTGGGACCGGTCACCAGGATCATGCCCTGGGGCTTGGCCAGGGTCTTCATGTACAGGTCTTTCTGGAACCCCTCGTAGCCCAGCGCATCGATGCCGAGCGTGGCGGCCGTGGGGTCCAGAATACGCATCACGATCTTCTCGCCGAAGAGCGTGGGACACGTGCTCACGCGAAAGTCGATCGCGCGAGTCTTCGACAACTTCATCTTGATGCGCCCGTCCTGCGGGACGCGGCGCTCGGCGATGTCGAGCCGCGCCATGACCTTCAGACGTGCTGACAGTTTCTGTGCGAGCTGTACCGGCGGTTGTGCCAATTCCTTCAACACACCGTCGATACGCAGTCGGACGCGATAGATTTTTTCGTACGGCTCGAAGTGAATATCCGACGCTGAGCGACGGATGGCATCCAGCATGACCTTGTTGACGAAGCGGACGATCGGAGCGTCTTCGACATCGTCGCGGGTGACCTTGTCATCCGGGCTCTCATCGCCACCGCTGGTTTCCAGGGCGTCGAGGTCCATGCCCTCGTCGTCGGAGAGCGCAGGCATCTGGGCATCGGCCTGCTCGATTGCCTTGTCGATGGCCTTCTGGAGCTTGTCGTCTTCGACGACCACGGCCTCGATGCCGAGGCTCGTCTGGAATTTGATCTCATCGATGGCGTGCAGGTTGGTCGGGTCGGCCACGGCCAGGAACAACCGCTTGCCGCGCCGGAAAATCGGCAGCACGCGGTGTTTGGCCAACAGCTTGTCGCTGACCAGCTTGACGACATCGACATCGATGGTGAGCGCATCGAGGTCGAATAGTGGCACGCCGAATTCGTTGGAGGCCGCGACCGCGATGTCCCGGGCGTTGGCCGCCCCGCTGGTCACCAGCTGGGTGACAACGCTGGTCTTGCGCTCACGCGAGGCATTCAGAGCCTCGAGCATAGCCGCTTCCTCGACGACTCCGTCTTGAACGAGTCGTTGCGGCAAGCCGCCGAGGCCCGAGCGCGAGCCGCCGAGCGCCAAAGAAGCGTTGTCATTCATGGGCTTATGGCAACCAGGATACGTCCGGAATGGCTAGTCTAACTAAGACGGGTCACGTCAACTGTCAAATCTTGTCGGATGTTCGCACAAGCCGCCGAGCGGTCAGCGTGATTGGCTTCCCAAAAGACGAAGCCCCTCCCGGGGAGGGGCTTCGGTCCGGTGGCGCCACGGGTGTGACGGGGGACCCACAGATCAGTTGTGGCAGGCACCCGGCAGGTACTGCACGGACACAGTGGTCGCGCCAACGGCAGCAGACGGATCCAACGAAGCGCTCGAAGGAGCAGTGGCCTTGCCGCAAACCCAGACGATGTCGGCGTTTGAGCTGAGGTACGGGGTCAGGGCCAGCGTGGCGGCGTTGATGGCCTTGTTCGCGACGTAGGGAGCAGTGTTCGAGTAGGTGACGGTGATCGCGCCCTTAACAACAGACACGCCCGAAACGTATTTACCGGTGGTTGCACCGGGGGCGTACATAATCGTGTTGGTGGCGCTGGCAGCAGCGTTCGTGACCGAAGCGGGGAACGTGCCGTTCTGAGCGTAGAACTCGCTCACGCCCGTCTTCCAACCATCGGCCAGGTTCAAACCTTCCGTGACCTGCGCGCGGATGGTGTAGTTCTGATAAGCCGGGATGGCGATCGCGGCCAGGATGCCGATGATCGCGACGACGATCATCAACTCGATGAGGGTGAAACCCTTTTGCACAGACTTCATTGACGAATACCTCGGAAGGTTGTTGATAGTGAAACTAGCGGCGCGTATCGCCTGCACAGGGAACAGAGCAAAGCCTGTGCCAATCGCGCAGCGACATGCAAGAGGCTGAAATGGCACGGGAATTTGAGCGATTTAACCTTTGAGATACGACATAACGGCGACTCCGGGTGACGACGTTCGCCGCAGCAGTGTCAGAAACTGACGTGGATTGTCATGTCGCAACGCCCACAGTCGCGATTTCAACGCAGTGACAATCCGGCGGAGGTCCCAGCGGCGGTCATTTCGCGCAGTTGGGCCAACGATTGCGGAGCTATCGTGGCGCGGAGGTCGGATTTCTCGTGCGGGTCGACACTCAGATCAAAAATGTGATCCACGCCCGTTTTCCGGTCGATCCAGTATTTCCAGGCATGTGTTGCATCGCGGTGGTCGATGAGTCCCGCGAACGCATGCTCCTCGAAGAAGGTAAACGGCAGGCCCGCGCCGGAGTTGAGGTCGCGGCCGATCCAAGTCGCGGGCAGAGGGACACCCAACTCGTCGAGCACGGTCGGGGCGATATCCACCTGTGATGGAAAACGGCGCACTGGCGCGTCGGCGGCAACTGCATATCCATAAGGGATCAGCAGCAATGGGATATTCAGCACTTCTTCGCGCACGCTGTTGGCATGAGTGTACAGACCATGTTCGCCCAGGGATTCGCCGTGGTCGGCCGTGATCACTACGAGCGTGTTCTGCAGGTAGCCCTTCTTTTGCAGCAGCGCCAACAGGTCGTTGATGATGGCATCCGCGCGCACGACCCCGTTGTCATAGAAATTGACAGCCGTCGCAGTCGGGCCACCGCCCGGACCCATGTCCTTGCTGTTGCTCAGGGCATAGCGCCTCGCCGGCTGAAAAGGACCCGGCGTGTCATCGGCCTTGCGCAGGATGTGAGCGGACATCAGGTGGAACTGCAACATGACCGGGGTGATGTGGTCCCAATCGGGCATGCGGGCCATCCGATCGGTGAGTAGGGCGTCGTCGTTCAGGTAAAATCCTCGCTCGCTCGCCTTGTTGCCGTCGTAGAACGTGTCCACCGGCCCGTACACCTCTTTCAGCTCCCGGTGAAAGTAGGCGTGATCCGCGCTCAATATCATGTGGATGCGATAGCCGTTGCGCCGCAGGGCGTCGTGGAAGATGAACGGTCGGAACGAAAATCCGTTCGGAAACTTGGAGGTGAACAGGCTGAACATGCCGCAGCTGGTATCTGCACACGTTGCGTGTACACCCCGGATGATGCGTGCAGATTGTTCCGCAGCGATCCGGGTCAGGTTAGGTGTAGTCGGGCGCGAATAACCATACAAACTCAGGTGATCGGGACGCAGGGCGTCGACGACAATGAATACGAGATTCCTTTTGGAGCCGTTGGATGGGCGGTAGTTAGCACGTGCCGCGTCTTCGGCCTGGTCCAGACGCTTTCCCCACACCGGGTTTACCGAGTACCCCTCCAGATTGAGCACGTCACGCGGCGGAAAGAAGGTGAGGCTCAGGGGCTCCCCGTACGGGGTCCAACTCGAGCGCGAGAACTCGTGCAGCTCCTGGGCAACAAATGCTGTCACACATACGGTGATCATCGCCAATAGGGAGCGGGGGATTTGCCGGGTGGCTGGGCCGACCCAGTCAAATTTGTTCAGGTAGCGCCAGCACAGTCCAAACAGTCCCGCCAGCAGAATCATTCCGACGATGGGGAATACGAACGTGGGTATGGACAGTGAGTCCGTCAAGACGACCGCCATTGAGAAGAACGTTGGAATGACGTCCCACGCAACGACACCACCCCAGGATTTCAGGCCCGCGATCACCAGCAGGTAGTAAGTGGCGAGCAGGCCGATGAGGGTCGCAGCCAGTGTGGCTGTCACCAGCCGTTGTAGGCGCAGTCGTTGCAGAAACAGCCGCAAAGTCTGCAGTAGGAGGAAGGGCACCGTGACCAGCAGAAGATGGGGTCCGATCGCGGCGGCCGGCTGAGCGAGGTAGGTAACGTAGGCGGCCAGGAAGCAGACCGGTATCGAGTACCAGAGCGCTGCATCCAGCCCGAAGCGCCGTAACACCGCTATTCGATTCCGAGTTTCTTGATGCGGTAGCGCAGGGCGCGAAAGCTCATGCCCAGGAGCTTCGCGGCCGCGGTTTTGTTGTAGCGGGTTTTCTCGAGGGCTTTCACGATCGCATCCCGCTCGATGTCCTCGAGTTGCGTCCCCAGGGCTGCGGAACCGGTGTCTTCAGTAGCCAGGGTGGGAACGGGTGTCGTGATGTCGCCTGCCGGGCGGGCCGCGGCTCGCAACTTGATGTGCTCCGGTGTGATCAGCCCGTCGGTGCATAGGGTCAATGCCCGTTCGAGGATGTTTTCCAACTCACGGACGTTGCCCGGAAAGGGGTAGTCGCGCAGCAGGCGATAGGCATCCTCGCCGATCTGCGGCGCATCGATGTTCATGCGTTTGCCCAGCCGGCCCAGGATGGTGTCAGAGAGCTCGGGAATGTCGGAATTACGCTCGCGGAGCGAGGGCACCCGCAACTCGATGACATTGATGCGGTAGAACAAGTCTTCCCGGAAGCGTCCATCCGCGACCAAATCGGCCAGGTTCTTGTGCGTTGCGGAAAGAATGCGCACGTCGACCGTCTCTTCCCGCGACTCACCGACAGGCCGTACGGTCTTTTCCTGCACCACTCGCAGTAGCTTTACCTGCATGTGAAGCGGTAGGTCCGCAACTTCGTCCAAAAACAGCGTGCCGCCTTCGGCGCTCTGCACGAGACCCCGCTTGTCGGCAACCGCACCCGTGAAGCTGCCGCGCTTGTGGCCGAACAATTCGCTTTCCATCAACTCGGTCGGGATCGCGCCACAGTTGACGGCGATGAACGGACCTTCGCGGCGCGAGCCGCTCTCGTGCACCAGTCTTGCGACCAACTCTTTGCCGGTGCCGGATTCGCCGTAGATGTGCACAGGCGCCTGACTCCGGGCGACCCGGCCGATCATTTCGCGCAGCTGCTCCATCGCGGGGGAGCCACCGATGAGCCGCGGGCCTCGAATGTTGGCTGTGGCCGAATCAATCTCGGCGCGGTCGCTGAGACGGATCGCACTGCCGACGAGCTTGCGCAATACGCCCAGATCCAGAGGTTTGGAGACGAAATCGAAGGCGCCGAGCTTGAGCGCCCGCACCGCGGATTCAACATTGCCATGCGCTGTAATGACGGCCACGGGCAACGTGGCCCGGTTCTCCTGAATCCAGGCCACGAGATCGAGACCGTCGCCGTCCGGAAGTCGCATGTCGGTGAGGCACAGGTCGAATTGCTCGTTTTTCAGCAGGCGGCGCGCAGTGGTGACATCGGGAGCAGTCCGCGTGTCGAGATTCATGCGGCTCAAAGTGAGGCTCACGAGCTCGAGCAGATCCGGCTCGTCGTCCACGATCAGGACGACCGGCCGGACGCTCGGAACTTTCACGCTCGCAGCAGTCACTGTCATGTCAATCAGGCCTCCCACCGGCGTGGATCCGCGAACACCAATCTGAAAATGCTGCCGCCTCCGTGCCTGGGCTCGTACAACAGAGTAGCGCCATTTGTCTGCGCCAGCTCGCGCGCCAGGAACAGTCCGAGGCCGGTTCCCTTGCCGCCGCTGTAGAAAGGCTCAAAGATACGCTCTGCGTGCTCGGCATTCACACCGGCACCCCGGTCCATGACCTGCAGAAACGGTCGTCCTGTCGGACTCAAACGGCCATGGCGGATTTCAACGATCTCATCGCTGCGGCCGGTGGATCCGTGCTTCAGGGCGTTCTCACACAGATTCCATACTATCTGACGCAGCTGTGACGGATCGACTCGGACGTCGACATTGGGTGTTGCGTCACTCGTAATCAGGCGCGTGGGCGCCAGTTGCATGGTCTCACAGAATTCGGCGTGGAAATCTTCCGTCCAGCTTTCAAGCGAGACGCTTTCAAAGCGGGTCTCCTCGCGCTTCGACAGCCGCAGGACGTTGTTGATGATCGTGCTGACGCGATTGGCATTGGTGCGCATGATTTCCGTCAGACGTTGCTCCCCGGCCGAGAGCGCGGTCGATTCGCCGAGGAGCTGGGCTGCATGACTCATGGCGCCCACCGGGTTGCGAATTTCATGCGCAATACTGGCGCTCAACCGCCCCAGCGCGGCCAACTTCGATTGCTGCACCTTCTCTGCCAGCAGGCTCGTATCTTCCAGGAAGATGATGACCGGCGCCGGGCTGGCGCCGCCGAGCGGCGCGAAGTTCGCGCGGATCACCCGGGCACCGTCAGCGGCAACGAAGGTCTGATCGGGAGCGGGAAACACGGCCGTGTTGCCTTCATTCTGACGCCACGTCTCCAACAAGTATAAAAGTCGCGGCGAGGCTTCACCCAGCAAGGCTTCCGGAATCGCGTTGGTGTCCCCGAGTATGTGGGCGGCCGATTCATTGATCAGGCGGATACGGTCGTGTGTGTCGATGACGAGGATGCTCTCGCGCAGGTGCTGAATGATGTATTGCGAGAGTTGCGCAAGGTTGGCCAGGTCGATTTCCTGGCGTCGGACCAGCGCTTCACTTTCCCTGAGCCGGTTGGCAATCGGCCACGCCGAGAGCGCTATCAGAAAGAGGACGGCACCCAGTACGCCCGCGGTGGTGTAGTCCGTTGAAGGCGCGCCGCCATCGATATTGACGAAGATCTGCTGGGCCAGGACCGAGATCGCGGCGATGGCCGCGAACAGAAAGGCATCCTTGTGGTCCGCGAGGACCGCGGTCGCTCCCACCGGCAGCACGAGCAGGATTCCGAGCCCGCTGGACACTCCGCCGCTCGCGTAGAGGATGAGCGCGATGGCGGCGGCATCGACTCCGGCATTGACCAGGGCAACGATTCGCAGGCTCGACCATTCCAGCCGGCGCGCGATGATGAGAAGCACTGCGGCTGTGAGGTACGCGATACAGGCTGAGAGAAAGAACCGCGGCCGGGTCGCGAGGAGGGCCCATTGCGGACCGGCGAGCGCCTGCACGGCCATCAGTACGAGAGGGACGAGCAGTCGATACAGATTGAGCAGGCCGATCACACGCCAGGCGAGATCGGTTGGAGCAGAGGGGGCTGTTGCTGCGTTCACCGGCATGATTCGAAGATAGTGTCTGTCCGGGCGCACGCCTCAGGCGGCGGGGACTGTATCACTGTGCAGCGCAAGGAAAAGCGATCCAATTCTCCGATTGACCATGGGGACTTCGGTGGCGGGTGCCGCTGATTTTCGCGAGAATGCTCGTTTTGCGTGAACGCGGATGGGCCGCGTGGCCCGTGAATGAGGCGATACGATGAATCTGCACGAATATCAGGCCAAGGATGTCTTTCGAAATTACGGCATTGCCGTTCCCGCCGGCCGCGTAGCGGCGAGCCCGGAGGAGGCCGTCCAGGCGGCCGAAGCCCTTGGCGGATCCGTTTGGGTCGTCAAGGCGCAGGTCCATGCGGGTGGACGGGGTAAGGCGGGCGGCGTGAAAGTCGCGCGCGACCTAGAGACTGTCCGCTCTGCGGCACAGGCCATGCTGGGTACCCGGCTGGCAACCAAGCAGACGGGGCCCGAGGGGCTGCCGGTCGAGACGGTGTACGTGGAGTCCGGCTCGGAGATTGAGCGGGAGATCTATGTGTCCCTGACCCTGAACCGCGAAAAGGGGCGCATTGCCCTCATCGCGTCCTCGGCGGGTGGCATGGACATTGAGGAAGTGGCGGCGAAGACGCCTGAACAGATCCTCACGGTCAACATTCACCCGGCCGCCGGGTTGCAGGCCTATCAGTGCCGGCAACTGGCCTTTGGACTAGGTTTGAAAGGAACGCAGATTGCCGAGTTCCAGGCCATGGCGCTGGGACTGTACAAGCTGTACCTGGAGAAGGACGCCAGTCTGGTCGAGGTCAACCCGCTGATTGTCACGAAGTCCGGCAGCCTCATGGCGCTGGATGCCAAAATCAACATCGACGCCAACGCGGTGTTCCGTCATCAGGACATTGCGAAGCTGCGTGACCCCAACCAGGAAGATCCGATGGAGCGTCGGGCCAGTGAGCACGACCTCAATTACGTCTCTCTGGATGGTGACATCGCTTGCATGGTCAACGGCGCGGGTCTTGCGATGGCGACCATGGACCTCATCAAGCTCCATGGCGGCCAACCGGCCAACTTCCTCGACGTGGGCGGTGGAGCGACCACCGACCGTGTGACCGCGGCCTTCCAGCTGATCCTGTCGAACCCGAAAGTTCGCGCGGTGCTGGTCAACATCTTCGGTGGCATCGTCCGGTGCGACATCATTGCCGAGGGTGTCATCAACGCTGTCAAGAATGTTGGCGTGAGCGTGCCGGTGGTCGTACGCCTGGAGGGTACGAACGCGGACAAGGCGCGGGAGATGTTGGGTGCGAGTGGGTTGGCCATTACTGCGGCCGCGGATTTGACGGATGCGGCGCGCAAAGTGGTTGCTGCTGCGAAGAAGGCGAACAAATGAGCATTCTGATCAACAAGAACACGAAGGTGATTACCCAGGGATTTACGGGTAAGCAAGGTACGTTTCACTCCGAGCAGGCGCTCGCGTACGGGACGAAGTTGGTCGGCGGCGTTACGCCGGGCCGCGGCGGACAGACTCACCTGGGTCAGCCTGTGTTCGATACCGTGCAGGAAGCTGTACGTGAGACCGGTGCGACTGCGAGCATGATCTATGTGCCGGCCGCCGGCGCTGCTGACTCGATTCTCGAGGCAGTCGATGCGGGAATCGAGCTCGTCGTGTGCATCACCGAGGGTGTACCGGTGAACGACATGGTGCGTGTGAAGTCGGTGTTGGCGGGTGCGGGTACGCGCCTGGTTGGGCCGAATTGCCCGGGTGTGATCACGCCCGAGGAATGCAAGATCGGAATCATGCCGGGCTTCATTCATAAGAAGGGCGCGGTGGGTATTGTTTCGCGCTCCGGCACGCTGACCTATGAGGCTGTTTACCAGACGACGAACAACGGGCTCGGGCAGAGCACCTGCGTGGGTATCGGCGGTGACCCGGTCCGCGGCATGAACTTCATTGATGTACTCGAGCTGTTTGAGCGCGATCCGCGCACTGAGGGAATCATCCTGGTGGGCGAGATTGGCGGCAGCGACGAAGAGGCTGCGGCTGAGTTCATTCGGAAGTTTGTTACGAAGCCGGTGGTGGCTTACATCGCTGGTGTGACTGCGCCTCCTGGCAAGCGGATGGGGCATGCGGGGGCGATCGTCGCGGGTGGTAAGGGTACGGCTGCTGACAAGTACGAGGCGTTCGAACACGCTGGGGTTCGGACGGTGAAGTCGCCGGCGGAGCTGGGTACGGCGATGGCTGAGTTGCTGAAGGGACGTCGCGCAAAGGCGGCGAAGCTTCATCCGGCCGGTAGTCCTCCACCACGGCCCGCCGAGCCGGCGGTGACCTCGCGTCGAAGCGAGGCGGCCGCCAAGAAGAGCGGTGGTGCCAAGTCTGGCGGTGGGAAGGGTGCTGTTGGCAAGTCTGCGGCGGCGGCGAAAAGTGCTGGCGCGAAGACTTCGGCTGGCAAATCGGCCGCGGGCAGGGCCAGCGCAGGAAAAGACGCCGGTGGCAAGGCGGCGGCAGGTAAGTCTGCTGGCGCGAAGACTGCGGCTGCCGAGTCGGCTGCGGGCAAGGCCCGTGCAGGGAAGGACGGCGGTCGCAAGGCGGCGGTAGGTAAATCTGCTGGCGGGAAGGCCGGCCGCGGGGCATCGGGCCTGATCGCTCGGGCCAGCGAGGTCGTCCAGCGCATGACCCGCGCGGTCAAGAAAGCCAGCAAGCAGGGCAAGGGCAAGCGCCGCTGAAGTTGTGAAACAGCAGTCACTCAGGATTGCACTCGCGCAGCTCGATCTGCTGGTCGGCGACGTGCATGGCAATGCCACGCGTGTGATCGACACGGCGCGCCGGGCGCGCCAGGACCTCAAAGCGGACCTGGTTTTGTTTCCCGAGCTTTCGCTCTCGGGATATCCCCCTGAGGACCTGTTGTTTCATCGTGGCTTTCGCCGGCAGATCGAGGCTGGGCTGGCGAAAGTCCGCGAAGAGGTGCAGGACGTTGCATTGATGATCGGGTTCCCCGAGTACGCGGGAACCCTCATCTTCAATTCCGCCGCCCTCATTCATGAGGGCGCCATTGCAGCCGTCCATCGCAAGGCGGAACTGCCCAACTACAAGGTTTTCGACGAGAAGCGGTATTTCCTGCCCGGCGCTCAGCCCACAGTGTCTGACGTGAAGGGCTTCCGGTGCGGCTTGCTCGTTTGCGAGGACATCTGGGAGCCCGAGGCTGCGCAACTGGCGCGCTCCCAAGGTGCCGAGCTGTTGATTGTCATCAACGCATCTCCCTACGAAATCCATAAGCAGCGCGAGCGCGAAATCGTTGCCCGGGCGCGCGTGTTGGACGTCGGCTTGCCGATGGCGTACGTCAATATGACTGGTGGCCAGGACGAGCTGATTTTCGACGGGAATTCATTCGTCATGAACGCCGCCGGCGAAGTTGTGTTTCGCGCGCCCGCGTTTGTCGAAGGAACGTTTGCAGTCGATTTTGTTCGTGACGCCAAAGGACGCGTAGTGCCGCAGTTCGGGCATATCGAGCCTGAGTTGAGTGACGAGGCTAGCGTTTACGGGGCTTTGGTGGTCGGCGTTCGTGACTACGTCAACAAACATGGGTTTCCTGGCGTGGTCATGGGTCTGTCCGGCGGCATCGATTCGGCACTGACGTTGGCGATTGCGGTGGATGCGCTCGGTGCTGAACGGGTGCACGCGGTGATGATGCCTTCGCGGTATACGTCCGACATGAGTCTGGATGACGCCAAGGAGCAGGCTCAACTGCTCGGGGTCCAATACAGCCTGCTCTCGATTGAGAGCATGTTTGAGACGACGCTGGCGACCCTGAAGGACGAGTTTGCGGGTCGGCCTGTAGATGCGACCGAAGAGAACATTCAATCTCGGTGCCGGATGCTCCTGTTGATGGGCATTTCCAACAAGACCGGCAAGATGTTGCTCACGACGGGCAACAAGAGTGAGATGGCTGTCGGCTATGCCACGTTATACGGGGATATGGCTGGCGGTTTTGCGCCGATCAAGGATTGCAGCAAGATGCTCGTGTATCGGCTCGCGGCCTATCGGAACGCCGCCGGTCGAGTGATTCCACAGCGCGTGATTGACCGTCCGCCGTCAGCGGAGTTGCGTCACGATCAGAAGGACTCGGATTCGCTTCCGGCGTATGACGTGCTGGATGCGATTCTCGAAGCCTTCATTGAAGAAGATCTCTCAGTGGATGAAATCGTGGCGCGCGGGTTCGACCGAACGACCGTGGGTCGCGTTCTCGATATGGTCAAGCGGAACGAGTACAAGCGCCGTCAGGCGCCGCCTGGAGTGCGGGTCAGTCGACGGGCGTTTGGACGGGACTGGCGGTATCCGATTACCAACGGATATCGCCGCTAAGGGAGATAACCGCCAGCGCCTGCGGGTGATCTGGCGCTAGCGGATACCGCGGCGGTTTGAGCCGAGGCGGCTCTACCAGATCTTCCACCACGACTTTTTGGTGTCGGCTTCTTCCTGGGCCACCACGGAGCCGTAATTCAGCTGGTAGACCTCCCGCGCTTTTTCCGAGAGCGGCTTCAGACCCAAGTGGTCGTACGCCTCGATCATTATCTTCAGCGCGTCTTTTACGGCTGGCGCGCCTTCGAAGTCGTCCACACAGCCTTTGGCCCGCTGCGCGGCTGCAACGTAGGCGCCACGCTTCATGTAATAGCGGGCGACGTGCACTTCGTAGTCGGCGAGGCGATCCCGCAGGTAAATCATCCGCTGTAGCGCGTCGTGCGCGTACTCGCTCTTCGGATACTGCTCGACGACTGTCTTGAACGCAGTGAACGACTTACGAGCAGTGCTGGGTGGGCGCTGGGTCAGATCGACACGGAAGAGGTGCTCAATCGCGTTCGGGTTCCGCTCGAAGTCGACGAGGCCTTTTATATACCAGGCGTAGTCGACGCGAGGGTGCGTCGGATTCTCGCGGATGAAGGTCTCGGCCGCGTCAGTGGCCGACTCACCTTCGCCGGCACGGTAATATGCGTAAATCAGGTCCAGACGGGCCTGACGCGCTTGATCCGTGAAGGGGAAGCGGGCAGTGAGCGCTTCGTATTGCTTGATCGCGGCATTGAAATCGTACGAATCCAGGCTCTTATGGGCTTTTTTGTAAAGCACCTCAGGGCTGGATTTGGTCGGATCCTTGCGGTTGGACTTACAGCCCGCGGTCGCGAGCAGCACCATACACAGCGCGAGCGCGCCGCCGCGCGCTAACTTTCCGGACAGGGATAACAAATGAGGGCCTTTCTTTGGCTTCGCGCCGTAATAATCCAGCCAGTATAGCGAATCCTGCACCAGGACTTCCGACAGGCGACCCAACCGCCGAGTTCCGCAGCCATTCGCTCAATTTGCCCCTGGAGCTGGCCGGCCTGCGGCTCGATCAGGCGCTCGCGCGGCTGCTGCCGCAGTATTCCCGGTCCCGCCTGCAGGGGTGGATCGACGCGGGGGCCGTCCAGGTCGACGGGCGCCAACTGCGGGGAAGGGACAAGGTCGTTGGGGGCGAGAAGGTCCTCATCGAGGCGCGCGTCGAAGCCGAGGGGCGGGTGACGGCGGAGGAGATCCCGCTCGACGTCATTTTCAAGGACCGGGCCCTGCTCGTGATCAACAAGCCCGCCGGGCTCGTGGTGCATCCGGGAGCAGGGAACGCGTCGCATACGCTGCAGAACGCATTGCTGGCGTTTGATCCCAAGTTGGCTGTTGTACCGCGGGCGGGGATTGTTCACCGGCTGGATAAGGACACCAGTGGTTTGTTGGTTGTGGCGCGAACGCCGGAGATTCATACGGCGCTGGTTGCTGCGATTTCGGAGCGGGAAGTGGAGCGGCATTACGTCGCTTTGTGCATGGGTGTCATGACGGCTGGCGGCACGGTTGATGAGCCGATTGGCCGTCATCGAAGCCAGCGGACGCGGATGGCGGTTCGCGGTGATGGGCGAGAGGCTGTTACGCACTACCGCGTGATGAAGCGGTTTCGGGCGCATACGTTGGTTCGGGTGGAGCTGGAGACGGGACGCACGCACCAGATTCGCGTGCATCTGTCGCACATCGGGTTCCCGATTGTTGGTGACCCTGACTACGGCGGCCGCCGTCGGTTGCCCGCCGGTGCGTCGCCGGAACTCGTCTCCGCGTTGGAGGGCTTCAAGCGACAGGCGCTTCATGCGGCGCGATTGAAGCTGGAGCATCCGGTGTCGGGGAAGGAGATGGAATGGGAGGCGCCTTTGCCCGGCGACATGGAGGGGCTGCTCAAGATTTTGGAGGCGGATACGAAGGTTGAGGGGCGCCGGCGATGAGGAGTTCATGGGTTGCCACCGCGGCGGACGGTGCGGCGGCGGCCGCGGCGAGGGCGGCGGTGGTGCTAGTGGCTGGGGGGCAGGGCGGAGTTTACGGCTGGGTGGTTGGCCGATGAGCGGCGGGCCGGGGCTGCTTACGCCTGACTGGCCTTTACCGCGCGGGGTACGCGCTGCGTTCACGTTGCGCACGGGTGGAGTGAGCGCTGCGCCTTACGACTCGCTGAACATGGGCGCTGCCATTGGCGACGAGCCTGAGGCGGTGGCTGAGAACCGGCGGCTGGTGCGCGAGGCGCTGCAACTGCCTGCTGAGCCTGCTTGGTTGGAGCAGGTGCACGGGACTCACGTGGTCGCCTTGGGCGGCGTCGATGTCGGTCGCGCAGGGCGTGGCGTTTCGCCGGGCGCTGGTGCGGCGGCAAGCGGTGGCGCTTCGGCTGTTCTGGGTGGCGCGGGGCGCGGCGTTTCGCAGGACGCTGGTGCGGCAAGCGGTGGCGCTTCGGTTGAGCGGGGTGATGCTGAGGCGGTGTCTGATGCCAGGCCGAGCGACGTGCCCAAAGGGGATGCGTCGGTGGCTTGGGGGGCGGGGCGGGTGTGTGCGATTCGGGTGGCGGATTGCATGCCGGTGCTGTTTGCCGCCCGGGACGGGTCGGTGGTCGGTGCGGCGCATGCTGGGTGGCGGGGGCTTGCTGGTGGTGTGTTGGAAGCGACGGTCGGGCGCATGGGCGTGCCGGCTTCGCAGGTGATCGCTTGGATGGGGCCTACGATCGGGCATGCGAACTTTGAGGTTGGGGATGATGTCCGAGTGGCCTTCACAGGCATCGACCCGGGCGCCGCATCGGCGTTCGTGCCGAACGCTCGTGGCCGGTGGCAGTGCGACCTTTACGCTCTGGCGCGACGCCGATTGGCAGCGCTCGGCGTTGCGGGTGTTTATGGTGGTGGTTGGTGTACGTTCGCTGACTCCGAGCGCTTTTTCTCCTACCGGCGGAACAGCCAATGTGGCCGTATGGCTGCGTTGATATGGATCGGTTGAGAGATAGGGCCCCGGGACGCGCGTGTTAAAATGACAGGCTTGGCTTAACGAAAGCAGAGCGACCTTGCCCCTTCTCGGCTGGATAATCATGTTCACCGCGGTTGGCGGTATTGCCAGCGCCGCGTGCGCGGGGCTGTTCCTTTTGCTTCCCGAGCAAACGGGGATGCGGATGCTGCCGCACTTCGTGAGCTTCGCCACGGGGGCGTTGATCGGAGCTGCATTGCTCGGGTTGCTGCCGGAGGCTATGGAAGCCGTGGGGCCCGGTGGGGCTCATTCCATCGGCATCGCTCTGGTGGCCGGCCTCGGGGTGTTCTTTATCATCGAGAAGCTCGTGTTGTGGAGGCACGCGCATTCCCATGAACACGAAGACCCTGTCTCCCGGGAGGTCGTTGCGCATGGCGTAACTGATGCGCTTTCTTTCGACGCCGCCCCGGCAGATACGGCATCAGCCGTACACACCGCCGCAGTTGCCGAGCCCGCTGCGCGTACTGCGATGGCGTTTGCCGGAGGCGTTGGTGAGCATGACGAATTTTCGCTGACTGAGGTGCGCGGGCGTGGTCACGCCCATGGGGCGGGTGCGCATGGGCACAGCGAGGATGGTCATGCAGACCGTGTGGGGCAGCATGGGCACAGCGAGCATGGTCATGCAGACCAGGTAGGTCAGCATGGGCACGGAGAGCATGGTCATGCCCAAGGGGCAGGTCACCATGGCCACGGTCACTCGCATGGGCACGACCATAACGGTGCGCAAGGCGTACTCGTCCTCATTGGGGACAGTATCCACAACGCCCTGGACGGCATTCTCATTGCCGCAGCGTTTCTGACGAGCGTGCCGCTCGGCCTGGTGACCACGCTGGCCGTGGCGGCCCATGAGATCCCGCATCGCGTCGGTGATTTCGCCTTGCTGCTGCACGCTGGTATGTCGAGGCAGCGGGCGATGTTTTTGAACATGGCGACCGGGCTGGCCTCGGTGCTGGGCGGCATCGTTGCCTATTTCGGTTTGAACCGAGCCCAGCAAGCCTTGCCTTACGCCTTGGCCTTGGCCGCTGCCGGATTCCTTTATATCGCTGTCGCCGGCCTGATCCCCGGTCTGCATCGCCGGGCCGATCCTCGGACGAGCCTGGCGCAGGTTCTGCTGATGAGCCTCGGCGTGGCTGTCATCGCCGTTGCTGAATCGCTGACGCGCCACTAGCTTCCGCACCCGCCGCTGGCCGGCGGCTCGAAACGGGGGCTACGAAGGGCCTCGCTGTCGGCGGGCCCGGCCCCGCAACCGTCGACCGGCTGCGCAGGCGTTGACCGATCCCGCAGGCGTTGGCCGATCCCGCAGGCGTTGACCGATTCCGCAGGCGTTGACCGATCCCGCAGGCGTCGGCCGATTCCGCAGGCGTTGACCGGCTCCGCAGCCCCGCAAGCCTTCGGGTCAGTCCCTCATCCCGCGGGCCCGGCCACGCAGCCGGCGGGCCGGGTCTCGAAACCGGCGGATCAATCGGAGCCGCCGCGCTGAGGCAAGGGGTGGCCGCGGTTGAGGCCCTCAAAACGTGGGTTTCGGCTTGAACCGAACCGGGCGGGCCCCATCTCGGAGGCATCCCAAAACGGTTTCGAAGAATCCCTATGCGCCAGGACAAACTCACCAGCAAATTCCAGCAGGCGCTGGCCGACGCGCAGTCGCTCGCGCTGGGTCGCGACCATCAGTTCATGGAGCCGGCCCACGTGCTGCTGGCCATGCTCGACAGTCAGGGCGGCAGTGTCCGGCCGTTGCTGTTGAAGGCTGGGGTCGATACCAACAAGCTGCGCTCCGAGCTGCAGGCGATGCTCGATCGACTGCCGAAGGTGGAAGGCACCCCCGGCGAGATTCATATCTCGAACGACCTCAATCGCCTCCTCAACGTCACCGACAAGCTCGCGCAACAACGCGGCGACCAGTTCATCTCCAGTGAGTTGTTCGTTCTGGCTGCCTTTGACGATCGCGGGCTCGCCAACGCATTGAAGTCTGCCCGTGCCGTCAAGGGTGCTGTCGAGAAAGCGATCGAAGACGTGCGCGGCGGCGAGAAAGTGAGCGACGCGAATGCGGAAGAGAGCCGCCAGGCCCTCGAAAAGTACACCGTTGACCTCACCGCCCGCGCGACGGCGGCGAAGTTGGATCCCGTCATTGGCCGCGACGACGAGATCCGCCGCACCATCCAGGTTCTGCAGCGACGTACCAAAAACAACCCGGTGCTCATTGGCGAGCCCGGCGTAGGTAAGACTGCAATCGTCGAAGGCCTCGCCCAACGCATCGTCAACGGCGAGGTGCCGGAAGGTCTGAAGAACAAACGCATCCTCGCGCTCGACATGGGCTCGTTGATCGCTGGTGCGAAGTTCCGCGGCGAATTCGAGGAGCGTCTCAAAGCAGTGTTGAATGACCTCTCAAAGACCGAAGGTCAGGTCATCCTCTTCATCGACGAGCTGCACACAATGGTGGGAGCGGGCAAGGCTGACGGCGCAATGGACGCCGGCAACATGCTAAAGCCGGCACTCGCTCGCGGCGAACTGCACTGCGTGGGCGCAACAACCCTCGACGAATACCGCAAGTACATCGAGAAAGACGCCGCCCTCGAGCGTCGCTTCCAGAAAGTGTTGGTGGATGAGCCGTCGGTGGAAGACACGATTGCGATCCTGCGTGGTTTGCAGGAGCGCTATGAGGTCCATCACGGCGTCGATATTACCGATCCTGCGATCGTCGCCGCCGCGACGCTATCGCATCGTTATATCGCGGACCGCCAGTTGCCCGACAAAGCGATCGACCTCATTGACGAAGCCGCCGCGCGCATTCGCATGGAAATCGACTCCAAGCCGGAGTCGCTCGATCGGCTGGAGCGCCGGATCATCCAACTCAAGATTGAGCGCGAGGCCATGAAGAAGGAGACCGATGAGGCCTCCAAGCGCCGGTTGGCGACTCTTCAGGACACGCTGACCGGTCTGGAGAAGGAGTACGCGGACCTCGAAGAGATCTGGAAGTCCGAGAAGGCGGCCACTCAAGGCGCGGCCGCGGTGCGGGCTGAAATCGACATGTTTCGGGGCGAGCTCGAGTCTGCCCGCCGCGCGGGCGATCTGCAGCGCATGGCGGAACTTCAGTACGGCAAGATTCCCGAGCTCGAGAAGCGGCTCCAACAGGCATTGGATGCCGAGAACAAGACCCCGCAACTCGTTCGCAATCGCGTAACCGAGGAGGAGATCGCGGAAGTCGTGTCCAAGTGGACGGGCATTCCGGTCTCCAAGATGCTCGAAGGCGAGAAGGACAAGTTGCTGCGGATGGAAGAGGCGCTGTCCAAGCGCGTCGTGGGTCAGGAAGATGCGCTGCGGATCGTGTCGAACGCCATTCGGCGCTCGCGCGCGGGATTGTCGGATCCGCGCCGTCCCAACGGCTCATTCCTGTTCCTCGGTCCCACCGGCGTGGGTAAGACTGAGCTGACCAAGGCGTTGGCGGAGTTCCTGTTCGACACCGACGAGGCCATGATCCGCATCGACATGTCGGAGTTCATGGAGAAGCATTCGGTGTCGCGTCTGATCGGTGCGCCTCCGGGATATGTTGGTTACGATGAAGGCGGCTACCTCACGGAAGCCGTCCGGCGGCGCCCGTACTCGGTCATCCTGCTGGATGAGGTGGAGAAGGCTCACCAGGACGTGTTCAATGTCCTGCTGCAGGTATTGGATGACGGCCGGTTGACGGACGGTCAGGGCCGCACGGTGGACTTTCGTAACACCGTGATCATCATGACTTCCAACCTCGGGTCGCAGGCCATCCAGCAGTTGGCGACAGAGAAGAACTACGCGGCGATGAAGGCAGCCGTGATGGAAGCCGTGCAGGAGCACTTTCGGCCGGAGTTCATCAACCGCATCGACGATATCGTCGTGTTTCATCCGCTGGGCACGACACAGATCCGCTCGATCGTGGACATCCAGCTCGGGTTTCTGCGCAAGCGGCTGCAGGAGCGGAACATGGACCTCCAGCTCGATGACGCCGCGCGCGATCTGCTGGGTGAGGCCGGGTTCGATCCGGTGTATGGTGCACGGCCGCTCAAGCGGGCGATCCAGCAGCAGATTGAGAATCCGCTGGCGGAAAGGATTCTGCAGGGGAGCTTCGCGCCCGGCGACCGTATCAAGGTCACCGTGAGCGAGGGGCACTTGGTGTTCGAAAAGGCCAAGTGACCCCTATAATTGCCCGTAAGTCTTTTTTGGCCCTTACAACCCTTTGACAGGCTGAACAGTACCGCCATGCCGTTTTACGAATACGAGTGCTCGAACTGCAAGTTCTACACCGAGGTGATGCAGAAGATTTCTGATACGCCTCTGACGAAGTGCCCGTCGTGCGGCAAGAGCGCGCTGGTGAAGCTGGTCTCGGCGCCTAACTTCCGCCTCAAGGGCGGCGGCTGGTACGAGACCGACTTCAAGGGCGACAAGGAAAACAAGCGCAATCTGGCCGGCACCGAGCGCGACGAGTCCTCAGGCTCGGAGTCGTCCTCCAAGGCGGAGACGAAGTCCGAGACCGCCAAGACGGACACCTCGAGCAGCGACTCGAAGCCGGCACCTGCGTCGGTCAGCACCGGATCGGGTGGTCGCGGTGGCTCGCCGTCCAAGCCCGCTGCCAAAGCGGCTGGCAAGGCCCCGGCAGCCAAGTCCAATGTGGCTGCCAAGAAGGGCAAAGCGGCTCCAGCGCGCAGCAAGGCAAAGCCGGCAGCGAAGAAGAAAGCTCGCAGATGATTTTTCGCTCGGGGCCCCAGGTCGCCCGCGGCGCAGGACAAGGGCCGCCGTCCGCGGTCGATCACCGAGGTCACGTGACGCGGCTGGGCCCGCAGAAGGCCAGGGATTTGCCGCAAGCGAGCGCCCGGTTGCTAGTCGACAGCCGACTGCGAGCTTTCAGTGCCTAGCCCACCTAAAAAGTGGAGTCTGCGGCGGTACATCGTCGCGGGCATCCTGATCTGGCTGCCGATCCTCGCGACCCTTTGGGTCGTGACCTTCTTCATTCACATCATGGACGAGACGCTGCTGCTGCTCCCGCCGCAGTACCGTCCGCAGGCCCTCATGGGCTTCGCGCTGCCCGGCCTCGGGGCAGTGTTCGCGTTCATCGTGGTTCTGCTGACCGGACTTCTGGTCACCAATTTGGTGGGACGACGTCTGGTCGGCGTGTGGGAAGACGTTTTGAACCGGATCCCTATTGTCCGCAGCGTCTACGGCGGGGTTAAAAGCTTCGCGGAGAGCGTATTTTCGCAGTCGAACTCGTTCCGCAAGGTCGTCATGATCCAGTACCCCCGGGAGGGCGTCTGGAGTATCGGGTTCATGACTGCGGAAGACGTTCCCGAGATCAGCCGAAAGCTCGGTGTTCAGCACTGCAGCGTTTACCTGTCGAGCGCGCTCAATGCGACGGCGGGGTTCCTGGTCATCGTCCCCCGTGCCGAGGTCGTCGAACTCGACATGAGCGTCGATTCGGCCATGAAAATGATCATTACCTGTGGTGTGGTCGTCCCGACCGGCGCCACCGGAGTTCACCCGACCCTGCCGATACCGTAGTATCGCGCGCCTTATGCGCTCACATTACTGCGGACAGGTCGACGATAAGCTGATCGGCCAGGAAGTCACCGTGGCGGGCTGGGTAAACCGGCGCCGGGACCATGGTGGGGTTATCTTTATTGATCTTCGCGACCGCGAAGGTCTGCTCCAGATCGTCTTCGATCCCGACGCGGCCAATATGTTCAAGGACGCCGAGCGCCTTCGCAGCGAATACGTTGTGAAGGTAAAGGGACGCGTCCGTGAGCGTCCGGCCGGCACCGTCAACGCCAATCTCGCCTCCGGACGGGTCGAGTTGCTGGCGCTGGAGTTGGAGGTCCTCAACCGCTCCGAGCCGCTGCCGTTCCAGTTGGACGAGACCGTGGGCGAAGAGGTCCGCCTCAAGTATCGCTATCTCGACCTCCGTCGCGAAGTGATGAATCAGCGCCTGCGGCTGCGCCACCGCATCACGAAGTCCATGCGTCACTATCTCGACGACCATGGGTTCATCGACATCGAGACGCCGATGTTGACGAAGGCGACTCCTGAGGGCGCACGCGACTATCTCGTGCCGAGCCGCACGCACGAAGGCAAGTTCTTCGCGCTGCCTCAGTCACCCCAGATCTTCAAGCAGCTGTTGATGATCTCCGGCTTCGATCGGTACTACCAGATCGTGCGTTGTTTCCGCGACGAAGATCTCCGGGCGGACCGGCAGCCTGAGTTCACACAGCTCGATATCGAGACGTCATTCCTCACTCAGGACGCGATCATGCGTTTGATGGAGGGACTCGTTCGGCACTTCTTCAAGGAAGTGCTCAATGTATCGCTGCCTGATCCCATCGAGCGCATGACTTACGGTGAGGCGATGCGGCGGTTTGCGTCGGACAAACCTGACCTGCGTATCCCACTGGAATTGGTTGATGTCGCCGACCTGGTCAAAGACTGCGACTTCAAGGTTTTCGCGGGTCCCGCCAAAGACCCCAAGGGCCGCGTGGTTGCGCTGCGCGTACCCGGCGCGGGTTCGCTGCCGCGATCGCAGATTGACGACTACACGACGTTTGTTGGTCGCTACGGTGCGAAGGGTCTGGCTTACATCAAGGTCAATGAGCGCGCCAAGGGGAAAGAGGGTCTGCAGTCGCCGATCGTCAAGTTCCTCAGTGATGCGGCTGTTGCCGGCATCCTGGAGCGCACCGGCGCGCAGGATAACGATATCGTGTTCTTCGGCGCTGATACCGCAAAGGTCGTGAACGATGCGATCGGTGCGTTGCGTATCAAGGTCGGTCAGGACATGAAACTGGTGCAGGAAGGGTGGCGGCCGCTGTGGGTTGTCGACTTTCCGATGTTCGAATGGGATCCGGAGGCGAAGCGCTGGGTTGCCATGCATCACCCGTTCACGTCACCCATGAGCGACGATCCGGCGGCCTTGCGCGCGAACCCCGAGGGTGCACTGGCCAAGGCCTATGACATGGTCCTCAACGGATCAGAGATTGGCGGTGGCTCGGTTCGTATTCATCGGCAGGAGATGCAGTCGACGGTGTTCGATCTGTTGGGGATCAACGCCGAAGAAGCGCAGAAGAAATTCGGGTTCCTGCTGGATGCGCTGAAGTTCGGCGCTCCGCCGCATGGCGGTATTGCGTTTGGGTTGGATCGGTTGGCCATGTTGATGGCGGGTGCGGACAGCATCCGCGAAGTCATCGCCTTCCCGAAGACTCAAACGGCCGCGGATCCGATGACGGATGCGCCGACGGAAGTCAGCGAGCAGCAGCTCCGCGAGTTGCACATCCGAGTGCGCACGCCGCCACCGAAGACCTAGCCCAGGCACCAACGGTGCATCACTAACGCCGCGCCGGAACCGGCCTTCCGCGCGGTTGCCAAGTGCTGCGCCAACAACCGGGTCCGCGCGCCGCCGGTGCCGCGCTGATCAACCCTGCGGCCATTGCCGCGCCAGTAAGCTAGTACTCGAACTGGTAGGCCAAACCCACACTACTGCCCGGATCGTTTTCGGGCGTGGTGCCCTGGGCTGACGTATTGCCGTTGCCCAGCTTCGTTTGCAGCTTGAGGTGCTTGGTCAGGTCCACGTCGACAGCCAGCTGGCTGGCGCCGGTGGTGCTCTCCTTGACTGCCACAAACACACGGCTGGATACATAACGCCCGGCTTCGATACTGGCGCCGTTGGTTTGTTGGGCGCCCGTGGCGGTCGTGGTCGTTGCACTGCCGACAGACAGGCGGTCCAGGCCGAGGGCCTTCTGGATTTTGGCCACGGGATTCAAGCCGCCGCTGCCACTGCCCATGCTGGCAAGGGCGGCGCCGATCTGAACCACCTGCAGCGCGCTCAGTGTGGCGGCCGACTGGCCGAACAACAGGCGGGCGAGGATTTCGTCCTGCGGCAGTTCGGGCGTGCTGCTCAACTCGATTTTCGGTGCGTCGGCGAGCCCGGTGATCCGGATGGTGGCCGTGACGTCCAGCACCTGTGAGGACGCCACGAAATCGAGGTTGGGATCGATTTTATTCTTGAGCCCGGCACCACTGAACGTCACCGTGCCACTGGAGAAAGTGAGCTTGCTGCTGGCGAGTGTGAAGAAGCCGCGCTGCAACTCGAAGCCACCTCCGACCTGGGGCGAATCGGTAGTGCCGCGAATGCGCAGCTGCCCCCCCAACTCCGCATCCAGCCCACGACCCTTGACGAGAATCTGCCGGGGCGCATCGACAGTGATGTTCAGTTTGACGATCACCGGCTTCTGCGGTGGGGGCGGTTTCGCAGCTCCCGGGCGGCGCACATCGAGCACCGCCACGTCTGGCGGCAAGCCGTTGGGAATCTCCACGTTGGCGCGCTTGATCTGGATCTTGCCGGCGACCTCCATCTCTTCGCGTATCGTGCCTTTGACAGTCATCTCGGCGTCGAGGTTGGCTGTCACGATGTTGTTGGCGATGGGCTGAGCGTCCTTGGCGGTAATTTTCAGGTCAACGGGCATCTTGGGCTGCAATACGCCGATGGTGCCCTCGACGGACACGTTGCCAGGCGCCGCGCGTGCAGTCAGACTTTCGATGCGCAATGTGCCATGGCTGCCAGACAACTCACCTGTAATGTCGGACAGGTTGATTCCCTGCGTATAGTCGCGAAGGCTGCCTTTCGCGAGTCGCACCGTGCCGCCGATTTCAGGGTCAGCCACTGCGCCTGTCACGGTAGTGTCGATTGCAACTTGGCCGGTAACGTGTCGCCCGCGCGCTTCCAACAGCGGATTGAGGAGACCCATGTCGAGGTCGCCTGCGAGTTTCAGATCCAAAGCGCCATCCGCGGCCAATGGTGCCCGTCCCGTCAGGCTCAGCTGCGATGCCTTGCCCGCGGACAGTTTGGCATCGACGTCCGCGGTGTTGCCTTTCAACCGGGCGGTGGCGTGCAGGTCTGTGCCCGGAAGGCCCCGTGCAGCATCGTTTGCGGCTCGGACCCCCGTCGCCTCCAAAGTGATGTTGCCGGTGGGTGCCGCGAAGCTGCCCTGTACTTCAGCATTCGCCTTGAACGTTCCGCTCGTCAGCAGGCCGGGCACGAAGGCATTGATCAGATCGGGTTTGAGTTGGTCGAGCGAGGCCCGCAGGTTCAGCTCAGGGGAGACCCGGCCGTCGACCTCAACCACGGCTTCCTGCGCGCCCACCTTCAAACCCCGGATGGAAAAGCCATCGGCGAAGGATAGTTGGCTGGGGGCGAGGAGCCTGATGTCCTGGTTGTGGTAGCGCGCCTCGAGAGTCGAGACATTCAGCTGTTGGCTGGGCACATGCAGCTGGGCGATGGCGTCGACCGTGGCGGGCTCGCCTGCGATTGCGGGAGATTGCGCGGCCAACTTGATGTCCAATGCGTCCATCGTGCCGGTTGCACTCAGCTGCGCGTTGGTGGTGACCGCGCCTGTGACGACATCCCGCGCGTCGATCTGGATCTGCGCGTGCGATTTCCCACCGACAGGTGTCAGTGCAACGGTGCCCCCGACACTGCCCTGCAGCGTGCTGCCGAGCAGCCGATTGAGGTCACTCAACTGGGACATCCGAAAGTGGATGTTGCCTTTAGCCTGCGCAACATCCGCGCCGCTGGAAATATCCCCATCCGCGTGCGCGGTCTTCCAATCGGCCTGCTTGATGGTGGCGTGATAGATATCCGCCCTGGCGTGCTCTAACACTACATTCAATCGCAATGGCGCGCCGTCCAGATCGCCATGCGCCTCGATGGTCCCGTGCGGTGATTTGGGCAAGCCTGCCGCATGAACCGCAGCTGCGAGACTGCCTTGCGGCGAGCCGTGAATGGACAGCGTCGCTGTCAGATCCGTATCCGCGGACAGTGAGTTGGAAGGTCCGGTTACTTTCCCGGATAGTTTCAGCGAGCCCACGACTCCAGGCGATACCGTTGCCAGATCAGGCAATCCCAGGTCGACGTTGAGATTCAGTTCCTGTGCGTCGGTCCGGGCGACCGTCCCGCCGCCTGACAGCGTGATTGCACGGCCATTCAGTTGCAGGCGGTCAATGCTGATCTGTTTGTCTGTCAGCACGCCGGCGACTCGAAGTCGAGTGGGGGAACCCCGCACGAGTCCGGCCCACGCCTCTTTTCCGCCATCGATGTTGCCGGTGGCTTCAGCACTCAGGCTAGTTGACTCGGCGGCGCCCAGCAGGCCCGAGGAGGCCGCGGTATGTTTGATCAGCGCTTTGATGTCGGCATCGCCGCGGACCTTCTGGCCGCCCATGGCTGCGAATGGCGCGACATCCGGCAGGCGCAGGTCGAGTTGCGCGCTCAGCTCGCCGGCAGTGATGGCATTGGCTTGCAGAGCGAGCAGGCGATGATTCGCGGTCACCTGCAGCGGCCGCTTCGGATCGTTCAGATGAATATTGGCGTCCAGCACCAGCCGGGAGTCCTGGAACAGGCCGGGCTGCGGCCCTGGTATCACCAGTCCATCCACATCGGCGCGCAGGGTCATGAGCCCGGTCGCATCGGCTGTCAGATTTGCGTCGAGCGCTTCCAGCCGGGTGTCGCCGGGTACCTGGAGTCGTTTGACGAGCAGGTGGCCATCCGCCGCGGGTGTGGTGAACGGTCCGTGAAAACGACCCTGCAGGTCTACGCTCTGCCAGGTGAGGCCCGGATAGGGCGTCATGGTTGGAGCTGTCAGCGAGTAATCGAGGTCCGCTGAGTTTTGCACCAGATTGATCGTGCCCTGCGCCCGCCCCCGCAACGGGCCTGCATCCAGAGTCAACTCGACCTTCTCCGCGGTACGGGGGCCACTCAATCGGACCAACAAGGACAGCTCGCCGAGGCCCGGTACCTTTATCAGGTTCTCCAACGGACCGTTGGCGGGCTCCTGTACTTTGAGCGTGGCATCCATCCGCTCGGGATCGAATTGAAGCTGCAGTGCGTAATCGCCATTCCCGCCCGTGCGTCGAGCCGTGACCCGGGCGGTCATCTGCTGCAATGAGCGCAGATGCCCGGTTCCCTTGACTGTCAGCGACGTGGGCTCGCCTGCAAGCGCTTTCCCCAACTCCAACTCGTCAACGGTGAGATCGTTGAGATCGCTGCGTGGAATGGACAGTGGCTTGCTCGGCTTCTTTTCCTTGTCCGGCAGCGGGGTGCGCTCCATGTGCAAGAGGCCAACATGCAAGGTATCGACCTTTACGTGGCGAAAGATGAGATCGCTGGGCGTCCACCGCAGGGAGATGTGTTCAGCGTAGAGCCAGATCCCGTCGTCATCTGCAAGTTGGAGTCTGTCCAGATCCAGGGAGGCCGGGAACGAGCCGTGGATACCCGCAATCTGCACTTTGCCTGCAGTGAGACGGGAGGTCATGCGGACAATGAAATCCCGTCCGCTGTCGGTATTGCCGACCACGAGCAGGGTGCCGATCAACAGCAGGATCAGCGCCAGCAAGCCGCCCGCGATCCAAGCGGTTATTTTCTGCCAGCGGCGCATCAGAAGGCCTGTCCCAACCCTATGTAGATCTCGAAGGCGTCGTCGGGGTTTTGCACAGGCTGACCCGATGCATCCCTACCCGAACGCCGTTGCAGGGGCACGGCTACATCCAACCGGATGGGACCGATCGGTGTGTAGTAACGCAAGCCAACGCCTGCACCGGATTTGAGCTGGCCGTTGAACGGGCTCAGATTCTTGCTGACATTGCCGGCGTCGAAGAAAATCGCGGTGCCGAAACTCTGGCCAAACCGCTGCCGAAATTCTACGGAGCCGGCATTGATTGCCGTGCCACCGATAGGATTGCCATTGGTGAACAGTGGGCCGACGGCCTGGTAGCGATAGCCGCGGATGGTACCACTGCCGCCGGCATAGAAGCGTTGGTCAGGCGGCAGGCTGAATTGGCCTGCGCCCACCGCGAGGCCGGCGAGGGCGCGCAGGGCCAACACGCTGCGCGCCGGGGTTTTGTTGAGCCCGATGTTGTTGAGGTCGAAATACAGCGAGCCGGTTCCCTGGGTGATGAAGAACCGGGTGTTGGGATGGCCGAAGGAAAATGTTGGGGTCACGCTCAGGGAGACGCGCACGCCATGAGTGGCGTCCGCCAGCGGTGAGTCCTGGCCGGTGGTGTTGAAAAGGGCAGTGATCGGCAGCGACAGCAGGGTATAGCTGAATCGCTCGTTGCAGGCTGGCGGATACGTAGTTCCAGCGGCCGGATCAAGATTAAATTCCACACAGGGCGGATTTGGGATCGTGAGGTCCTGGGTGCACTGACCCACGTTGCACTCATGCTGGGTGATGTGCTCCTGCTCGAGCCCCAGTCCAGCGCTGAGGGTCAAAAGGCTGTTGATCTTGCGATTGACGGTGACTGACCCGGTGTAGGCGGTCTGGTCATAAGCGTCCAGGAATTGGCGGATGGCACCGGTGGCGACCTGTAATGACTGGTCGCGTTGCTTCCAGTCGGGAATGAGGTATTTGCCGTTGACGTCGTAGCCGACGCCATTGGAGGAAGTGCCGCCGCCCAAGTTGATGGCCGTCGCCGACAAGGTAAGTGAATCGGCTCTGCCGGAGACATTGCGTTTGGTCCAGCTGACGCCGGTGCTCCCGCCCAGGTCGCTGGAATAGGCGCCGCTCACGCTCACGGCGTGTCCCAGGCGTTCGCGGGCGTTAAATGTAATCGGCAGGCGTCCCTCGCTGTCCGGTTTATTGCCCAACCTGACACTGACGGAGGAAAAGACTCCGAGCGCCAGCAAGTCCTTGCGGGCGGTTTCCACTTTGGTCGCTCCATATTGTTCGCCGGTGTGGATCAGTAACCGCCTGCGGACGACGGACTCCTTCACCGCCTTCAGACCTCGGATGCGAATCTCGCCGATTTTCACGAGATTGCCGGTTTCGACATGGAATTTGACATCCAGGACCCGATTCGGCGGGTCCTCGTACGCGACCGGCGTATCCACCTTCGCGAACGCATAGCCTTGATCCTCGAGAGCCGTCTGCAGCCGCTCGCCGGCGGCTAGGACGTCCGCGGCAATAGCAGGCGCACCACCCTCCAGTTGTAGAACCTTCTCGGTGCCCGCGGGGACGGTGCCGTCTATTTCGATCTTACGCAGGTGGTATAGCGGTCCGATGCTGAATGTGATCTTAATTTCGGCATCGTTGTCCTTGGATCGTGACGTCAGTTCTTCGCCGACACCGGGGTCATCCAGCGGCAGCCCGTCGATCCGGACCTCGACGTAGCTCTGGTAGTAACCAAAGCTTTCCAACACTGTCTTCAGACGTTCGAGATCGCCGCGGGCACGGCCAATGAGGCCGAACGGACCAACGGGCGCCGATTTGCGCAACGTTTCGAGCTCGGAAGTGGCTTTCAGTGTCGAATTCAACGCACTGTCGCCAGTTGAAGCCATGTCGACTTTGTACGGCTGCGGATCGGCGGCTCGTGCGGGCGAAATCCCGTACAGCAGCACGAACGCAAGCAGCAGTAGCAAAACGCCGGACTTGTTACTCACTTGCGCGCCGGCGGCATGCTGGAGGGTCCCATTTCTTGCTAATGTCTTTCCCAGTATGGGCGAAGCAGTAGTTTACGTTCATGGGCTGTGGATGTCCGGTGGCGAGTCGTTGCTGCTGCGCCGACGGCTCTCGCGTGAGTTCGGAATGGATGTGCATCCGTTCCGGTATGCCACGGCGACTTCGACGATGACGGAGATCACGTCCCGGTTGCAGGGCTTCGTGCGTAACCTGCAGGCCAGTCGATTGCACTTTGTCGGCCACAGTCTGGGTGGGTTGGTGATCTACCGGTTTCTGGAACGGTATCCGCAACAGCCGCCGGGGCGCGTGGTCTTTCTCGGCACCCCGTCCGTCGCCAGCAGGGCAGCCGTTCAAGCCTCTCATATACGCCTCGTGGCCTCCGCCATGGGAAGGTCGGTTCAGGAAGAGCTCCTGCGCCCGCGCGAGCGGCGATGGAAGACTGATCGGGAGCTGGGAATCATTGCAGGTACGAGACCGCTCGGGGTTGGACAGTTCCTTGCCCGTTTCGAAGAAGACTGTGACGGCACCATCGGCGTCAGTGAGACGCAGCTGCCGGGGGCGACGGACCACATTACGTTGCCTGTGAGTCATCTGGGAATGCTCGTGTCCACGCGCGTGGCGCGGGAGACGGGGGCGTTTTTGCAGGAAGGCCGTTTCTCTCTTCGGTAAATCCGGCGCGTGCTCAGGCCGCGCCGGGCTTCAACAGCTTTTTCAGCTTATATAACGTCTCGAGCGCCGCTTTGGGTGACAGTTCATCGGGATCGAGCGACTCGACCGCAGTGCGCAGGGGGTCGGGGGGTGCGGCGACCTTGGACGGCACTCTTGGCGGACCGCTGGTCGTGAACAGGTCGCGTTGGCGATTGGGCGTGGCGGCGTCCTGCTGATCGCGCTGGGACTCCAGAGCTTCCAGATAATGCCGGGCCTGACTTATGACATCGCGCGGCACACCGGCCAACTGTGCGACCTGTAGTCCGTAGCTGCGGTTCGCAGGCCCTTCCTTGACTGCATGCAGAAACACGATCCCGTCGCCGTGCTCGGTTGCATCCAGATGTACGTTTACACAACCATCTACTTCTGTCGCCAGCGTCGTGAGCTCGAAGTAGTGAGTTGCAAACAGCGTGAAGGACTTGAGGCGAGTGGCGATGTGATGTGCCATGGCCCAGGCAAGTGACAGTCCGTCGAACGTGCTGGTACCGCGTCCAATCTCGTCCATGAGTATGAGGCTGCGTGCGGTCGCGTTGTGCAGGATGTTGGCTGCTTCAGTCATTTCCACCATGAACGTCGAGCGGCCGCCGGCAAGATCGTCCGCGGCGCCGATTCGGGTGAAGATCCGGTCCAGCGGTCCGATGGCGGCTCGATCCGCGGGCACATAGCTGCCAATGTGGGCCAGCAACACGATCAGGGCGGCCTGGCGCATGTAAGTTGATTTACCACCCATGTTGGGCCCGGTAATGATCAACATGTTGCGACCCGAATCAAACTTCAGGTCGTTGGGCACGAACGGCGCCGAGGAGAAGCGCTCCACGATCGGATGCCGGCCGCCGTCGATGGCAATGCAGGACTCGGCGACGAGATCGGGGCGGCTCCATTCCAGGATGCAGGCGCGCTCGGCCATCGAGCCCAGGGCATCGAGCTCCGCCAGCGCCATGCCGCTCAGCTGCAAGGGACCCAGGCGGTCCGTGAGTTGAGTCAGAATCGTCTCGTACAGATCCTTCTCACGCGCCAGCGAGCGATCCCGCGCGCTCAGGACTTTTTCCTCGAACCCCTTGAGTTCCTCGGTGATGAAACGCTCGGCGGACTTCACCGTCTGGCGGCGGATGTAGTCTTTGGGGACGCGCTCGGCATCCTTGCGCGTGATCTCGATGAAGAAGCCGGACACGCGGTTATAGCCGAGCTTCAAACCGGCGATACCCGTTCTCTCCCGCTCACGACGTTCGAGCTCCAGAAGGAATTCGTCCGTGTGGGTGGAGATCTTGCGTAACTCATCCAACTCGGCGTCGTAGCCTGCCGCTATGACTCCGCCATCGCGGACGAATGTGGAGGGTTCTTCTGCGATAGCCGCAGTCAGGAGTTTGACGACGTCGGCATGTTCATCAATTCGCGCGCGAAGTTCCTGCAGGAGTGGCGAATCGATGGGCTCCAGGGAAGCTCGCAGCGCAGGGAGCAATGCCAACGATCGACGCAGTTGGGTCAGATCGCGTGGCCGCGCCGAGCGCAGGGCCACTCGGGCGAGAATTCGTTCGATGTCGCCGATCCCGTGGAGGTGCTCGCGAATGCCTTCAAAATTGCGACCGTTGATGAGGGCGCCGAGCGCCTGGTAGCGGCTGCGCAGTGTTGGTTGATCAGTCAGCGGACGATTCAGCCAACGACGCAGCTGCCGCGAACCCATCGCAGTTACACACTGATCGAGCAACGCGAACAGGGTTGCGTCAGGATTTCCGGACATGCTGACGTCGAGCTCGAGATTTCGGCGCGTGGAAGCGTCGAGAATGAGCGCTTCCGTACGCTCCTCAACATGCAGGCCGCGAATGTGCGGTACGGCTGCCTTCTGTGTGTCGCGGACGTACTGTAGCAGCGCGCCGGCGGCCGAGATGGCCAGCGGCAGGTCGTCGGCGCCAAATCCCTTCAGATCGAGAGTACCGAGTTGGTCGGTCAGCAGCCGCGAGGCGCTGGCGAGCTCGAAATACCAGGGCGGGCGCGTTCGGACGGTCGTTCCGGTCCGGGCGAGATCGTTCGCGTCGTTCTCCGAGATGAGCAGCTCTGCCGGCTTGAGCCGTTCCAACTCGGCGGCGAGACCCGTTCGTCCCGTCGATTCGAGAATGGTAAAGCGGCCCGCGGCGAGATCCAGCCAGGCGAGGCCGAAGCGCTCGCCGCTGCGAGCGACCGCGGCTGCCAGGGTTTCCTGGCGCTCATCCAGCAATGCCTCATCGGTGAGGGTGCCGGGCGTGATGATCCTGACGACCTGGCGCTCAACCGGGCCTTTCGATTTGGCCGGGTCGCCAATCTGTTCGCATAGGGCGACGCTTTCGCCTTTGCGCACGAGCTTGGCCAGATAGCCCTCGACGGCGTGGAATGGCACGCCCGCCATTGGTATGGGTTGGCCGGCTGATTGCCCTCTAGCGGTCAGGGTGATGTCCAGTAGCGATGCCGCGCGTCGTGCGTCGTCGTAGAAGAGTTCGTAGAAATCTCCCATTCGATAGAACAGGAGGATGTCTGGGTTCTGGCCCTTGATGCGTAAATACTGTTGCATCATAGGGGTGTGCTGGACGTCATTCATGCGGGCGAAGGCTACATCAAGACGGCCGATCACGCTGGCGGTACACTCGGGGCATGGTGACTGATAATCAGCTGTCCGAATTGGTGGCGCTCGTTGCGCGATGGGCGCTGGGGGCGAAGTACCGCATCGTCACGGCCGAGTCTTGCACCGGCGGCTGGATCGCGAAGGTGTTCACCGACGCTGCGGGAAGTTCGCAGTGGTTTGAATGTGGCTACGTGACGTACTCAAATGCGGCGAAGGTGCGCGATCTCGGTGTCACGCCACGGACGATCGACGATCATGGGGCGGTTAGTGAGCGCACCGTTCGAGAGATGGCTGCGGGCGCGTTGCGTGTCTCAGGCGCGGACGTTTCGATTGCCGTTAGTGGGATCGCCGGACCCGATGGCGGGAGCGCGGAGAAGCCGGTGGGGACGGTCTGGTTTTGTGTGGCTGGGCCCCGCAATCAAATCATCGCTGAGGGCGAGGTGTTCGCTGGGAATCGCGAGACGGTGCGCCGCGCTTCCGTCAAGCGTGCACTGGAGCTGGTGTTGCGGCTGGGCTGAGTACTCGGCGCCGCTGATTGCCCGGCAACGACTTTAGACCAGCTCCCGCCGCAGGTCTGCGGCAACCCTGTTGAACACCGAAGTCCAATCCCCTCGCGTAGGCTGTCGATATAACTTCACCGATGGATACCACGGCGTGTCTTCGCGATCGCGCATCCATCGCCAGTCGGGGACGTACGGCAACAACAACCAGGTTCGCTTGCCCAATGCGCCACTCAAGTGCAGCAGACTGGTGTCGACGCTGAGCACGAGGTCCATGCATTCGCACAGCGCCGCTGTGCTCTTGAAATCCATGAGATCGTCGTCGAACGAAAAGATGTCACTCGCATCCAGAGTGTCGTAGTCCGCAGCGCGAATGTCTTTCTGCAGGCAGAAATAGTCGATGTCCGTCGGCAGATGCGGTAACCAGTCGGCGAGTGAGATGCTTCGTTGGCGGTCGATCGGGTTATCGGAGTTGCCACTCCACACCAGGCCAACGCGTGGTCTTTTCTGCTCGCCGAGAAATGTTTTCCACTGCTCAACCGACTTCGCGTCCGCGCGCAGATACCGCGGTGCCGCCGGCACAGTGTCTGGAGTGGTGTCGAATGCCAGCGGCAGGCTCATGATGGGGCAGTGAAAGTCGAACGGGGGCGGTATGGCTCCCTTTGCGACGAGCTGCGCGGGGCCATCGAGCGTGGTGAGCAGATCCAGCAGGGGTTGCTGTGCTTCGAGAATGACCGTTGCACCTCGGGCGGCGCAGAGCGTTGCATAGCGACTGAACTGTATTGTGTCGCCCAGTCCCTGCTCACTGTGGATGAACAGCCGCTTGCCCTGCAGGGCCGGCTCACCGAGCCACAGCGGTTGCTCGAAGTTTCGCAGAGCGCCGATTTTCAGACGTTCCGCACTGGCCCAACGCCATTCAAACGCGGGCCAGCCCGTCTGAAAATCACCGAGGTACAACGCGAGCAAACCGCGGTTGAACTGAGCCTCCGCGTAGTCTGGTTTGATCGCGATGGCGGCGTTGTAACTCGCCAGCGCATCGTCCCATCGAAAGAGATCCTGCATCAGCAGCGCGCGGTTGTAATGCGCCACGATGTCCGAAGGTGCGAATGCGATCGCGTGTTCGAAGCTGACCGCCGCCGCCTCGAGCAACTTTAGCCCGTGTTGCACGGAGCCGCGGTTGCAATACGCATACGCGTAGTCGGGCTTGTACTTGATGGCCTCATCGTAGCTGGCAATAGCTGCTTCGGGGCGACCGAGGAGACGCAGTGCGTTGCCGCGTTTGTAGTACGCCTCGGCATGAGTCGGATTCAGTCCGATGGCTTGCTCATACAACGGAAGCGCGCGTGCGTAGTCTCCGCTGGTCATGGCAGCGGTGGCTTTGGCGTAGATCGCGTCGAATGAGGCCATCAGGTCAGGGTAGCAGAGGCTTGCGCCGAATCTTCAGCAGAGTGACCAGCAGAACCAGCACTGCCGTCCCGGCTACCGCATATCCCACGCCGCCGAACCACCATTTGGCCATGCGGCGCCAGATGAAATCCGTAGGGTCCGACAACCTGGCGCACTCGCCGGGCAGATCGTGATTCGTCAGGAATTGCACCGCCTCCGGATGGCACTGGCGGGCTGCGCGCTGGATCCATACGAGACCCGCTTTCGCATCGCGCTTGATATTGAGCTCCGGGCAACCGTCGTAAATCGTTTTGCCGAGCACGAACTGGGACCAGGGTTGTTTCAACTCGGCGGCCTTCTGCAGCGCCGGGAGCGCTTCCGCGTCGCGATGCTGCTGCATCAGCGCCCAGGCGATTCGCTCGAGGCTCCAGCCGTCGTTGATGTTCTTTTTTGCCATGAGAGACACGGCGCGATCCACATCGGACTTCAGTTGCAGGTCCGAAGCGGCCCGCATGTAGCTCGCCAACGCTTCGTCTGACGGCTCGTCACCCGCCGTCTCCGACAGGTCGATGACTTTTTTCCATTCATCGAACACGGCCCGGCTGTTGCCCTTGGTGCCGTGGTCCTCGTCCGCCTGCATGGCGTCTTCCGCCTCATCGTTGTGAATGGCGATTTCGAGCCGCGCCAACAGCTTCGCATCGGAGGTCTGCCGGCGGGTTTCCTCGAGGAAGCCCTGCATCTCCTCGTAAGATCCGCCCCATCGCGGACGCAACGTTTCCATGTAGCGGAGGCGCAATTTCGTGTTGGTCGGATCGATGCGCATGCCTTCCTGGTACCAATGCAGGTGCTCACTTTTGGCGCCCTCGAGGTGAGTGACGTTCAGCATGTAGAGCGCGCTCAGGTACGGTTTGCCCGTGAGTTTCAGCGACGCCAACAGATCCGGCTGGGCGCGACCCAGATACTCGGACATGCGCTCGATCCGGCTGCTGGGTATTTTCCCCAGGTACTCGGAGCCGCGGATGAACCAGGCCATGCGGTAGTAGTACGTGCCGCGGGCGAGGTGGGCGGCGTAGGAGTTGGGATAGGCATCGACCCAGTCGTTGAAGTAGCGCTCGTTGCCGGCCTGGTCTTCATAGAGCTGGCGAAAGCCGGTGTAGAGTTGATCTTCGGTGGCGGCGCCGGACTCATATTGCGCCTGCAAAGCGTTCAGGTGCTGG
>Ga0181534_10000192_pt1 | contig 44049 bp, 40 predicted proteins | sample PEATcosm2014_Bin_37_FD_119758 | JGI IMG/M metagenome (GOLD analysis project Ga0181534, IMG submission 119758) | Peatland microbial communities from MTU Mesocosm Facility, Houghton, MI, USA - PEATcosm2014_Bin17_10_metaG | ecosystem: Environmental > Terrestrial > Soil > Wetlands > Peat | place... | reverse complement strand
GTGATTGGCGGAATCGACGGCCCAGGCTTCCGTAGCGTAGGGATTAGTCGCCGGCGGAATCGAAGGAAACTCGTCCAGATAGTCCTTGTCGCTGAGATTGCCGGGAGAGTTATCTCCATCTTTGGGCAAATCCTGCGCCACGCCGTTGATGCTCACAATGCCGTTGTTCAGATGAATATGATCGCCGGGCACGCCGATCAGCCGCTTCACCAGAATTAAATACTGAAGGTTTCCATCCCCATTTGGATCGTCCAGAACCGGCTTGAAGAAGACCACAATATCGCCGCGCCGAGGCTCGCGGAAGTGCACCAGCGGCATCCACTTGGTTGGCGGCGCAAAGGTGACGCGGTCCACTACCAGGTGATCGCCCACCAGGAGCGTCTTTTCCATCGACCCTGAGGGAATGACGAAGTTCTGCCCCAGAAAGGTGAGCATGAACAGTCCGATGACAATGATCGAGCAGATACTGGCGACCGCCTCGAAGGGCGTCTCTTCCACGCGCGGTTGAGTAGGCTCTAAGAATGGCTGTTCTTCGACGGGTGTCTTAAGTTGTTGCGTCTTCTTTGTCATTCTCAGTCCTGTTCCCTGCCTCTAACGAACCACATGGAAAATGCGACTCCACCGCGCAAAGCCTTCCACGCGCGCTGTAAGGGGCCTGCCGTGTCCGAGTTTATCATTTGAGGCTTCCAGCGCGGTTTCCAGAGGCGCTGGGTCCACGTCGGTCGTCGAGGGCCGTGTGAGCGAGAAGTAAATCACCAGCGGCCGGGCCACAATCTGCTGCCGCGAAACAAAGCCCCAGAAGCGCGAATCCTTGCTGTAATTGCGATTGTCGCCAAGGACGAAATACTCGCCCTCGGGTATCACCAATTCGCCGTTGCGGGTGAGATTCTGCATCTGCTTCCACCAGTCGGGATCGACGTTGGGATCGGTGTATAACTGTGCCGGGAAATCGTCGCGAAAGGGATTGAGAGCGGCCGGCTCAAAGGCGGCATAAGGCTCGTCGAGCAGTAAGCCATTCACCGTAACGCGCCCATCGGCAATGCGCAGCCGGTCGCCGGGAACACCCACCACGCGCTTCACCAGAAATGGATGCTGCGGATGATGGAAAACAACAATATCGCCGCGCGCAACCTGACGATAAGGCAAAAGCCACTGGCTCAGTCCACTATCAGGCGCGTAGATCTGCTTGTTCACCAGCACAAAATCGCCCACCAGCAGCGTGTGCTCCATGCTTTCAGAGGGAATCAGGTACGGCTGCAGCACAAAGGTATTCAGAAACAGCGCCGCCACCACCAGCACCAGCAGCCGGGCTAGCGCCTCCGGCACGGTGGGCAGTTGCAGCCGCAACAACGCCAGCCTTTGCAGTGCGTTTTGGAATGAGGTGCTCATTCGGCTGCCTCTTCCTCCTCTTCATTCTCCGCCCCGGTCCCTTTTTCGGCGGCCTTCAACCGCTCCAACGCGCGCTGCGCCGCATCCTGCTCGGCGCTCTTCTTGGTGCTTCCCTTGCCGCGCGCCAGCCGCTTTCCCGGTTCGCCCTCCGCAGTCTTCAGCCGGACCTCGACCAGAAAGCGCTTGCGATGGTCGGGGCCGCTTTCGCTCTTGATCCGGTAGACGGGAGTTCCGGCGTGCTCCGCCTGCACGTACTCCTGAAGCGCCGATTTGTAATTGCCCAACGCATCGCCGGAGCGAAGTTCCTGAGCCAGTTGCTCGGCCGCCTCGCCCAGCACCCAGCCGTTGGCAAAGGCTCTTACTGGCTCCAGGCCGCCATCCAAATAGAGCGCGCCCAGCACGGCCTCCATTGCATTGGAAAGCACGGTAACCTTGCGCCGGAGGCCGGCTTTGTCTTCTCCGTGGCTGAGGCGAAGAAAGCTTCCCAGATTCAGAGAAAAGGCGACTTCCGCCATATGACGCCGGCTCACCAACTGAGCGCGCAGGCGGGTCAGCTCACCCTCCTGCCAATCTGGATGAAGCAGAAAAAGAAGCTCGGCCACCACCAATCCCAGCACCGCGTCGCCCAGAAACTCCAGGCGCTCGTTGTCGCCCGTCCCCGCTGCTTGCTCTTGCCCGTCGTGCCCATTCCCGCCCTGTTCATGAGCCAGAGAGCGATGCGTCAGCGCGCGCACCAGCACCTCCGGGCGAGAAAACGAATGCCCCAGCGAGGCTTCCAATTCCGCTATATTCGCTTCCATCCGCGCCTCGATCCGAGTCTTTGACACTTTCTTCCAGGACTGCCAAATCCGCTGGACTTCCGATTTGGAAAAGCTCCCTCTTATTCATTCTTAGACGAGCCGCGCTCTGTTGGCGACCGTCTATCGAAGGTTCTTACGGCTTTTCAGTCCCACTTCCTGACTTTCCGCCCTGCGGTTCTTCCGGCACATCGCCGGGGGCGCTCTCCGCGCTATCGTCCTCGCAACTGTGACCGTGGATCGCATAGGCCGTCTTCACGCCCCGCTCGGCAGCCAGCCGCGTATCCTGCTGCCCATCGCGCGTCTTCAATGCCTCCTGATACTCGGCGACGGCCTCGTCGCGCTTGCAATCCAAATCCAGCATCCTGCCCAGGTAGATGTGCGACCAGGAGAGCAGCCGTGGATCTTTGCTTGTAGCAAGCGTCTGCTGGAATCCCTCGATTGCCTGCTCTGGCTGCCCTTGCAGAATCGCCGCCCTGGCCAGAATGAATTCCGCGCGCGAGCTGTCGGCGGTCGATTCCAGAGTGTCCGTGTGCGCGGCCAGCGTCTGCCGGGCCATCGCACTCGCCGAGGCCACGTCGCCCGAGGCCAGCTTCGCCTCGGCCAGGTCAAGGCCCGTCAACTTGCGCGGCTTGCTGCGGGTCAGCACGTCGTCATCGGCCACCTTGTCGAATTCGATCTGCCGTGCCTGATGCGCCTCGGCCTCTACGTCCATGCTGTAAACCATTTCGCCTATGGTGTCTCGCAGGCTGGCCGGATCCTTTTCAAACTGAATCAACTGGTTGTAAAAATACTGCGTCAGAACGAACCCCTGCGTCATGTCGCGATTCTTGGCGGCCGTCCGGATCGCATCCACCTTCTGCTGGTAGACCGCGCGCTCGTGCTCATAGCGCGGCATATCGGGGCGGTCCGCGTTGGCTGGGATCTTGTACTCCGGAATGCCGGTATCCATCGTGCGCGCCTCGATCGCCTTGATCAGGCACTCGATCGTCAGCGCAACGGAATCGGAGCGGAAGCGGAACTCCATCGGCGCATCCCGCACCTCTTTTAAAATCGGCTGAGTCCGGTCCAACGCCTTTTCCCGCGCATAGAGTAGCGGCTCAATCACGTAGTGCAGATAAGTGTGGCGCACGCCGGCCATCGGAATCGTTCCATTCACTGGCGATACCACCACCACATAATCCGTTCCATAGACGCGCGCGTTGACCATGCGCGGTGAAAGCATCGGCTCGATCACCACCACAAAGCGCCGTCCATCGTAAGTGGAGGCGGGCAGTTTGAGATAAAAGTTTGTGTTGACGATCATCTGCGAAAGCGGATCGTGAATCTTGTCGGTTTCGGCATCATAAATGTGGTGTACCGCCAGCCAAATTCCGTGCAAGTCCACGGCCGCCGCAAACTCGCGCAGCAGCGGCACCACCTCGATCACCTGCGTCGAGTCGGGGGGCATCTCGGTCAGTTCCACCGCGGTCTCCAGCGCAGGCGGAGGCGTCAGATAGAGCGCCAGCGAGATGTATTGCGCAATATCCCGATCGCTGCCCGTCATGCGGTGCTGGGCCACGTAGAGGCAGAGCCGGTCGCGCTTGGCGCGCGCGTCTTCGCTCTTCTCAAGCGCCAGGTTCATCTCATCGCGAACCCGTTTGCGCACCGGCCCGCTCTCGTCCATGCCGTCGTCGTAGCCGCAGGCATTCAAAGCAGCCGCCATCATAAAGACCGGTTCAGCGCTGATCAGAGAGATCGTCGGCCCGGCGGCATCAATCAGCGTCGGCGCCTTCTCGCGCACAAAAACCTGGCCGGAAGAGGAGCTTTCCCCTCCCTTGGAAGTATTAGCCGGATTGGACGAACTGGCGCCTGAAGATTGAGCGCGGGCCGTACCGGAGGAAAGACCTGCCAGCAGGCAGATGACGGCAATGGAAATTGCGGCCGAAGCCGGAGATACGCGAAATGTCATGGAGAACCCTGTTCAATTCTAGACGCATCGGCAGGGGGAAAAGAAAGCGGCGTGGGCAGGCAGGGCGCTTGCCCGCGCCGAATTGCTTTACAGCGAGGCCGCAAGCGCGGGATACCGGCTCACGTGGCTGGTTTCATATAGAGACAGGAGGCGCTGGCGCATTAAATAGTAAGCCGAAGACGCCTCCTGGGCGTGGAGGGGGAGGGTAAAGCGGAAGCGATGCAGCAACTGAGACGGGATCATGCCGAGTTCCACGCGGCGGACGGCGCGGCGCAACAACGCCGCATCGTGCCTCATGCGCTCGGTAACAATCACCGCCTCTTCAAAATTCCATTTCTGCGCCCAGGCGGCCAGCGCAAGCATGATCTCTGCGTTCTCACGCATTCTTTTCAGACCTTCGTAACCGCCAAGGCATTCCCAAATCTTCTCCGGCTCCAGATCGATCTGCCCGCGATGCGGAGAGAGATAATCGACCGCGACAGTAGCGACGCCCGCAAAATCAACTTGTTGGAGATCGGCGACCAGCTCGTGCCACTCGCGCTGCCTCTGCTTGAGCAACGAACGCCAATTGGTCATCACCGCCGCGGCAAAACCACACAGCAATATAGCAAACAGCAGAGTTTGAGGCGCTAAGGTCATCTAACGCATGTTACCCCTGTGCGCCGAGCGTGTCAAGATTATTTTTTACCCGTTCATGAAGAGCCTCAATATAGGCGCGCAACTCCGGCGAAATCGGCTTCCGCACCGGCTCTTCCTGCCAAAACTGAACCAACCAGTACGCAAGGACGGCCAGGGAAGCAAAGATTCTAATGTGTTCGAGATCCCGGAAGTAGCGCTCTGCACCGAAGTAACTGTGCAGCCCATCCACTAAGATTGCAACCAAAGCCCAAATTGTCCATCCATTGCCCAGTGCCATTACATGGTTTCGCCAGCCAAGCCCCAAACGATTCGATGTCCACGTCACCACCGCTATCAGCTCACAGGTCACCAGACTTGCAAAGAGATTGCCACGTACAAGCAGACGATCAATCCAACTCACGGCCGGAGGTGTGACCAGCCAAGGAAGCGCGGCAGCCAATAGGATGCCTGCCACGCCCCACAGAATAAACTGCTTTCGAGCATCCCGAACCCAGCTACCCGTAGGCCGCATCACGATGCGCGCAATCTCCCAAATTACTGCGAACTGTAAAATAAAATCGGCTAGGCTGGCCGAATAGTAGATTCTTGCATACCAATTTTGAGAGCCATGCAGCATGACCGAATAAAGAACCGGGCAAACTATCGCATCAAATCCCATCAACGTAGTAAAGACGGGGAACTCCCTCCACCTGTGCCGGAAGATCAGGATGGTAAAAAGTGCGGCGTTCCCAAGAAAGCCGACTGCCCACAGCGTTAGATCCAGACTCGAAAGGTTCATACCGCTTCGTTTTTCTAATTCTCTCCGTTTCTTGAGGCCGAGACCAGAGAGATCGAAACTCTACTTTACTAGGCTGGGCAACGGTGCTGGAGAAGGATTCGAGGGAAACGCTTGAATGCTACTCGGCAGTGGCGCGGGAGACGGATTCGACGGAAAGGCAAACGCGACGGCGGGTGCGGCAAAGAGCAGGACTACGAGGGCAATTCTCAGGGACTTCATCATGGGGTTTCTCCTTTGTTTTCTGGCGCAGAAGCGCATTTTTGCGCAGAGGCGCGCAAGATGAGCCTAGACCTATTATTTATCCTGGGGAAAGAGGAAGATTAGGCGAAGTTCGCGGCAGGTGGGACGCGAAGGAGTCTGTGCGAGGGTTACCATCCCGCCTGCCAAGCGCCCATGTGCGCGTTACCATGGCGAAAAATCAGCAAACTCCATCGTAATCCTGCATCGAAGGACGCACTCCCGCCATAGACAGGAATTCACAAAAATAATTCTCATGAGCCATGATTAGGGCTCCCGGAGCGCGGCAAAAAACCTTAGCCGCGCACCGAGACGCCAGAGAATGAGACCACCGCCAGCCCCGGAACCGGCTGGCCAAAGCGGCGCGCCGGCTCAAACCGGCTCCATAGCAGCAGATTCTCCACCTGCGCGCGCGTAGCGTCGTCGGTAGGCCCGGAGACGATGCGATAGTCGTAAACCTGGCCCGAGCCGTTCACGTAGGCCTCGATCACCACCGGAGCCGAGACCGCGCCTAACTGGTTCTCGTCCACCACACTCGATAAATACAGGAAGCGCGGTGCCGTAGCCTTTCCCAGCGGCTCGTCGGCCGAGGCCTGCGCGCTCTCCGGCTGGGCAAACATGCTCACCAGCACAATAACCGAACCCATCAGCAGCACCGCCGAGGCAAATCCAGCCGCGGCTTGCAGCAGAAACGGGCCAACCGTGTTTCTCCAGGCCAGATTCAAGCCGTGGAAGGAGCCCTGCCGGCGGCGAGCCTTCTCCTGGCTGATCGCCACGCGAATGCGCAGCGGAAGGTCTTCCGGCGCAACCACCGGCCCCAGCCCGGCCACAGTTGATTGCGTCTCTTGCAGAGATTTCCACTCTTTGGCGCACACCCGGCAACTCTCCAGGTGGGAGCCAACGGCCTGCATCTCGCGTCCGCTCAGACGGCCGTCCAGATACTCGGTAAACTTTGCCTGCATTGCATTGCAGCCGTTCATTGCGCCTCCTCTCCCAGGGGCATTTCATATCCTGCTCGCGCCGAGGATGCCGTCCGTTCCGCCGGAGCCGTCAGAATCGCCTTCAGCGCCGCGCGTCCCCGCACCAGCCGCGACTTGACCGTCCCCAGATTCACGCCCTGCATCTCTGCAACGTCCTCGTAAACAAATCCCTCGATGTCGCGCAAGATAAGAGTTGTCCGGAATGGTTCCGGTACCTGGCTCAAAGCCGTCTCCACGCGCGCCCGGCTTTCTTCACGCATCGCCAGATCGAAGGGCGATGCCGCCGGATCCACCAAGGTTTCCTTCAAGCGAACCGGCTCTCCGGATTCGCTCTCCGCCATCTCCTGCTCAATAGGAATCTCCGCCTGTTTGTGCCGCGTCCACCAGCGCCTCTGGTTGGAGGCCTCGCGCAGCGCAATGCGATAGATCCACGTCTTCAGCGACGATTCGCCATGAAAATTTCCTACCCCACGGAAGACCTTCACAAAAACTTCCTGAGTCAGGTCGGCGGCCTCGGTGCGATCTTGCACCGCGCGCGCCAGCAGCGAGTAGATGGGTTGGTTGTAACGCGCGATCAGCCACGCAAATGCTTCCTCCGAGCCGGCCTGAAGATCCGCTATCAGTGCCCCCTCTTCGGATTGGAACGCCAACGCGCTGGCAACATTGCCCATGGTGAGGTCCGCCTGCATTTCAGAATCCTCCCACGTTTCCGCAACGGAAGCCCGTTCTACGCCCGGTCAATCTGCCCAGGCTGAGAAAGCTTTGTCTTCGGTTGCGGCCACTCGTCCCAACGGCCGTAGATCGTCGCCGGGAATCCAATACTGCCCTGGAGTGCGCGGGAAACGGACGCCGGCCTCAGGCCAGTCGTCCCACGCCCTCTATTGTCTTAGACACCGGACCCCCCTGCAAGTGTTCCCGGTCACGAAAGTATTTTTTATTTGTGTCCGATTTCGAGCAGGCCGCGCACTCAAGCAAGTCTATTGCTTCGTTTCTCCAGCACTCCGCCCAACCATGAAAGGTTTTTTCTTAAAATGGGGAAGATCAACCAGGCAAAAAAGTCTTTGCGAACGATTAGCGAGCCGCTGGCCCCACCGCAGGTGGCCGCTGTCTCCGCAACAGATGGCGGTTAGCCCAACCACAGGCAGGTGGATTGACGAATCCGGCCTGACCGGAGACAATAGAGAAGTTGCATCCCGCCGTACGTGGGCCTGTGGCGCAGCTGGGAGCGCGCTTCCATGGCATGGAAGAGGTCATCGGTTCGATCCCGATCAGGTCCACCAATTAAATCAATCATTTAGAAGCTCCCTCCCTTCTCGACTTTGTCGCAATCTTGTCGCAAATTCCAAAACCACACCACGAACCCGCTTTGCAGGGTGGTCCTGTCTTCGCGCTTCAGGTATTTCCTTTGCCGAATGTGTCGGCACTGATTTTTGTTCTGGCCTTTGCCGCCCTATTCGTGGTGTCGATGTTGGTCCCGATCCCCACGTACCCGTACCGCTGAGTTCGTCGTAAATCGAGTTCACCGTAGAGCGAACACCGTCTTCAAGCGACTGCATATAGACTTCCGCCGTGGTGGCAAGGCGCGAGTGGCGCATCATCCCCTGGATGTCCTTGACATGGCCCTTGTTCTTGGCCAGCGTTGCAATCGTGCGTCGGATCACCTGGAACGTCAGCTTCGGCAGTCCCATCTCCTCCGCCAGCTTGTGCAGCACCCGTTTACGGTAGTTGTCAGTGTCCAGAAAGCTCCCATCCTGATTTGCAAAGATGTAGGCATCCGGTGACGGGTTGGGGCATTTGGCTCGCCGGGCCTCAAGATCGGCCGCGAGGGAGCCCGGAATATGAATCGTCGCAAGGCTCTTTCTGGTTTTCCCCCACGACCGAATCTTCCCCTTGTATGCCGTCTCAGTAACACTCATGGTCGATACTTTGCTGTCGAAGCACTTCCACTTCAGAGCAAAGAGTTCGCTGGGACGGAGTGCGTTGGTCATATCGAGCTCAAGCAGGATGCGGTCCCTTGGGGCCAATTCCAGGAGAGCCGTCCACAGTTGATCCCAGGTGAGCGTTGTTGTGTCCGTGCTGCGCAATTACGTGGCACTTTCACCTTGCGAACCGGACACTTCGGGAGAAAATCCCGATCGGCCGCCTCCGCGAAGATGTCCCGCAGGTACGCGCGCATTTGCAACACTCTGTCCTTGGACCGGGTTGAAGCCAGCTTGTTCAAATGAACCTGCAAGCTGAACTTGTCGAAGTTCGTGAGCGGGATCTCGCCGAGATCGTCGATGAGATCACGCTCAATAAGGAGCTTCTTGGTTTTGGCCGTTTCCTCTTTCCAGGCGGCCTCTTTCAACGGGAGAAACCGGTTCCGGACGAACCACTCAAACGTCACAGAACCATCGTTCATGATCTTGCTTGGGGAACCAGCCTGCCCGATCTGTTTTGTGATTTCGCGTTGCAGTGAGCACCGAGCTTCGGATTTCGACAACCCAAGTAACCAAGGAGTTCATCTCATGAATGAGATTGCAGAAATTCTGGAGACTGTCGCGACGGCACCGATCAACAAGCGGGCCATGACCAACCTCAGCGTGCTGAATGAGGCCTATCACTATGTCAAACCAAGTTCCTTTTCGCGTGGCATGAGGATTGATTTGAATGGTCTCACCATCTTGTATCTCTTCCTTAAAGCATGGGAACTCCTCTTTTTTTGCAATAAACCCGCATTCCGCGCATAGGCCCTCACGCATCCTCGGCCTTTCACACTTGCAGAACTGAAAGTATTCCCACCGCCGCGCCATGGTCTATGATGCCTCCCTTTGAATAGCTTGTAGCAAATCGAATCGATCGCTGATCAAAGTAAATAGTCTGGATAGTGAGCTAATTTGACCAGTATTCCTGAGAAATCGAGTTCATATTGACAGCAGATCCAATGCTGATCTGGGGAGGGAGTTCCCAGGCTGAGCGGCCTTCAGATCAAAAGAGAGCCCGGTCTGGGAACTCCCGTTTATTTTCTTTTGCATAGAATGCGTTCAGGGTGTGAAACTTCAACTCATCAACTTCCATCAACATTTTGGCCTGCGTGCTCTCCACCGCTGAGAAGCATGAATGATTTGCATGCAGTTACTCGCCTGCTGGGCGCAATGAGAGAAGTAGCTCTCCTGGAACTGTCCCGCGCAACGGCTGGTTTACTGAACAGTAAATAGCAATGGTTACTTTTCTCTCTACGACATCCGTAACCTGAAAAATGAACTATTTTGATCGCAAATCGTAAACATTTATGGACATAATGAGTCCAGTAACAACGCAGATCTGGGGAGGGAGTTCCCAGACTGACTGTTTGCCACAACCAGACAGGACGCGGGCTGGGAACTCCCATTTTTTCTACGCCTGACGCAAGTATTTCGTCAAAATCTGATCCGCTAGCGCGTTTCTAGTTTAAGTGTATACGTACAGTACTGCAATAATCCTACCGATAGAGGGGCGGCACGGATGCAGTCTTATTCGCAGGATTTGCGGGATCGCGTGCCCGACGCCGCAGCCATGAGACATTGTGGTTCTCGATAATCTCAGCAGTCACAAAGTGGCCGGAGTCGAAAAAGCGATCATTGCGATTGGCGCAGCGGTTCTGTATCTGCCGCCCGATTCTCCCGACTTGAACCCAATAGAAAAGTCTTTTTCGGCGGGTGGGCCGAGTAGTTACCAGCAGGCAACGGTTCTCTTTGCTGCGCCCTAATTAGTTCGAATGGTGGGTCATTGAGAGTTCGGAATTGGCGTCAGATTTCACGGTTCTCGTGCCGTCTTCACGACCAGGGCAAGATTTGCCTATATGGTGAAAGCGCCTCGCGGCCCACGGCCAGTGTTCAGCGTCTTTTCTCCCGCTCGGCGTCACGGTTAGGCTTTGCAAGATACAAAGCCGCGCGTAGCGCGCCTCTCAATCTGAGTGGAGGCGTTGCGGGGTTTCCTTCCCGCTGTGGTGGCTATCGGGCTCTCCATCCACAGAGTGAGGCAGATCACACCAAAAACGACTATGATGAGGCGAGAATGCCCTTGCCGGGAGGCCAAACGGCGGCCCGTCTGTGTGCGAAAATCGTTTTGGAATCAATTGTGGAGACTTGATGGCATCGTTTGGCAGTTTTGTACTTCTTGTCGCTCTGGCGCTGGCCGCCTGGAATCTGCTGGCTGGAGCCTGGGCGCTGCGGCTGATCGCGACCGGGCAGCCCTCGGCTGTCTCACCCGAGCGGCTGGCGGATACGGCGCGACGGGCTGGGATTGCCGGCTTCTGGGCCGTCACGGCGGCGGCCTTTGCGCTGATCTGGTCGGTCTTTACCAACGATTTCTCAATCACATACATTCTGGAACACTCCAACCGCGCATTGCCCGCGGCCTATAAATTTTCGGCTCTATGGAGCGGGCAGGAGGGTTCGCTGCTGCTGTGGGCGTGGCTGCTGGGAGCCTACGGTTTTGTGCTGCGGCTGACGCACAAGCGGGATGTAAAGCTCTACGCCTACGCCGGCGCGATTCTGGCCGGGATTCAGGTCTTCTTTCTGGCGGTGCTGTGCTTTGCCGCGCCGCCCTTTGCTCTGCTGCGCGGCGCTATTCCAGAAGACGGTAACGGCCTCAATCCCCTGCTGCAATACCCGGAGATGGTGATTCACCCGCCAATGCTCTATTTGGGCTACGTTGGCTTCTCGGTGCCTTTCTGCTTTGCGCTTGGCGCACTGATGATGCGCTATCCCGGCGAAAAATGGATCAAGATCACGCGCGTCTGGACGCTGGTTACCTGGCTCTTCCTCACCTGCGGCATCTTTCTGGGAATGCACTGGGCCTACGCGGTGCTGGGCTGGGGCGGATACTGGGGCTGGGACCCGGTGGAGAACGCGAGCTTCATGCCCTGGCTTACCGGGACTGCCTTTCTGCACTCGGTAATGATGCAGGAGAAGAAAGGCATGATGAAAAGCTGGAATGTCTGGCTGATCTTCAGCACCTTTCTGCTGACGCTGCTGGGCACGCTGCTCACGCGCGCGGGCCTGGTCAGTTCCGTTCATGCCTTTGCGCAGTCGTCGATCGGCACATGGTTTGTGGTCTTCATGGGGATTGTGCTGGCGGTCTGCATCTTTACGTACATCCTGCAACACAACCATTTGAAGAGCGATCATCATCTGGAGTCGCTGGTCAGCCGCGAGTCGAGTTTTCTCTTCAACAATCTTGTCTTGCTGGCGGCCTGTTTTGTGATTCTCTGGGGAACGCTGTTTCCGATCTTGAGCGAATATGTTGTAGGCAACAAAGTCACCGTAGGCGCGCCCTGGTACAACGCCGTCGCAATTCCCATCGGAATTTTCTTGCTGTTTTTGACTGGCGTGGGTCCGCTCTTGCCCTGGCGGTCCACATCGCTGCGGGCTGTTCGCCGCAACTTTGTTTTGCCCAGTATCGCGCTTTGGGCCACGGTGATTGTCTGCCTGGCGGTGGGCGTCAAGCCGTGGAAGGATGGCGCCTTCGATCAGGGCAATTTTTACGCGCTGGTGGCCTTTGCGATGTCGGCGGGCGTGACGACAGCGATTCTCTCGGAGTTTCTGCGCGGGGCCGGAGTGATTGCGCGGCAGAGCGGGCGGAATCTCTTCTGGTCGATGTATTTGCTGGTTCGCCGCAACACGCGGCGCTACGGCGGCTATATCGTTCACATCGCCGTGGTGATTGTGGTGATGGGCTTGGCCGGCGCGGCCTTCAATCGGAATGTGGAGAGCGAGATGGCGCTGCACGACAAGATTTCCATCGGCCCGTACACGCTGGAAAACGTGGGCGCAACGCAGGATTCGAATGCCAATTACAACTCGGAGTACGCAAGGCTGGATGTCTACAAGGGCGGGACTAAAGAATTTCAGATGACGCCGGAAAAACGGGTTTATCTGGCCAGCGAACAGCCGCAGACGATGGTGGCGATCCATTCGACTCCGGCCTGGGATTTGTATGTGGTTTATGAGGGCACGAATCCCGACACCGGGCAGCCGATCATCAAGGCATTCCTGAATCCGCTGGTGGGCTGGATATGGGCCGGCGTGGCGCTGATGGCCTTTGGCACGTTGATTGCGCTGGTTCCGAGCCTTAAGCCGGCCGCGCAGAAGGGAGGCAACTCCGTTGCGTCTTAATTTTTGGATTCGAGCGATGCAAGCTCTTGCGCTGGCCGCGGCCGTCTGCTTTTCTTTGGGCGCTGGCGACGCCGGCTCGCGCTACAACAATCTGAACCACCGGTTGATGTGTACCTGCGGCTGCGCGGAGATTCTGGGCGAGTGCAACCATGTGGGCTGCCCGAACTCGACCGGCGAACTGAACGAGTTGCGCGACGGCATCGCCAAGGGCCTTGGCGACCAGCAGATTCTGGATGGTTTTGTGGCCAAATACGGCGCGGTGGTGCTGGCCGCGCCTACCACGCATGGCTTCGATCTGGTGGCCTGGATTGCGCCCTTTGCGGTCTTTGGCGCGGCGCTGCTGGGGACGATTCTGCTGGTGCGGCGCTGGTCGATTGGGAGCAGGCAGAGCGCGACCGCTGCCTCTGACCCAGCTATCGATGCGCTGAGGGAAAAGATTCGCCGGGAGACCGACGCCGTTTGAAGCAGGGGCTAGGACTGAGGTTATGGAGGTGATTGCGTTATGACGCCGACTTTGGGTTTGATTTGCGGAATGCTGCTGTTGTTGGTGCTCTTTGTTTACACCTTCTGGCCGGAGAATGTCTTTGCATCGCAACGGGAAAAGACGCGGCTGGACTACTTGCTGGAACGCAAGGAACAGCTTTATGAGAATCTGCGCGACCTGAACTTCGAGCACCGCGCGGGCAAGTATCCTGAAGAGGATTTCGTCGTTCAACGGGGACAGCTTGAAAACGAGGCCGCACAGTTGCTGGCGGAGATTGAAATGTTGCAGCAGGCGTGATCTTTACTGAGTTCAGACGCCGGTGAACCGGTCTGGTTGAGGTTTGTGGTATCCCACCCTGGCGCCAAGAACGCGCAAGGATGGGGCATCCAGCAATTTGCAGCGATATAGGAGAGGTTGTTTTCGACAATGAATTCAAGTCAGATGATTTTTCGCAACATTGCCGCGTGCGTGCTGCTCACCGGCGCACTGGCGCAGGCCGCAACCCTCACCGGAACCGTCACCGATAGGACGACCGGCAAGCCCGCCGCGGGCGACACAGTTGTCCTGGTGGACCCGCAGGCCGGGATGAGCGAGGTCTCCAGCACCACCACCGACGCGCGCGGGCATTATTCGCTGAACAAGCCCAGCCCCGGCCCCGCGCTGGTACGCGCCACGCATCAAGGCGCGCCTTACTTCATCGCCGCGCCCGAAGGCGGCGCATCCGGCGACATCGCGGTCTTCGACGTTGCCGCCAAGGTTTCCGGCGTCTTTATCGAGGCCGATGTTCTGGAAATCGAAAGCGCCAACGGGCAACTGCGCGTTGTGGAACGTTACTTTGTGCATAACACCAGCACGCCGCCAACTACGCAGTGGAGCGCGCGCTCGTTTGAAGTGATTCTGCCCGCCGATGCGGTTGTGGAGGGCGTGGAGGCGCAGCGGCCCGGCGGCCTGCCCACCTCGCTGAAGTTGGACCCAGCCGGAGCCAAAGGGCATTTTGCCTTCAACTTTCCCATCCAGCCCGACGACGGCGAGAAGAGCACACTCTTCGAGATCAGCTATGAGGTTCCTTATAGCAGCGGTAAATACACCTTCAAGCCGCAGGTAATGCTTCCGGCGCAGAGCGTGGGCGTACTGGTTCCCAAGAGCATGACCTTCACGGCAGGCGCTGGATCGGTCTTTCAGTCAGTACCCGAGGATCCCGCCATTCAGACGCTGGTAGCGCGGAATGCTTTGCCCGGCAAGCCGCTGGAGTTTACCGTCTCCGGAACCGGATCGATTCCCCGCGAGCAGCAAAACGCGCAGGGCGGGCAAAATGCGGGCATGGGCGGGCAAGACAGCAGCCAATCGCAAGACACCAGCACACCCGGTACGCAACCGGGCGGCGGAATCGGCAGCCCCATCGCCACTCCGGACCCGCTGTCTAAATACAAGTGGTGGATACTGGGCGGATTCGGTCTGCTGTTTGTCGCGGCCGCGGCCTTCTTGCTGCGCAAACCCGCGCCGGGCGTGACGCCTGTTGCTAGCACCGGGACCGTGGCCGCGCAAGCCTTCGCCGCGCCCGCAACCGGAAGCGCAGCCCTGCTGAACGCGCTCAAGGAAGAACTCTTTGCCGTAGAGAGCGATAGAATCTCCGGCAAGATTTCGCAGACAGAGTACGCTGAGCTGAAGGGGGCGCTCGAGACGGTGCTGAGACGGGCTCTGAAGAGGAGCACGTAGAAACTCGAAATAGACAGGAAAGCCAACCGCGGCTCAGGTGCTCTCGCGCAGCGGCGTTTTTTTCTCGGCGCAGGAGTCCAGAACGCGCGCGGCGGGTTGCAGAAAGACATCAACAGGATCGGGGGAGGGGCGGCCAGTAAGGTAGCCCTGCACTTCGTTGGCTCCCAAGGCTCTGACGATGTCGAACTGCTCCTGCGTCTCGACTCCCTCGACGATCACCTGCATTCCGATGTTGTGCGCCAGCACGATGAGAGTGCTGATCATCGATTCGCTCTCCGGCTGCTTACCCAGGTTCCTCACAAACGAGCCGTCGATCTTGAGTGAATCGAAGGGCAGCGCGGGCAGGTAGCTCATGTTGGAGTAGCCGGTTCCAAAGTCGTCGATGGCCAGCGTAATGCCCAGCGCGCGCAACTGCATCATGGTCTCGGTGGTGCTTTCGGCGGCAATCAGCATTGCCGACTCGGTGAGTTCAAGCTGCAGCAACTCGGGGTTCAGACCGGTGCGAGCGAGGATCGCGCCGACCTCGTCGACAAAATCTTTGTGACGGAGCTGGACGCCACTGACGTTAACGGCAACCTGGATAGGATGTTCGGGCGACTTCTGCCAGCGCAACGCCTCGATACAAGCCAATTCCAGAATGTAGGCACCCAGTGCAACGATCATCCCGCTCTCTTCGGCGATGGGAATAAACCGGGCCGGGGAAATGGAGCCGATCGTCGGATGGGTCCAGCGGGCCAGCGCTTCAAAGCGGATCAGGCGGCAATCGCCAAGGTCGAATTCGGGTTGATAATCGACGGTAATTTCATTGCGCGCCACGGCTCCGCGCAGCAGGTTCTCAAGCGTCAGGCGTTCGTGCACCTGGAAGCCAATCTGCGGGGTATAGTGCGTGATGCGATTCTTGCCGTCGCGCTTGGCGGCATACATGGCGCTATCGGCCTGCTGCATCAGCTCCTCGGCATCGGCTGAGTCTTCGGGAAAGACGCTGATTCCGATGCAGGCGCCGATGGCCAGATCGTGACCCCTCACCTTGAAGGGAGCCGAGATCGCCGCCAGCAGATTCTCGGCCACCAAAGTTGCGTCTTCCTTGGAATGAAGCCGGTCCAGAATCACCAGGAACTCATCGCCGCCCAGCCGGGCCAGTATATCTCCCTCGCGAATCCAGGAGCGCAGGCAGGCGGCCATCTGCACCAGCAGAGCATCGCCCACGGGATGGCCGAGGCTGTCGTTGACCAGCTTGAATCCATCCAGATCGATATAAAGCAGCGCGAAGATACTCTCCTCGCGGCGCGTCCTGTTGACCAGAATGGAGAGGGCGTCCATCAGGAATCTGCGGTTGGGCAGTCCGGTCAGCGGATCGTTGAGCGACTCGTGAACGGCCGCATCCTTGGCCTTCTGCAACTCCGCCTGATTCTCGCGCAGCATGGTTACATCGATGGCCGTTGTCTCATACACTATCTCTCCATTGGAGCCGACAGGCGTGATGTTCTCAAGCAGGCGCACCGTGGAGCCATCGCCGCGTCGCAGGCTGGCGTCTCGATTGCTCAGCGCCTCCTCATGCAAGGAGTTCCTCAGTTCTTCGCGCCGCTCCGGGTCGGTCTCCAGATCCCAGTAAGAACGGCCAATCAGATCCTCGCGAGAGTGCAGCCCCAGCATCTTCACAATCGCCAGGTTGCAATCGATAATGGTGCCGTCCGGCCGCCAGGTGAAGACAGCGGCCAGATTGCGCTCGAAGAGGCGGCGGAATCTGTTCTCAAGGTGGAGTTCATTCTCCAGCCGGGCGCGAATAACCGCGGTCTGCTTGCGCACGGTGCGGCGCAGCACGGTGACCCAGATGAAGGGCGTCAGCAAAATGACAGCAACTGCGCCAAGAATAGCCAGGCCGCGGCCCAGCGTCAGCCAGCCAAATCTTCCCTCGACGACCATATCCGAGGGCGACTCGATAAGGATCAACAGCGACTCCGGCCACGCCGCATTTCCATTCTGGATCAAAGCCACGCCGGTCAGTTCCAGGACAGAATTAGGAGCCAGGCGAACCGTCTCGTTCGCCAAGTCGCCGCGCAGCAGAACGGCATGAAAATGCTGGGTTCCGTCCTGAAGCTGATAAACAAACTCGGTGGCATTTTGGTTCTGGCCGATCAGTTTTGCCTTCAAATGAATGCGTCTTCCGCTCATCGATCGCTTTAGGATTTCAGCGGCGGTGGCGTCGACCGGAACCAGGCCGGCGACACCGATCTGCTCGTCGGAGAGGCGCACCAGGGAATCGGCCAGTTCAAGACCGAAGATTCCGTGGCTGGGATAGCCAACAGCATCGATGGTCTCGCCGCTATGGAGGTCTACATCCGTCTTTTTTCCGACAAAAACTGTGCCGGAGCCGTCCTCGATGGTGACAAGCCCCTGCGAGGCCCAGGTCACCACGCCACGAAGATGCATCGGAGCCACAATCGGCTCATCGGCCTGCGCGGGGCCAAGCTCCCGAACCAGCGAAGGCGTTGAGGAGAAGGAGATCGGCCCAGGCGGTTCCAGAACTTCAATGTCTGCCATGCTATCGACGTAGAGCTGGGCCGCGGTGCGCTTGTTGGCTCCCTCTGGATGGCGGGCAGCCACGCCGGTGACCCGCACCTTGGCGCCGATCAGACTCTCGGAATCGGGGCCGTCTTGCCGGGGTAGAAAGACCCAAGTCATCTTGCTGCCATCATGGATGCGAAAGCAGACGCGGAGCCAGTCGCGATCACAGGGACGCAGAATGCCCTCGGTGGTTACGCGATGCGCTTCGCCGGCTCCGGCGTCCAACTCCGCGATGCTGTGCTGCTCCGGCTTGGAGAGCACACCTCGGCCCACCGTAACAATCTTCACCGGACCAATGGCGGGGCCGGAATCGCCCGCTATGGTGATGCCGCTAATGCGAACCCTGGCGCCTTTGGAAAATCCGTTGCCAATGCCGTGAACATCAATGAAGGTTGCGCCGCTCCGGTCCTGGATAAACAGGTTTCCCCACCCCGGATCAGAGAAAGTCACCACAGCCTCAAGCTCGATCGGGTAACCGCGGGCGGCTTCGCTCTTGCTGATGCTGAAAACCTCAGAGACCGTGTGCAATACGCGCAGCTTGGAATCGGGGTTCTTTGCCTGCGAGAAGGCCTGCGCCGCAAGCAAGAGCAAAATCGGCAAACAGCACAAAGCCATAGCGAACGGTCTCCGCCTGCTCTGCGGCTCGATGCTCTTCTTGCATGACATCTCGGCAACCGGCCTTTCACGCTTAACTAAGTACCGGACAATCTCTTGCTGCCTTGAAAAGGCAACCCAGAAACACCTGTCCTACCTTGCAATATCGGCTGTGAATCCACTAATGTACAACTGTAAGTTAAGAATTGTCGAACCTTAGTTTGCACTACTCTTTAAGATTATCTAATTCAAAGAGATATTCTCTACCGATCCAGTCGCGCCTATGTACCGAAAATATGCAACGCTCCAAGCGCCGGAAGCGAGAAGGCTGACCCCGGTCCAACTGGCCAAACGGAAGCCGCCTGCCGCGATGCGCTATTCTGTCCTTGCAAACTCTTTGCACTTCCAAGGCGGGCCGGCAAACCTGATGGCGATAATCATGATCGAAAAACACGCCAAGAATCTGATTCTCACGGTGCAGGACTACTCGATATTTTCGTGGCGCGCTTTCATGAATCTCTTTCGCCCGCCGATTTACTGGCCGGAGTTCCTGGTGCAGGCCGACATCATCGGCGTCGGTTCTTTGTCCATTGTCGTGCTCAGCGGGCTTTCCACCGGCGGCGTGCTGGCGCTGCAATCGGCGGCCACGCTTTCCGCCTTCGGAGCCACGGCCATCACCGGCCAGTTTGTCTCGCTGACCATGATTCGCGAACTGGGACCGGTTCTGACTGGAGTGATGGTCTCCGGGCGAAACGCCAGTTCGATGGCCAGCGAACTGGGCTCGATGGTGGTGACCGAGCAGATCGACGCCATGCGCGCGCTGGGCGTGGATCCGATGAGAAAACTGGTTACGCCGCGCATCTTCGCCACCATCGCCATGCTGTTTTTTCTCACCATCGTCGCCAACGCCTGCGGCATCGCCGGCGGGGGGCTGGTGACGGTCTTCATGAACCACCAGGACGGCGTTCAGTACTTCTCCAAGGCCTGGGAGGCGCTGCGCTATCCCGACATCATTCAGGGCCTGGTCAAGCCGCTCTTCTTCGGCTACATTCTCAGCTCCATCGGCTGCTTTTACGGGATGAGAACCACCGGCGGCACCGAGGGCGTGGGCCGGTCCACAATTCAAGCTGTCGTCTGGGCCTCAGTGCTGATCATCTTTGTCGATTTCCTTCTGACCCAGGTGCTGCTCACCTTCTTCCCGCCGCTATGATCGAAAATTCAGGCCAATCCGAGCCGGATGCGACAACGGGGCCGGTGCTCGCCTTTCACAATGTCTCCATCGCCTTTGACGGGCCGCCGGTGTTGGAGGATGTGACCTTCTCCGTCGCGCCGGGGGAGACGCGGATTCTGCTCGGCCCGGCCGGGGTGGGCAAAAGTGTGCTGCTGAAGCTTGCCAACGGACTGCTGCGGCCTGACCAGGGCAGCGTCGAGCTCTTCGGCGAAGAGATTGCCAGCTTGCCGGAAGAGCAGCTCTTTCCGCTGCGCACCCGCACCGGGATGGTCTTTCAGGAGGGCGCGCTCTTCGACTCGCTCACCGTGCGCGACAACGTGGCCTTCCAGCTCATTCAAGAGCGCGTGCCCGACGAGGAGATCGATCGCCGTGTCCGCGATGCGCTTTCCTTTGTCGAGTTGGAGGAGACCTTCGACCTCTATCCGGCAAGCCTATCGGGAGGAATGCGGCGGCGCGTGGCCATTGCCCGCGCCTTCATCCGCCAGCCGGAGCTGTTGCTCTACGACTCGCCCACCGGCGGCCTCGACCCTCTCACCTCGACCACCATTATTGAATTGATTGTCAAGGAGCGCGACGTTTACCACACGCCCTCGCTGCTGGTGACGCATCGCATCCAGGACGCGATCCTGCTCTGCACACACCGCTTCGACCCCGCGCATGGCCACATGATTCCGCTGCCCCAAGGCGAAACCGACGCCGGCACAACTTTTCTGATGCTGGAAGAGGGTCGCCTGATCTTCGATGGCTCGCTGCACGAACTGGTGAAGAGCACGAATCCCTTTGTGCGCGAGTTTCTGCTGTAAAGCGAGTTAGAGATGGATAGGAATTCAAACAGCGCTCGTATTTCATAAGGTATAAGAGCGATATTTCTTGTCGAATTCAATCGCAACTTATCCTGTCACCCCGTGTTCCAGCAAATGGGGCTGATCGATTCACGAGTCTCTTTCTCAACGAAGACGCCAACCGCTGCGATAGTTGCCGCGGAACAATGAATCCCGTACTGGCTCCAGAGTGTTTCAGGAGGATTCAATCCAATGAAGTGCCTTTGGTTTTCTCGCCTGGTTATCGCGGCATTTGTTTTTCCACTTTCAGTTCTGGCGCAACAGGAGACCTCGCCGGCCAGTTGTCCCGTTGCATTTGTGCATTTTGACAATGGAGGATTCAGTGGTTTCAATAGTGGAGTCAGCCTTCGCGTGAAAAACTCCGGCAGCAAGAAGATTGTCGGCATGACATTCAACGCCGCGCTGGCCGACACCACGGAACATTGGCAATGGATTTACTGGTTTCCTGCCCCAATGTACGGGCAAGTATACGCACCTGTTTCCTTGAACAACCTGCCACTGCGGGCCTTTGGCTGGAACAAGGGTATCGATCCGGGAGCATCCAAGAGTTTGTCGTGGGATTATTTGAATCTCAACCATTCCCACGGCGGCGCGGCAGCCATGGTGCTGACCGGCATCCTATACGCGGATGGTTCAAGGTGGGATGAACTGCCAGATCGCGTCTCTTGCATCGCGGTCTCTTATAACAGCCGCAAGAGTGGGCTGGCGGCACCTGTTATCTTGCCTCCTCGGCCGCCAAACGAGTCTTTCTAAGTTTGATTTCAAATCAGGTTGAGTCAAGGAAGTTGCATGTCTCTTTCTTGACTCTACTTATGTTTCGGCAGATGATAAATCCCTGAATTTATTTTGTGAATTATCGGCGCGGCTAAAGTTGCGCCATGATAATTAACCAAGCTCCTGAAGTTTATTGGAATTGTTGGATTCGCAGGTCGATTTTACGAGGGCATCCGGTACCTTTTTAAACGCTGCAAAGTAACGGGGCAACGGTCGCAAATAATCTGAGTGCGCTTTATCCCCTTGAGCCGGATACAATTGCTGCCAGAGCTGGTTTCCTATTCGCAAACCTGAAACCAAGGAGGTCTATGTCCCAATCGCGCAGAGAATTTCTCGCCTATGGTTCCGTCGGATTCCTGGCCGCCTTGATGCGCGCCGGTGCGCAGACGCCCGCGCAACAGGCTGAGCCATTGCCGCCTGGCACGCCGCCAGCCTTTGGCACCGCACCGGCGGCTGGGCCGGAGGTCTCGTCGGCAACATTCGCTGAGGCGGAAAAGCTGGCGCAGGTGCAAATGACGCCCGCCGACCTGGCAACCGCGGCCAGCAACTGGCGGATGCAGATGGCTCCGCTGCTGGAGCGCCGCACCGGGCCGCGCAAGATCGAACTCGAAGCCACGCTTGCGCCGGCCACGCTGTGGAATCCAAGCCTGCCTGGGATTGCGGCGCGCAAGCCGGCCGGTGATCGCTTTGTGCGCGGCATTGATGCAACATTGCCACTTCCGGGGAGCGACGAAGAGATCGCATTCGCGCCCGTCTGGCAGCTTTCCCGATGGATTGAGAGCCGCAAGCTGACCTCGACGCGGCTGACGGAGATCTACCTTCAGCGTCTTGCCCGTTTCAACGCGCAACTGCGCTGCGTGATTACGCTGCTGCCGGAGCACGCCCGCGCGCAGGCGCGGCAGGCGGATGCGGAGATTGCGGCCGGAAAGTATCGCGGTCCGCTGCATGGCATACCCTGGGGCGCAAAGGATCTGCTGGATACGGCGGGGATTGCGACAACCTATGGAGCCGAGCCGTACCGCAACCGCGTACCCACCGCCGATGCCACTGTCGTCGAGCGGCTCAACGCCGCCGGCGCAGTGCTGGTGGCCAAGCTGAGTCTGGGCGCGCTGGCGCTGAACGACATCTGGTTTGGCGGACAGACGAAGAATCCGTGGCTGCTGGAAGAAGGTTCTTCAGGATCGAGCGCGGGACCGGGCTCGGCTGTGGCGGCCGGACTGGTGGGCTTTGCCATGGGCAGCGAGACCGGCGGCAGCATTGTGAGCCCGTCAATGCGCTGTGGCGTTACGGGACTGCGCCCCACCTTTGGCCGTGTGCCGCGTACCGGAGCGATGACGCTCTGCTGGTCGCTGGATAAGCTGGGCCCGATGGCGCGCAGCGTGGAAGACACCATGCTGGCGCTCAAGGCAATCACCGGACCGGATGGACTCGACTTGGCGTGTGTGCCCAGCGAGCTTTCTTTCAATGCCGCCGCATCGGTGAAGGGCCTGCGCGTGGGCTACTTTCCCGGCTGGATGAAAGAAGACCCGGCGACGGATGTGGACCGCGCGGCGCTGGAGTCAGTCAAGAAGCTCGGCATGGAGGCTGTCGAAGTGAAACTTCCGGATTGGCCTTACGACTCGCTTTACCTGATTCTCTTTGCCGAGGCGGCCGCGGCCTTTGAAGAGCTGACTCTGAATCACAAGCTGGACGAGTTGAAGATGCAAGTACCCGACGCCTGGCCCAATTGCTTCCGTCAGGCGCGTTTTCTTTCGGCGGTGGACATGGTGCAGGCCGACCGCTTCCGGCGCAAAGTGGCCGAAGAGATGGCGCGCGTCTTTTCCGAAGTTGACCTGCTGCTGGTGCCCTCCCTGCGCGACGAGATGCTGGTGATCACCAACTTTACTGGGCACCCGTCGCTGACTCTGCGCGCCGGCTTTGTGCAGGTTTCTGAAGCCCGCAGCGATTGGGCTCCCGATCCCGCGCATCCTCTGCCCCGCTTCTCTCCGCCGCGCCGCGTTCCGCATGGAGTCACGCTGATAGGCCGGCTCTTTGATGAGGGCACACTGGCCAGCGCCGGGCTTGCGCTGGAGCGGGAATTCGCCGTGGCCGGGCAGCGTCCGCCAGGATTCGATTGATCCGGGCCGTCAATGGGGAACAATGCATCGGCATTTTCGGGCCGGATCAATCACGCGCATTCTGCCTCTCACTCGGCGATTGCGTCGGTGCTATCGCCTTCGCCGGGCGCGAGAAATAGGTTGGCCTCAAGGCCGTGCTGGCGGGTGTAGAGGTCGAAGTAGCGGCCGCGCCGCGCAAAGAGCTGGGCATGGTTGCCGCGCTCGACGATGAGCCCGCCTTCGACAACGAGAATCTGGTCGGCGCGGCGGATGGTCGAGAGTCTGTGCGCGATGACGAAGGTGGTGCGGCCCTGCATCAGTTGATTGAGGCCGGCCTGGATCATGGCTTCCGATTCGGAGTCGAGCGAACTGGTCGCTTCATCCAGAATAAGAATGCGCGGCTCGGCTAAAAGCGCGCGGGCAATGGAAAGGCGCTGGCGCTGGCCGCCGGAGAGCTTGACGCCCCGCTCGCCGACGATGGTGTCATAGGCTTCCTCGAATCGCTCGGCAAATTCATCGACGCGCGCGGTGCGGCAGGCAAAGAAAAACTCTTCTTCCGTGGCGTTGGGGCGCGAAAAGAGAATGTTCTCCCTGATCGTCCCGTCGAAGAGAAACGACTCCTGCAGCACTACGCCCAACTGCGAACGGAAGGTGTTCAGGTCCACCCGCGCAAGATCGATGTCGTCCACGGTGACGCGACCGCTGGAGGGCGTGTGAAAGGCGCAGAGCAGGCTGATAATGGTTGATTTGCCCGAGCCTGAGGAGCCAACGAGCGCCGTGACCGTGCCCGGCAGCGCATCGAAAGAAATGCCGTGCAGAACAGGACGCTCAGGATCGTAGGCAAACTCGACCTGCTCAAAGCGGACTGTGCCCTGGATGGGCGGCATTTTCACCGTGCGGCTGGGGCTCTGGTTTTCTTCCAGTTCCGACATGATCTCGTTGGTGCGGTCCAGGCCGGCAAAGGCCTCGGTCAATTGCGTGCCGATGTTGACGATCTGCAAAACAGGGGCAATCATCATGGCCAAAAAGACGTTGTATTGGAAGTAATCGCCCACCGTCCACTGACCGCTAAGAACCAGATGGCCGCCGATCCACATCACCAGGGCAGAGACCAATCCCAGCACGGTCATGGAAGCCGCGCCCAATGCGCTGGTCATGGTAAGCGTCTTCATCACATTGGCCAGCAGGCGGTCAACGCCTTTGGCAAAGACGCCGTGTTCGCGCTCCTCGGCGTGATAGCCCTTGATGACGCGCACGCCGCCCAGCGACTCGGTGAGGCGGCCGGTAACCTCGGCGTTGATTTTGCCGCGTTCGCGAAAGATGGGGCGAATGCGGCGGAAGCCGAATTGGAGCACAAAGACAAACACGCCCAGCACGGCAAAGACCGACAAGGTGACTGTGGCGCTGCGATGCAGCAGATAAAGAAAAGCTAGAATTGCGGTGAGCAGGCCGCCTGCAAAATCGACCAGCCCTGTGCCAACCAGATTGCGCACTCCCTCGACATCGGTCATGATGCGGGCGACCAGGGTTCCCGTGCGATTTTCGTCGTAGTAGGCAACGCTGAGCAAGCCGACATGGTGCTGAACTTGACGGCGCATCTCGGCGATCAGGCGCTGACCGGCCTTGGAGAGCAGTTGCGTAAGCGAGAACGAGGTCATCGCCTGCACAATCATGGCGGTAAATACAATGGCGATAAACCTGGGCAGCAGATCGGGCCGCGGGTGCTCTTTGGAAAGCACCGTATCCAGCAGCGGCTTGGACATGTAGGGCATGACCAGCCCGGAGATGCGATTGACGACCATGAGGCACATGCCGGCGGCGAGCAATCCTTTGCGCGGCCCCACCAGCGCCTTGATCTGAGGCAAGAGGCGCTTCAGTTCAGGCTTGCGCTTGGGCAGGTCGGATTGGCCGGCGCGCGCGCTGCGTCCGTGCGGCGTGCGCTCGGCACGCGCACCCATGTTCATTCCGCCGTGCCCAGAGAATCCGCCCATGTGTTAGACCTTCCCGGAGCGGCGCGCGGCGATGAAAGAGCGCACGCAGAGGGCGATGTAAATAAACATGAGCCCGGCCAAAGTAAGCTGCGACGCCAGGGCGATCTGGCCCAGGCGCAGGCCGCTGTCATAAACACGAGCAAAGCCAACCAGAGCCTTGATCGCGCCGCCCAGGAAGCCGATGAGGCCGATCGTCACGTTGATGTGCATGAAGAGTTTGCGGCGGCCTTCATCGTGGCTGATCGCCAGTACGCCGCCGATGCCCAACGCCAAGCCAATCCAGGTTGGAATCAACGCGGTGGGAAATTGGCTGCCGGTACCGAAAAAGCCGGCCAAGCCCAAAGCAATCAATAGAACCGCAAAAAGCAATGTTACTTTCGCCATGCCTATCCTCCGTCTGTCATTCTTACACCTGACGCTCGTTGATTCTAAATGATCAATGCGCGCAGGTGTTTGGAGAGGTCGCAGTTTTTGTCTTGATGTATTCGTTCCGTTCCTCTCAAATGCCGCGCTCAATCCCTCAACCGGAAGGAATCAAAATCATGCACAAAAGGATTATTCGCGTAATATTCAAACAGCCATCCACATGACGCTGCTTACTTCTCATAGAATGATGATAAATAAATATTGGAGAGCGGGAGTTGTGGATACAAGTAAGACAGGCGAGGTCATTATTGATCCTCGCCTGTCCTTTGCAACTTGACCATCGGGTTTATAGGTTATCGGCTATTTATGCCCGCCGCCCTCATGTCCTCCGCCGCCGCCACCATGCGATCCGCCGCCGCTGGCATGACCTCCTCCGCTGCTGTGCGAAACAGGATGTGAAACTGCCGCATGAGATCCCGCATTCGTAGCGTTCGCGCGCGCGGGTGTTGGGTGGCCTGCGTTGGAGTGAGATACTCCAGCGCGGGAATCCGCCGCGCCTCTTTGGCCTCCTTGCCCGTGTGCTGCTCCGCCGCCATGTGCAAAACTGCTGCGATTGGCCATGGCGCCCCCGCCGCCGTGATAACTCCCACCACGCTCTTCGGTGAAGCGATGATCGCCCCAGCCGTGGCCATAACCCCAACCGGCCCACGGACCCATGCCGAGAAAGATTCCGTTGTAGAAATACCCGGGGCCATAGAAGCCCATTGGCGCGCAGCCATATGGAGCATAGTCGTAATAGCCGTACGAACAGACTGGTTGAATTCCGATACCAACGACGATTTGGGCGTGAGAAACCGGCGTAAATGCCAGTCCCACAACAAGAGCTGTAGCACTGAGTAGCGTTTTGAGTCTCCGCATAATAACCCCCTTTAAGGTGTCTGCGATTCCTTGTATTGAGTTGGATGCACTGCTGCCGCAAGTATCAATCCGGATTGCGCAGTCACCATAAGGGGCTAAGTCCGTTCATCGGCATCGATAACTATACCGGGGCCGGCATCTAACTGCCCTTACATTCTCAAACTAGTCGCCGGTAACCACGCAAGTCTGAGCAAAACGGAGCAATCAATCGCCGCAACAGGCAATTCGCGTGGCAGGTCAATATTGGTCAGCTATCGATTTCTTCATAAGCAATACTGGCATTCAGTACACGCCACGGGATAGAAGGCTGCCGGAGTTTCCGGCGTGCAAACTCTTGTGAACCCGACAACATAGAGAGTGAGCACAATAACCGCCGTGCATGTGAGTCGGAGGAAGTAATGGAGAAACAATGACACTGCTCAAAGGTTTAGGAACAGGACTCTGCCTTACCGTGCTCTGTGTACTCGCCGCGCCGAAAGCCAAAGCCGACGACTGGAATCGACGGAGCGTCATCACATTCAGCGAGCCCGTCGAAGTTCCCGGCTCTGGAGCTCAGGTCTTGCCCGCTGGAACCTACGTTTTCAAGGTCACGGACTCGCTTTCCGACCGCCACATCGTTCAAATATTCAACCAGGACGAAACCCATGTTTTCACCACCATCCTCGCAATTCCGCGCGACCGCGTCAATGTAACACCGGAATCTGTTATCACCTTCCGGGAACGGCCCGCTGGAGAGCCTGAAGCTCTCAGAACCTGGTACTTTCCTGGCCGCACAACAGGCGACGAGTTTGTATATGAAAGGTCCAAGGCCCTGATGCTAGCCAAAGAGACCAATGAAACTGTACTTTCAACCCCAGCCGTATTGATTGCCGCGCCGCTTGACACTTTGAAAGCAGCTCCGCTTGAAGCTGTCACGCCGACCGGCGATACGGTGAATGTTGCCCAGGTTGTTACACCTCCCGCGCCTGCCGCGGAACCAGCCGCCGCGCCCGCGCCAGTACTGGTTGCATCTCTGCCGAAGACCGCCAGCAATCTTGGCGCGATCAGCCTTGCCGGCATGATGCTTCTTGGCGCCGGATTATTGCTTTCCGGCTTTGCCAAAAAGCTCATGTAATCCAAGCGCTCCCTCAAACACTGTTCCGGCCATCGAATTGGACGGAACAGACTATTGATTCGGCCCATAAATACTGTGATTTGGGTGCCCATCCATTTCGCGTTCTTTGCGGAATGGGTGGGATGCTTCCACTTTATTTTCGGGTCGGGTCAATAATAATACTGTTGCGACAGAGCATCGTCTCTATTGTTCATAGTTGCAAACGCACAAAACGGTTGTTGGCATGTAACAGGCTCCCTGCAAGGTTGAACAGATGGCACGAAAATCAGCGCATATTACTGGTCGCAGTTCACTCTTCGCTTCTTTCGTCCTTGAACGCGCCCGGACTGACTATAACGCCGGATTGATGCGAAAGCATTCGATGCTGTTCCTGCTGCCACTTGTTGCTTCTCTTTCTCTGCCTGTTGCGGGCCTATCTCAAGATTTATCTTCTGCGCAAAATGAATCCGGCAATTACACGCTTCGCGTCAACGCAAATCTTGTAATCTTGAATGCTACTGTCGTCAATCGCCGCAATGCACTGGTCTCCGGGCTTGGCAAAGACGATTTTCAGATTTATGAAGATCGCATTTTGCAGCCGATCAAGCAATTCAGCCACGAAGATGTTCCGGTGACTGTCGGCCTGGTAATCGACAACAGCGGAAGCATGGCCTCAAAGCGCACCGATGTAATCGACGCGGCAATGTTGTTTGCCCAATCGAGTAATCCGCAAGACCAGATGTTCGTGGTCAATTTCAATGAGCATGTGTCGTATGGACTGCCGGCCGATATTTTGTTCACAGACAAGCCAGATCGTTTGGTAGTCGCGCTCTCTTCAATCAGGACGATTGGCGAAACCGCGCTCTACGACGCAATTGCCACGGCCCTCGATCGCCTCAAGCAAGGAAAGAGCGACAAAAAAGTTCTTGTCGCAATCAGCGATGGCGGCGACAATGCGAGCAAGCGCAGTCTTGCCCAAGTAATCGAAATGGCTAAATTGTCCAATGCGATTATCTATACCATCGGCATATTCGATGTGCAGGATGGCGATCAGAACCCGGGCGTGCTCAAGCGGTTCGCTAAGGAGACTGGCGGCGAGGCTTTTTTTCCTGAATCATCCAAAGAAATTGCATCGATCTGCAAAGAGATTGCCCAAGATATTCGCAGTCAGTACACTCTGGCCTATGTCCCTTCTATTCCGCGGCAGGATGGCGGTTATCGAGCTATCGAAGTGAGAGCCGGCGCGCCGGGAGAAGGGCGTCTAATGGTCCGCACCAGGGCAGGTTACTCCATACCATCGGCTTCTCCAACACCGGCATCACGGATGGCTGGCCATGATCTCCATCGCTGAGAGCGAGGTCTTCGCCAAGCGCGGCCAACTCTTTATGGGCTGGGCGCGAATGCTTCTTATCGCCTCCGGGATTCTTGCGCTTTCCTATGTTGGGCTCACGCTGCTTGGTGCTCGACGCTTTCAAAAAGACTCTGCGCTGCTTCTGGAGAAACAGATTCATGCGAATGGCCAGCACAGAGCACAGCCTTCAAAGCTGCCGGTCAAAGAAGGGGATGTTCTGGGCCGCATCGAGATCCCAAGAATCGGAATTTCAGTAATTGTGCTGCAAGGAACAAAGTCTCAAACATTGCGGCTGGGTGTGGGGCATATCGACGGAACACCATTTCCAGGCGAGGAGGGAAACATCGGAATAGCCGGTCACCGGGATACATTCTTTCGTAGCTTGAAGGACATTCATAAAGATGACGAAATCATTCTTCAAACAGTAAGTGGTGTTTCCAAGTATAGGGTAGACTGGATACAAATCACCGCTCCTGGCGACAGCGGAATTATATCTTCGAAAACAGAATCAGCTTTGACTCTTGTGACCTGCTATCCTTTTCGCTTTATCGGCGCGGCTCCCGAACGTTTCATTGTCCATGCACAGAGAGAATAGCGTCCTGTTTCCAACCGATGTATACATTGGCATTCTGCATTTACCGCTATCGCAACATTCTTCAAATTGTTCATATATTCATCGAAATGCTCACCAATCTTCATCATCTTTCCCACACTCCAACCCTACACTTGGACCAAGCTCCAGAATCGCGCCCCGATTCCGAGCTCAGGAGCGTACGAAAATGGCAACCCCCGTTGGCCAACCCAGTCCTTTCAAAGTCCGGCAAATGACCCCTGACGATATATCGGCAGTCATCGAACTGCAACTGCGCGCCTTCCCGGGTTTACCGCCCTGGAAGCCCGAGCAGTTGGAGCGCCACCTCGAGGTCTTTCCCGAGGGGCAACTGGTTGTAGCGGACCCGGCAGGCCATATTGTCGGCTCGGCCAGTTCGCTGATTATCGACTGGGACGACTACGCCGAGAGCGCCAATTGGTCGTCCATCACCGGCGATGGTTCTTTTGCGACTCACAATCCTTTGGGCAAAACCCTTTACGGCGCCGACATGGGTGTGGATCCGGCAGCCCGCCAGCAGGGCATTGGTACCATGCTTTACGACGAGCGCAAGGAACTGATCCGCGAACGCGGCCTGAAGCGCCTGCTTACCGGTGGCCGCATCGCCGGTTATTCAGCGGTCGCCAGCCAGGTTACGGCCAAAGAGTACGTGGCCCAGGTGGTGGACGGAAAGCGCCGCGACCCCGCGCTGACCTTTCAGCTTGAGAATGGGCTGGTGGTTCTGGACGTTGTTCCCGGCTACATGCATGATATGGAGTCGCACGGCTTTGCCACCGTACTGGAGTGGCTAAATCCGGAGTACACCTCGTCGGTCAGCTTGCAGGCCAGCCTGCAACACGCGGCGCTGGAGCAGGCTTCGGCCGAGGCTCTGCGCGGTACTCCGCGGCCGCGCCGGGTTCGCATTGCAGCCGTCCAATATCTGCTGCGGCCCATCGCCTGCTTTGAAGATTTTGTGCGTCAGGTTGAGTTCTTTGTGCACAGCGCCAAGGACTACAAGGCCCACTTTATCCTCTTCCCGGAATTCTTCACGATGCAGTTGCTCAGCTACATCAACGAGCCGGCACCGGCCTTGGCTGTGCGCCGCCTGGCGCGCATGGCCCCGCAATACGAAGAGCTCTTCATGCGCCTGGCCAAGGAGACGGGGATCTACATCATCGGAGGAACGCATCCCGTCTTCCAGCGCGGCAAGGTCTTCAACGCCGCGCATCTTTTTACGCCCAATGGACAGGTCTTCCGCCAGAAGAAGGTGCATCTCACGCCCACTGAAAGCGGCCCATATCAGCTTAGCCGCGGCCATGGCCTTTATCTTTATCACACCGACTTTGGCAACATCGCCATTCTGATCTGCTACGACGTCGAGTTCCCCGAGGTGGCGCGCGTGATGGCCGAGGCCGGCGCCGAGATTCTCTTTGTCCCCTCCTGCACGGACGGCCGCGAGGGCTTCTGCCGCGTCCGCTACTGCGCCCAGGCGCGGGCCATTGAGAATCAAGTCTACGTGGCGATGACTGGAACCGTGGGCAATCTGCCGCTGGTTCCGTACATGAATACCAACTACGGCCAGGCCGCCATTCTCACGCCTTCGGATTACTTCTTTGCGCGCGACGGAATCGCCGCCGAGGGAACCATCAATCAGGAGCAACTGGTGGTGGCCGACGTGGATCTGGATCTGCTGGACGAACAGCGCGTCAACGGCAGCGTCATTCCGCTTCAGGATCTGATTAAAGACGCCTATGACAGCGTGGTTCACTTCAGCGATTACAAGGGGCAATCGCCGGAAGATGCCGCGCTGCACGGCGCATTTCCCGCCCTGCAAATCTCTGAACTGGATATTGGAAAACGCCCGGTTGCCGAGGAGAGCGAAGCCTACCGCGCGCCGGAACTGCAAGGGATTCCAGCCGATTGAGGATACTGTCATCCGGCAATCGAACGCCTCACTGTTGATCTGGACATAAGGGAGGGGATTCTTCGGGTTTATCCCTGGAAATCCTCCCTTTCCCCAAGCTTGTTTTGCGCCTGCGGCAACCTCTTCTGCAACAATTAAAATAATTCAGAGCTTGCCTTTATCCCATGCCAGAAACCCGCTCCATCGACCTTCACACCCGCACAGTTTCAGAGGCCATCCGCGAGTTCGTGCGCTTTTACAACTCCTGCGTTCGAGCCGGCTTCCACGGACGGCTTGAAGTCATCCATGGCTACGGATCGTCGGGAAGTGGCGGGGTAATCCGCGAAGAGCTGCGCAAATATTTGAAGGCCCACGAGGAGGTTTTTGGCGAGTTCCTGCCGGGAGAAAGCCTGCGCAACCCCGGCGTCACCATCCTCTACCCACGAGATACTCAGGCAGCGATGCCGCCAGGCCAGAGCACAACCCCTTACTTCTCTCAGTTCAGCCGTCCTTTCCGCAAACCCAAGTAACCGCCCAAGTCAGCATCCGGCAGCCAAAAAACCTCCGCCCCACTGTACTCTTATATTCGTGGAGACTCCCCTGAATAAACCCAGCCCTCGCCGGCCCGCGCTGACTTTCTGCATAGCCCTGGCCCTGTTTCTAATCCCAGTCCTTGCACCGGCCCAAACTGCCCAGCAACCAACTCCGCAGATGGCCCCGCCCACCGGCGGCGGCTTCTTCCCGCTCCGTGATGTCCACGCCGGCCTCACCGGCACTGCATGGACGGTCTTCTCCGGCACCACGCCCGAGCCCATGCAAGTGGAAATCCTCGGCGTTCTGCGCGGCGCGCGCGGCCCCGGCCATGACATGATCCTGGCCCAGCTCCACGGCGCAAAGCCTCAGTACACGGGCGTCGTCGCCGGCATGAGCGGCAGCCCCGTCTACATCGGCAACCGGCTGCTCGGCTCGCTCTCCTACCGCATCGGCCAATTCACCAAGGATCCTATTGCCGGCATCACTCCCATCGAGCAGATGCTTGAAGTCCGCGACCTGCCTGTCCAAGGGGCAGAGATCAGAGATCAGAGATCAGAAACCGGCGATCAGGCTCTGCAACCGTCAGACCAGCAGACGATGCAAGCCATGGAAACTCCTCTGGTGATGAGCGGCTTCCACCCTGAAGCCATCCGCCTCTGGCAGCAGAAGATGGCTGGAACCGGTCTGGAAATCATCTCCGCCGGCGGATCCTCTGAACCGGCCGGCAACAGCAGCCCCTCTGCACCCACCCAGGCCGAATCGAACAGACTAGAATCGCCCCAGGCCATCGCCAGCATCCAGCCCGGCTCGGCTGTCAGCGCACAACTGGTCCGCGGCGACCTCGAGATCGCCGCCACCTGCACCGTCACCTACGTCGATCCCAAACAGCTTCTCGCCTGCGGCCATCCCATCCTGCAAGCCGGCCCGGTCTCGCTGCCCATGACCACCGCCGAGGTCGTCGCCACCGTTGCCTCGCCCCTCAATGCCTTCAAAATCGTCAACACCGGCCAAACCATAGGCGCATTTACTGAAGATCGCGACGCCGCCATTCGCGGACTCTTTGGCGCGCGGGCCCGCATGATCCCCGTCCACATCCGCATTCACAACCAAGCTCCAACCCAACCCAATCCAGCCCAGCCCACCTCGCGTCAGCTCAATGTAGAAGTCCTGGACATGCCCTCGATCACCCCCCAGGCCGTCCTCGTCTCTCTCTATGAGTCGCTGCTTGAGTCCAATGACAGCACCGCTGAAACCAGTTACCACATCACCGGCTCCATCGATCTCGCCGGCTATCCGCCCTCGCCGGTCGACCTCTGGGCAGCCTCCGGCGAGTCTCTGCCCGCGCCCATGATCGCTGCTCTTGAAGCAGGCAGCCAGTTTGCCCGCCTCTACTCCAACGGCTCCAGAACCTCCTTCGTCCAGGCCGTCAATCTCGATGTCGAGGCCATCCCCCACCACATTGACGTCGAACTCAAGGCCGCGCAAATCGTCTCCGGCAACATCGTTCATGCCGGCGACACGGTCCTCGTCGAAGCGACGCTTCAGCCCTGGCATCAGCCCGCCCGTAACCTCCGCATCGCCGTCAAGCTGCCGTCTCGACTTATGGAGGGCAATCTTCGCCTGCTGGTCTCAGATGCCGGAACGCTTGACCGCACCCTCGACCAGCCACGTCAGCCCAGCCACTCTCCCGATCTGGATTCGGAACTTTCTCAGGCCCGCCGCCTTCACCCAGCCAACCGCGTTTATGTCTCTCTTTTGCTGCCTGAAACGCAGGCCGCTCTCGCCGGTCAAACCCTCTCAAGTCTTCCGCTTTCAGTCGCCAACACGCTGGAGCCCCTGCGCGCTTCGCAAGACGCTGCCCTCAACGGCGAGTCGGCCCAGCTTGCCGCCGACGCCGACGCCGGAGGAGTTCTCAGCGGTTTTCAACTGCTTAACCTGCGCATTGAGCCCGGCGGCGGGTTAAACTAAAGCCGGGGGAGTTTCCTCATCATTAATCTGCATGGGGAGTGCCTTCGGGCATTCAGCGCAGCCATTTTTCTCTCCCGGTTAGGACTCGAAATCCAACATGAGCCAAATTCTAGGACTTGCGGCACACGCGGCTGGAGCCGAACTTCTCCCTTTCAAGTACGACCCAGGAGAACTGGGCCTGCAGGAGGTGGAGATCGCAATCAGTCACTGCGGAGTCTGCCACAGCGACCTGCATCTCATCGCCAACGATTGGGGTATCAGCCAGTATCCCTTCATCCCAGGCCATGAAGTTGTCGGCAAGGTCACGGCGATCGGCTCCGAGGTTCGCTCTCTCGCCGTCGGCCAGCGCGTCGGCCTCGGCTGGCAATCCAACTCCTGCGGCGTCTGCGAATGGTGCACCAGGGGCATGGAAAATCTTTGCCTCGCCTCCGAAGGTACCTGCGTTCATCGCCACGGCGGCTACGCGGATCGAGTCCGCGCCAACATGCGCTTTGTCATTCCCATACCCGACGCCCTTGAAAGCGAAGGAGCTGCCCCCTTGCTCTGCGGCGGCATCACCGTTTATAACCCGCTCCGCACTCATGGCGTCAATCCCTCCTCGCGTGTCGGCATCATCGGCATTGGAGGTCTTGGCCATCTAGCCATTCAATTTGCGCGCGTCTTCGGCGCCGATGTTACCGCCTTTTCCACCTCCGCCGCCAAAGAAGAAGAAGCTCGCGCTCTGGGCGCGCAGCACTTCGTCAACAGCCGCGAGTCCAAGGCGATAAAGGAAGTCGCTGGCTCTCTCGATTTCGTCCTCAGCACCATCAATGCCGATCAGGACTGGGGCATCTTCGTCTCCACCCTACGCCCCACCGGTACACTCTGCTTTGTCGGCGTGCCTCCTTCGCCCGTCAGCGTCCATGCCTTTCCGCTCATCAGCGGCCTCCGCTCCATCAGCGGAAACCCCACCGGAAGCCCTTACCGCATAAGGGAGATGCTCGACGTTGCCGCGCGCCATGGCGTCAAGGCCAAGACCGAGCTCTTCCCCATGGCCCAGGCCAACGCCGCCATCGACAAGGTCAAAAAAAGCAAGGTCCGCTATCGCGCCGTCCTCGCCAACTAGCGCAGTCCGCCGTTAATCTCATCTTTTTTGTTTTGTAACAGGGCACGACTTTAGTCGTGCCGAAATCGACGAAATCTTGAGGATCTGGGCTTTACAGGCTGCGGAAAAACTCAATTGGATGAAGGGTACGGGCTGTAGGATGAAGGGTACGGGCTGTAGGGTGAAGGGTACGGGCTGTAGGGTGAAGGGTACGGGCTTTAGGATGAAGGGTACGGGCTTTAGGATGAAGGGTACGGGCTTTAGCCCGTACGTAACGGGCTTTAGGATGAAGGGTACGGGCTTTAGCCCGTACGTAACCACTGCTTTATCAACGCCGGCTTTAGCCGCCGAGGGAATTATCAGCCATTTCTGTCGTTAAACTGGCCTTTTTCCGCAGCCTCTTTAGCCCCTGCCGTGTTTGCCCTGACGACGGGCAGGATAATGACCAGAATCTATGACGGACACCACTAGCGTAGTGGAAGTGCTCATCTTATGGTGAGGGGAGCTCGCCATGCGTATTGCCCCTCCCCTTGTGATCGACGTAACCACGCGCAGGGAACAGGAACAGCTCAGCCGCAAGCGTTCGATGGCGGCGCTCGCGGTGTTGCGCAGCCGTATTGTGCTGCTGGCCGGAGAAGGAATGCAGTATAAGCTGATCGCCAGGCAACTCGGCATCAGCACACGCATGGCGGCCTGGTCGCGGCGCATCCTTCCCATTCCAGCCATGCCCTGCGCCAAGAACCGGTCTCGCCTCCAGGAAGCCATCAACAGCGCCACCGGCATACGTTCGGCAATCTGCTTGTTCTGAACTCCGTCCGCCGCCCGCAAGATAATGCGGCAACTGCAACCTCATCGCATACGAAGACTCTCTCCCAACACAAGATAAGCCGTTCATGACCGAGCCGGTCACGAGGGGGAATGAAAATCGTGGCCGCCCGGAATCCTTTTCAAAGCAGCCTGAAAGCAGACTTTGATTCCAACACAAAATGAGCGCTACAGTTTCATGACTCGCGGGCCGGCGACTTAGTTATGCACCATGCTGGTAAAGAGCGGAGATTGCAGCAGGCTGGAGAACTCGGCATCGGAGGTGGCAAAGTGGATGGTCAACTTGCCGGCATCGGAGGCGATGGTGGTGCCGATCAGCGCCTGCTTTTCGGCTTCAGTGCCACTGACCTTGCGCAGAGTCACTCCGGCCGTCAGCAGCGAAGAGAGCGTGGCCGAGGCAAAGCTGTCGCCGGTGGAGATGGTGAGATCGAACTTGACTCCATGCTGGAAGTTCATCGAGTACCAGGAGGCCTGCAAGTGCTTCTTGACGGTTTCAAAGTCGGTTGCGCCGCCGGCTTCACCCAGCACCTGGCGCATCATGGTCTGCGTTCCCTTCTGGTCAAGAATGCTCCACAGGGGCTCGGAATCGACGCTGCGCATCGCGTCCATCATGGGCGCGTTATTGAGCAGGCTGGGGCCAATGCCGTCACGGGCATCGAGCGCCTTTTCAACTGAATCGGGGTCGCCGAAGACCATGGTCGAAGGGTCGACGAAGCAGACCACCATATCCGTTTTGGCCAGCGGATAGACCTTGTTGGTGCGCACCAGGGTGGGCTTGATCTTCTGCTTGCGGAAGTTGGCAATAATATCGGTCAGCGGGAACTGGCCTTCGGCAATGCCGACCGAATCGATTCTTTCATCGCCGCTCTTGGGCCTGAAGAGCGCAAAGGCGAGACTCTCGACATCGTGATTCTCATTCAGGCCGGATTTGCGCAGCGCGTCTTCGAATTTCTTGAGCTCGGGCGGCATGACGCGATTGCGCAGGTCCATGGCCGTCGGCGAGTTCTCCATCGCCTGATAGTCGATGGCCACCAACTGCTGCACATCGCGCGGAACGGCATTGCGGGCGTCGGTGGATAATTGAGTGGCCGAGGCCGAAGCGGCAACGGCAAAAAAGATTGCAGGAACAGCAACTCTGAGAATAGCTTTCAATGAATTCATCCTCCCTGGTACTACAAAACCTGTTAAGAAAATCAGCGGCGGCGGTTATCAAATCCACAAACAGAATGTGGTGAAAGTCCAAACCTCTGAAAAGCATCTCTCCGCGGCTAAAACCGCACTCATTCTATGCGCGCTATACGGAGCTTCAAACCCCCGTCTCCCTCCGGATTGAGTTTTTCCGCTGCATTCTCCTCCGTTATTTTACTCGTTTTCAGCAAACGGTTGGTGGGCAATCAAGCTCTCTGCGCCGCCGTTGCGTCTCCGGGCCAGGCCAACGGTGCGGCAAGGCAGCGCTCGAGGATCTTGGTCTGCTCATCGAACCCACTTAATTGACGCATCCACTCGCTTTCCCGCTCACAAGCTGCCTCGGGAATGAGGCCGATGACTTCGCCCTCGACTGGCTCGGCCTTGTGGCGCAGGGCCAGAGTGGCGGCGGCGCGAAAGACCTGCGAGATGGGCGTGACGGCAAAGTCGGTAATGTTCATGCTGAGCTGGGCGCGGCCCTTGACCAGGACGCCCATCGCTTTGACGCCCTTCAAGCCGCCGGATGCAGCGCGAATCTCGCGGGCAATGGCGCGGACGATGGCGACGTCTGAGGAGTTGAAAAAGATATTGTAGGCGACGAGAAACTTGCGCGCGCCGACGGCGCAGGCTCCGGCGGTGGGATGCAGGCTGGGACCGCCGATGTCCGGGCGGCGTGCGGAGTCCTTGCCGACGGCCTCGCGCAGGCCCTCGAACTGGCCGCTGCGCACCTCTTCCAGATTGGCGCGATCGGGGCGCGCGGCTGCCGCTTCATAAAAAAAGACCGGCACGTTGAAGCGCCGCCAGATCTCAAGCCCCGCTTGGCGGGCCAGCAGCGCGCACTGCTCCAGCTTGATGCCGGAGATGGGCACAAAAGGAATAACGTCGGCCGCGCCGATGCGGGGGTGAACGCCGCGCTGGCGGGTCAGATCGATCAGTTCGGCAGCCTTGCCCGCGCCGCGCACCGCCGACTCGACCACCGCGCCGGGATCGCCGGCGATAGTCACGACGGAGCGATTGTGGGCGGCGTCCATCGACCAATCAAGCAGATGCACGCCCTCGATGCGCATCGCCGCCACAATGGCTTCGACGCGGCGCACGTCCGTGCCTTCAGAAAAGTTCGGTACGCACTCGACCAGCGGTCCGCTCATTAGTCCTTTCACTTCCAGAATGTGTAGCCCACTTGCACCTGGACACTGGCATTGACGCCGGGGTTGCGGTCGCCCAGCGAGGCCGAGGAGATGTGCACGCCATTCACGCCCACGTCCCAGGAGTGCTTGGCGCCGGTAAATATATGTGCGCCAAAGCCGCCCTGCGGCGTAAAGTTCCAGACGCAAGTGCCGCCGTCGATTCCCGGCACACCGTTCACTGTCTGAGTACTCTGGACATTTGGCGGAAATTTGTGCGTGGTGTAGATGAGCCCGCCCGCACCTTGAAACCAGGGCTGAAAGCGCCGCGATTTGGTGAGGAAGTTCCAGCGCAAAATGACCGGAGTCAGGCTGACGCCGCGAAAAGTTCCGCCGCCGACAGGCAGCTTGCAATTCACGCTGCCACCCTGCGAGGTACCGCAGACAAAGTTTTCCAGATGCGGTGCCGGCGTATAGGCCTGCCAGAGGGGCATAATGTTGCCGCCAAACTCGAACTGGCCGCTGAGGAAGCCGGCATGAACCACCGGACTCAACGGCTTGGACAACTGCGCTCCAGCCCAGAGGAATTTGAAATCAGAGCGATTTCCGACGCCGGTTCCGTAGTTGATGAAGGGGCCGTACTCCCAGCTTTGCGCCTCGCGGACATGGGCCACGGGGTTCACCTCGGGCGGCTCGGTAACGGGGTTTCCAAGTGACACGGCCTTGACTTGAGAACCGTAGATTTGCCCAGAGGAGACCTGGCTTTGCGCGGAGGCCATCGCACACCCCGCCACCAAGACAAACACGAAAAGCTTTCCAAGCCGACTCAATGTCGAAATTCCTCCTGTGAGATATTTTGCTTCTTCCGCAAAAAGGCCGCCTGATTCGGCGGCCTTTCGAGCGCCTTTACGCGCCCGATCAGCCGGCCGCCGCTTCCATCTGATCGGCGTCCATGTCGAAGTTCGAGTAGACATTCTGGGTGTCATCGCAGTCTTCCAGCACCTCAAGCAAGCGGATCATCTGACCAGCCTCTTTGCCTTCCAGCTTGGTGTACGTGGAGGCGACCATCGTCACTTCGCTCATCACGGTCGGAATGCCGGCGGCTTTGACGGCTGCGGCCACCTTCTCGTATTCGGCGGGCTCGGTGACAATCTCCCAGGAATCGCCTTCGTCGTTCAGGTCTTCGCCGCCGTGTTCGAGGACAATGTCCATCAACTGTTCCTCGGTGGCTGCGTCCTTTTCAACGGCGATCAGGCCTTTTTTGTGAAACATGAAGCGCACCGAGCCGGACTCGCCCAGATTGCCGCCGTTTTTCGAAAAAGCGTGGCGAATCTCGCTGACGGCGCGGTTGCGGTTGTCGGTCAGCACATCGACGATAATTGCCACGCCGCCGGGACCGTAGCCCTCGAAGGTGATCTCCTCATAACTGAGGCCCTCGAGTTCGCCGGTGCCGCGCTGGATGGCGCGCTTGATGTTGTCCTGCGGCATGTTCTCGGCCTTGGCGGCCAGAACGGCGGTTCGGAGGCGGGCATTGGTGTCGGGGTTTCCGCCGCCTTTGGCCGCTACGGCGATTTCCTTGAGCAGGCGGGTGAATATCTTGCCGCGCTTGGCATCGAGCGCGCCCTTCTTGTGCTTGATTGTGGCCCATTTTGAATGGCCGGACATAAGAACCTCAGTGAGAGTGAAAGATAGCGGCGCGGGCACGCGCCTAACCTTGTGAGTATACCATCGGCGGGGGATGATCTATTTTTTCAATGTGAAGTATATCGAATTTAGGAAGTTTATGTATAATCGATAAACATTGTAACTTCGGTATACAAATGGACCCTGTAACAAATCCGTATTCCCCCGGCGCGGGAAGTCCTCCACCTGTGCTTGCAGGCCGCAGTGCGGTACGAAAAGATGTTGAGGTTTGCATTGGACGGCTTCGTCTGGGCAGGACAGCCAAGAGTGTAGTGATGGTTGGCTTGCGCGGCGTGGGTAAGACGGTGCTTCTGGATCAAATGCGGAAGGATGCGGAAGCGGCCGGAGCGCATACGATCCGAATCGAGGCTCCAGAAAATCGCTCTCTTCCAGCGTTTCTTGCTCCTCAAATGCGACTCGCCCTGCTGCGTCTCAGCAAAATCGAAGCTGCCAAGGATACTGCTATCCGCGCTTTGAGGGCGCTTGCAGGCTTTGCAAGCAAGTTGAAAGTCACGTACAACGACATTGAAGTTGGCCTGGACCACACTCCGGAAGCTGGTTTGGCCGATAACGGAGATTTGGAATCAGACCTGACTGCGCTGTTTGAGCAAGCGGGAGAAGCGGCGCGAGGGGCAGGCACATCGCTGGTTCTCTTCATTGATGAGCTTCAGTACGTTCACGAAGGCCAGATGGCGGCGCTCATATCCGCGCTTCACCGCTGCGCGCAAGAGCAACTCCCGGTGACGGTTGTGGGAGCGGGCCTTCCGCAGCTCATTGCTCAGATGGGTGAGGCCAAATCTTATGCCGAGCGTCTCTTTAATTTTCGGGAAATTGGGCCGCTCGGAAAGGATGATGCAAAGGATGCTATCCTCAAGCCGGCGAGAAACGAAGGGGTTGAAATCCTCGATGAGGCCGTTGACGAGATCGTTGCGAAAACTCAGGGATATCCGTACTTTCTACAGGAGTGGGGAAAGTGCACCTGGGATATCGCTCCGCAAAGTCCCATCACCAAGCGTGATGTTGAAAACGCTTCAGAGCAGGCGATTGCGGCCCTGGATGAAAGCTTTTTTCGAGTTCGCTTCGACAGACTCACTCCAGCGGAAAAGAAATACTTGCGAGGCATGGCGGACTTAGGCCCAGGGTCGCATCGATCCAGTGATATAGCGGATCAATTTCAGCGTTCTGTTCAATCGTTTGGTCCCACTCGGGCAAATCTTATACGGAAAGGCATGATTTGGAGCCCAACCCATGGCGACACTGCTTTTACAGTGCCCCTGTTCGACGAGTTCATGAGGCGGATAATGCCCGGAGACGATTGGAAAACTGTCAACGAGTGATGCGGATCATTTTGAGCAATGCATCCTGAACACAGATACCCGGCGAAGCTGATACCCTAGAAGCATGAAATTCGGGGTACTAGTCTTTCCCGGCTCCAACTGCGACCACGACACCTACAACGTGATTGCCGAAGTGGCTCATCAGCCCGTCACTTTTCTCTGGCACGATTCGGAAGACCTGCAAGGCGTGGATGCCGTGCTGGTTCCGGGCGGCTTCGCCTATGGCGACTACCTGCGCACCGGCGCAATTGCACGCTTCTCGCCGGTGATGCAGGCGGTGAAGAAGTTTGCCGAGGGCGGCGGACTGGTGGCCGGTATCTGCAACGGCTTCCAGATTCTCACCGAAGCCGGCCTGCTGCCTGGCGCCTTGATGCGCAACGCCGGACTCAAGTACATCTGCAAGCAGGTGTATCTGCGCACAGAGACCACCGACAGCCCATTTACCAATCATCTGACTAAAGGCGATGTGCTTCAGCTTCCCATCGGTCATATGGAAGGCAACTACTTCTGCGAGCCGGAGCTGCTGCATCAGCTTGAGGCCGAGGATCGCATCGCCTTCCGCTATGCAACGCCGGCGGGCGAGATTACCCCTGAAGCCAATCCGAATGGCTCACTGAGCAACATTGCCGGCATTCTGAGCGAAAAGCGCAATGTGCTGGGCATGATGCCCCACCCGGACCGGTCAAGCGAATTGATTCTGGGCTCCAAGGACGGCTGGAAGATCTTTGCGTCGATGATTGCGGTGCTGGCAACGCAATAACTTATATTGCGAGCATTCAGCAAGAGATCAGGAGGATGAGCGGCGATGAGCCAGATCACGGTTGACACCAATCTCTGCAAGAAAGACGGCGCCTGCATAGCGGTTTGCCCTTCAAGGTACCTTGAGGCCAATGAAGAGGGGTTTCCCGAAGAAGTTGCAGGAGGCCACTGTATTCTCTGCGGTCACTGCGCCGCGGTTTGCCCAATGGATGCGTTGACGCATTCGGGTTTGCCGCCGGAGGCTTTTTTGCCCGCGCTCAAGCAACTGCCGAATGTGGCGATGATGGACAACTTTCTCAAGAGCCGCCGCTCCATGCGTGAGTTCAATGACCGACCCATATCCCGTGAGATATTGCTTGATCTGCTGGACGTGGCGCGACGCGCTCCTACTGCGAGGAACTCCCAGAAACTGCGTTGGATTGCGGTGGAAGATGGAGCCAGGATTCATGCGCTGTCCGAAGAGACATTGAACTGGCTGCGCATCTCCGGGACCGATCCGGCAGTGCTGAAGAGATGGGAAGAGCAATGGAAAAGCGGATACGACTTTATCTTGCGCGGCGCTCCGGCGCTGGTTGTGGCCTGTGCGCCGGTGGAATATGAATGGGGAATACAGGATTGCACGACTGCGCTGGCCTACCTTGAATTGGCTGCCGAGGCACGCGGATTAGGCGTCTGCTGGGCCGGCTACCTGACTCGAGTCGCCGCCGTTCATGCTCCGCTTCGGCAGTTGCTGTCAGTGCCTGGAGGCTACGCCGTGCGCGGGGGCCTGATGCTGGGTGAACCGAAGTATACCTATCGGCGCATCCCTCCCAGAAACCCGTTGAGCGTGCAATGGATATAACTTATCCCAGTGAGAGATACTTTTCGGGAGTGAGAGGCTATTGGGGGTCCGCCGCGGCGCAAAGCAATGATTGACATTCACCATCATCTGATCTATGGAGTGGACGACGGCGCGCGAGACCTGGAGACCTCGCTGGCCATGGCGCGGGCGGCCGCGGCCGATGGCGTTACGCACATAGTCTGTACTCCGCACGCCAGTGAACGCTACCCTTTTCAGTACGCGCTGGTAGCCCAAAGATTTGGCGAGTTGCGTAGTCTGTTGAAGGGCCAGATGGAGTTGAGCCTGGCTTGCGACTTTCACCTGACGGCGGAGAATGTATTTGAGGCCGCTGCCAATCCGCTGCGCTACTCGATCGACGGCAAGGGCTACCTGATGATCGAGTTTGCCAACACGGCGATTCCGCCGCAGATAGGCGAGGCGCTCTTGATGCTGCAAACTGCCGGCTATACGCTGATTGTCACGCATCCGGAGCGCTACCCTCCGCTGCTGAGCAGGCCGGAGATGCTGGCAGACTGGATGCGCCACGGCTGCCTGGTTCAGGTGACGGCTGCCTCGCTTTTGGGACGTTTTGGCAAGATGGCCGAGGCATTTTCCAACGAGCTGCTGGATCGCAACTGGATTCACTTTCTGGCCACCGACGCGCACAACTTGGAAGGTCGTCCGCCCCATCTGAAGAAGAGCTACGACTATGTGGCTCAACGCCGCGGGCGGGAGACGGCCGAACGGCTCTGCCAGACCAATCCGCGCGCCGCCGTGGATGGCGCGCGCTGGCCGGATCAGCCGGATCCGGCAGGACTTTGGGAGGGTGTGCCGCTGAAGTTCCATGCCAAGGACTTTGCCGGTTCGCGCTGGAAAGCAGCCCCTGGAGACAGCGGCAAATATCCTGCGGAATACAGCAAACCCGGCTTTTTCAAGCGACTCTTCGGACGGTGATAGATCCGGCGGTCAAGTGGCAATCATCTCCGAATTGGACAAATGACTTTCGCCGTCTATCCCCATGCTCGCGCCCAAAAATATCAACCTGAAAACGGCAGTTGCATACCGTCATCCGTGGCCTGCATCAAGGTTTGGAGCCTCAGAAACTTGTTGCTTTGTAATCATGGCACGACTTTTAGCCTGCCCTGAGGGGAGTCGAAGGGAACCTCAAATATCTTCAAGGAAAGCTGGGCTTTACAGGCTGCGGAAAAACTCCTCGCGAGGCAATTCTCGAAGGCTTTGTAACCAGGGCACGACTTTAGTCGGGCCGATAAAGCCAATCATATCAACGTTGGGCTTTAGCCCCTGCTAC
>Ga0181534_10000190_pt1 | contig 44212 bp, 71 predicted proteins | sample PEATcosm2014_Bin_37_FD_119758 | JGI IMG/M metagenome (GOLD analysis project Ga0181534, IMG submission 119758) | Peatland microbial communities from MTU Mesocosm Facility, Houghton, MI, USA - PEATcosm2014_Bin17_10_metaG | ecosystem: Environmental > Terrestrial > Soil > Wetlands > Peat | place... | reverse complement strand
CGTGTTTGTCGCGACTACGTTGTTGACGGTGATCGACTTCACCACGCGGACCACGCCCGAGGCGGGGCTCGCGACGACCACGACGGGCGTCGTCGCGGTCGCGTAGGTTTGATTGAGGCGCCCGGGGGTGTAGGTGCCTGCGCTGCTATTGTAGTCGACCCAGGACGCTTGAATGTCGACCGTGTGGGCGACGGACAGGGTCAGCTCGATCTCGTCGGACGTCGACGCGAGGACCAACATCAGGAGAACTCGTCGATAATGACCACGCCCTGCGTCGAGGTCCCGCCCGTGCGCGCCGTCGACGCGCCCGTACAGGCGCCGCCGCCGCCCGCGCCGTAGCCCCCCGCCGCGTTGCCGTTGCCCACCGCAATGATCCCCGCGCCGCCGCCCCCGAACGGCGAACTGCCGCCCTTGCCGCCGCAGACGATCGGCGTGGCGACGATCAGGCACATGCCGGGCTCACCCGGGTTGCCCGTGCAGTTGACCGTGCCGCCCGTGGCGATCGTGCCGCCGGCCGCGCCCGCGTAGACCGTGAGGGTCGTGGCCGCGGTGCCGACCGCGCCGCCCGCCCCGCCCGGACACGTGACCGTTCCCGTGGGCGCGGCGAAGGTCGTGCTGTTCCCGTTCGTGCCGGCCGCGCCGCTCGTCCCCGTGACCGCCGCGCCGCACGTGTAGCTGTAGTTCGTGTTCGGCGTCACGGCGCCGACCCACTCCGCGTAGGCGCCCGCGCCACCGCCAGGCGCCCCCGCCGCGGCCGACGCGAGCGAGGTGCACCCGCCGCCGGAGCCTCCCCCGCCGACCATGCGCACGCGCAGCGAGCGCGTCTGGGCCGTGGTTGTGAAGTTCGTGGCCGTGGTCGCGGTCAGCACGCTCGTCTTGAGCCACCGTCCCTGGATCGGGAAGCCGATCTGGCCGCCGTTGGCGTCGATGAGCTGCCAACCGGACACGTCCGAGTAGGTGAGCGTCCAGAGAGGCTGGAGCACGACGCCCTGGAGCGTGACCACGTTCGTCCCGTCCGTGTGCTCGACGGTGATCGTGTTCGAGACGGTCGAAGACGTGTTGTAGATCGAGAGGTACTTCAGCGCGCGCGAGTAGCCCGTCGTCCCCGGCGCCGACACGATCGTCGTCGTGCCAGAGCTGCCGGTGATGATGGTGTTCTGCCGACCCGGCGCGACCGGGGTCGATGCGCTCGCGGGCGACCCCTGGAGGTCGACGTACGACGCGTGACAGTGCGTCGTGATCGACGATGCCGAACTCACGACGAGCTCGATAAGGTCGCTCGTTGTGGTGAGCTCGATCACGTCGTCACGCTATCCCGCGCGGTCGGGGCGCGCCAGACCCCCCACCCCTTGCAAAACACTAGATCGTCACGGTGACGGTGTTTTGCAGCGTGTCCCCCGAGACAAGCGTCGGAGGGCTGGGCTCCGCGGACTCGAAGGGGAAGACGCCGCCGTAGTTCGGCGAGCCGAGGATGGTCGCCGCGCCGGACTGCCCCTCGTTGTTGATGGTCTCTGTGCCTGTCGCCGTCCACAGATGGACCAGCGTGTAGGTGGAGGCCGCTGCCGTGTGAGCGTAGGTCCCGACGGCGCGAGAGAAGCCATTCGTCGTGAGCTCGGCGCCCTGGGTGTTGAGGGAGAGGTCGGAGGTGGCCGGCGTGAAGGTCGAAGCCGAGACGCACATCCAGGAAGCAGGGTTCTGCCCTGGAAGGATCGTGTACTGTCCCGTCGCGGAAGGCGTTGTACCTGCGGCACCCGACGTTGACGCCGGGTTGTACCACTGGTCGACAGTCAGAACTGTCGAAGTGTTCGACGTGATGATGCCGTAGACGATGGACGGCGTCGTCGTGTACGCCACGACGATCTGACCTGCCAGCCCTTGGCCTGCCGTTGGGAACGACGCACCGGAGTTCGTCAGTGACGTCGCACTCGTAGCCGTTGCCGCACCCGTCGCCGTCGCGAATGCGAACGCCGGGCCCATGCCCATTGCTTTCGCGAGCCAGTCGTAGGCGTTCGGATAGCCCGAGGAGGTCGTGGTGGTGAGGTTGTGGCGCCAGCCCGAGGAGCTCTTGCGCGTCTTCCCGTTCTTCCCCGGCGAGACGCTGGTGAGCCAGTGCGAGTGCTTGTCCGAGGACTTGACCGCCCTCGAGGCCGCGCGGATGGCAGCAGAGACCGAGCGCGGCGCGCGCGCCGAGGAACGTCCGACTGCAGCCTTGACGAGATGCTTTCTCACGGCGACACCGCCTTCACCTTGAAGTGCTTGGAGAGATGGGCGATGTGGTCCTTCGCCGTCGCCGGCTGAAGGTACGCCTTCACGTGGGCCTCGACCTCGGAGGGGTCGATGTTGGGGACGTCGATCGTCTCGGCGCCCTCGTGGTGGCCGCACTTGGGGCACTGCGGTGGGACCTTCATGGTCCCCGCAGTCGGACCCTCGCCGACCGCGATCTCGCCGATGTACGTGTGAGCGTTGGCCGTCTTGCAGGCCTCGACTCGCGCCGTTTCGGACACGGTGTGCGGCGCGAGCATCGCGCGCATCATCTTCTCGTCCGGACCGTCGTCGTGGACGTCGAAGCCCTTGATCCAGGTGCGGTGCGCCTGGTGAGGCGTCACGTTCTCACCCAGGTAGAAGGCAACCGCCTCGGTGCGGGTGAGCGTACGACCACCCTCAGGACGGCACTTCTCGTGGATGATCTTCGCGATGACCTGCTCCTCGGGCATCTGGACCGTGGTGACAGTCCCACCTGGGGGCGACTTGGTCACCTTCATCAGGTAGCCGCCGGCGGCGTTGGGCTTCACCTTCTCGGAGGCGATGTCCTGGGGCGTGACGGGCACACCGACAGGTACCGGCTCCCAGTCGTAGAACTTGCTGACCTTGACGGCGATGTGCATGTGGCCTCTGCCTCTTGAGTTGAATCTACACCGCCGCGCGCCAGTAAGGGAACCGCCGGGCTAGGGGTGCCAGTGCTGGATGAAGTACGCGATGCCGCCGCCGATCAGCGTCAGAACACCGACTGTGGTGCCCACGATGAACGTCCACTTCTTGCGGGTAGCATCCGCCTCGGCGAGCTCGATCTCGCGTTCCTGGCGTTGCTGCAGAAGGAGGTCACCCCTCGCACGCTCTGCGGCCTCGCGCTCGGAGGAGATGCGCTGGCTCTCCTCGATCTGCTTCTTCAGGTTCTCGATGACCTCGAGGGGCACCGTGAAGTTCGAGCCCGTCGGACTACGATTCGCTGGCATCTCGACCGGAGGAGGCGGAGGAGGGACCGAGAGGATGACCGGCGCGGGCACGGCCTTGAGGCTCCCGGAGACGGTTCTCTTCGCCTTCACGTAGAGCGCCGGGTTGTCCTCGAGCATCTGCTGGACGAACTTCCGTGTGGCGATGGACTCTTGCTTCGCCGCGCTCGCTTCGCTGAACGCCCTGCCGGCCATCTCGAAGGCCTCAGCTGATGCGTTCGCGGAGCGGTGCGAGTGCACGGCGGACATCCGGGCGTACCACTCCGGGGTCTTGCCCAGGGGGATAGCGTCCAGTGCTCGCTTCAAGGACTCGTCCATGGCCTCGGCTCGCTCGTCGGGTACGGTGCGGCGTGTCGCGACTTCTGTGGCTCCCAGCGGCGGAGGACGTAGCGGGGTGATCACTTTGGCTTCCTCTGTGGCTGAAGCGGGGCTGGTGGGGGGCACACGGAAGTCGGCGGGGTCGTGCATGGGGCCTCCAGCTCGTCTCTCAGGCTACCACGCGGCCCTGTGACCTGGTCAACCGCGCCGCTTCGTCTTGGCCGGGAACTGCACGACCGATGGGGGCAGCAGGTCCGTGAAAACTGCCTGCACATACGGCATCGCCGCACGCTCGATCCACGTCGGGATGACCGGTTCACCGGGGAGGGGCACCACCGCGTTGATGGCTGCGAGCTCCGCCGACGTGGGACGCCGTCGCGTGCCGAGAAGGGAGTGAGGCACCTCCCTGCTGTTCGCGTCGGTCGCAATGACGTGCAGACCGATCACCGTCTTGTTGTTCTTCGGATCCATGACGGGCTTGATGTGCAGCCCCGTGACGGTCGCCGAGACCGTGACTACTTTCGACACCGGGATCATGTAGACCGTCCTTCTCTTAGGTGCCCTTCATCATGATGAAGGCGTTGCCGCCCGTCGCAGTGACGAGAGCGCTTGTGTTTGCAGGAATGGGGACCGAGCTCCCTGACGACCAGGAGAAGTCGCAGGTGTAGGACGTGACGTTCCGCACAACGACCTGGCAGCCGCTCGCGGGTGGTCTCTGGCTGGTGACGCTGAAGGTCGTCGAGAGGCCGCCGTTCTCGACGTAGAGCATCGCCGCTGCGCTCTGTGCAGCAGTCAGCGCGTTGGCTCCCGGAGTAGCAAAGAGGGTGCAGAAGCCCTCTCGTTGCGAAGCGCGAACCACGAACCAGTTGGATCCGTCCCATTCGATCTCGACGAAACCGTTGTCGGTCTCGAGGACGTACGAGCTCTGCCCGTTGATACTTCCGTAGCTCGGTACGAGGGTGAGCGGGTTGTCCGCTGCCTGTCCCTGCGCGTCAAGGAAGAGAACCTTGGTGCCGGGCGCCGGCTTCACCTGGATGTCGAAGGTGTTCGGGCCGGTGTAGCCGCTGTACTCCACCACGCGCGCGCCAAGACGCCCCTGCGACCAGCTCGTGATGCCGCCAACGTTGTTGCCTGGGAAGGTGACGATGGCATCGATCGTCCCGTAGTCGATGCCCGGTGGCTTCTTCGCGATGCGCTGGATGCTGAGCGTCCCGCCGTAGTCCTGCCAGGACAGCGCCCCGTTGCTTGGGTCGGTCGGATCCGCAGACGGATTGACGAGACCGATCTGCGTGGGGGAGATCCAGTTCGCAACGAAGAAGAACCCGGAGTTCTGCGTCTCGCCTCCGTAGACGTACACATAGCAGCCCTGGATGTTGCTGCTCCAGGCTGCGGAGGAGTCCGAGAACGTCGCAACATTGCCCACAGGAGACGCCCAGGTTCCCAAGAAGCCGCTGTTGACCGACCCCAGCGTATCTTCCCAAGGCCCTGTTGCGACGAAGACCTCGCCATCCTGGAACGCGAGGCCGCGCGTAGCGTTGGCCTGGAAGCCGAAGTACTCGACAGGCAGCCCTGTCGCCGGACTGATCTTCATGACCGCCGACGTGAACAGGTTCTGGACCAGCCCGGTGATGTAGACGAACTCCCCGTCGAAGTAGATGCGACTGTCCGAGCTCAGCGACATCGTGTAGCCGCTGTCGCCCTGCACGTAGAACGAAAAAACAACCTGTCCTGTCTTCGTGATCTGCGCGTAGTAGTTGTTCTCCCGATCGATGGTCCACAGGTATGTTCCATCGTAGACCATGTCATCGACGTTGCTGACCCCGCTGGGGTACGGGAACGACGCCATGGTCGTGAGGGCGAGCCCGTCACCCTGATGCAGGTTGATCGTCGCGTAGTTGATCGTCTCTTCCGTGGAGAGGACGAACCAGAAGTTCGGAGTGTCGAGCTCCTGGCAGATCGCCGTGGGCGTGCCGCCAGAGGAGTGCACCGCCGTCTGGGCGATGGTGTTGTTCAGCGGGTCCACGGCCCAGACGTTTCCGCCCTCTGGATCCGTCCACACCGCGATCGCGGAGTAGTAGAGGTCTCCGCCTACGGAGTTGAGCGCGTCATCCGCGAGGATCAGAATCCCGCGAGCACCTGGCCAAGAGCCGGTGATCGCGTTGATGCCGTAGAAGCCCCCAGCCTGTGGGGCGTACCCGATGGCCTGGACGGCCGTGTTCGACACGTAGAGGACGAAGTCGCTCGGTCCTCCGATGAGAGATGTCGGGTCAGACGCCGTCTTGAAGGCGATGAGTGTGTTCGGCAGGGTGAGGCCGTCGTTCACCGTGAACTCTGCGAGCTTCTGCCCCGTACTGATGCTGTACGCCAGGATGGAGGGGCTCGAGGCCCCGAACGCCGGCCATCCGCTCATGTAGAGGATGTTCCCGAGCACGGCGATGTCCGAGCTACCCACGGGGTTGCCCGGCTCGGGGGAGTTGTACGACAGGTCCCCAACCGAGGGAGAGAACGAGCCGTCACTGTACGGGTACTGCACGCGCGGGCTCGCCGTGCCAGTACCAGGGCTGGGCTGCGCGCCCCACACCACGTCGGCCCCCGTGCCACCCGGGTAGGATCGAGAGAGTGCTGCTGTAGCCGCGCGCTGGGCGCGATACCCGGTGCGGCGCTCTCGCACTCCCAGCGTAGGGCGCAGGTTCACCACGGAGGTGAAACCCTGACTCCCGTCCCAGACCACCAGCGCCGACGCACCCGGGGGGATGGGATCGCCAAGCGTGATGTTGTTGTCGTTCGTGACCGTGACGGGCTGCTCCGTCTGGTTGGCGATCCAACCCAAGAAAGGGCTGGCCTGCACTTGTACGGTCGCAGGAGTCGACGGTGAACCCGTCAGCGTCCACGTGAACGGGTTCTGGAAACTCGCTACAGCACTGCCGCTCGTGATGTCGTTCTGCTGAGCCGAGAAGATGGTGGGTGTTACAGGCGGCTGCGTGTCGTAGTTGACGGTTGTTCCGTCGAACGTGATGGCGTTGCCTGGACTCTCGACGGTCACAGAGCTCGGAGAGAAGACTACCCCGTACCCAGAGGTCGTCTGGTTCTCGAAGAAGCAGCGGAACGGACCTACGAGCTGCGTACAGAGCTGGATGGTGCTCACGCTTGTTCCCGTCAGCTGAACAACTCCTGACTCCGTGACCGAAGGAGTGGCGTATGCAAGAGAGACCGCGAAGGTCGACTGCGCGAAGGCCCCGAACCACGTGGAGTAGCAACCGAGAGTACTGTTGGCGGTGCCGCTGCCGAACGCGATACTGCTCGTCGGTCCGATGGTTGAATCAACCAGCTTGAGCTGCGTGCCGCTGAGCGACGCAGTGAGTGCCGGCCACGTCGAGTGGATAGCTGCGAACAGTGTCGACATGCTGGCGGCGTTGCCCGTGCCGACGAGGTTGAGCGTGATCGGCGAAGCACCGTTCACCGCGATGATGAGCGTTGTCCCATCCAGCGACCCACCCATGCCGTAGAGGCTGCCGGAGGTGATGTTCTGGTAGCCGACGAAGGTAGCGCCCGTCCCAGAGTCTCCGTTCACAGCCGCGGTGTTCTGAATCTGAACCGTCCCGCTGTCGATCCAGCTTGTGACGGTGAACGTGCCGTTGTTCCCGGAGTTCTTGAAGCCCGACAGAACAAGAGCAGAGGGCTGCTGAGCACCGACGTTGACTCCCCCAAGACCGACCGTAGTTATCTCCTCGAGGTAGACCGCGTTGTTCGCGCTCCCGTTCCGGATACCGATCGAGCTCGTGACCCCAAGCACGCTGTCCGTGAGCGTCAGCTCTCCAGCCGGGTTGAGCGAGGCCGTCAGTGTGGGCCACGTCGAGTGGATAGCTGCGAAGAACGCGGCTTGGTTTGCGGCGTTACCCGTGCCTGACAGAGCCAACGTAGTCGGGCCGGTACTTACGATCCCGCCGCTCGTGTAGTACCCGGTGTACGAGGACCCCTGGAGCGTGAAGTGCGTCGAGTCGATGACCGTGACAAGCCAGTCACTGTTCTCGCCGTAGTTCGGCGTGACTCCGGTGATCGTGATGGAGTCGTTCGTCGCAAGACCCGTCGGTGCTGCTGTTTCGATCTCCCACAGGCCGCCGTTGTCGGTGACGTTCACGATCGTCCCGAGCTCGACGGGGTTCACGTTGATGATGAGGTGCGTCCCATCCAGTGTTCCGCCGACGCCGTAGACCCCGCTTCCCGGCACCGCGTAGTAGCCGTGGTTGACCGCGCCCTTGGGGCCCAGTCCCGAGATAGTGGCGTGCGTCCCATCGAAAGCGGTCACAGAGGCCGCGGGCTGAGCAGTGCCGGCGCTCGTGCAGTCAACCTCGGTGACCTGCACGCTCCCGCCGGCGCTGAGCGTCAGAACGTACGCGAGGATGGCCTCGAAGAACGGGGCGTAGCCACGCTCGTTCTGCGAACCCGTGATCGGCGGAATGAGGACGTTGTCTTCGTTGACGCGCTCGCCGAAGGCCGGCAAGCACAACCCGTGAAAGAGTAGAACGCCGGTGCTGCTGTAACGAACGCGGATGACGAGAACAACGATGTTCCCAAGACCGCCGCTGTTCGTGACGAGCTGGATGCGGTAGGTCCCAGGCAAGTCGGGCGTGAAGGTCGCCGTCGGTGTCGTCGAGCCTGAGAAGACCACCGCGCTGCCCGGCGGAACATCGAGGAAGGACCACTGCCAGGCGGTGTTTCCGGAGAGCGTGCTGTGGCAGGACACCAGCTGCGACAGCCAGATGTCGTCGCGAGCAACGCCAGGTGTGCCAACCGGGATCGGGTTGGCGGGCTGGTCAAACCTGATCTGCGCACCGGGCATTGCTCTGGTCTCCTACACGCTGTACTTGTACGTGATGCCGCCCTTCAAGGAGCTCGACCCCGAGGTTACCAGGAAGCTGCTCGAAGGGCACGAGGACGTCCTGACTCCAGCCGTCCTGAAGCAGGACGAGTTCTACCGATCGTGTCGCTGCCCACGATGCGGGAAGACGTGCCAGAAGGAGTTCGTGAAGGGACACACCTTCGCCGACGAGAACAACATCGCGCCAAGGTCTTGTCTTCGCTGCACCACCTGCAAGTGCCTCTTCGACCCGCATTCCGGCATCATCCTGGAGAACGCAGGCTAGTTCCCGCTGCCAGAGATGTTCCGCGAGATCTGCAGCACGTCAGGGAAGAAGGCCGCGAGCCGTCCGGTGTTGAGTGCGTTCTGGCTTCGCTCCGCGATGAGCGAGCGGTCGATGTTGTAGATGATGGCGATGAGGTCGATGGGGTTCTGGACCGAGGTCGCGTTGCGGTTCGCGCAGATGTTCTCGAGGTCGCTGACGTTGAGTGAGCCGCTCGGAAGAATCGCCGCGATGAAGGCCTCCACGTCTGAGGTCACCAGGTCTGCTGTCGAGCCTCCGAAGTAGACCATCGTGAGCCGCACGAAGTAGGGGATGAGATGCCGCGCGAGAGGGCTTGAGCAGATGACGCGCTCGGTGTCCGCGGTGATGAAGTTGCTCGTGTCCTGCACCGTCGCGGATTGGTCGTAGTTGACCTGCAGGTTCTGCCCTCCCAGGAAGGTCGCGTTGTCCGGGCTGTCGCTGACGCCAGGCGCGAGGATGGAAGTCGAGAGAATGAGCTTGGGGCGTTCGACTGGTGAGAACGCGAGGTTCGGGTCGTCGGTGGTCAGGTAGTAGCCGTCGGAGCGGTAGTTGTCGACGCTGAGCTGGAGGTTCGCGCCCAGGTTGTACTGAGGGCCCGTGCCCTGCGACACGAGCTGCACCTGGAAGCCGTAGAGCCCGCCGTCCTCCGTGTTGGTGGACATCGTCGTGGAGACGATGCGCTGCACGCCTGGTCGGAGGATGAAGAACTGCTCCATCCCGGCGCCGGTCCCCGCGCTGGGCAACGCGGGCTCGACCTGAAGGATGTTGACGTTGCCGCCGGGGGCGATGCCTGTGACCGTGTAGGTCCCTGCATCCGGGGCCTCGTTGTTCTGGTCCACGCCCGTGATGAGCGAGAAGCCGAGGATGGCGTTCGCAGCTCCTGGACCCACGCCGGCTGTCCCAGGAGCTCCTCGGACAATGAGAGAGATGGTGGGATCGAATGTGAGCTGGTTGCTCGCGTTGAGGGAGCAGATGGTCGACCCGACGACGTTGTTGATCTGAGTCACCACGCCAGCGCGCGTCACATCGGTCGGCCCGATGGCGGAGCTGTCGTTGATGAAGATGATCGTCTTGTCCGGACCGCCTCCCAGGCTGATGGTGAGGGTCTTCGTGTTGAGGTTCACCACCGGGTCGGCCAGGGTCATGGTGCCCGTGAGCGGCGCGAAGTCGATGATGAGCTCGTCGCCGTACTGGACGCCTTCGGTGACGAAGTTCGTCGAGAGCGACTGGAAGAAGAACGCGCTGCCCAGGAGTGCTGTCCCCGTCGTGCCGTCGAGCGGCTTAGCTCCACTGGGAAGAGCTGGGATGCGCTGGTACTTCTGCGAAGGATCGGGGAAGTAGTTCAGCACCGAGCCGTCGGCCGCGGTGTACGAGAAGACCGTGTTCCCGTTCACCTCGAAGCTGGTGGGATCGATGAAGTAGAGCTCGACGGTGCCCAGCGAGCGCGCGCCCACTTGGACATGCGTGCCGATCGCCGGGTTGAAGTCGTTGAGCGTGCGCAGCGGATCGTACGCGAGGTTGTTGAAGGGGATGTTCGGAACCGGATCGAACCCGTCACCGAGGACATTCGCGGCCAGCTGATAGAACCCCACCTGGTTGCCATCCAGGGTCTGGGCGACGTCGTAGCTGGCGTCGAGCGAGGGACGAAGCGAGGCCCAGCCGCCGTTGGCGTACACCGTGGCCGAGGTGATGTCGCGCGTGGTGAAGGTCCCCGAGTGGTAGCCGAACAGCGCGAGCAGAGCAGTGCCGCCGTTGACGCGCATCCCTGGGATGATGGGGAGGAACCCGACGCGGTTCGGGTGGTTGTTGATGTCCGCGCCGAGCGTGACCACGGATCGCGGGATGGAAGGTGTCGTTGCTCCGGCGATGGCAAAGCCGACCTGGGCCGCCACATCTGCCGGCGAGAGCCAGCCACCAGAGAGAGAACCCGTGGTGAAGGTCACGTTGACGATGGTGCTGTTGTTCTCGTCGGCGATGTTGAGCGTCAGACCCGCTAGGTTGAGACCGGGAAGGCTGGTGTGCTCGGGGAACGCGACAGAGACGAGGCCCAGGATGCCGTCCTCGATGTCCGCTTTGACTCCGCTGCCGATGCTGGCGAAGCCGTTGGTCTGGCAGTCGACCGGCTTGGCGTAGGGGATGGTTGTTCCTACCGGCTGCCCCGAGGTGTCGAGCAGGTCGATGGAGGTGATGCGAACGAAGGGCATCACCATCCCCCCGTCAGCATTCGGGGTGTAGATGATGTACGAGACGTCGTTCACGCTCGCGGGCAGAGGACGATCTACGAGGACCTGGTTGAAGAACGGATCCTGGACGGCCTTCACTGTGTACTGCCCCATGACGAGGCCGCCGTTCAGAAGCTGAAGGATGTCCCCCTCGGCGACCCCGTAGTTCGCGAAGTCCACGCCGCTTGTAGTCGTAACAACGGGCTGTCCCAGCACCGTCGACATGTCGCTGCCGCTGATCTTCGTCTGCTTCGGGTTCAGGAGATCGATGAAGATGCTGTCGCTGATGTGCCAGCGATACGTCCCCGTGACCTGCTCGATGGCAGGGGTGATGAGCAGCCGCGGGGAAGCTCCGGTGACCTGCTGCGCCGTGAGGATGCGGTAGGTCCCCGCGTTCGGCGGATCGAGGATCTCGATGGACAACCCGTTGGCCTCTGCGTCGTTGAGCGCCGTCCATACGGGATCGTTGACCGAGTAGTTGCTCCCCGTGCCTGGGGCGAGGACGTAGTCCTCGAGCTCGACCCAGGAGGTGTTGGGGAGCGTCGGCGTGATGTTCGCGTTCAGCAGCACGCCCTCGAGGACGGGGTCGTCGTCGACGATGTCGTTGAGGGTCAGCACCTTCACGTTGAAGGCGGAGCCCGCGACGTAAACGTCGGTGCAGCCGCCGATGTGGACCTCTCCGTTCGGCATCTGGATGGTGCCGAAGGGCGTGTTCGGGAACAGGATGCCCCCGGGGATGCCCGAGATGGTCAGGGAGTTCTGCCGAAGCGTCCACGGGAAGGTTGGGGTCGGCGTGTTGTAGGCCAGCACCTGGTCGACGAGGTCGAGGGTCTGCGGGTCCACCACGGCGCGGACGGCGATGTCGCGGATGGCCGGCAGACTTCCCACCGGGAAGGCGTTGAAGACCGTCAGCACGAAGCCAGCAGGAGCCGCGCCGGTCGGTCCGATGAGCTGCGTGAAGTCGACGCCCGGGTCTGTCGTCGTCACGCGGCGCGTGAGGATGGCGTCCTGCGTGTCCGACTCCGTAGCCATGAGGAAGCCGGCGGACAGGATGGGCCCCAAGCCTCCTCCCGTCAGGACGTCGCGCTCCATCTCCGGGTCGTTGAACCCGATGGGGAAGCACGAGGTGACCTCCGAGAGGGTGTTCTGGACCTGGAAGATGATGCCGCGCTCGGTGACCAGGGAGCGCTCGGTGAGCGCCTGCTCGATGCTGCTCACATACTCGGTGACGGTCTGGGCGTCGATTCCGTTCGAGAACGCCACCAGATTCGTGATGCGTGTCGCGCTCGCGACGTTGGCGATGGTGACGAGGTCGTCTGCGGCGATGTTGTACTGACTGCCGGGTGCTTCCGCGATGAGGTTGATGTCGAAGTAGTAGAGCGTGCCGTCGAGGTTCATCAGCATCTCGTCGACGCGGATGGACTGCGACTGTGTCGGGAAGAAGTGGTAGCCCTCCTGCGAGGTCACGAAGTTCGCAGGGGTCACGCCTACGCTCTGCGGCGACGCGAAGTAGATGCGAGCGACGCCGGTGGCGTACTGTCCGCTCTCGATCGACGCGAAGAGGTTTGCTCCCAGCGCCTGCGCCTCGTCCGAGGTGAGGATGGTCGGGTTGGCGAACGACAGGTTGTTCGCGACGCGAGTGATCTCCCGGACGATGGGGTTCCACAGGACGATGCCCGCCTTGATGAGCAGGTCCGTGATCGCGTCCCCCTCCTTCGTCGGCATGTCGGGGAACTGCTGGTTCAGCGTCGTCTGGATGAAGAGCCCGATGTCGACGGTGAAGGGATCCGTGCCCAACCGCTGGAGGATGGGCTGGACGACGCTCACCTGGTAGGGGCTGCCAGGCGAAAGATCCAACGTCGGGTCGACGTTGTTCAGGCACTGCACGATGAATGCCTGCAGGTCTGCCAATGCCATGGGTCGCTCCTCAGATCGCCAGGTTCGCGGTGGCGGCGGTGCCCGCCTGTGAGAGAAGGCTGATGCTCGCGATGAGCGCGCCCTCTTCCTGATTGAACTCCGCGTTGGTCACGGTGGCGGAGAGTAGCCGCTCTGCGGGCGGGATGGTGGGGTCTTGCGACTGGATGGTGAGGATCTGTCGCTGGGTCTGGGTGACCGAGAGGATGATGGAGCTGATGATGCCGGCCGAGGAGGACTCGCTGTAGTACATCGAGAGCGGCGCGAGGGCGTTGCCGCCGACACGGGGCGCGAAGATGTCGCGGCCTGGCGTGGTGAGCAAGACCTTCAGGAAGACCTGCATCAGGCGGAGGATGCCGGAGACCTTGCTCGAGACCGGTGGGATCTCGAACTTGATGAGGGAGCGCGGCGAGACCGTGAGCTGGTTCGAGACCACCGTCACCGAAGTGAGGGTCGCGTTGGCGAGGAGCAGCGGTACCTGCGCGAGCAGCCGGTTCTTCGAGAGAACAACAACGCTCGGAGAGGCGACGTCGTTGATGAAGACCTGCGCGACCGACGAGAAGTCCTTGCCGTAGATGTCCAGCGTCCGAGGCAACGCCGAGGAAGGCAGGATCTTCACCTTCGTCAACGGGATGACGGTTTGCGGGAAGACAACCTGCAGATCGATGGCCACACGGGCACTATACCCCGGGTAGCTAAGGAAAAGGAGGGCGGGGCCGCCCCTGGCGACCCCTTACCTTGGCCTGCTCCACTCAGGATGGCTCTTCATCGGCTCGTAGGACCGGCGATGCCACGGGGTCATCCCGTGAGCTGCCAGGCCCGCTTCGTGGCGCGCGTTGCGGTACCCCGCTCCCGTGTCGAAGCCCCAGTGCGGGTACTGCTGGTGGTACTCCCGCATGTCCTCGTCACGGTTGAACTTGGCGATGACGCTGGCCGCGCTGACCGCCGGGAAGAGCGAGTCAGCCTTCGGCACGAGCCGCGCCTTGGGGAACATCGGCAGCGGGACGTTCCCGTCGACGATGACCTCGGCGTGCGGGAAGAGGCGCAGCATCTCGTAGATGGCCAGCGAGTGGCACCATACGAGGCAGTTGCGGATCCCGTACTCGTCGATGGCCTCCGAATGGCTTTCCACGAGGACCGACGGGAGCTTGTAGAGCTCCGGATAGAGCCGAGCATGGTCCTTCTTCTCGAGCTCCTTGCTGTCGTCGAGCCCTGGCATGGTCCACCCCTCCGGGACCGCGACCGCGCAGACGAGGAGAGGGCCGGCGAAAGCCCCCAAACCCACCTCATCCACACCGATGACATACTTCATGTGCGTGCGTAGCTCTGAGACGTCGTGGTGCCATCTTTCAGCGAGAACCCGTAGGTTTCAGTCATCTTCCCGCAATCACACAGGCATCGCCAACGCGTGCCCGAGTGCGTCGCGCCCGCACGTTCTTGCACCAGCAGGCGCCCAAAGCGTCGCCCTACTAAGTTCTCTTTCATGTGTCCCAGAAGGTGGAGAGGAACTCCTCGATGGCGAGGAGCTCCTCGAGCAAGGGGGAGGACAGTACATCCCGCTGCAGAGCGAGAGCATCGCGGCGAGTGGTGATCTCCGAGATGAGGTTCAGTAGCGCCGAAACCGGCGTGGGACCTGTCCCAGACGTCGTGATGATCGACGGCTCCTGGAAGGTCGCCACGAAGACGTGCGCTTCGTCCTCAGATGCCGTGATCTCGATGGTCTCTTTCATGCGTGTCTCGCCCGAAGAATCTCCAGGTCGAGGAGGCACTGCACGAGCTCCTCCGACGGCTTCAGACCTTTCTGGTACCCCGAGGGCTCTTTCTTCGGGGACACTTTCGCAGCCAGCTCCGCGATTCTCTCGAGGAGCTTCCTCTCTGCCTTTAGGATCAGTTCGTGGTCTTCGTCGCATGACGGTGCTTTCTCACGCTTGCGGGGCACGCGCACTCCTACGAGTCAGAAACGGTGACCGGTGTGTTTACATCCTGCGTGGGGTCCGGGTCTGCGAATGACGCCGGGGGCTGCGCCTTGATCTTCGCCACCGCAGCCGTGACGTTGTTCAAGACGTTCTGGATGGCTTGGAGCGGGCTCGGACGGTTTGGCGTCGGAGACGTCGTCAGCCGCGTGATCTGAGCCTGCGCGAGCTCCTCGAACGTGATGGCGTTGAAGGACTGGGTGGTCTTGTCGCCCTCGACCGCAGCGTACGCGTCGCTGAGCGAGGTCCTGAGCTCGAGGTTCTGCTGCTGTTGGGCGGCCGTGGTGCTGGTCTGAGAACCCGCAGTCCCACCGCTACCCGAGGGTGTGTCTCCCATGCTCCAGCTCCTTCGCGTGGAGCTTTAGTAGAGCAGGGATCGTCTTGGCCTCATAGATGGACATCGAGCAGGCGACGATCTTGATGGGCAGCGGCCAGTCGCCGCCCTCGAGATGCGTCTTCAGGAGAGTCAGTGCCTCCACCATCGTCGCGCACTTCTGCGTGACGACAGCAGCACCCGGCGCGGGAGCGTAGGAGTAGAGCACCTCCTGGTACTGGTCCCCCTTCGGCTGGTACGAAACCGCGCGCCGCAGGGGATGCCGGACTTCGGTGGGAGGACTCTCCGGAACAGGCTCTGGTCGACAGGCCGTGATGATGAGGGTGTCGCCGCGGTACACTTGTCCGAGCAGCTGCCAGTTCCCGTCCGAGAGCTCCTGGAGCGTGGCCTCTACTGCGGCAGCGAACTTGTGCGGGTCCTTCTCGGAGACGGCCTGCACCTTCCACCGCGCGCGCATCGGCCTCTGCGGAGGCGTGGGCGCGTTCACCTACTTCCTCCTCGAGAGCTTCTTCACCACCGAGATCACCTCCGGCCAGGACTGGGTACAGAGCACGTAGTTCGGGAGCTCCTCGCGGAACTGCGGGTTCTTCCAGTAGATGGGCTTACCCTCTGGATGGGCCTCGCGCCACTCCTGGAGGTTGCTCGGCTTGTCGTCGATCAGGACGTCACCGCGCACGAAGGCCTTTCGCTTCGCGTGGATGACATCCTCATGACGGATGCCGAAGTGCTTCTCGAGCGCGCCTTCGCGCACATGGGTCCACGTCGCCGACCCGTGGAAGGGGCTGGTGACGACGAGGACCTCCGCGATGTCCTGGAGCTCCTTCACCGCCTCTGCGGCCCCGGGGTACGGCTTGATGCCCGCACCTCCGTAGGCCTTCATGCGCTCGTAGACCTCGTACTTGAAGGCGCGCGCGGTGTCAGGCAACGAATCGAAGACCTCCCATGTGCTGACGGCATCGTGGGAGTAGTCGTGTACCCCTCCGGAGATGTCTCGCAGGATGTCGAGCGCGTGGTCGATGAAGTTGAGTAGGACGCCGTCCGCATCGAGCAAGACGATTGGTCGCATCAGATCTTCTTCCCACCGTGACGAAATTCCCGGGTACGATTGTACGCCTCTTTGGTATCGATGGCGGCCCACAGATCAATGCCGCGATCTTCAAAGAACAAGAAACTCTCCACCAGTGCTCGCCCCAGGTAGGCCAGGTGCGGTCGCTTGGGGTCGCGAAAGTCGTAACACTGCTCCGACAGGGAAACAGCCCGATGAAGGTCCGCAAGGAACAACTCAAAGTCGATCTTTGAGAAGTCGCGCTTACCGTCTGGCGTCTTGTAGTGATCGGCCATACCTGCCTCGAGTTGTGCCACATGCCCGTCTGTGCCGGTGCGTTGGCAAATTCTGATGACCAGATCGGCGATTTCCACTGGAATACCCTCTGGCTTCCCGCCCACGCCGGCATAGACCTCCCCCAGCTCCTTGTGCTTGCGATACTCCTCCAGTGCTTCGGAGATCTCTGAATGGAACAGGATCACAGCCGTGTGATACGGCCGCGGGTCCGTGTCATTCACCCAGCCCTTCTCGCGCGCAATCAGCGCAGAGCGTTCGCAAAGAGAAGAAATCGTATGTGTCTCATTCATGTCGTTGTCCTCTTCAAGTACTCAGCCAGGCTGAGGATGGTGAGCAAGCTGTCCTGCAACAGCCCTAATGCCCGATTGTGCTTGCCGCACAAGAACCCACGAGGTTTGCTATTGGCATGATCATGGTCCAGGTGCAGGTCCGTAGTGGCAGGACAGACCGCGCACTTACCGCCCTGCTCTCTCAGTAGCTCGTCAGCCTGTTCTCTGGTAATGCCGCACGTCCGATACCAGGCGTAGTCCAGAGCACAACGCCTACAGCGCGTCTGAAGACCGGAGACCGTCTTACTGCTGCGTGAGAACTCCTCAACCGACAGTACGCGGCCACACTTCCTACAGGCGCGCAAACCATCCACGGTCTGGGTAGCATTCGCCTTGAGATGTGTCGTCAAACGCTCGGCGCGCAAGCAACCACAAGACTTCTGCTCACCGCTTAGCAGCCGCGCGGTGCGTACCTGCCGCGTGTTGCCGCAGTCGCAGACGACGTTCCAGAACCAACCCGAGGCAGAGGTGCGCGCCCGCGAAACGACCAGCAAGCGGGTGAAGCGTTGCCCTGTGAGGTCTACTCGTTTTCCGCCCATGCGGCTTAGACTAAACCATCTGGCTTATGCAATCAACCGACGCGTACCTTCTTCAGTTCGGCGTTCTCAGTCTCGAGCAACTCGATGCGGTCGCGGAGAGCCTTCATGGTCTCGTCCGCCTTCCTCATCAGCTCGGTCATCTTCAGCATGTTGCCCGCGGTCTCACGCTGGCCCTTCACGGCCAGGTTCAAGAGGCGGAAGAGCTCCTCCTTGTCGAGCTTCAGGAAGGACGTGCGGTCCAGGTCGGGCGGCGGTGCTACGGGAGCTGCTTCAGGCATGATCTCTCCAAGCGCGCGCCGGCGGCGCACGTACGTCAACAAGTATGGGGGTGGGGTCTACAGCGCGACGGCAGCGCGAGACGACGAGAAGTTCTTCGGCAGCTGCCACGGGCGCGCCGTGAGCTCCGAGATCTGCATGAGCGTCGCCCGGTGTTCCACGCAGATGGTCTCGAACTCCCTCTGAAAGGCTGCGCTCTCCTCTGGAGAACTGGCCTGCACGATGGCGAGCTTCAGGATGGCGAGACGATCCACGCGGCGGTCCACTACGGGCATGAACAACTCCTTCAGGCGGCTACGGTCCAAACAAGAGACCGCCCCAAGCGGTCCCCCTGGATCATGTCGATGTCCACCTCGAGGGTGGTGGTCCCGACCGTGATGATCTGGTCGGGCGGGAACAGCTGGTACATCACGTATCCGCAGGTAGAGACCTCCGGGACCTCCGAGCACGAGTGCCAGTAGGCGTGGATGTGGTTGAGCGCGTAGAGCTGCACTCCGGTGAGCGGGATGCCTGCGCCGACGTAGACGCCGGGGATGTAGCCGGCGGCTTCGACAACAGCGCCCCAGGCTTCTGCGAACGCGATGGTGTCGGCGGCCGTGCCGCCCATGCCCTCGAGGTCGAGGAATGTGTGCGTCCCCTTCGGGATGCCGAGCTGCTCAAGCTTGCGGACGTGCGCGTCGCCGTCGGTGGTCCCGAGGCTTGCGTCGGGCATCCAGCCGACAGCTCGCGAGAAGCTCACAGTGACGAGACCCAGACCCGCGGCCGTAATGAGCTCTACCTCGCCGACGGTCAGCTGCTCGACGTAGCGGGCAACGAAGTCGTACTTGGGACGGAGCCCTTGTACATCGGCCTCCGTGAGCGTCGCGATGGTGTCGATGCCGCGCGCACCCACGAAGGCCTTCTGTACTGCCAGACTCATGTAGCTGATGTACCGGTTCTGTCGGAAGTACGCAAGAACAACTTGTTCTTACGGATGCGCCCCCCACCTCGTCAGGTGCTTCGCGCTGGCCTTGGCGTCCTCGAGGCCAGGGAGGCTTGCCACGGGAGTCGTGGCTTTCGCGGTGTACTGGTCAACGATGGCGATGACCTGGTTCACAGCATCCGTCACCGCCGCCATGGCGCCGGAGAAGTCCGGGTTCGCCTGCTTCGCATCGGCTGCGGCCGTGACCGCGTCGTTGAGCGCGACGAGAGCATGGTTCACCGTGGCGATGGCGTTGTTGAAGTCCGTCGTGGCCTGGGCCTGATCCGCCGGCGCGAGCCTGGGCAGGAGAAGGTTGAACGCGACCTGTGCGCCCGAGAGCGCGACCTGAGCTCCCTGCTCGAACGTCGTGACCTGCGCGACCGGGTTGGACTGGAAGTTCTGCCACCAGGTGCTCACCTCGGCGCATCCCGCCGACACGGCCGTGACCGCGAGCAACGCCAGCATCCCGACCAACGCGACCAGACTCTTCTTCCTGTTCATGGACTACCTCTTCTTGTGACCGACTTCACTGCAGAGGCGCTGCATTGCCGCATCGTCCGCCGGCACGTGACCACCACGCACCATCGCGGCCAAGATGTAACCGCAGGCCTCGGCATCGGCAACCGCGCGATGCGCGCCGCTCAGCGTGACCCCGAAGCGAGGAGCCACCTCCGCGAGCTTGTTGCCCGGCGTTGGGTGGTACTTCCTGGCTAAGTCGAGCGTGCAGATGCGAAACTCCGGTGCGCGATACTTCGCGTTGCACCGGTTGAACTCCTGCAGCAGCATCCGCTCGTCGAAGCTGAAGTTGTGGGAGACCCACACCGGTGCGTCGAGCTCCACGAGGAGCTGCGGAAGCATGTCCTGGAAGGTAGGTTGTCCCTGGAGCTGCTCTCGGGTGATGCCGTTCACCTTGAGGGCGCCCTGCACGTCCTGGTCGTTCCAGTCCACGTCCGACGGACAGAACAAACTCGACCAACGCCGCACGGCGATGCCGCGCTCGAAGGTCACCACACCCAGCTCAATGATCCGCGAGCTCTTCTTGAAGCCCGTCGATTCCACATCCCACGCAGCCCACGATTGCTCAAACCACCGCATGATGGCCTCTTTTATGCGGGCATCCGCCTAGATGATGGCTCTTCGCGAAGTTGCAGTTGTGACACAGTACTTGAAACCCTTTCGGGAACTTGTTCCGCACCAACCACGCGTACATGTTGCTGCTTCCAACCATCTTGCCTGAGGAGCTGAGAGAGCGCCGATGGGCATTGCCTCCGCCTTTCTTGTGGTCGATGGCCAAGAATGCGGGGTGTGATTCGCCACAGCACGAACACTCCCCTCCATACGCGGCTAACACGGCTACGCGATTAGCGCGGTGCCTCTCATTGGCGCGCGCGTTGTCCTGTAGACGATGCTTCTCCTTGTTCGTTTTCCTCCACGCGTACGTGTCCTTCTTCTTGCACTTCTTGCAGATCCGGTGCCCTTTGAATGTCGGACCGCTACCACCGCACCGAGGGCAGACTCGGCGGCGCTCTGGGCCTTTGACGACCGTCAATGGATCTCCGTGCCTTCGCCAACGACGGTAGTGCCGCTCGCACCAGCCACGGCAGAGAACCTCTCTGCTGCAGTGTTTGACGGAGCACTTGGACGGCACGAGACACAAGTAAAGCCTAACTGTATCAAAGTCAAGCCAATCTCGTCAGCGTTGAAGGAAGGTCCTCCCAGGTCACCGCTGCTCGCCCGCACATGGAACAACGTCCGGCGTGAGCGTCTCGGATGATCCCAGTAGCCTCCTTGGCTCCTGCCAGCAGATCTTCTGCCATCTCCTTGCGCAGCATGCGCTCCACGAGGAGTCCCATACCTTCTCCCTCATCGGAAAGAAAGATTGCCCCGTAGAGCGCGGACATCTGGAGCGCCCGATCCCCATCGGCGAGCCACCTCTCGAGCCACGCCCGTACCAGAACACCCCGGACAAGGCCCGGTCCGATGACTAAGAAACCGGACTCGAGCTGGCCCCTGCCCAGCATGCAGTCCGTGATCGTGGTCCGGAGGCGCTCGATGCCGTACTTCGCCACGTAGACAGCCAAGGCCGTGTCGTTCAGCACCGTGACATCCGCGGTAGCGAGCTGCTTGTTCCCCAGCCTCTTGCGCCAATGCGCGAGAACGCAGCTGAACTGGGGAACAAGCATCGCCTGCTTCACTTGCCGTCGTTGTAGTGGATCTTGCCGTCGTCGCCCAGGTAGAACTCCGGGACGCCGTATGCCGCGCAAGCGATCGTGAGCGCCTCGCCGTGGAACCAGCTGCCGTCCCAGAACCCCATCGTGCTGGAGTCGGCACCTCTGCGAGTGTGCCAGAAGTGCTCGCCGGCGAACTGCATGTCGGTCCGACTGATCGGGTCGGAGAAGACGCGCCCGCCGATGATAAGGCTCTCGTATTCCTCCCTGAAGATGGCGCACTCCTTCCAGATGCGCGCGAGACTCTCATGGTGGAGATCGAGTCGCGTGTACTTGTTATGGAGCGTGGTCACGGCCACGTCATCCTCGTTGTAGATGTACGTGTTGCCCAGCCCCGCCTCGATGAAGGCGTTGCCGAACAGACCAAGCGCGTGGGCCGGCGACCGGCCCATGAAGAGACAGTGATGAACGAACTCAGCCGTCACACTCGTCGTCATCGTCATCGAGCACCTGCTTCTCGTCCTCCTCAGGGCGTAACGCCTCGAGCACCTCGTTGTTCAGCTCCTCGCGGACGATCTCGTAGAACCCCGGGATCGCCATGAGCTGGTCGACACTCATCCGCCCGAGAATCTCCTCGAGCTTCTCGTCGAACTCCTCCTGCGTCACGCTGCTGTAGTCAGGCACCGATCTTCCCCTGCGTCTCTACGAGACGCTGCTTGGCACTGCGGCACAGGCGTTTGATGTGTGCTTCGCGCTTCAGCGCGTGTTCTCTGAACTCGAACCGTTCCTGGTAGACCAGCGTCCAGGGCCGCCCCGGACGTGTGGCCTTGGCTCCCCCGACGCCGTTGTGCTCGCCAACACGTCGCTCGAGGTCGTTCGTCATCCCGGTGTAGAGCTTGGTCTTCGACTTGTTCTCGAGGATGTAGACGAAGAACTCCATCAACCCTCCTTCGGCTTGAGCGCGCCCGTTTCCAAGTCCAGCATCCCGATGAAGAGGTACTTCCAGCCAAGCCCGTGCGGACCGTCTGGGGCATGAGGTGGCGGGGTCTTGTGCGTGCAGTCTGTGCCAACCTTCATGCAGAGGACGCGCCCACAGTCCGCACTGTCCATCGCCTCGTTGCGAAACACGGCCCAGTCACCGCCGCGCTTCTTCAGATCCTCCCGCATACCTTCCGTAACAACTGGTTCACTTGCCACGCGCGGCCTTTCTGGCGGTCACAGCCGCCGGAGTGTGTTGAGCTGCGAACGCCGACGCGCTCGCCTTGGGGACACGGATGGTCACTTGGGTCTTCGCCATCGTCGCGGTGGCGGTTGTTCCGTCAGTGAGGACGGTCACAACCCCTTCCGCCCCTTCTGCAAGCGCACAGACGAAGTCGACGTAGACGTTGCTCGTCTGCTGCTCGAGAGGCGCGCAGACTGCGTCGGTGATGTCGGTGATGAAGGTCTCGGCGTTCTTCGCCTCCTGGGCGGTGCAGGCGATCAGCGCCAGAACGGCTGCGCCCACAACGACTGTCTTCCTCATGTCGATCTCCTTTGTGGTGGCTTCTTGGGAAGGAACTGTAGCGCAGGCGGGGTCGGGACCGGCTTGCCGATGGCGACCTTGCCCGAGCTCACCAGATTCGCGTACTGAGGCTCGTTCTTGTCCAGGACGCTCTGCGCCCACTTCCGCTGCTTGGGGCTCAGCGTTGTGCGGCCAGATCGCTGGAGCTGGTGGTGCATGTCGTCGAACGCTGAGTGTTCCTCGTCGCTCAGCTCGAAGGCGAGCAACTTCTTGATGAGGCTGACATCGGCGGCGTGAACCTCCTCCTTCGAGAGTTCGCTGACATCATCCCTGTCCTCTTCGTCCTTGAACATCTAGGGCCTCCGTTATTCTTGTACCGCGTAGTTCCGCCAGCTTGCACAAGCACGGAAGAGAACACGGGACAAGAGGAATGGAGGAAGAACATGGCCAAGACGCTGAAACTACGCCCGGAGGTTGCAGCCTTCGCACAGCTGATGGAGCGAGAGCTCCGGAAGAACGATCACAAAGGAGGGTGGAAGGATGACACCACTCACGAGCTCCTGGAGCGTCTCTTCGAGGAGACTGCGGAGCTCATCGGCTCCTTCCGGCCTTCGGGGAAGCGCGACCGGAAGAGGTGGAACGAGCGCCAACTGCTCCTCACCAAGCACCACGCCGAGATGGCCGCGGAGCAGATTGCTGATGTGACGATGAAGCCCACACGCACGTCCGTTTCCGAAGCGGTGGACGTAGCGAACTTCTGCCTCTTCGTAGTCGACGTGATGGGCAGCCTGCCCAAGGAGACGCCGTAGTGCTCGACCCCGACCTTGCCGCACGGAAACTCTACGAGACAGTCAGCGCAGACTCGGACCATGTGACCTGGCTCAACTTGCGGCCCGGCGCAAAGGAGAACTACCGAAGGGCAGCAATGCTCATTGCGGCCAGCACACCGGCCCCTCTGGTCATCCACTGCACCTCGGTGGTGATCGCTCCCTACGCCGTGGACATCCACAAGCATATCTACGCCGACGTCACCAATGAGAGTATCGAAGAGGCCGTCGAGGAGTTCCGGAAGTTCCTCAAGGAGGAGGCGGAATCCTGGAAGGCGCGCTACTCGCTGCTTCAGCCCAAGGAGAAGGCATGACCGAGAACATCCGACACAGCTCGGCCTCGAACGAGCACTACACACCACCTGAGATCGTCGAGGCGGCGCGCTTCACCCTCGGGCACATCGACCTTGATCCCGCGAGCTGCGCGAAAGCCAACGCCGTGGTGCGCGCCTCGCGCTGGTACGGCCTTGTCGACAACGGGTACCAGCAGGACTTCGAGGGCAACGTCTTCCTCAACCCGCCCGGGGGCTGGTGCGACGTCTATGGTCGCCCGGTCATCAAGAAGTCCAAAGACAAGGCAGCCTGCACCCTCACGGGCGAGTGCGGGCTCGCTCCGGGGCACACGCACACGGGCACCGAGTCCTCGCAGAAGCTCTGGTGGCAACGGCTCGCGCAGGCGTGGGCTGAGGGGTACGTCCACAACGCAGTCTTCGTCTGCTTCTCCATCGAGCTCCTGCAGTCCACACAGGTTGACCCAAAAGGTCCTCTGCCACTCGAGTTCCCCATCTGCTACCCGGCACGCCGTGTGCCCTACATCGGCGAGGACGGGAAGCCACAGGGCAGTCCCCCACACGCGAGCTGCATCATCTGTCTGACGAACAGACCAGATGTGCTCAAGCGCTTCATCGACCACTTCTCAACGTTCGGGCACATCGTGGTGCCGCGTGCCTGAGGGACGGCCGCTCACCCGCGACGAAGTCCGAGAGTTCCTCAACCGCAAAGGCACACGGCGAAGAGAGGCACACTCGTTCACGAAGCGAATCCTGCACTGGCCCTACTGCGCGCACTGCGGGCTCGTGCTCCTGAAGAACGAAACCACACGTCGTGCAGCCAAGGCGCTGTGCGAATGGGAGGACGACTGAGGGCTAAGAAGAAGGGGAGCTCCTCCCCTTCTTTTAGCTATGGCTTCAGGTTCTTGAACGCCTCGTTGACGCGGTACTCGACCTTGTCATCTTGCTGTCGAGCCATCGAGTTCATGGCGTGCACGAGACGCGCCTGGTTCGTGCTCATCTTGGGCCTGCCGCGGAGTACTTTCTCAACGCGCTCGGCCATCGTGAGGGTGTTGTCCTTCATCACAGCGGCTCGCCACGCTGCGTCGTCTGCCTCTGACATGCTCCTTCTACTCCGATAGGGTTACCTCGATCTGAGTCTCCAGCGTGTCTCCCGCGACCAGGGCGACGTCGCTATCGAGCTTCAGATCGAAGCAGATGTACTCGACAGGAACGGGCACTGAGATGCTGCAAGTGAACGTGCCGTCCTCACTGAGCTTGGTGTCGCTGACCGTTGCGAATGTGAGAGGCGACGCCTTCATGTCCGGCGTGCCGATGGCCTTCATGATCTTGGCGATCTCCGCCTTCGCGATGCTGTCACGCATCGTCTGCTCGTCGCGGAGAACCATCTCGACACGGTCTGCCATCGGCACCCGCTCATCCTCGAGCACCATCTTTCGCCACACGGCGACACGCCTGTCGATGTCCTGGAGCCACAGCCCTGTGACTTCTTCTTGTGTGCGGGCAGCATCTGCCGGCGGAAGAGGCTCAGGTGCGGACAACAGGGAGGACACCGAAGCGGCTGTGCATGAAGCGGGGTCGGCTTGGTCCACGGGAACCCCCGGGTGGGGCAGCCAGGGATTCATCTATCACCTCCTTGCCGGTGTGCGTGTCGATGACCTTCCAGAGGTACAGGGTGACGGGGACCTTCGTCTTCTTCGACGCGATCGTCGCCTCCTTGATCCGCTGGGTCTTGCAGGCGAGGGCGTCGGCGACGGTTCCTCGGCTGGCAACGGCTTTCCCGTTGTACTGGATGACGTAGCGCAGACTGCCAGTACGACCAGCAGCGCGAACAGATGGGCGCGGTTTAGCCGCGGTCGTTCGGCGGCGTCGGGTGACACTCGGTAGGCTCATGCTGCTGGGCAGTGTACTGGTCGCCATCCTGCGTGACCAGGACCGTTCTGTCCGGGCCGATGCCCTTGTCGATGCCGAGCACGGCCTCGAACTCCCGGCCCTGGGCGTCGGTGACGATGAACGTGTCCTTGCTCCTGGGGGTCGTCAGAGCTCGCTCGAGGGCGCGGTCGATCTGAGCCTTGGTGCGGCGCTGCCCGAGCTCTTGCTGCCGGCGCTGACGTCGGTTCAGCCTCGCCGGTGGCGGGGGAGGGGGAGCTGCCGCGGGGACCTGGGGCGCCTTCTTGCCGAGGGCGACCAGGCTGTTGCGGATGAAGTTTCGCATGTCACTCCTCGGGGGGAAGATGCGGGATGTCCTCGCTGCGCGAGATGAAGTAGCGGCGGATGGCGTCACGGAGACGCGGCTTGGCCGTGCTGAGCTGGAGCACGCCCTGGAAGTCAGGGAAGACGTCGGTCGTGGGGTTGTACTGGTACTCGACCAGGATCTTGTCGCGGCTCGAGTAGCCACGGCGCTTCTTGGGCCCGTGGTAGTGGTGGATCGCGTGACCGTCGACGTAGCCGATGTTCTTCGTGAGAAGAGCGGCACGCTGCTGCCACGCATGGATGTACGCGCGGTACTCGGGGGCGTACCCGTTGTCGTGCATGTCGGGGGCCTGCTCGCCGATGAGGCCGAAGGCCATGAACCAGTCGCCGTGCCCGAGGATGCAGCGGTCGAGGAGACCACCCACCGTCTCGAAGGCTGAACGTCGGAAGGCCCAAGCACCGCCGGTCGCGCCAACGTGGCGTCCACCGTAGCCGTGACCACCACTTCCCACGGCCCAGCCGCCCTGGCCGAAGCCCTCGGGCATGCCGTTCTGGATGTAGTTGAACGCAAAGCCGTTGTTCACGCCGAGCGGGCGGTGTCCGTACCCGTAGTGCTCGCCGCTCAGGTCCATGTACGACGAGAACATCTGCACGAACTCGTAGTGCTGGAGCTGATGTATGGTCTCGAGCGCGATGTCGTGTCGCGTGAAGTGGAAGTCCGCGTCGATGACGGCGCCGTACTGCCAGTCCTTCGGGAAGTGCTGCACGGCCAGGTTGAGGAGGTTCTCCTTGTGGAAGAGCTCCGCACGCGTGCGCAAGGCGATGTCCGTCGGATAGAGCTCCGGGTCCGCGATGTCGAACGGACGATCCCCGTACGCGATCTCGATGAGATGGAGCTCGACGTTCGCGAGGTTCTGCATGTGACGCCGGAAGTCGTTCGCGAGCTCGCGGCGGTTACGCCAGCGGAACGGGTTGCTGTAGCAGGCCGCGACATGGAGGACTTGCCCTTCCGACCACTCACTCGTCGGGATGTGAACGTCGGGGTGCTGCAGATGCTTGTGCTCCATGAATCTCCTACTGGTAGGGACGTAACCGTTGTACCCACCGCGCACTGTGGGCTTCGTGACAGCTGCGTGAGCAGAACACGACACGGCGCAGCACGGGCCTTCCGCACTCGTTGCACACAAAGTCCTCGTTCGGGTCCACATCGCGGACGAAGAGGGGGCGGATGAGGTCGAAGAAGAGCTTCTTGAGCAGCATGCGGCTGCTTCTAGCGTCTACCTGAGTTTTCTCTTCTTCGCCAGAAGAACTTGACCAACCGTCGAGAGACTGTGAAGAGTCCGTGTCGTACACCATCATCTGTTCGCCGCCTTCTTCTTGGACCAAAACGCCCGCTTACTCCGCACGTCCAGCTGGAGCAAGCGCGTCGTACTGACGGGCGCCGGTTCGCTGGCTAAGGGCGGATCCTCAGAGTCTCGGAGCAGGCGCTGCTCAGCGCACTGCTCCTCGAAGGTCGCGGGCTTCACCAGATCGATGAAGCCCCTCGTCCGGTAGCGATACAGCAAGGCAGCGAACCGCGTCGCTACCGGACGAACTGCGGACTGGTCGCTCATCTCAGTTGTCGTTCGCCGGTCTTGGCGCGTCCATCATACGCACCTGTTCCTCCGTGAACTCAAGGGACTTCCGCAGGATGATGAGAACGTTCTTCGGGTGGGTGTTCCCGAGGGTCAGGATGACGTTCTCCCCGTTGTAGAGGACGCGTGCGCAGAGGACGCCGGTGGGCAGATGTTCGTTGAGGGTCTTGTTGATCCTCGCGGCGATCTCCTCCATCTCTTTCTGCGTCTTCACGTCTTCTTCCGTCGCTGCCACCACGCTCGCAGCTTGTTCTTCAGCCAGGCCCAAGCCAGTCCCATGCTCGAGAGCGCGGTCACAGCAGCCGCCGTCTCGTCAGCGCACCAGTGCACGGGACGCTCCCTTGAAGACCTCGGGTCGCGGGCCGTTCACACCGTTGGCCTTCTTCTTTGTGTCCTCCCTCTTTTTGCGAGCAAGGAGCTCCACCTGCGCCTTCGCGTCGAGCTCGACCCAGGTCTTCATCTCGGTCATCAAGCCGACGACAATAGCGATCTCTCCCGACACGTCTGCAGACGGCCCGATGTTGTTCGCGTAGTCGACCCGCAGACGGTTGAACGGACGCAGACGCTCATCTGCGGTGCCGTCCGTCGGCTTGTTCCCCTGCTGCCAACTGTACCCTGGGGGCGACGCGTCATTCCGCGAGACGCGCAGGGTGATGCCTGTCTCCGGATCGGTGAAGTCCTGGACGACCTCCCACGTGTACGGCTTACGATCCTTCTTTCCCATGTGAGCGCCCTTTCTTGGTTGTCTTCTTCCGCGAACGCTTGCTGCCGTTCACGAACTCCCAGATGCTCTTGTGACTGCGGTTCAGCGCGCGTGCGATGGCCGGGTAGCTCCAGCCTTCCTCGCGCAGCTTCTTGCAGACGCGCTTGCGGGCCTCGACGACATGCGTGAGGCGACCCTTCGCGAGAATCAGCGCCCACGACACCGGCTGCTGTTCCGCAACGGTCAGCTTCTGCGCGTCCTTCTGCAACCACTTCAAGTCGTACTCGTTTACCTCTTGGAGGAACTTCTCTGCGGCGTCCTTGATGTTGTTGTCCATGCTTCCCTCACGAGAGGTAGAAGATGTCGACACGCCGGCCCCGGTAGTCCCAGTACTCGACGTGCTTGTTGTCCAGCGAGCCCTTCCTGCGCCAGATCTTGAGGATCTGCTCGCGGTTCAGCCCGAGGCGTAGCCCACAGCTTTTCAACACGCTGTGGACAGCCTCGACGTCCTGCTTCTCCGTGGTGAGCGGGAAGACGATGATGTCCAGGTCCTTGTTGCTGGTCCCGTCCCAGAGGACGCTGCCTGTCATCCCGGTGACGTAGCCAACATCCAGCAGCGGTCTGCGGATCATGCGAACGAACTCGAGCGCGAGGGAGCTCGTCCACCCGGGGTACCTCAGTCCCACGCACGCCTCCTGTCGTCGCGATGCTTGCCTTCATGCCCCTGGAGTTGCTGACAGATCGAGGTGTAGAGCGTGTTCGTACAGAGCGAATAGTGCCTCGCGCACTTCGCGCAATAGCCGCTACGGCCCGTGTGCCCGTACTCGATGCGGAGCTCTTCCTTGTGCTCGGGGCACTCCGGGAAGAGGAACGCGCTCATGGCCCTGCGGGCGGAGCCGGGGGTGCTGGTGGGGTGAGCGCCGCGATGGCGGCCTGGATCTGGTTCGCCAGCGACGGAGGGAGCTGCATGGGCGCGGTGCCAAGGGTGGCGTTCGCACGGCACGTCCCATTCGAGATGGACGCCGTGAAGCGCCACTGCCCGGTGCTGCCGACCCAGAACGAGTCGGAGGTGTTCTGCCAGTTAGTCACCTGCCCGATGGCGGTGGCGGCTTCGGCTAGGGTGTCTTGAACGAAGTTCGGCTGGGTCATAGTGGTCTCCGAGATCCTTGTGCCGTAAAGCCACAAGTTCTTCACAGCGTACCGTGGCTAAGAAACGGGGCCCAGAGGCCCCGTCTCAATCACTTCGCGAGGATGAGGAGCTCGAAGAGCTTCTTCCCGATCTCGTCCGGGCTCATCACCTCCGACTCGTGGAGCTGCTTGAAGGAAGCCACAATCTTGGCGAGCTTGTCCGAGCTAGCCGGTCTCGCACGAAGCTCTGCGAGTTCCTTCTGAGCCTCGCTGTAGAAGATCGTCAGCCCCTCGTTGCGCTCCTTCAGGTTCCTGTTCTCTTCGCCGATCTTGATGCAAGCGTCGTCGAGAGCGTTGATGCGCTTCTCCCTTTCGGTGAGGCGCACGTGCGCGTGCTCGTTCACCTTCTCGAGCTCGGTGATGCGCTGCTTGTTCACCTCGTGCTCGCGGGCGTACATCGCCTCCAGCTCCTTGGCCTCCTTCAGCTGGTCGAGGAGAGACTCGACGGTCACTTCGGGGGTCACCATGGGTTCGCTCGGCGGAAGAGGAGGGACGATGGTGAGCGTCGGCCTGGCGCTCGAGGGAGGAGGCCTGACAGCGGGTGTGGTGTGCGTCGCCCACCACGCAACGAAGTCTGCCGGCAGGTACCGACCCACCGCGACAACGCGACCGATGGCCTCCTCCACCTCTGCGATGGACTTGAAGCGCCTCCACGGCTCAAGAGCCCCCAGGATGACGCCTTCTTCTGCCTCTCCCTCGGTCAGCTGCTTGAAGAGGCTCAGCGAGGACCTGATGGTGTCCGCCGAGGCACGCCCTGGACCTCGTGGTTCGTGGGGCTCGTTCGCCGGCGCAATGACCGGCAGGCCCGGAGAGCTGGCCGCTTCTCTGCGTGCCACTGCCGTCATGATGGGGCGCAGCACATCGCCCCACTTCGAGGACTGCCTGTCGAGCCCCACGCAGGGCTTCTTCGACAGCTTGGCCTTGCGGTTGATCTGGTCGAACTGCCCGTGCGACATGAGGAACTTGAAGACCACGACGGCGTCCACCTCGGTCAGGTCGACGTCACTCGCGTTCACCCGGTCGGGGACACACGTTCTCACCACGTTCACGCCGAGGTCCTGCAGCTTGGGCTTCAGGTCCCGTTCGTACAGCTCCTCCGAGAAGTTGTTGAACACGAGCGCTTTCATACGATGCCTCCTTTGAGATGAGTGGGAATGTGCGGAACTTGTGCGTGCTAGGGCTGGCGACCGGAACGTTTCGGCTGATCCACGCGTCAACGTCGTCCGGCCAGAACGAAAGTACAAGACCTCGGCTTCGGTGTTCTCTGACGACGCTGATATTCTCCGCCGCTTCGCGCTCGGTGCCTACGATGGCGGTGGTAGCAACCGGACTTCCGTAGCTCTCGTACGGCCGCAGCCTTGTGTTCGTGTCGCGGGATAGGCCCAAGACAACACCGACGGCATTGTTCACGCTGTTCCCGGCAGCGACCGAAGCAAGAACTAGAGGTCTGCGTAGAGAGTTGACGTAGGTCTGGATGAGCGACCCGATCACATGCCCGAGCTGGATGCTGAGCACGTCCTCGGATCCTCTGACCGTTGTTTTCCAGAGCGCGGAGAGCTCCTTGTCGTCCGCGTCGCTGCTGCGGTAGATGCGGGAGATGTGCCCCACGTACGCGTTGTGCTTGCAGACTTTGACGACCTGCGGGACGAGACTGACGGTCTTCGGGACCGCCGTGTAGTCGAAGATGAGGCAGGTGTCGTACTCCTGGGAGGTGTGTTTCGCGTGCTGCTCGAGTGACTCGCGCACAACCTCGACGTGACGCGGACTACCTCCTGCTTCTTCCTCATCGAGGATGCGTAGCGCAAGGTCCTCATCCTCGATGAGGAGCACGAGCGACATGTAGCCGGCGTAGAGAGCGACCATCCGCCGCATAAGGTACGGGCTCATGGGGCCCTTCGGAAGAACGAAGAGGCACTTCCTCCTTCTGTTTCGTGGGATCGTCATGAGGAGCGCGGGCGCCAGAATGGTGAGCGCGTACCGCACCTCCCAGCCAGACAACGGCCTCTCAAGGCAGTCGTGCGCCGCCAGATGGGCCGGCACGTCACAAGGTCCTTGTTCACACGTCATCCTTCTTCTCCTTCACGCGCGTCGGAGCAAGGATGCCATCAAGCTGGTCGAAGCGCTCCTTGTAGAATTTCGTCCAGCGCCTGAGCGGAGCTCCCCACTCAGTAGGCGGCGTGAGCTCCTTCTCGAGCAGTTTCCGGCAAGTCGCAAGCCACGCGTCCACCTGCTCGCGAAAAGACACCTGGACATAGTCGAGGGCGTTGTAGCCGATCCACACCTGCTCGACTCGCGCCTTGTCGACCTGTGTGATGGAGCTCAGGTCGAGCGCCTGAAGCGCCACCATCCCTCGGCCCACCAACTCTTCATCGGTGAACCTCGAGGTCTTCCTCGAGGCCTCGGCATGCGCGAAGGAACGAATAGCCTCGGCGTGCGCCTTGTGCCTGCAGGTCGCGATGACCTCTGCCCACTTCTCCGTCGGCTTCGTGCGGTAGCAGACGTGGAACTGGCCCATGTGCTCCACCACGAGCACGCGAGATGTTCCAGGCTCGACCTGGAAGCCACCTCCGATGAGGGTTAGCGTATTGGCGCCGCCCACTACTTCTTCTCGCGGGGCTTGAGGACGAGGTCGGCATCATCGACCAGGTCGAGAAGCCGCGCCGTCAGGCGACCTGCTCCATACGCCGCCATACTGATGTTGTCGATGGACTTGGTGACGTCACGGGCGCGACCTCGCTCGAACTCGAGTCGCTTCTCCAAGTCCTTGACGGTGTCGCGGAGGTCGCCGATGCGCTGGAGGAGCTCCTCGTTGCGGGTCTGCGCCTCGTCGGTGAGCTTCTGCAGCTGATGACTCTCTTCACGTACATGCTTGAGCTCAGCCTCTAGGACATCTGCGAGCTCAAGGGCCCGCCGAGTCTCTGCAAGACAACGCTCGTGCACCGCTCTACGTCTGTCTATTGTTCTCTTGCTGGGCATAGAAAGAACCTCCACTGTTCTTGTACCCGTTCCAGCCGAGGACTTGAGGGCTAAAAAACAGCGCCCGATGGGGCGCTGTTGTCCTTCACGACAGTCCGTTGGTCACCCCACTGACCACGCCCTGGTTATCCTCGGGAGCGGGAGGCTGCCGTTGCCAGCAGTACAGGTGCTTGCGTCTCCAGTGCATTCTACGGGCTTCATGCTCGCCTCCGTGCGACCTTGCGGACCTGCTTGGGTGGGTGGGCTGCGCGGTGCTCGGCCAGGATGATGGACTTCACCACCATGTCCGCGACCATGCTCAGCGGCAGCGTGTAGATGCGGCGCTTCTTGTAGACGCGCACGCCGAATGTCTTCGCCTCACGGTCGATGAGGACCGTGCCGTCTTGTACTCCGCCGGCGCCGTCGAGCGCACCGGTTACCTCGAATCGTGACGTGCTCATGAACACCTCCACGATCCTTGTACCGGTTCTGTTGCGCAGATGGACTAAGAGAAAGGGGCCGAAGCCCCTCCCTCACATCAACCAGAGATCTTGAAGATCTGCAGGCGACCCTCGTCGGTGAGCTTCCAGCCCTTCTTCGTCTGCTTCGCCCACTTGTTCCGCAGAAGAACGCCGATGGTACCGGCGAGACCTCCGTGAGCCGAGCGCCCGATGATGGTCTCGCTGCGTGGAGTGCCGTGGTCGCGGATGCACTCCATGGCGCGAATCTGAGCTGGCGTTACCTTCTTTCGACTCACGAGAGCAACTCCTTGAGCTCCCTCTTCACGCGCCTCGCCACCGGGCCCTTCCAGAGCGACGCGTTGCAGAGGAAGCGTCGGACGATGTCCTTCCCGGAGTCGTGACCGAACTTCTCTTCAACGTCGTTCAGATCCTTCATCGCCCGAAGGTAAGGCTCCGCATTGATGGGCACCTTCGCCCAATCCTTCTTGATCTCGGCGGCGATGACGCTGAGAGCCCGAGGAGCATCAGGCTCTCGGGCGTTGGGTGCGGTGAGCACTGCGTAGAGCCGGCTGATGCAGCCCTCGCAGTAGTCGAGTTCGTCGTCATGCTCGACTGTTACCCTCACCCCCGGCCTCTTCTTCCGAGCGGTGCAGATGAGGCACTCGGTGACGGTAGCGCGTGCGAAGACCATCAGTACTCCTCTCCTGGTTCCCATGAGATGGGTCGAAAGGCCTCGGTGAATCCGCGGCCGTACTTCTCGAGCTCCTTGGCCAGTTCGCTGCGTTGCTTCTCGAGCTCGTCGAGCTCATCTCGCTTCTGCATCATCTGCGTCTTCACGTTGTTCAGCTTCGTGCGTGTCACCACCAGGCCGACCAAGTCAGCGCGCTCTTCCGGCGACAGATCCGGGAGCATGTACTCCACGGCCGCCTTGGTGGTGAGGCTGATGTGGTGCTCTGCCGGATCCTCACCGTCTTCCCAGGCCTTGGCGAGCTTCTCGCTGGAGCCGATCTGACCGGTGGCTGCGTGCCACTCCTCGAAGGTGAGACCGTTCTTGTTTCGTTCTGCTTCGGCCATGCGTGTCTTTTCCTCTTTCGTGGCATTGAGCCACTGATGTGCTGCTGCGAGATGCCTGTGTGCCATCTGATCGCCGAACACCATGTAATCCCGCCCCTCGATGTTCAACACAACAGTCCAGTCGTCTCCGCAACGTCTCGGTGGAAACTTCTCGCGGACGATGGCGCAGACGACGATGAAGCGGAACCCCATGAAGCAGTGCAGGGTGTGGCACACCGTATCTGCCTCAACAGCACGGAGCGGGAGATGGTCAACTCCCGGTGGCAGGATCTTCATCTTGCTCGATCCTCTCGGCGGCTACATCAGCCACCCAGAAGTTCACCTTCACGTTCCGGTCAGCCCAGGCCTCGAGCAGTTCGTCGAGCTCCTTCTTGGCCTCGTCCGAGACCTCGGGGAACTCCGCGCTGGCTTCGCCGCCGTCCGCTGTCTCGGCCATCTGCTCAACCACCCAGTTGGCGTCGGGCACGTAGGCGCTGGGCGGGCTCTGCGTGCCCTCCATGACGTAGAAGTAGGGCACGTCACCGAACTCGCTGCGCGCCTCCTTGATGGCCTGCTCACGCGTCTCGCACATCCCCGACCAGGTATCGCAGTCGTCGCTCGTGGCGTAGCCCCAGACCGTCTTGGCCACGACCACGGGGCGCTGGGTGTGTGCTTGCCCGAGCTGGGCCTCGAGGTCCTTCACTTTCGCCCGCTCTTGCGCAAGGTTCGTCTCGAGCGTCGTGATGAGCCCGCGCTGTGCCTCGAACGCGTTCCACACGCAGGCGTGGCAGAGCGCGGCCTCCTTCGTGTCCGGCGGCTGGCAGCCCTCATCGAGCCCGTAGACCACGCCGCAGCTGCTGCACTCCCCGTCCCATTCCCACATGAGCTCAGTCGTCATCTTCCACCTCCTCTAGCAACCGCGCCATCTTCTCGCTCTGGTACCTCTGGAAACGGACGAGAGCCGTCTTCTGGTCGATGCCCAGGTGATACGAGAGGAACTCCGCCGGGCGCGCGAAGACCTTGTCTCGGTCGGCCTTGAGCTCGAGAGGCGGCGTCTTGAGCATCCAGAAGGCACCGCGCAACGACTTGCAGACGTTGGCCCTGTAGATGGCCGCGCCGGCGCACTGGATGGAGAGCCCGCTGTCAGGGGGAGCCACGAGCGTGTGGCAGAGGATGGGAGCGTCGCTGTGCGCGAGGCTCGCCCACTCTTCAGCCGTCATGCTGCCCAGCCAGCCCGCGACCGCCACGCGCGTCCACGGGCAGTCGGAGCAGGGCTTCTTGTGCTGCTTGGTTGTGACGGTCGCTTCGTCGTCGGTGACTACCAGACGTCTCTTCGCCATGCGCGGTACTTCCCCAAGGCGGTCTCATCGACCACCAGGATGTAGGTGAGCGCGCCCGCAGCAGCTCCTGCGAGGCACGCGATGGTGCGGGCTTGGTCTCGGGTCATCCTGTCTCCTTTGCCGCTGCCTCTTGGGCCTGCTTTACCAGGGCGCGGCGTTCGTCCTCGAGCACCTTCGGGTCGACGTCGCAGTACTGCATGTAGAGCCACTCGATGTCGCGCTCGTAGATTCGGGCGTACTCGCCGTCCTCCAACCGCTGGCAAAGCATGACTCCCTTCTCCTCGAGGGCGTCGAGAAAAGCTGTGATGATGGCTTGATCTCCACGAGCTGCGGCCCAGCGCTCGCACATCGGTGTGGACAGCTCGGACTTGGCCATGTGTAAAACCTCCATGACCCTTGTCCCGGCTTTCGCACGAAACTGACGGCTAAGAAGAAGCCCACGTGGGGCTTCTCTCTGTCATGCCTTCCTGAGCGTGAACCCGGAACGTCGCAGTTTCTCGTCCTCGTAGATGCGGGCCAGCGAGATCATGACCCGCCTGCCCGGCACGTTCTCGCAGACCGCCTTCGCATCGCCCACGGAGAGAACATTCAGCGTGCGCCCGGGGCAGCGCGGGTCGTTGTCGATGAGTGTGTCGCCTACTTCCACGGCCATCAGTTGATCTCCGCCTCCGCTTTGTCCAGGGCGGCCTCGAGCTCTTTCGCGAAGCCGGGGCCTCGCGTCTTGAACGCCTCATCGAGCGCGTCGTTCATCGCCTTCGCCTCGGGGCCGCAGGTGCTACACCAGTAGATGTACGCGCCCTCGGCGTCGGTGAAGTCCATCGTGTACTCGGGGTCAGCGAGTGCCCCACAGTCCTTGCACGTGTGTGGCTCGCTCACCGGATGAACTTCGTCTCGCCGACGATGTTGTGGACGGTCCCGTCAAAGACAGTGCCCTTGGGCATGAGGTGGCAGTTGTCCCGGTCGAAGATGCCCGCCTTTGCGAGCTCCTCGTTCTGCTTCTCGGGGCCGAAGATGTCCTCTGCCGTCTCGCCTGCCTTGAGCCGCTCCGTGATGGAGGGCGCCTTCCTACGCTTCTTTCCCACCAGCTGCCCCCTCTTCCTGCTTCTTCTTGAGGAGCTTCGCAGCTTCCTCCTCGGCGCTCTTCAGCACGGCCTCGACGATGTTGAAGGCCTGGGCTGCGGCCATGACCCCCATCATCGCCACGCGCTTGCGGTCTCCCAGGAGACGGTGGAGCGTGACGAGGCACATGCCCCACTTCTCCGAGATGATGCGGAGCGTCTTGTTCTCTTCCTGGAGGTCCGCGATGATCTTCCGAAGCGAGTCGACAGTCTCCTCCGGCGAAGGCACCCACACGTCGGAGTGAGGCGGAGACGGCAGGGTCTCCATGTCCTTGCGTGTGGGTGCCTCGCGGATCTCGAGGGCCTTCTTTGCAAGCTCGGCTCGCTCCTCGAAGTCCTCCGGTGTCATCACGGCCTTCGGTTCTTCATCACCCGGCATCACGCTCCTCCGTTCCGCTTCCTGTAGTCCTCGTCCTCTGCGATGAGGGTCTGCAGCCGCTTCGCACCATAGCGCGCCTCGATGAGCTTGAAACACTCTTCGAGCGTGACGGTCACAGCTTCGGGGCCACAGAAGTCCGCCGGCACCGTGAACACCTTGGCGGTCTTGTCGTACTCGACGACTTCGAGCATGCGCCAGAACGGCCTTCGACCGTTGTCGAGCCTTCCCTCATCGACGAGAGTGTCCCAGTACGCCATGAGAGCCTGGCGCACCAGATGGTAGGCGCTGAGGCCCGTGATCACCTTGTCTTCTCCTTGGTGACTCTTGCGAATCCGACTCTGTTCCCGTTGATGTCGCGCAGGTTCGTCTCCTCGAAGACGCGGATGCCCGGGTCCGCGCAAACGATGCCGAGGACCTGCTCTTTGAAGATGCGGTGCACCTCCGTCCGCTTCCTACCTGCGGTGAAGGCGTCGTTGTCCATCTCGATCTCGATGATGAGCTTCATCCGTGCCTCCTTGAGGGACGTCCCTTTGTTCCGAGCAGGTCCTTGCACGACGCCTCAAGCTGGTCGAGAAGCACGCGCATGTACTCGCTCTCTTCACCCACGCGCAGCAGAGCTGCAGCCACGGCCTTCTCGGGCGTTGTGCCCTCCACGACGAAGCGCTCCGCATAGACCCTAAACAGCCTCTTGCCGTGCTGATGCAGGTCAAGCAAACCGGTACTGTCCATGACGGACCAGTACCAGGTGCCGTTCTCCCAGGTACGCACCTTCCAGCCCTTCCCGAGGCGCTTCGCGAGCGCCCAGCCCTCCTTGACGGCCTGCTGATAGGCCGCCCACGTGCAACCGAACCCACACCCTAGCGAACAGTACTTCGTCCCTCGACGCCGCGGCTTCCGGCGGTCCAACTCCTTCTTCTTCTTGGCAGCCATGTTGTTCCTCCGCGGTCCTTGTCCCGCGTTTCAGAGGAGATTGGCTAAGCAAAAGAACAAGGCCCGCCGAAGCGGGCCACGCTCTACTTCTTCAGCAGGAGATCCCAGCTGACCTCGTCCGTGCGCACACCGCGGTCGATGCGCTCAAGAATGCTGTAGAAGCTCACTCCGCGCTCAGTGATGACGAGCTGTTCGCAATCAGCGCTCTCGGCGCAGTGATTGAAGTCCACACCCTTGGCGTCCCCGGGTAGCACTCGTGCATCGGGCACGCGAAGAAAGCCCTCGGTCTCGAACTCCTGGATCTCCACCTCCGTGAGGAAGTCCTCGAAGTCCACATCACCGTCCTCGTAGAAGTAGGCCGGATGCGACCAGAACCACATCTCGTAGATCTGGTCGCTCCTGCTCTTCACCATCTGGAAGAGCTCTCTCTTCTCGAGGAGCTCTTTGACATCTGCGTCGTCGAGAACAACCCAGGCCCAACCAGCCCACGCGTCATCGTCGAACTCCTGTTGCATCGCTCGAATCATGGACCTCATGTGCTCACCACTCCTTTACTCCTGCAGTCCTCGCACTTCATCCTGTCCGTACCTCCGGCGTGAGACTCCTCTACACGTCCAGTCCCTCCGCAACGCCTGCACTTCTTGGTCGTGAGAGTCGCGACCTTCTTCGTCAGGGCCGCAACCTGCTTCTCGAGCGCTGTAATCCGCTCTCCGTCCGACGTCATGCACTCACCTCGTAGATGATGTCGCCGCTCATTCCCGTACGCCTATAAGCCTGAGCGTCATCGCCTCCTGTTCCGTGAGAACTTGACGAAACTCCTGCATGCCAACGTCCTCCTTCTCGACGATCTTCCGGATGAGTGCATGTGAGCCTATATGCGGTTCCAGATGCAAAAGCGCGGCAGCGAAGCCCTTGTAGTACTCGCTCTGGTACTCATCGAGTCTGACCCCACCTCGATGGCGAGCTCGATTGCGCGCTTCCTTGTTCTTGATGCGCGCATCACGAGCAGCCTGCCTTTGGTTGTCCGCGGCGAACCGTCCGCAGTTAGGACAACGCTTCGGATACTTCTGTCCTGGCTTCTTGTCTGGCTCGATGCTCTCGAAAGAACAACCGAGACACACAACTGTCTGTGCATCTTCGAGCTGGCTACGCTGACCCATCAGCCTGTCTTCCTTCCAAGCTGCCTCATCGAGTGGGCGTCCTGTTGGTAGTGATGTACCTGATCTCGCGGATGGTTGCGTTGAGTTCGCTGTCGTACTCCTTCTTCAAGGCATGCTCCACAGCAGGAACAACCTCGAAGGCAAAGCGCAGCTCAAGCCGCGCGTCTTCCATGCTGTTTGCGTAGCAGCGTCGCCAGTTCAGTGCTCTATGCAGTAGCTGACGCACCTGCTCGGCAGAGAGTGGGCCCAGCCCGTCGCCTCTCCGCACAACCCCGCCGATCTCTTTGTAGGTCAGGCCGCGGCTGAACAACCGCAGGGCCAGATCGAGGTCATCCTTGGTGCGCTCGTTGTGGTGGCGGTATTCATCACTCCTCGCCATCAACGCCCTCATCTCTGGGCTGCGCATCAGCCCGTCTTCCTTCCAAGCTTCGCCACCGGGAAGCGCACGTTCATGGTCTTCACGACCTTCTCGAACTGTTCGGGCGTGAGCTCGAAGAGCTGCATCTGGCCCACTGGTGCGGTGAGCCAGGACTCGGTGTTGAAGTGGCCGACCTTCGAGTAGTCGTCCGTGTACATCGCCTGAACGATCGCGCACATAGGGCGAAGCTCGGTCATGTCGAAAACAAGACGCACCGGGGTAGAGACGAGCATGTGAAACCTCCACAACCCTTATCTCTGAAGAGCAGGCGAAGTTGAGGGGCTAAGAAGAAGCCCGAAGGCTTCTCTCGTTATCGCTTTCTGATAACAGCCTGCGCCGGCACTCCGGTAGGGAAGGTGCGCATGCGCGTCTCCGCTGGGCGCCATTCCTCGGAAACAACCACCACAGGAGCGGCCTGCCCACGATCTCGGAAGAGAAGAGGGCTGCGCTCACGCCGCATCTTTTGGTTGCAATCGGCGTGTAACAGAATGGGCCCTTCTACACCCTCCACGCGCGTGAGCTTGCCGTCTAGGCCGCAATACGTACATATCAATGGCCTTTCCTTCCACCCGACTTTCTTGAGGTACGCTGCTGCTCCCCGGAGACCGCCGTGCTCATGAAACAACTTGATGACGGACTTACGGCTGAGTGTTTTGTCCAAATCGAAGCGCCACGTCAATTCGTCAATCAACTGTTTTTCGGCCCTCGGATAACTCATGTGAACACCTCCGCTATCCTTGTCTCTGGATGGCGAAGGAAGTTGAGAACTAGTTCGGCGCGTCTGTCTCTTCTACCTCGAGCACGTTGTCTTCGAAGTCGCCGTAGAGCATGAACTCCTCGCCGCACATGGGGCACGAGAACAAGAGGGTGAGCTTGCCTGTCGCGTTGCCGTTCTCCGTCTCGGCGTGAAGGTCTTGGGGCGGCTTCCAGCCACACGTGCAGACCAGCTGCTCTTCCTCAGACATGATCAGCGGCTACTGCCGGATGCCACGTCTCATCGACGCTCTTCATCACGGGATGCTCAGGAGACTGTGTGTACGTCACCTTGAGCTCGAGGACTGAGACTCCCGTAGGAAGCATGCGGCACTCATCTGCGGCCGTGCCTTCTTCTCCTCGGAACTCTCGCTTGTAGTCGCGACGCACACTGAATGACGCCTCAAGTTTCGCTTCAGGTTCTTCACTCATCTGGATGTCGTGCGTCCTGCCGTCGCGGTACGTGATGCGCACCTCTACCTTTGTGATGGGCTCGGTCTCGAAGGTCTCTACCTTATGCGTCGCATCGGCCATGTCGTTCTTCTACGTCACGAGCCCTGGTTGTTCAAGTAGGACGTGGGCTGGCCGTATGTGCCGGGCACTTCGGGCTGTGCGCCTCCCAACGTCTCGTTGGCGAGATTCGCGGGGTACTCGGGGTCAGCCGAGACCGAGGTGCTCTGGATGACACCGTTCTGTTGCTCGGGACGGTTCACCTTGCTCACAGGCAGATCCTGCATCGCCACCGCACGTGTGGCCTCCTGCATGGCCCCTGAGTAGCTCGCGCCGTCCATGGTGAGGCCGAAGAAGGTCACGAAGTCCCCGGAGAGGAGGATGTCGACGGCTCGGTCGCTGCCCTGGTTCGTGTAGCTCGTGATGAGGGTGTCGATAACGGTCACGGGCTCGACGTCGTAGTCGGCCAGCGTGGTGTCGATGGCCTGCGAAGGCGGCAGGTTCATCGCCGTGGCTTGCGCTCCCTGTAGGAAGGACCAGAGCTCGTTCACCGCAGCCGTCGCAGCACCTACCTGAGCCACCGTCGGGTTGTCGCTGGTGAGCAGCGGGTTGATGACCGCGTTCATGTTCGTGAAGTAGAGCGGCTGCTGCGTGGTGCCGTTGAGCCACGACTGCATGAGGCCCTGCACGAGGGTGTAGTCGTTGACGATGCCCACACGCAGCCGAGCGAAGGGTACGGGCTGAGGGGTGAACGTCCAGGTTGTTCCATCGACGATGTCCGGGGAGATCTCGATGACGTTGATGCCTGCGATGACCTGCTCGATGTCGTAGCTCACCGTCGGGCTGTTGTACTGCGTGGCGTACACCTCCATGATGTCGCCCGAGTTGAGTCCGTTCGGGATGGCAGGGAGCTGGAACCACGGCGTTGTTCCGAGCTGCGTGACCGAGGGGAAGAAGGCAGCGACGTTGTCTAGTGGTCCGCCGATTGTCCCACTCGCCACGATGACGTCGCCCATCGTGAGCGCGTGGTTCGTAGCCATGGGATCGCCGTTGATGCTCTGGACGATGTAGCAAGCAGAGGAACCCGAGCTCGTGTTCTGCGTGTCGAGCGTGTAGCCCACCGAGATATTGCCTGCGTCAACGATGACGGTGACCGTCCACGTGAGGGTTGTACCCAAGAACGAGGATGTACCCTGAACGATGCCGTGCAGGGTGGCTGCCTCGCTGAAGAACAACGGCGCAGCGTTGCCGCCCACGAAGACCTTCGAGGCTGTCGTTGTGTTGAGCGAGGCAAGCGTGAGGGAGCGCTTGCCGTGGCTGATGGTGAAGGTCGAGGGCAGGGAGCCTGCCGCCGGCGACGAGAGAGCGGACTGCAGCGAGACGTCGAGAGGCGTGAAGCCTGTGCCGCCTTGGCTCGCCACGAGGTAGAGCCCCTGGTTGATGTTCGGCCCTTGCACCGTGATGCAGTCGTACTTCGAGAGCGTGAGCGTGGGCCCGAACTGGACGCTCACGTTCGTGGCAGAGCCTGCGCCCACAGGCGAGCCCGCACCGAGGACGCCCAGAACAACATCACCCACCGCGAGCGTGTGCCCTGTCACATCGCTCTGTCCGTTGATCTCGGAGATGACGTAGTAGCTCGCTGGCGTCGGGCCGCTACGTACTGCCATCGTGTCCCCGGTACTGATCATCCCGCCGGTCACGAGCCCAGTCACCGTGTACGTGAGGTCGGTGCCTGGGCCCACGAACATCTGGCTGCCCGAAGCCTCGGCCTCCGTGATGACCAACGTCGTCGAGCTCGTCGTGCTCCCCTGTGCCGAGCCCACGTAGAGCGAGGAGATGTACGTGCCAGCCTCTACGAGCGAGGTGTTCGCGTTGATGTAGCTTGCTACGACATCGGGCGTCGTGGGCGAGCAGCTCATCGTCATGCCCGAAGTGAGGCCGAGCATCTGGAGGCAGCCCGTGCTCGCGACGTCATCTGCGTACACCGTGATGCTCGTTCCGGCTGTAATCTGCTCGTTCGGGTTGACGCAGATGATTTTGAGCTTGCGGTTGACCGGACCAATCTGAACGGCCACCGTGCTCGAGATGGGGCCTGCGGTCGTTGTAGTGACGAACGCGCCTCCTGGGTCCACGGTCGCGATGATGTAGAAGCTCCCTGCGCACTCGATCGTGTCGCCTGGGCTCACGTTGAGTGTGAAGAGGTTCGCGATGTACGCAGGCGGTGAACCGTAGGAGGGCACGGTCCAGGTTGTTCCCGCACCGTCGGTGATGAGCTTGCCGCTGTACTTGAGCGGCGAGTAGTAGCCCTGGGCCTGCACCTGTCCGGTGGGGATGACGGCGTTGATGTCCGCTGCCACCTGGTCTGCTGTGCGTGCGGTCACCGCGAAGGGACCGGTCGTGTACGGGCTCAGCGTGAGCGGGCACACATAGGCGGTCGTGTTGATCTTCATCTTGAAGGTGTTGTTCTGCGGGATGCCCGTGACAGAACCGTCGCCCACGAAGAAGTTCAGGTCGCTCCCTTGCCCATCGAGCTCGGCGATGACCGAGGGCGGCAGCGTGATGGGGACGGTCGTCTCTCCCTCGAGCACGAGCAGAAGAAGGTCGAAGAGGCCCGTGATGATGGCCATCGCCCCGGTCTGGTCCCCCACGGCCACCGCAGGCGTCGCCAGATGCTGAGCGTCGCTGTACGGCATGCCGACCCCAGCCAGCGTGTAGTAGTCGCTCGGCTGGTTGAGCGTGCCGAACGTGTCGACCGCGGTCTTCGAGGCGATGAGGTTCAGAACAACCTGCCGCACCTCGGTCAAACGGTCGGTGGGGCTCAAGCTGTTGAGCAGCGTCGCAGAAGAACCGATGAGCGAAGCCGCGCTCGAGAGCACACTCTCAGACACGATGGCCGGTAGGCTGATGCTGTTGTAGTTCGTCACGCCGTTCACGATGAGCGTGATGGAGGCCACGAGCGCCGTGTGCGCTGCCTGGAGCTGCTTCATGAGCCCTGGGATGGCGGCCTTCGCCTGCTGAGGCGTCTGCACGATCTGCCCGTTGCTCTTCACGTTCTGACCCGGCCCGCTCAGGAACGAGGAGACGTTGGCGGCGAACTGCTGGTAGGCGGGGGCGTTCGAGACCTTGCCGATGGCACTTGTCCTATTGGCTGCAGCCGCCGCGAGGTTCTGAAGAGCGGCCTGCGCGTTGAACAACGGGGACACGTCCGAGACCGGCGTGACCTTCATCCCCGTGGCCGCGATGGCAGCCAGAAGTTGCTGGATGATGACGGCTTCGGCGGTCACCTGATCGCGGATGCGCTGCACCCCCAACCAGAGCACGTAGAAGGGTGCGTTGGGGTACAGGACGAACAACCCAGCCGCTGTCTGCTGGAACTGGTTGAACGTGAGGTCGGATCGTCTAACCCCGAGCGTATCAATTGGGGTGGTGATGCTCGAAAGGACGAGCTGCTGGACGACGGCGTTGATCTCGTCCGAGGTGTATCCGGTCGTAGGCTGGGTCATGACGCTCTCTTCTTACGGCGATCGTAGGGGACGTAGTCTTCGCTGGCACGGCGACGGTTGCTACGCACGTGGTAGACGTATGCACGAGGACAGCCGTGACGTCGGGCACACTCCGCTCCGCTGTCCGTAGAGGTGCGGATGTCCTCGATGACGGCGTCGCTGTACCTGGCCGCCTGGTGTTCTTCCCCGCGTAGCGGCTCTGTCGACGTCAAAGCTCGCCTGGCTTTGGCCTGCTTGCCGATGTGTGCCCGGCACTTCGCGCAGCTCTTGTAGCCAGGCGTGGGCTCGCACCGACCGCAGATGTAGCAGAGGCCGCTAGTCTTCTTCTTAGCGGCCCAGCGGTCCCTGCTTGGCTTGCACGCCTTCTTGAACTTCTCGTAGCAGTTCTTGCAGCGGTCGCTCGAGTAGGTCTGCGTGGCCGGGCAGTCCTTGCAGTGGCCCATCGCCTTCTTCTTGGCGCGTCGTTCTCGTTGCTTGCGTAACCGGTGTGCATGAGCAGCGGGAGTCATGGCCCTCATCCTACCGAGGGCTAAGAGAAAGCGCCACGTTGGCGCCTCCTCCACCCTAACGTGGCGGCTCTCTTGTCAT
>Ga0181534_10000188_pt1 | contig 44571 bp, 41 predicted proteins | sample PEATcosm2014_Bin_37_FD_119758 | JGI IMG/M metagenome (GOLD analysis project Ga0181534, IMG submission 119758) | Peatland microbial communities from MTU Mesocosm Facility, Houghton, MI, USA - PEATcosm2014_Bin17_10_metaG | ecosystem: Environmental > Terrestrial > Soil > Wetlands > Peat | place... | reverse complement strand
TCCGCCTGCAGGGCAAGGGCAATGCCGGAGTGAATGGCGGCGCAGCTGGCGACCTCTTCGTCATTGTCCGCACCGGTACGCATCTGGTCTTTACCCGCGTCGGTGACGATATTCATCTCACCGTGCCGGTCACGTTGCCCGAGGCATCGCTGGGCGCTAAGGTAGATGTGCCGACCATCGACGGCCGCGCGCAGTTGAAGATTCCTCCCGGTACGCAGAGCGGGCAAAAGCTGCGCATGAGGGAACGCGGAGTCGAAAGCGCACAGCACCCCGGCCAGCGCGGCGATCAGATCGTGACCGTTGAATTAGTCGTCCCCACGCTCAACGACGAGCGCAGCCGCGAGATCATGCGCGAGCTGGCCAAGCTCAACAACCAGGACCCGCGCGTGGAGTTGTTTGACAAGCTGTGAGTGGGAGCGGGGTCGTGTGTGCAATCGGAGCTTGTTGAGTGGGACGATGCCAAGGCGGAGACCAATCACAAGAAGCATCGTGTTGATTTTCTCGAAGCAGCGACTGTTTTTGATGATCCATTTGTACAAATTGAGCCGGATTCACGTCACTCCGAAGATGAATTGCGCTCGATTGCCACTGGTTTTTCAGCCCAGAGCCGAGTACTGTTAGTGGTGTACACTGAGCGGCGAGAGCGGACGCGCATCATCAGTGCCCGCAAGGCAACGCGGCAGGAAAGGAGAGAGTATGAGTCCCAGTTTGGCTCGTAGCAGTAACGATGAAACAGACGAGATCGCACTCCCGCCTGTTGATTTTTCCAAAGCTCTGCGCGGCGTTCACGCCCACCGCCGTGGCGAACAGCCGGAGGACGAACAGTGGGTCGCTGAGTTCTGGGAATCCCGAGGCTTCTCCGTCGAGAAGCTAGAACGGTCGCGTGAGTTGCGCTCGCAGTTGCCCGATCTGCTGCTCTCGCGCGATGGACACCCTTTCGCCTACTGCGAGGTGAAGACCGTCTGGCGGCATACGACGCAATTCCGCATCTTGCATGAGGACGGCTCGGTCGAGGAGCGCGTGGAGTTAAGTGCCGAGCCGGCTGAGGAGCGATTGAGCACCGACCTTGTGACGGCAATCCGGCAGTTGAATTCCACCAACTCTGAGCGCACACTGCGGAATTTTGTCGTACTTGTGAATCGCGACCCCGAGGCGACACCAGCCCTATTGGCCAAGCTGTTTGCCAGGCGGTTGCCGGTCTCGAAGCGAGGGTTAAAAGCCCGACACGATTCCTGGACAGTGGACGCGATACAGGATTTTCGCCGCAAGGTCGATCTTTGCCTGTGGATTGATGGCTTGTCCGGCTTTTCTGTCACAGGCTATTTTGTGGGCAATCCATCGCTTCAGGAACAAGTGGAGGGCATCGCTGGTCTCGGTTTGGAGAAGCGGCTTCCGTTGGAGCCGGCCGCATAATCGGAGAAAGAGGACTGGCGCGTGACCGTGTATGTCAAATCGAATGACGTGTCGATCCGAGAAGACCGCGAATCTCTATGCGAACGCGTATTGGAGACGTTCCAGGCTCACCTCCCCAGTCTTCACTTTCTATGCTTTATTGATGATGATGTGGATTCGCCAGAACTCAAGAAGGCTAGAGGTCAGGCGAATCGAGCGGTCCATATCTCTATAGAAATAGATGAGTCGCTTCCAGAAATCTGTCGTGTGCCACTCCCACCTTATGTGCGATCACGCCTCTACGATCCAACGTCGAAAGAAAGAGTCTTTGACTCTCTGATTTACCTACATGGGAGCACATGTGCGGTAGAAGTAAGTATGATTATCAGCCTTGCCCATGAGTTGCAGCATTTTTTACAAGCTGGGAATGAACCCCTACTTTGGGTTGCTGATGCACTCATGATTCAATTAGCCAAGGACAACTTTATTTCTGGATTCAATAACTCGCAGGATCACCCTTCTGAGCATGAGGCGATGCTCGTGTCAAAGCGAGTTGCGACGAGAATGTGCGGAGAAGAGGCTGTGCGGCTGTATGCTGACTCACAAATCATTTCTACTGTAGATAAAGAAAAATCCAGATGGGAGTTCTTTCAAAAACTCTCACTCTCTACCACCTATCACTTTGCGGCTGAGATCAATGCCTTGGTTCAGAAACACCGGACGACGCTTGAGCAGTATATTAAAGATAACCCGTATGATGTACCAATCGATCCATCAATCGACTTTGGCAAACCCGATTGGTGGAAGGTAGAGTGAAGACATCTACGAGGATTACGGGACAACGCCCATGACCGCAAAACGCAAATCCAAAGGCGCGTACATGATCTCGGCGGTTGCCGAGATGTACGAGATTCATCCGCAGACCCTCCGCCTCTACGAGCGCGAAGGACTCCTCAAGCCCTCGCGCACTGACGGCAACACCCGCCTCTATACCGATGAAGACTTGGAGCGACTCGAGTTCATCCTTAACCTCGCCCGCGACCTCGGCGTGAACATCGCCGGCATCGGCATCATCCTGCAAATGCGCGAACGCATGGAAGAGATGAACCGCCAGATGCAGAGCTTTGTCGAGTATGTGCGCTCTGAGATGCTGACCCGCTTTCAGCAGGCCGCGCCTGCATCTTCCGCGGCCATCGTGCCCATTCGCAAGCCGGTAGTGATTCGCAAGGCCGCAACACCTCGCAATCAATGAGTTCCTTTGCTTTCTATTTCACTGGCCGTGTGTTAATTCGCACAAAGAGACGCGCGAGAATTACGGCTGAATAAGTAGTTCTTCGGAGCGCAATTCCTCCAGCAACTCCGCCAGCCGTTCGCCCACGCGCGCACTCACATTTTGAAACTGCATCCCAAGCACATGCCCGTTCCGGTTCTCTCTCACCATTGTCGCCACGCGGAAGGGAATGCCTCGCCCGACAAAATCCATCTCCAATTGAGCTGACTCAGGAATGCTGACAGGAAACTCGGAATACACGCGGCAGCCTCCCTGGCTCACTTCCAGCAGTTCACACTTGAAGACCATGCCGTCGTCGACAACCAGCAACGTCGCCGGCGCGCCCAGCTCATGGCGGCGATGAACGCGGCGTTCAATTCCTCCCGGTGGAGGGATACGGCAGACACGGCGCAGATCCGCTTTTGCCGGCGCCGCTTTCTCCTCCGGCTTCGCAGCCTGCGGAGCTGGCCGCTGGCTGATAACCTCTTTCGCCGTTTCCTGCCTGCTCAACAAGCCCATATGCTGAAGCCGGTCCAGGAGCGTAGACAGCCGGTTCCGAGAGATGTGGTCGAACTCCAGAAAGAGATCGTCCGATGCCGCGTTGGGCTTCACACTGCCGGAGAGAAAGTAAACAGAATCGTCTAAGCGGAAGTGAACCTCCACCTGCACAGTTGCTCGAATCAGTACGGGAACATCCGGAACGATGCGCGCGGTAGATGCGCGCAGATCCTTCAGTTCGCCATGCAAAGTCATCGGTGGGGATGCTGCCTGAATGAGTACTGGCCGGTTAAAGAGGTTTGTGGAAAGGTGTGAGTTAACCCTTCGAATCCATACGGGAACCAGTGGGACGGAGTTGGTCATCGTGCTTGGCTCCCATCGTGCGCGATCCAGGCCCCGCCGCGAGCACAAGATCAATCGATTCGGCTATGGCAGTCCCCGTTCGTGCAGTGCAAAATCGGAAATGCCAAGCAGCTTCTCCCTCAGGCAAAAGGTCGCCGGCGCCGTGCCGGAGACACCAAAGGAATTGGAGACATCCTCCGAGTACCTCATCGGACAACTTCCTCCGGAGATTAGTTACGGGAAGAAATTGCGGCAATATCGTACATCGCTGGAATACCCGCCGCTCCGCGCAGCAACTCAACCTCGGCCCGCGTGGCGGCGGCGGCTGTGCGGCGGTCGTCATACTGCTTCTGCTCGCCAAAGCGGACCTCGGCGGTAAAATCTCCAGCGCCCAGCGCCTTCCACAGATGCGGAAGAAACGGATCGTTTCCGAACCAGCATAGCTCCCGCTCCGGCTCGCCATCATTGGGGATGTAGCGAACGGCAGCGGCAGTAATCGGTGCGCCTGCCTGAATCGCCGGCTCATAGAGCGTCGCATAAAACGGCAGAATCCCGCTGCCGTCCGTGCTCGTGCCTTCAGGAAAAAGCAGAATCGGAGAAGCCAATTGCAGCCGCTCGCCAATCTGTATAGCCACTTGCCTCGCGCTCGCCCGGCTCGTCCGGTCAAGAAAGAGATTGCCGCCAAAGCCCGCCAACATGCCAAAGAAAGGCCAGCCCGCAATCTCCGCCTTCGAGACAAAACTGCACGGCATCGCCGCGGAACAGATCACGATGTCAAGATAGCTCAGGTGATTGGAGACAACCAACCCGCGTTTTGGCGGCACGCCCACAACACGCAAGCGAACTCCGAGAAAAGCCAGCGCCAGCCGTCCTGCAAAATGCATCCAGCGGGCGCGCGCTTCCGGCTTTACCGGCCCCAGCAGCCGAAGACTCCACCAGCGCAGCACACAGATCAGAAGAGCAGAACCCAGCGACGCAGCGCGCCAAGCGGTACGCAGCCTCATTGCGTCAGGGGGGCGAGGAAGCGATTGCGCGCCGAGGGCGTAACCGCCTGAAGATCGAGCAGGGTCAGGAAATCGATCGTGCCAAACTCACGGTCCCAGGCTGGCGGTGCGCAGATGCGCGCCCCAATCGCCAAATAGGTCCGCAATAGCTTGGGAACCTTGATCTGCGCTGGTTCCGATTCTTCCATCTCAGTTCCTGAGGGCGAAGACTGCGCCAGCGCCCCCAGCGGCTCGTTGGGGCAGGCGTAATCCGCGGTCGGCGCGGTCTCAAACTCAGGCGAAACACGGCAGTGCTCCAACTGGCGATACATCTGCCAGCCCTCCGCCGCATTGGTCGAGTTCAACGATGAGCAGCCGATCAGGTAACGCAACCCCATGCAAGTAGCATACTGCGCGATCCCCCGCCACAGCAGCGTCAGCACTTCAGGAGTGCGATGTTCGCGGTCAATCGAGGCCCGGCCCAATTCCAGAATATCGGCCCGTAGCGGCGCATAGGGCGCAAATTCAAACTCCTGCTCGGAGTAATATCCCAGATTCTGCGCGGCAGTCATCCCGGATTGCATGCGGTAAGTGCCCACAATCCGGCGGCTAGGATTCTCTTCTAACTTATCTTCAACTAACAAGTGCTCACAAAAGAGATCGAAGTGATCCGTGTCGAGTCCTGTCTCGTAAGAGCTTTCCAGCCCCTTGCCCAACTCAATATTGAAGACCTTGAAGCGCAACCGGCAGGCAGCATCGCGGTCTTCCACGCTCTCCGCCAGCCGCAGCCGGTAACGGCCCACCTCGGCGTGGACCCGCGGCCTCGTCGCCGGAGCAGGTAAAGCCAACTGGCGTGGAGGAAAAGCGTACCCCGTGGAGAAAGGCTGTTGGATTGCCGGATGGGATCCTTGCTGCTCTAACTGAATCACAGAGCAAGTATGAGCGCGGCTCTGCAAAAGGACGGTAAAACAGAAAAGAATACAGGATGAATTTCTTCCGGCTGTAATCTCTACCTCGTCTTATATGGATCTAACTCACCTCGGACTCTACCGGATCCAATGTCACCCGCGCCGTCAACACTACCAGCGCGGCCCACAGCACGTCTGCGCCGAGCAGATGCGTCACCTGCAACCACAAAGGCGCAAGCAGCACCACATCGAAAATCCCCAGCACGTATTGCGCGGCCAGCAGCCAGAGCACCACGGCACATAGGCGGCGATTGTCCCACGCTCCCCTGCGCTGCGCCGCCCGCACCAGAATCCGGATCAGCACTATGCTGGCAAAAAAGGCAATCGTCGGATGTGACCACCGCCAGCGCACCAGCCAACTGCTCGTGTCGGCGAAATCCTGCGCAAAAGCGGTTCCAAACGAAGTCGCCGGGAAGAGCGTATCACCCAGCGCGGCCAGCGATCCGGTCACGCCGACAATCATCACTACAAAAATTCCCGCAATCGTGCCGAAAGGCGCAACCAGCTTAATATCAGATGCAAGAAATCCCTTGTCGCGGCTCAACATGTGCGCGGCCAGCGTCAACGCGGCCACCAGCAACAAAGTGTTGGTCAGGTGCACCGCAAGATACGCCGGATGAAGCGGCGACTGCGGCTGCGCCGAGGGCAGCTTCACCAGCAGCGCTCCCAACGCGCCTTCAACCACCGTAAAAGCAACCGCAGCTACTGAAGCAGCCCGCGCCAGATGGCCGCGTACCGTTCCAGTAAAGCTCCACACCAACAAACCAAGCACGGCAAAAAATGAAAGTCCGCTGGTGATGCGATGCGTGAACTCGATCATCGTTTCGACGCTGGCCGAGTGCTGCATCACGGTTCCATTGCAGAGCGGCCAATGGTTACCGCAACCAGAACCGGAGCCGGTGGCGCGCACAATGGTTCCAAACAGGATCACAGCAATGAAATAAACCAGCACTCCCCAGGCAAAACGGCGCAACGCAAGCGCTGGCAATTGATTCTGACGAACTGAAACCGGGGCAGAAGACATCGTTCCATACTCCCTAGTGAACCTATCAGTGTAGAACAAGCAGCCGGCCAGCCTCATGCCCTTGAAACCCCTGCGCTAAAGCTGTAAAATACGTCTTACTTGGAGGTAAGACACAATGGCCCCGATCGGAACAATCAGTTCTAAGGGACAACTCGTCATCCCAGCAGAAATGCGCAAGAAATATAGGCTCAAGGCAGGTAGCAGAGTCGCCGTCGTGGACCAGGGCGGAGAGATCCGAGTGATGCCAAACCCTTACGAGGCCGTTTTGGCGCTTCGAGGAAAATATGCGCATCTTCCGTTGGAAGACGACCTTATCGAAGAGCGGCGCAAATGGGATGAAAAGTTGGAGTTGATTTGAAAATCTACGTCCTTGATGCCAATGCTATAACCCGTTACTTGAATCAGGGACCCGGCGTAGAGAACCTGGATCGCCTCTTTGTGCAGGCCCGGCGAGGGGAAGCAAGGTTGCTGATCTCTGTCATCAATCGCGGGGAAGCCCTTTATCATCTAGCAAAGCGAGCTGGAAAGCGTGAGGCAATCGACACCCTGAAGACCCTATCCCATTATGTCGAGTCCGTAGCTGTTACTGAGGACCATGCGACTGGTGCAACCTCACTGAAGCTCACCTACAAGCTCGGTTACGCCGACTGCTTTGCCGCAGACCTGGCACTGCGAATGAATGCAACACTCGTCACAGCCGACCCCGAATTCGCGAAGTTTGGGAAGCAATTGAAAGTCCTTTTTCTACCTCGCCATTCCGCATAGTTCGACAGCGTACATAACCAACTAACATATGACAAATGACTCATACCGCCAGCAACCGCACCACATGGTTCACGATGATCAAATCCTCAGCCGGCGGAATCACGCGGACCGTCGCCGGCGAACTCACCGCTGAGATCACTGCTTCGCCGCGCACATTATTTCGTGCCGGATCAACAATAATTCCTAGAGCCTCAAGGCCGGCGCATATCTCCGCGCGCGAGGCAATGTCGTTTTCGCCAATGCCGCCGGTAAAGACCAGCATATCCAGCCCGCCTAGCTCCGCCACATAACTACCGATCCATTTTTTGATCGTCCAGGTGAATTTATCTACAGCGAGCCGTGCTTTGGCGTTCCCGGATTTGATGGCCTCACGCAGGTCGCGCATATCGTTCGATAACTCGCTCACACCCAGCAGTCCCGCCTTCTTACTGGCAACCGTCTCCAGTTGATCCGCGGCGTCCGTCGCCGTTTCGGCAGTTTCTGCAATTTTGCGCAGGATAAACAACAACACGCCAGGATCAATGTCCCCCGTGCGCGTACCGCTGATAATTCCGCCCGTCGGAGTCAGCCCCATCGAAGTGTCCAGGCATTCGCCATTGCGAATCGCTGAGATAGATGCGCCGTTGCCGAGATGCGCGACAATCAGCTTTTCTGGAACGCTGGGCTGCAGCTGATAAACAATCGATTCGTAAGATATTCCATGTGCGCCGTATCTGCGCACGCCCATCGCGGAATATTCAGCAGGAATCGGCATATGCGAGACAACTTCCGGCATTGTCCGATGAAAATACGAGTCGAGACAGACGAAGTTCGGCACCCCCGGAAAGAGTCGCAATGCCTCGCGCATAATATAGACTGCGATAGGCGTATGCAGCGGCGCAAAGGCCGTGTACCGCTCCATCTCATCAATCAATTCCGGTGTAATGAGCTGGTTGTGCAGCACCGTCGGCCCGCCGCAGACCATGCGATGGCCGATCGCGACCGGCGCGGGGAAATCCCCTGAGTGCAGCGCCTCGGCGACGAGCGCAAAGGCTACCGCGCGATTCGGCAGCGCAGGCGATTGGTCAACCAACTTATTCCCGGCGGCGTCCTTGATCCAGAACTTACCCTGGTCCGTGCCGATGCCATCCACCGCGCCTTCGTGGAGCTTGACCCGCTGGCCATCACCGGCTTCATAAACAGAAAACTTGATTGAAGAAGAGCCACTATTCAAAACCAGTACAGGCAGAGACGGCATGAAAGAAAACCTCGGCGCTGGTAATACCAGCGAGTTAGAAAGTTAGCAAATCGGCCAGTCAGCACATTCGTTGCGCTCTACGAGCCGAAGGCTTTTAGCCCCGCCGCAGGTGGCTACGAGCCGGAGGCAGTTGGCCGCACCGCAGGTGCCCAGCGCCAGTTACGAATCTCCGGCAGGTCGTCGCCATTTTCAGTGACATACAACCGATGGCGCTGTATCGCCTCGGAGTACCACTGCTCGGCTGCATCGGCCTGTGGTTTCAGCCGCGCCACGCGCTTGATAGCATCGAGAGCTAACTGATAACGGTCGATGTTATTCAGCACGCACATATCGAAAGGCGTAGTCGTTGTGCCCTCTTCCTTGTAGCCGCGCACATGAATGTTATCGTGGTTGTGCCGCCGGTAAGTGAGCCGGTGAATCAGCCACGGATAGCCGTGGAAAGCAAAGACCACCGGTACACCAACCGGGAACAACGCATCGAATTCCTCGTCCGGCAATCCATGCGGATGCTCCGAGTTCGGCTGCAAAGCCATCAGGTCCACCACATTCACCACGCGGATGCGCAGATCAGGAACCCGCTCCCGCAGCAGCGTAACAGCGGCCAGTGCTTCAAGAGTAGGCACGTCGCCGCAGCAGGCCATCACGACCTCGGGCTTTCCGTCGTCGTTCGATGCCCACTTCCACTCGCCCAGCCCGGTAGTGCAGTGCGCCACTGCCTCGTCTATCCGCAGCCACTGCGGCGCGGGCTGCTTGCCGGCCACAATCAAATTGATGTAATGCTTGCTGCGCAAACAATGATCTGCAACCGAGAGCAGCGTGTTCGCGTCCGGCGGCAGATAGATCCGCACCACATCGGCCTTCTTGTTCAACAGATGGTCGATGAAGCCAGGGTCTTGATGCGAAAAACCGTTATGATCCTGCCGCCAGACCAGCGAACTCAACAGATAGTTCAAAGACGCAATCGGTTTGCGCCACGGTATCTGTCGCGTAGTCTTGAGCCACTTTGCATGTTGGTTCACCATCGAGTCGATGATATGAATAAATGCCTCGTAGCAACTGAAAAATCCGTGCCGGCCCGTGAGCAGATACCCTTCCAGCCAGCCTTCGCAGAGATGCTCGCTGAGCACCTCCATTACCCGCCCCGTCTCTGACAGGTTCTCATCCACCGGCAGAGTCTCCGCCATCCAAGTCTTTCCGGTCCCGGTAATCACATCGCCGATGCGGTTACTGGCCGTCTCATCCGGCCCAAAGACGCGGAAGTTTTTCTGCTCCTTGTTGGCTTCCATCACCGCGTGCAACAGCCGGCCCAGCACGCGTGTCGATTCCACATCTTCGGCCCCGCGCCCCTCAATCTTCACCGCAAAGTCGCGGAAGCTCGGTACATTGAGCGGCTTCAGTAGCAACCCGCCATTGGCGTGCGCGTTCATGCCCATGCGCAGCCGGCCCTTGGGCGCAAGATCAGCAAACTCCTCGCGAAATTTGCCTTTCTCGTCGAACAGCTCTTCTGGCTTGTAACTGCGCATCCAGTCTTCAAGCAGCTTCAGATGGTCGGGCTTTTCGAAGATCTCGGAGAATGGAACCTGATGCGCGCGCCAGGTATTTTCAACTGGCTTACCATCCACGAACTTCGGTCCCGTCCAGCCCTTGGGCGTGCGCATAATTAGCATCGGCCAGGCCGGGCGTTCGACCGTGCGCCCCTCAGCCTGTGCCAGCCGCGCGTTCTCTTGAATCGTCGCAATCCGGTCAAGGATCGTATCAAAAACGGCTGCGGCCTGCTGATGCATCGTATCCGGATCGTCGCCTTCCAGCGTAAACGGCTCATAGCCATAGCCTCGGAAGAGCGACTCCAGTTCCGCATGGGGAATGCGCGCAAGAATCGTCGGGTTGGCGATCTTGTATCCGTTCAGGTGCAGAATCGGCAGCACTGCGCCATCCGTCGCCGGGTTGAGGAACTTATTTGAGTGCCAGCTGGTAGCCAGCGGCCCGGTCTCGGCCTCGCCATCGCCCACAACGCAGGCTACCAACAGGTCCGGATTGTCGAAGGCCGCGCCATAGGCATGAACCAGCGAGTAGCCAAGTTCCCCGCCCTCATGTATCGATCCCGGCGTCTCCGGCGCTACGTGGCTGGGAATCCCATACGGCCAACTGAATTGCCTGAAAAGCCTTTTTATCCCGTCCTTGTTTTGCTCGATATGCGGATAAATCTCGGTATATGACCCCTCCAGGTAGGTATTTGCCACCAGCCCCGGCCCGCCGTGCCCAGGGCCGATAATGTAGAGCATATTCAGGTTGCGTTCGCGGATCAGCCGGTTCCAATGCACATAGAGAAAATTCAATCCGGGCGTGGTGCCCCAATGGCCCAGCAACCGCGTCTTCACATCGTCGAGCGTCAGGGGCCGCTCCAGCAACGGATTGTCTTTCAGGTAAATTTGTCCCACGGAAAGGTAATTTGCGGCCCGCCAGTAGGCATTCATTCTGGCTACCTGCTCCACGCTCAGCGGAGTTGCGCTCGCTGCTTTGCTCTCAGTCTTCTTGCTCACAGTGCACCTCAGAAGGGAGTTCCGTGCAACTCAAGGCTAGCAGCCGCAGGTTACAGCTTGAGGTGATTGAAGTCACAGTTTGCTGAGACGCCATCCCATGAAATGGAACTTTCGCGCCCACAATTGGATCTCATGCGGGCCGGTTAAGCGACAATAGCAAAGATTAGTCTTGACATTTTCATCATTTTATTCTTATCTAATCATCATAAATGAAATCGTCCTGAAGATTGAGCCTTCATCTACTCTTCATGCGAGGGGATGCAGGGGCTAAACCTGCAAGGAGTGTGAGCGATGAATACCGTGATTTGGATTGCACAGATACTGCTAGCCGGCGTCTTCCTGTACGCCGGGTTCAGCTCACTCTTTTCCCAGGACCGGCAGGCGCATCTGTTGCGGATCAGATCGCTGGGCGTCAACAACGGGTTGCCGCAGGGATGGGCTGCGGTCATTGATGTAATTGAAATTATTGGAGCGCTCTGCCTGCTGGCGCCAATCGACATTTGGCCGCAGTACATTCTGATCAGGATTGCTGCTACTGGGCTGGCGCTGCTGATGATTGCTGTCGGCATCTATCATGCTCGACGTCGGGAGCCGGCAACGCCGGCCGTTACACTGTTCATGGTGGCTCTGCTTGTCATCGTCGGGCGCTGGCCATAACTCCGCACATAGTCTCCATAGACTCTTTGCGGAATAATCTACAAGCAAGCAGCATCTGCAAGTAGAATGAGAAATAAATATATTTTGTATGAGAATCTAGCTTATTCAGGTGCCACTGATTCTGGATCTTAATTCAACTATTCCGATTTTCATATTCATCGCATATTCATTTTTCTTGTATCCCGTCTACTTGATCGCCTTCCACTTTTCCTGCCTGGATGAACAACCTGAGTCTTCATTCGAGCCAGAACAAATAATTGCCGCTGTTCAGCTTGCCGAATTCGAGCCATCATTTATCTACTTGCACTGGCCACTATCTCCCGCCATACCGTAGCCGCTTGACAGAAATCTTGATCGTGCGCTTCAATCGAACATTCCGGCTTAATCGTGTTCTTGCAAAGATAGGCAGGAAATCTCTCTGCGGGGTAGGCGCAAATCATGGACGTTTTTATGTGGATTACCCAGTTAATTCTGGCCGGCGTTTTCTTCTTTACCGGATTCGGCAAGATCTTCGCCTATAAAAAGCTCACCAAGGTCGTCGAGAACCGCCTCAAAAGCAAGACCATCACCATTCAGCACCAGCAGGCTGCAATCATTGGAGTGGCGGAGATTGCAGGCGCTCTGGGTGAGATCGTCCCACTGCAACTTTCCTTTCCCAATCTACTCCCGTTGCTCTCCTCTGCCTTTCTCGCGATCCTGATGCTTGGCGCATTCACCTACCACCTGCGCCGCAAAGAGTCGGCAGCGCCCAGCATTGTGCTCATCCTCATGGCGATCTTGGTCATCCTTGGCCGCTGGCCTTGGTGGGGCTGAGTTTTTCCACAAAGATGGCCTCCTGAAGAGAGTCCTCTGGTTGCAGACGCTCAGAAATACCGCTTGAGCTTGAGAATTCGCGACTCAAAGCCGTACCAAAGGAGCGTCGCCGCAGCTGTTGAAGCCGCAAGCCGAAAGGCCACAATCGCCAGATTACCTGCCGTTCCATAGGGATTCATGCGCAGATCGAACCATCCAAAATAAATAAAAACCGAGATGTGAATCATATACAGTCCATAGCTGATGCGCCCGTAAAATGCCAGCGGCCCGCGCCGCAGCAGCGCGTTCACCGGATTGCGCGCGCCCGTTGAAGCAATCGCCGCTAGCACCGCTCCTCCAAAGCCAATCGCCAGCGCGGTGTCCAGAAACCGTGTCCCGCCGGCAATCGTCGCCGCAGCGGCAGTCCCCAGCACAAATGCGGTCAATCCGATCACGAGCCAAACCCGGCGACTCAGCGGCAGCGTGTAAAGCGCCAGCGCCAGCAAGCTGCCCAGCGCAATCCCATCCAGATGAATCAGCGTGTGCGTCGGTGTGAGCCAGGGGTGGTGATCGAAGAGCGGCGAGGAGATGAATGCGGCGAGTAATATCGTCGCCAACATCCACGAGGGTCGCACCAACCGCACCAGCGGCGCCCAGAGAAAGTAATACTGCTCCTCGATTGCCAGAGACCACGTCTGCCCGATCGCCGGCGGCATAGCAATATGAAAAAGATTCTGCACAAAAAAGATGTACGCAAGCCACGGCGCGGTTTTAATTGCTTCGAGCACCGGTAGGCCAACAAACCAATCCGCATTCAGGTAGACAACCACCAGCACCAGCACATAAACCGGCCAGATGCGCAGCGCGCGCCGCCCATAAAAGTTACGAAAGTATTTATCTTTGTCTCGCGCTTCCAGCAGGATCGATGTAATCAAGAACCCCGAGAGCACAAAGAAAAGATTCACCCCCGCCCAGCCCCACAGCGCGGCAGAGTGCAGCCAGGTGCCTTCAAGGCGCGGATGGCAGTGATACAAAACCACCGCCAAAACTGCAAGCCCGCGCAGCCCTTGTAACTCAGGGATGTATGCGGGCAGCCAGATTGGGCGTTGGATGGGCAAGATAGTGAGTCAGCGAGTTAGCAGGTTAGCAAGTCCACGCGTGAGTAGGAAACTGGGTGCCCCCCTGCTGTCATCCTGAGCGAAGCGAAGGACCTGCGTTTGATTAGCACGACAAGGGCGGGAGCAAGCACAAAGATCATCCCGCCGCCAACTGCTTGGCCCGTTCCGTCGCCCGCATCACGGCCTTGATCAGCGTCACGCGCAACCCGCCTTCTTCAAGTTCCAGAATCCCGTCAATCGTACAGCCCGCAGGAGTCGTCACGGCATCCTTGAGCAGCGCCGGATGGTAGCCGGTTTCAAGCACCATCTTCGACGCGCCAAAGGCCGTTTGCGCGGCCAGTTGAGTAGCCACATCGCGGGGCAAGCCCACCTTGACGCCCGCCTCGGCCAGCGCCTCGATGATGATGTAGATGTACGCCGGACCGGAGCCGGAAAGCCCCGTAACCGCGTCCATGTGCTTCTCATCCACGGTGACGGTGCGGCCCACGGTCTCAAAGATGCGCTCGGCCAGCTCCATCTGCTTCGCCGTCACATAGCCGCCGCGGCACAGCGCCGTTGCCCCAGCGCCCAGCGCCGCCGGAGTATTGGGCATTGCGCGGATCACGCCAATCTCAATGCCCGCGGCCTCTTCAATCGAGCGCGTCTTCACCGACGCTGCAAAAGTGACAATCGTCTTCGCTTTGGTCAGCGCGGGCTTGATCTCGGCAATTAGATCCGGAACCTGAAACGGCTTGACGCCGATCAGAATCAGGTCCGCCTGCTCGGCTGCGGCGCGGTTATCCGTGCTTACGCTCACGCCCCACTGTGTGCTCAGCGCAACGGCTTTTTCGGCGCGGCTCACAGTCGCGTACATCTGCTCGGGAGCAAAAAGATTCTGCTTCAGAAAGGCCTGCAACAGAATTCCGCCCATCTTGCCCGCGCCCAGCACGGCCACACGGACGTTCGGGAGTTGCGCAGGAACTTCGGAGGCCTCAACGGCGATCTCAGTCATGGTTTTCCTTGTCAACGAATCAGTGGTTGTATGCAACCTACAAGGATACAGCTTGACCACGCAGCTCCGCGCTCTCGCGGGCTGAAATCTCCTGAGCCACTGTGAACGTAGGTTGCCCTAATCCACCGTCAGCGTCACCGTCACCTGATGCTTTACGCCCGTCGAGACAACCGTGATCGGGATCGAATAGGTTCCCGCCGGAGTTGTGCCCGTGCTGCCCGTGGTGCCTTGGCCGCCGCTGCCGCCATTGTTGCTATTGTTGCCGCCGCCAGAGGAGCCGAGGCAACTGGTGATCCCTCCGGCCAGCAGAACCAGCATCGCAACCAGCCGCAACGGCCTTCGGCCCCGCTTCCAACCCAGCGGCAGCAGCACAATCACGCAAAACAGAGGAACCATCCGCCGCAGGTACACATTCGCGCGTGAGTTTTCATCGGGCTCGCGTACGGCGCTCGCCGCCAGCGATTGCCCGGTGGCAATCTGCGCCTGCACGCTGCCGGTCGCCGCCGCGGTGATGGCTTCGCTGGGCGGGTTGAACTTGCAGATCGTATTCGGCGGCAAATTGCTCGACGTGAAGGTAAATGCGCCCTGCGAGCCGTTCAACGTCGCGATGCTGAGCGTGTAGGTGGCAGTCAGCCCGCTGGATACAGTTTGGCTGCTGACGCCGCGGAAGGTCACTGTGAAGTCAAAGCCCGTGCCGGCCAGGGCCACTGTGGCGCTAAGCGGCAGAGCGGAGGCCCCCAAACCGGCGCTGGCGGCAATAGTCAGCGAACCCTGCTGCGCCCCGGCGCTGGTCGGTGAAAAGACCACGCCGGTAGTGCAGCTTCCCAGCGCAGGCAGCGAGGAACCGCAGGTATTGTTCACCAACGAAAAACCGGCGGAAGTAGTGAGCGAGAGACTGCTGGCAGCCATCACTCCGGGGTTGGAGATGGTCACGGTTTGTGCGCCTGCGGTTTGCCCCACGCCTGTGGAGGCAAAAGTCAGCAAGCCGGGCAGCGGATTCAATGCCGCGGGTACGCCGCCGGTTCCAGTCAGCGCCACGCTGGCTGAGTTCGCAACCGAAGGGGACGTGACCGCCAGGCTGGCACTGACTGCTGTATTCGCTGTCGGCTTAAAGACGACTCCAATCTGGCAACTGGCTCCCGCGACCAGCGATCCGGGACAGTTATTCGTACTGATCGCAAACTGATTGGAGTTGATGCTGACGCTGGTCGAGATCGCGGGCGCGCTACCGGTATTGGTCACGGTTACGGTTTGCGCCGAACTGCTCTGGCCCACCAGCACCACCGGAAACGCGATCTGCAACGGGCTGGCAGTGAAAGCGGCAGGCCCCGTTCCTGTCCCCGACAAACTAGCCGCGACCGATTGCACGCCGGCGGTCGTGCTGGATACAGTCAGCGTGCCGGTGCGCCCCCCCACTACGGTTGGAGCAAACTCCACCTGCACCGTACACGATCCGCCCGCCGCCAATGCTCCGCTTGCGCAGCCGTTCAGCGTCACCTGAAAATCTCCTGTCACTTGCAGGCTGGGAGCGTTCAACGGCGCGGTGCCGGGATTGCTGACGGTAATAGTCTTGGCCGTGCTGGTCGTGTTAATTGGCGTCGACGGAAAGCTCAATGAAGTTGGACTCAGGCTCAGGAACGCAGGCGAAGTCCCCGTGCCGCTCAGGGGAACCGTAAGCGGCGGCACACCGGATTGAGTGGAGGTGATGAGCAGTTGACCGGTGCGCGCGCCCACCGCCGTCGGTGTAAAGGTGACAGAGATATTGCAATTGAACCCGGAATTCAGGGTGGTGGCGCACAGCGCGGCGCTGAAGTCCCCCGTGACCGTCATCTGGATTCCGCTGACTGCGGCCACTCCTGGATCGGCAAGTGTCAGAGAGATAGGGCTGCTGCTGAGTCCCGGCGCGGTGCCGGGGAATGACAAACTGGCCGGTGAAGCCGCGAGGTACGCCGTGGGCAGACCGGTTCCGCTCAGCGCAATCGTCGCAGATGCAGCCCCGCTCGTGGTGCTGCTCAGAGTGATTGACCCGGTACGGTTCCCCACGGCTGACGGAGAAAACGTGATGTAGGCAGTGCAGCTTGCCCCCGCCGCAAGAGAGCTTCCGCAGGTATTCGAAGGCAGGCTGAAGTCGCCGACCAGCCGGAAGCTGAGTCCGTCCGCTGCAACCGTGCCTGTATTCAGAATCGTCGCTGACTGTGTGCCGCTGGTAAAGCCCACCGTGAGGCTGCCAAAGTTGATATTCGATGGTGTGCCCACCAGCGCGCCCGGTCCCAGCCCGGTTCCGCTGAGAGCAACAACCGTGGGCGCCACGTTGTTCGAGGTGCTGGTAATGTTGAGCGATCCAGTCAGCATTCCGGCGCTCTGCGGCGTGAATATCACATTGGTGCTGCAGGATGCTCCTGCGGCCAGCGAAGTACCGCAGGTATTGGCGGAGAGTGAAAAATTCCCCGTCGTATTCAACGCCAGCCCTGCCAACGTCGCTCCGCCGGGATTCGAGACCGTCACACTGGCCGCCGCGCTCGAACTGCCCACCAGCACGCCCCCAAAGACCAGCGACTGCGGATTCGTCTGCAACCCTGCTGCCGCCAGTCCCGTCCCGGTCAGTGCCACCACCAACGGCGTCACGCCGGCGGTGGTGCTGGCAATGGTCAATGTGCCCGTCGCGGCACCGGTTGCCGTGGGCGCAAAATCCACCTGCATCGAGCAGCTTTTTTCCGCCAGCAATGAGGACGCACATAGATTTTGTGTGAGTTGGAAAGGAGGGGTTACGGTAAAGGTCAGCCCGTCAATCTCCAATGTGCCCACATCGGTGATCGAGAGCTTCTGCGCCGTGCTGACTTGTCCCTGAGAGATACTTCCGAAGTCCAGTTCCGTCTTGTTGCCGACAATTGAGGCCGCCGCCACCCCGACGCCGCTCAGGCTCACTGTCACCGGCGGCGCTTCGCCCGACGCGCTGAAGATCGTCAATGTCCCGGTCCGGAATCCCAGCACCGTCGGTGTAAAGGTCACTGTCACATAGCAATGCGCTCCCGGCGCGATGGTTGGCGTGCAGGTGCCCATCGCGGCGGCAAAATCGCCTGTCGCCGCCAACTCCATATCCGTCACGCTCACGCCGCCGGTATTTTGAATCGTCACCTGATCCGCGCCGCTGGACTGGCCCAGAATCACGTTATTGAATTGCAGTTGCGTCTGCGAAACGGTGAACTGCGGCGGAGCAAGCCCCGTGCCCGTCAATGTCACAAGGCCGGCCGTCACCCCGGGAGTGGAGCTGGTCACCACCAGCGTCGCCGCCAGCCCGCCTACCGACTGCGGGGTGAAGATCACATTCACTGTGCAGCTTCCGCCGTAGATCAATGATGCGCCGCAGGTATCGCCCGATGTGGAGAAGCTGCCGGGATTGGCGCCCGTAAACTCAAAGCCTACATTGGCCATCGCAGTTCCGCCGGTATTCGTGATCGTCAGCACCCGCGGATTTCCCGAGACACCCACCTCCTGCGCCGTGAAGGACATTTTGGTCACGCTCAGGGTGATCACCGGAGGCGCGGCGCCTCTGCCGGAGAGCGACACACTCTGTGCGCGAATCGCGTCCGAGACGATAAGCGTGCCGGTCAGCGCGCCCAGCGAGAGCGGATCGAAGGTTACGCTGATAACGCAAGAGGAGTGCCCGGCAAGGCTGGTACCGCAGTTGCTCGATGCCTGAAAATTCCCGCTCACCGATGTGCCGATAGATTGGAGCGGTAGATCTCCATTATTCGTGATCGTCACGGAAAGCGGCGCCGATGCAGCCCCTATAACGGTATTGGGAAAGGCCAGCGAGGTCGGCGTGAGAGCGTCCGTCGCCGGTGCCTGGCCGGTGCCTGAGAGCGCCACGCTCTGTGTTCCCGTGCTATCGGTAAAAGTCAGCGTGCCGCTGGCCGCGCCCGCGGTCGTGGGCAAAAAATCTACTTGCACTACACACGAGGAGGTTGCGGCAATGCTGCTGCCGCAGGCATTCGTCGAAATCTGAAAAGGCGCGGTCACTTTCACGCTGGTGATCGAGACCGCCGTCCCGCCGGCATTGTTGGCCGTTACCTGCAGCGCGCTGCTGACCGTTCCAATCGGGTCGGGACCAAAGTTAATTGCACTGGGATTGACACTGACCGCGCCCGCCGAAGCCCCGATGCCGGAGAGCGCTGCGCTGATCTGCCCGCCGCTGACATTGGCGCTCAGCGTCATCTGCCCGGTCCGGCTGCCCACCACCGTCGGCGTAAACGTTACTGTGACCGTGCAAGTGCCGTTGACTGCGATCGTCGTATTCACGCAAGTATTGGTCTGGCTGAAATCCCCGCTCATCGCAAGCGCCGTCGGCAACAGGGATTTGCTGCCCTTGTTGGTAATGGTGATCTTCTGTGAGCTGCTGGAGTTGCCCAGTGTCACAGTGGGAAAGCTCAGCGATGCGGGCGAAACCGTGGCCGTGGTCAACCCCACTCCCGCCGTCCACAGCGGATTGGACCAGATGCCGCGCCCATAAGTTGCCGCCAGTAACTCCTGCGCCGTAGAACCCGTCGGAGTTGTGCTCAGCACTACCGCTGGCGCCTCCGGCAGTCCGCTTCCGAAGGCCGTCCAGCATGTTGAAGAGGCTGTTGCGCAACTGGCAATCTGGCGCGTCGAATAAACGCCCGTGTCGAGAGCGATGTATACGGTGTTCGCATCGCCCGGATCGACCGCCAGGCTGTTTGCCGGCGCAGGAGGTAGATTCGCGGCGATATTTGCCCAGTGCGCCCCGCCGTCGGTCGAGCTATAGACCATCCGCGCGGCAACATTGATGAACTGGCCCTCCACGGTGACATAAACAGTGTTGCCGGTTGGATCATGGGGATCGATCACGATGCTCGATATATCGAACCCGTCCTGATTCATCCCCACGCTGTCATTCGTGACAGGGTTTGAGGTCAGGTCGTTCCAGGCAGGGCTCGAACTGCCCCCTGGCGTATAAGCCGCTCTGAAGATATGTCCGGGAAGAATCGAGCCGCCGTCGAGCGAGCCGTACATGCCCGCATAAATCACTTCGCTGCCGCCGGCAATCGGCAAGGCGGCAAGAGAGCGGATCAGCGGATCGCCACTGCAGGAAGTGTTGCCCGAAGCATCGAGAATCGGGCTGATCGCATTGGCCGCGCTGTTGGCGGGCCAGTTGCTTCCGTTGGCCGGCCCGCGCCAGATCCGGCAAGTGCCAATCAGCAGCGCGCTTGCGTTCACCGGATCGACCAGGAAAGGCGCGGGCGTGGCCATCGTAAAGCCGTCGTTGTCCACATTTGCATCGTCAATCAATGGTGTGCTGCCGAAAGAGGCCGGCGTACACGCTGCGGTCTGCGAACAGAGAAAAATCGAAACCCCACTCTGGTTGTTCACGTACCAATTCCCATTATTGGTCGGGTCAATGGCCACCGGCCCGCCTTCGCCGCCCAGAATCTCGGGCCAGTCCGCCGGGGGGGCGGTGCTTCCCTTCACTCCTGCCGTGCCATTGACGCCGAGGCCGGCAAAGAGCGTATTCGGCGTGGCGCTGGACTGCGCAAATGAAACTACCTCGGCCAGCGAACCCAGGCTCCCGTTCAGGTTCTGAAAATGGCTGACGTCGGTCGGATTGCAAACCGCTCCCGTCTCGCCGATCTGGTCGAGCGACCGCCAAAGCCCGCTGTCATTCCCGATAAAGACCTCCAGCGGGTTTGCCGCATCCCAGGCCAGCGCGTGTTGATACTCTCCCACCCCGGCGCTCATGCAGGTTGTCGTATTGGTCGTATTGCGCCACTGGCAACCCACCGCCAGGCTGCACCGCCAGAGATCCTGATCTCCTGCCAGCACAATCGTGTCCTGCTCGTAGGGAACGGCGGAGAGCGCCAGCGTGTAATCGCCGTTGACAATCGTCGCCGGACCCTCTGCGTCATCCCCTTCGAGTTCATTCGTCGGCCATTGCTGGCCAAAGGTCGGCGTCTGCGATGCGCAGCCGCCACCGCTGATCTGGCACTGATCCTGCCACAGCCCCTGATCCTGGTTGTCGATGTCCACCGTCCATGCAAAGGTGTCGCCCGTCAGCGGATTTACCGCCAAACTCCCGCGAAAGATCGGGCAGCCATTCGATCCCGTCTGGCCGGGATTGGTTGGGCAAGCCGCTGCAGTCAGTCCAGAGCCGGGCTGATTCGCCATCCGCGTCCAGGTCACGCCATTCGTCGATTGGTAATAGCCGTGATATCGCACCGCAGCGATGAACAGTTGCCGCACCGGGTTCCACACCACCGCAGTCGCGGCGTTTCCATCCGGCGCCGTAAACACATCGTTCGGCCCTTGCACATCCGCGCCGGCTCCGTCGGTAATGGTGGCCAGATGCCAGCTAACGCCGCTGTCCTGCGAGTAGTAAAGCCCCTCATAACTGGTGTCGGAGGCGACCGCATTCACCACCGCGCCTTCATACGCCTGGCTTACCGCCGCCACAACCAATTGTGGATTCACCGTGCTCCACGCAAACCCTGAAAAACCCTCCCCGGTAAAGCGGAAAAAGAGGTTTCCTCCAAGAATTCCATCCACCGCACTGGGAATCAGGCTCCACGAGGCGCCACCGTTGGCGGAACGCAAAATGCCGCTTCCGTAATAGGAATCCGCATTGTCGTTGGGGTCGCCGGTCCCGGCCAACACCACCCCCGTCCCGCCCGGCTGCACGCTCAGCGCGCCAATACTGATCGAAGCGTCTGTTATCCCGCTCAACGCGGACAACGTATCTGTCAGCGGACTAAAGACCGCGCTCGATGCATTCGCCGCGCCGTTGATCGACTTCCAGACCCCGCCCCCGGTCGCGCCCGCATAAACCGTGTTGCCGCTACTGTCGGAGGGATCCAGAGCCAGTGCTGAAATCCGCCCCGTCACCAGCCCAAAGCTCTGCGACGTAACCGCAAGCGGTCCAACCTGTGTCCACGCCGTGGTTCCCGCCGCATCCGGCGTAACCTCAGGACCCGGATTTTCTGCTTGTTTCTTCAGTTGCGCCCGCAGCGCCGCGGCGGCACGCGCCCGCGCTGGAGTGAGTCCCCGCTCTGCCAAAAACCGCTTCGCCTGCGCCACGCGGGGAGGAATCGGCGCGCCGGCACGCGGCGCGGCAGCCTTGTCACTCGCCGCCTGCGCGCGACTCCGCCCGTCCGATTGCGCCCAAACTCCCGCCGGACGGCAGAAAATCAGCAACAACGCCACAGCCGCCAGCGTCAAAAAAACGCCCAGCCGAACCCGCCTCTTCCCACTCAACCGCAAGTACGTCGAATCGCTCACACGCGTCCTCTACTCGATTCCGCCCTCGCCTCACCCTTCGCTGGGTGGGAGATTTGGGCAGAACCCTGGGAATTCGCCGTGCAAAACAATCAGATTCCGGGTTTGAAATTTGCAGCGATTATAGTACAAAGAGGGAATCGGCTGGCGAGCGGAAATAATTACCCTGCCCCTTTGCGGTGCATAGAAAGCCATCCCCCCGCGCCAGCGCTGCTTTTCCGCGCCTCTTCACCCTGCTCTCCGCTCCCCGCCTTCTCGCCGCGCGCGCCCCATCTCCACCCCAACCCAAACAATTCCAAAGCCTCTTCCCTTCCCTCCCGAAACTCCCTTTGCATTTTCATTCATGCTTTTTTCTCTCCCGCCGATAAAAGGACAGTTGACGCGTTCGCGCATCCGGGCTAAGGCTTCTGGCCCAACCGGCTGGAAGATCCAGCCAGAAAATGACACGCGCCTGAGCAATCGAGGGGAGGCGAATTGAATTCCATGCAGAGCGCAGCTCAATTTCCAGCTCACCCTCCCGCTCCGTCCATGCCTCTGATTGAGACCGAAGCCCAGTCCCTCCCTCAGGCCGTCGGCATCAGCGCCGCGTGGCGCAAGCTCATGATGCAGGCTGAAATGGCCGGTCCGCATCTCCAGGTTGCCACCGTCGAAGGCGAAGCCGGCTCCGGCAAACACACCCTGGCCCGCCTCATCTACGGCCGGTCGCCGCTTTCTGCTTCAGGATTTGTCCGCCGCGATGCCCGCGAGTGGCTCGTCGCCGACGCCGACCCCGCTCTGCTCGCTGGCTTCACTTACCTCGACCGTGTAGACCTGCTCACGCCCGCCGGCCAGGGTCTCCTGCTCAATGTCCTCAAAAAGCTTCAGGACCGCTCGCCGGGCCGCGCCGTCGTTCTCGCTTCATCGCAGGCCTCGCTGCGCCAGATGGCCGGTCAGGGCCTCATGATCCCCGACCTCGCCTTCCGCCTCACCGCTGTCCGCTTCAATATTCCACCGCTGCGCCAGCGCAAGGAAGACATCTCCGTCCTCTCCCAGGCCCTGCTCGACAGTATCTGCCGCCGTTATCAGCAGCGCCCCGTCGTCATGGGCGCAGGAGCCTTGCAGCGCCTTCTCCAGCACAACTGGCCGGGCAACGTCCGCGAGCTTTCCTGCGTCCTTGAAACCGCCCTGCTCGAAGCCGCCAACGGCGTCATCCGCCCCGGCGATCTCGCCCTCTCCGCCTCCGCCGAGCCAACCCTCGATGCGCAGCCCGCACCCCGCTCCGAGAATCTATCCCTCGACGCCATGATCCGCCATCATGTCCAGTATGTGCTCGACCTCAACCACGGCAACAAGCTCCGCGCCGCCCGCCAACTCGGCATCAGCCGTTCCACCCTCTACCGCATCCTCGGCAACGAAACCATCCTCAGCAGCTAGTCCCGCGACCGCTTGCTTGTGCAATTGATAGCCTGATGCAATAGATAGCCTCAATGGATCGCCGGATAGCCTGAACGCCGCGCCGAATACCCAGGGTGTAGCAACTAACCGCCTGAGCGTAGCGCGGAGTAGCCTGAGCGCAGCGCCGAGCAGCCTGAGTGTAGCTCCTGGCAACGTAAGTGTAGCGACCAATAGCCTGAGTGCAGCGCATAATAGCGCGAGTCTAGCGCATAGTAACGTGAGTCGAGCGCCTAACAGCGTGAGTGGAGCGCATAGTAACGTGAGTGGAGCGCCGGTCTCCAGACCGGCTGTCGCGCGGGCGTCTCGCCCGCGCTCGTTCAGCAGCCATTCCCAAGCCACGCTCTCAAGCCACTAGCCGACATACAACACCTGCACAGCACGTCCTCCTTCGCACCCCTGAACAGAGTGACGGGGAGTCGAAGAACCCGCATTTCCGCAACGCTGTCATCCTGAGCAAAGCGAAGGACTCGCGTTTGCGTTGTATGCTGTCATCCTGAGCGACCCTGAGCGCAGCGAATGGGGAGTCGAAGGACCTGCATTTCCGCAACGCTGTCATCCTGAGCAAAGCGAAGGACCCGCGTTTGCGGTTAACGCTGTCATCCTGAGCAAAGCGAAGGACCCGCGTTTGCGGTTAATGCTGTCATCCTGAGCAAAGCAAAGGATCTGCGTTTGCGTTTTGCGCTGTCATTCTGAGCAAAGCAAAGGACCCGCGTTTGCGTTGTATGCTGTCATCCTGAGCGACCCTGAGCGAAGCGAATGGGGAGTCGAAGGACCTGCATTTTCCCTTTCCAGCTTGAAGAAAGCGGCAGACGCCGGAGGTTTCAACCCCCGCAAAAACCATCATAGAAATTTAGAAAATCAATCAACGCGGCGAAGCCGCGCCCAGCCAGCCGCATCCATGCCGAGCGCCCAGTTCCCGCTTCTCGCACAAAAAAACACCAACCCGCCAGCTAGCCGCCCGAACTGATCTAAAGCCCCACCTACGCATGTAATCAACGTCACGGCCGAAAACCTTTCATAAGCCGACTTCCAATGATTAATCTTCAAAAGCAAACAGTTTCCGGTTAATCTGATTCTCTGACGTCCGATTGATGGTCAGATTTTGATGGAAGCCAGTGACGGATCATGTTTCTAAAGCGGGGCGGAGCCGGATCATGTGTGCGGTTCCCACGAAGGACACTACCCCTGAGAGGGCGGTAAGATCCTTGCTAACGCGCAAAGGATACCGCTATCGGTTGCATCGGAGAGACCTCCCTGGAACGCCAGATATCGTTTTTCCGGGAAGGCGAAAGGTGATTTTCGTGAACGGGTGCTTTTGGCACGGTCATGCAGGATGCTCAAAAGGTCGAATTCCAAAAAGTCGGCCAGAATACTGGATTCCCAAGATCGCCCGCAATATCGAAAATGATAAGAGGAACCTTACCGAACTCACAATACAGGGCTGGAGGGCTCTCACCGTGTGGCAATGTGAGCTACGCCAGCCCCTCCGGCTGGAGAAAAAGCTCTCTAAATTCCTCAAACCGTAGGGCAAGAGGTGTAAACTTCCGTCATCATGCCAACCAACGATCAGAACCTGATCAACGGGTCACCGACAAAAGCGTTTTTCGTGCGGACCCTAACTCGGGACATTGAGCTTAAGGACGCTCTGCTCGACCTCCTGGATAATTGTGTCGATGGATTGATGCGGTCTGTCCCAAAGGCTAGTCTCGCGGGCGCGAAGCCTTATGCGGGGCACTGGGCGCATATTACTTTTGATCGTGAGAAATTTGTCATCGAAGATAATTGCGGCGGGATTGATATGCATCGCGCGCGTACCAGTGCATTCCGAATGGGCAGAATTGAACTTGCGGCGGCAGATAAGGAGAAGAAGCTTCCTACCGTCGGGGCATACGGCATTGGGATGAAACGAGCTATTTTCAAGATAGGGCAATCCTCGACCGTGACCTCAAAAACCAAATCAGAAGGGTTCACAGTCGAAATACCCCCCAATTGGTTGAAAGACGAGGGAACCTGGCAACTTCGCATGAAACCGCTTCAAGGCAACCGAGGAACGGCAGGGACTCGAATTGAAATCCGGGATTTACATGAACAGATTAGAAGGCAGTTCATAGATCTGCATGGATTTGAGGGCGAGTTTATAGGTGTCGTGAGCCAACAGTTCGCAATCATCATGAAGAAGGGCTTAGAGATCAAGATCAACAACACTCGGGTTAAGCCCAAGCCGTTCCGATTTATCAGCGTTGATCTAGACGCGTACGAACAAGGCGTCGCCCCGTTCTTGTTCAAGGGCACTATTGACGGCGTGAAAATCGACCTGAGCGTGGGCTTTTACAAACCGGTCCAGGACCCTGCTGAGATCGAAGAAGAAGAAGAGGACTCCGCCACCTTCACAGCTGATGAGTCGGGCTGGAACGTCATCTGCAACGACAGAGTGGTGTTAACGCACGACACGGGTCATCTGACAGGCTGGGGCCTTGGCGGGGTGCCAAGCTTCCATAATCAGTTTATCGCAATCTCAGGCACGGTTCGTTTCACCGCCGACGATGCATCCAAGCTTCCTCTCACAAGCACGAAGCGTGGCGTAGATTTGAACAGCGAGTTATATCAGCGCGTTCGAGACAAAATGCAAGAGGGGACGAAAGTTTTTACTTCCTTCACCAACCGCCTCAAGAAAGTTCCGGAAGAACGAAAGAAGGTCTTCTACGAAACTGCTTCCATAGACTACGACCAGTTAGAGGCCAAGCTCGATTCTGCCAATTTGACATGGGTTGCTGACAGAACGAAGCTGGTTGGTGGCAAAACATTTAGCCCAAAACTGCCGAGCTTTACAGGTGATCGTTTCAGAATCGTGAGATTTTCAAAATCTAAAGAGGATATTCAGGCAGTAGCGGCCTTTCTGTTCGACGATGAAACGGTTGCGCCTGGAGAGGTAGGTAAAGCCTGCTTTGAACGCGTGCTTGAGGAGGCTAAGGAGGCATGAGTGGAGAAACAGTTCCATATCACTTGAGACAGAACAAGCACGTTGATCGGCAACTTTTCGTCGAGCTACTATCCCATGCCAGTCGTGTTACACCAGTTAAGGACGCTTTATATATCTCGTTTGGAGGTGTATATTTCGAAGACTTTAAGGCAATCCATCAAGTTTTCGGAACTGAAAGAATGCTTTCCATTGAGCAAGAAGATTGGATTGTTGAGAGACAGAAGCACAATAGGCCATACGGATGCATTCAATGCAGGCATCTGACGAGCGGTGAGCTTGTCAATAACATTGGTGTAATACGGCAGCAGTTTGGTAAGCGGCCAATGATCTGTTGGTTAGATTTCACCGCAGCATCGAAGCGACGAAATCAACTGGAAGAAATCAGCGTGTTCGCCAAGGATGCAAGGGAGTTCGATGTCCTAAGGATCACGATGAACGCTAATCCCGCCAGCATCGCAGCGCTGATACCCAACGAGAGGGTTGAAGCGCGTGACCAAAGAAGATTCGAGAAGCTGAGGGATGACTTCGGCGATATGATCCCTAGAGCAATTGAGCTTGTCGATGCTAAGAAGGAGGGCTTCCCACGCTTTGTGCAGGATCTGATGAAGCACCAGATCCAGAGATCACTGTCATCAAGGCCGGGACTCCTTTTTTTGCCGTTGGGTTCGTATAGCTATTCGGACTCTGAGCATACGATGGTGACCGTAACCGGAACGTTCCTTAGTACAGAGAAGGTGGATGACTATATATCGCGGACTAGGATTGGGGACTTTGAGTTCGCCGGATTGGGCTGGGAACTGCTGCATATCAACGTGCCATTCCTAAGCCAACGAGAAAAGCTCACACTAGATCAAAATTTTGGGAGTCGCAAAACACCGGCGCAAGTGGCGAGAAGTCTCAGGTTTAGACTAGACAAAAGGCCTGAATTGTCAGAGGAGAAGCTGAAGAGCTACTTCAGATTTCACAGATACTATCCACACTTCCACCGGATACAGTACTAAATCTTTTTGATCTTCTTGGCGATCAATCTAAGCAAAGCCTCGGCCATGATTGGGGAGACGGAATTCCCGATCATACGAAAGCTATGCCATTTTGTTTCGTGGAAATCGAACCAATCCGGGAACCCTTGAAGACGCGCAGCTTCTCGAATTGTAATCACGCGGGGGCGCACAGGGTGCAGCGGTCTGACAGATTGGAAGCTGCCCTTGTCTGGCCCGGTACCGGCTCGAAGGGTCGGAGCTGCGGAATCCCACTTGAGGCGGACGCATCTGCTGACGTCATCCGTTTTTCCTTGGGGAACTCGTCTGAAGCGCTCAATCACTTTCGGGGCGTGTTGGGTAATCTGAATGCCGCTGACCTGCCCGGTAACGATTCTTTGTCGTGAGGCAGCTGAACCCAGTCCTCGCCCAGGTGCGGACCGTGCGCGCATAGCATACTTAGAAACCGTTTTGAGATTCCGATAAGGACCGGCAGAGTGGCTGGAGGGTTCCGGAAGATCGGCTATGGCATCTCTGACAGTCAGCTTTTCGGAACACGAAAGCGATTTTATTTCAGCTTCGGTAATCGGTTCAACTCTGTTGGGGTCATATCCGAGGACGACAATTCGCTTTCGGTGCGTAGGGGCTCCGAGATCGTGCGCGTCGAGGCATACAGGACCAATAAGCGTATAGCCGTCGAGATCGGAAACCGCCTTGTCGAAGATGCCCTTTGCCACGCCAGCAATGAGGCCGGGTACGTTCTCCATCAAGAAAAACTTTGGACGCACTTCAGCCACTATCCGAAAGAAGTGGCGCAAAAGACCGTTTCTTGGGTCGGCTGCATTGCGTTTTCCGATGGTACTAAACCCCTGGCAAGGCGGCCCTCCGATGATTCCATCGACATCTGCTGCGCCGGCATCGGCAGCTTTGAGCAGCGAATTGATCCGCAGGGTTGATATGTCTGCAAGTAGCAGCTTCCCATGCGGGAAGTTGCTTTTATAAGAACTCGTTAGCTTGTCGTCGATGTCTACGGATGCAATGACCTTGAGACCGGCATTATAGGCTCCGAGGGAGAATCCCCCAGCCCCACAAAACAGATCTATGACTTTTGGTGACCGCATGGTTTTAGCGTACATCACGCGCCAAGGTTTGTCGATCGGACCAAGCCGAATCGGTAGCTAGAGACGCAGGTGCAGGCACAAATCTCCGCATAGGCATCTAAACGCTACCGCTTTCACGTCAAAAACAGCGCAAAAACGACCAAAAACAGCCTATTTTGAGGCTGTTTTTCACGTTTTACTCCGCGCCCGTAAGCAGAGAGGCCCGGTTTTACTCCGCGCCCGCGGCGAGTTTTCGCGCTTATCAAATCGCCCTACGCAATTTGTCGCCAACCACGCGGAGTAAAGGCGCTCTTTACTCCGCATATATGCCCATGTGAAAACACGCTTCGCGCAAAAAACAGCAAGAAGCGCGGCGCATCCGCGAAGGGATTACGGCTTCACGGCCGTCTTCCGGCCGGCGATCCAGGCGTCGATGCGGGCGTCTAAGACATCGAGCGGCAAGGCCCCGGCATCCAGAATCTGATCGTGGAAGTCGCGCAGGTCAAAGCCGTCGCCCAGCGCCTTTTTCGCCCGGTCGCGCAGCTCTAAGATCTTCAACTGGCCGATCTTATAAGCCAGCGCCTGGCTGGGCCACGCAATATAGCGGTCCACCTCGGACTGCACCTCGGTCTCGTCAATCGCCGAGTGGTCATGGAAGTAATCCACCATCTGCTGCCGCGTCCAGCTTTGGTTGTGAACGCCGGTATCCACCACCAGACGGATGGCGCGCATGATATCCGCTTCCAATCGTCCATAATCCGAGTACGGATCCTGATAGAAACCCACATCCTTGCCCAAACGTTCCGAGTAAAGCGCCCAACCCTCCACATACGCGGTGTTTCCGGTGAATTTACGGAACGTGGGAACGTCGTCCAGCTCCTGTGCAATCGAGATTTGCAGATGATGTCCCGGCAGCCCCTCATGATACGCGGTGTTCTCTACTTCAACGAGATTCTTTTCAGTAGCGTGGTAAGGGTTGATGCGAATGCGGCCGGGTCGGGAGCCGTCTGGGGCGCCTTGCTCGTAATACGCGGCGGCGGCGGTTTTCTGCGCGTAATCGGGGACTTCCGCGACCTCAAACTTGGCTTTAGGCAACCGTCCGAAGAGAAGCGGGAGTTTTGCCTGCATCGGCGTCAGATAGTTGCGATAGGCATTGAGCAATTCTTCGCCCGATGCGGGATGCAGCTTGGGGTTGGTCTTGATGGATGCCTGGAAGGTTTTCAGATCCTGAAAGCCGAGCTTCTGCGCGATGACCAGCATCTCGACCTCGTCGCGCTTCACTTCATCGAGGCCAATCTGGTGGATCTGGGCGGGAGTTAGATCGGTGGTCGTGGTGCGGTGAATCAGGAACTGGTAATACTTTAGTCCATCGGGCAGTGAAGAGATGCCGGGCTGTTCACGGCCGGCGGGGATGTAGCTGACCTCAAGAAAGCGCGCCAAGCGCAGGTATGCGGGAAGGACTTCCTTGCTGACTGCGTCGAGCATTTCGGTTTTGATGCGCTGCTGTTCCTCGGGCTTGATGGCGGCAGGGAAGCTCTTCAGCGGCATGGCCAGCGGAGAGTCTTCGGGCTTTTGATTGGCGAAGCCCTTGACCTGATCGAGAACCTTGAGGAGCAGGAATTTCGGCGGCACACGATGGTCTTCAATGCCGATGGCCATATTGGTCGTCGCCTGGTCGAAGGCCTTGGGAATCGCGTGGAGACGGGCGATCCAGTCATCGTAATCCTTGACAGTGTCGAAGCTGAGCTGGGCCACGAGTTCGGGATACGTGGTGTGAATGCCGTCCATCTGGTTGACGGGCATCTCCCACTCCTTGAACTCCGCGGCCTCGGCATCCTCGGCAAACTGGCGGAGCAGCAGCTCGCGGCTGATCTTCTCCTGCGCGGTAAAGCCTGTGGCGTCAATGGCGGCGAGGCGCATCAGGAATGCCTGCTCACGCTCCAGGCCGGCGTTGTAGGCCTTCACCGAGTAGTCGGTGACCTGATCGTTGTAGCGCTTGTCGCCGAGGGTCGAGGCAAACTCCGGCTGGTGCTTGAGCTGGTCTTCCCAGTAGTCGTTGAAGACGGCGTTCATGGCCTTGCGGCGGGCTTCAAGCGAGTCGGTTACGGCAGGCGCGGCGGGAGCCTGCGCGGAGACAAAAGAGGGAGCAGTCATAAGCAGGGCCAGAAAGAGAACCGGAAAGCGTTGAGTTTTCAAGGTGAGATGCCTCGCGGAAAAACTTCTACCTAGTTTAGACGAAGCGGGGCAGTGAACATGCAATCGCAATTTCGACTGGGCATATATGCGGAGACAAGAGAGCATTTGATCCGCCTGGATGGCCGCGAATTGCGCTGGGAGAGCCGGTGAGTAAAGAAAGTCGCCGCCGGCGCGGAGCAATGGGGGGCGAGTCTGCTGTTGGGCGCGGAGTAAAAGGTGAAAAACAGCCTAAAAATAGGCTGTTTTTGCGCATTTTTGCGTGATTTTAGGCTCATTTTCGCTACATTTCAAACTGTGATCCTGTGTGATTGAGCAGGGACAGAATTGAGGAAAAAGATGCGGGAGAAAGAGCGGAAGCTGGAGTTGAAAAGGCTGGACCTGGAGATGCGGAGTTACCGGCGCGCGGGGCTGGAGAAGAATCCGACGAGCGGATTGCTGAGAGCGGTGCGGCAGGTGGTGAGGATTCCGGTGGCGGAGGTCGCGGAGAAGATGAGGATGAGCGACTCGGGGGTTTTCTGCCTGGAGGCGCGCGAGGTGAAAGGCACGATCACGCTGCGAGCCATGATGCAGATGGCGCAGGCGATGGGCTGCAAGGTGGTGTATGGGATTGTGCCGGAGGGCGGAAAGACACTGGAGTGGCTGGCAGATCAGCGGCTGTGGGCGGAGGTGCTGGGAGCAGCAAGGCAGCGGGTCAGCGGGTTAGCAAGTCAGCCAGTTAGCAAGTCAGCGAGTCAGCAGGTTAGCGAGTTAGCGGTGGGGGGTGGAGGGTTTGCGGGGAATATAGAGGCTTTGCGGTAGGCTGAGGATAATCAAACAGAAAAGAAGAAGAATGGAGGGCGTGAACCCTTCCTTATCTTATTGTGGGCCAGCTCCGCGACGCTGGCGCGTGAATCCACGGAGCATGGCCGGAATGGCGAAAAGATGGCCGAACTAGAGAAGAAGACAGAGACAGAGAACGCAAAGAAGAAAGGAAACAGCAAGCCAAAGAACGTTAGCCGCGTGACCGCGAAAGGAGAGGGCGCAGCAGCGAACAAAAAGAACGCGGCTGGAGGGCCGAAACGCAGCAGCAGTAAAGGGGCGAAGGATGGCGCGGAGCGGCTGCGGCGGGCAGTGGACCGGCGGGTTGGGAAGAACTCGGAGAGGCTGGCCGAGGTGCTGACCAACAAAGCGCTGGCCGGAGACCTGGCGTTTGCGAAGGCGGTGGTTGCGCTGGCCGATGCGAAAAAGCCCGATCCGGTGAAAAAACCGACTGGGCCGAGCTTTGCGGAGCAGTTGGCGATGGAGCCGCGATGGGAGGGGGAGCCAAAAGATATAGAAAATAGCGATCAGGATATAGATTGAAGACGGTTGGCGGGCGTCTCAACTCCGAAGAGCGAAGCTGGGATGCCCCGCCAACTGCGAGGATGGTTGCAGTCAGCGGGCTGGCGCAGCAAAGGAGGGCGGATCGATTCCTTTGAGCATTTGCTCTACGGAGATTCCCGCTCCGGGCAACGACGCCCAGCTTGGCTCCCCCGGACTCGTTTGCAGCATCTCCGCCCAGTGCAATGTGCGGTCACTGTTGCCGGAAGACATTTGCATGAGGAAACGCGAGGCGCCATCGCTCATCAGCAGCTTGCCCGTACCAATGGTGGCTGAGCCTGAAGCCTGCGCACCCGTCCGTATGAAGGTCAACTGAACACCGCCGCCGGGCGTGATGGTGCCCAGCAGCACCATGCCAACCGGCTGCGCTTGTCCGCTGGAGCTGCCGCTTGCCGGTTGCAGCAGCACGGCAGTGGCGCCCCAGAAGTATCCATGCGCGCAGCCGGTGATGTGCCAGACCGTCTGATCGATCATCCACGCGAGAGTGCCGGTGGAAGGGTCGTATTGAAGGGCCGGCAGACTCGGTTCCGGAACATACCAATAGGTGTTGGCAAGCCAACTCCAATCTGTGGAGGGAAGGAGGGTCTCGTGGGTCATATTCGACTCCCGGTTGAGGCTATTGTATCTGGATTGGGCGGTGCGGACCGGGAAGCGGAAGCAGGGACTAGGGACTAGGGACTAGGAAAAGTGCCTGAGTTCCTGGGGGTGGTTTGCCAGGTTTCGGAAGCGGGGCCTGGGAAACCACGCTTGTGTTTTTGGCGCTGATTTTGCACGAAATCAGTGAGATTTCTGATGCGATGCGGGAAATTGTTATCGCAATTTCGGGAGTAATCACGACAATCGGACATAACCGATTGTCAACGAGTTATTTGGGCTGTTATCAAGAATAGGAAGCCCGGTCGACAACAAATCGGAGGGTAGCCGTTGAAGACATGACTGCCTGGAGTCTATGGGATTTTGCATCTGCCGGTGGCCCGGCTGGTGAAATCTTCATCCATCTTCCTGCGACGTCTTAGCCCTTTGTCCGGCGCTCCAACTTTCAACAACCGCCTCGCCGCGCTCAACATCGTCCACGACAAGGATGAGGTGATTCGCGTGGTCGCTGTAGATAACCAAAATGTTCACATTGGCCTTCGCCAATTGGCCGGTAATGGAACCAAGTTGCCCCGGAGTTTCCTGCTTCAGACGCAATCGCAAGACCGGTCTGCACGAGATCACTTGAACTCCCGCGGCCTCAAGTGCCCGGCGCGCGGCCGGGCCGTCGTGAAAGAGAAAGTGTGCAATGCCCCTGCCATTGACAACCCAGGCGCCGCCGCCCTCGACGCTGATACCTGCTTTGCCCAGTGTTGTTCCCATCAGCGCGAGGGCACCGCACCGATCGGCCAGATGGATTTCCAGATCGTACATGCTCAGTGCTCCCTTGCATCGTGCGCGAGTTTGCTGTCTTCGGGCGCTTGCCCGCGGCTGGACATCGAGTAATCGCGAATGACGGATGCTATGCGAAGCCGATAGTCCTCAAAAAGCCTTGCCCGCCCCAGTTGCTGAACGCGGCGATGATCGGGCAGATTCCGCCATTCCTGCATGGCGTTCTCATCCTCGAAGAATCCAATTGAAACAAATTTGCCAGGAGTCGTCTTACTCTCAAAGCGCTCAATCGAGATAAATCCCCTGATGCTGGACAGGAGCGGGCGCAACGCCGCCGCCTCGCTCATGTACTCGTCGAAATGTTTCTCGCTCGCAGTGAACTCAAAGATCATGGCGATCATCGTTACCGGGCCTCCGCAATTGCTAACCACATGATCGGCGGAGTTGCCGGGAAATGCTTCGCTGGCGGACGAAGCATTGACGCAGTTGCCGTTCGGCCTGGCATAGGATGAAACTGTGGAGCCGAACTCTTTGGATGCCGGGTTGGCGCTGGCCGCCAGCGCTGTAGCGGATCGAACGCGTGCACGGATGCTCTGCGCGCTGATGGACGGGCGCGCCTACACGGCGACGGAGATGAGTGTGATGGGCGGTGTATCCGCATCGACAGCGAGCGCACACCTGCGCGTCCTGGTGGAGCAATGCTTGATCGCGTGCGTGCCTCAGGGCCGCCATCGCTACTTTCGCATTGCGAGCCGCGAGGTTGCCCAGGCGCTGGAATCGATCATGGGTCTGGCTGGCAAGCAGCCGGGAGTCCAGAGCAGGACTCCCGCGAAGCTCCGATTGGCGCGCACTTGTTACGACCACATGGCCGGTGTAGTGGCAGTGGCACTACACGATAGGCTGCTTTCACTGGGATGGCTCAACAACGATAGTTCTTCCATAAGTGATATCGGACGGGTGCAACTGAATCGCATCGGCATCCATTTTGATTCCTCGGCGTCGCGCCGGCGCTTTGCATTTGCCTGTCTGGACTGGAGCGAGCGCAGACCGCATACTGGCGGCCTCCTCGGTGCGGCGATTTTGGCCGCATTTGAGTCCAGGCGCTGGGTAGTTCGCCAACTCGACAGCCGGGAGCTGGTGCTGACTCCGAGGGGGAGAAAGGCGCTGAACGATCATTTTGGCTTGAATCGGTTTCAAGGATGGATGGAGCCTGGAGGCCGTAGTCATTCAGCGCGTGCGCAATGAGACGGCCCACTCCATCTGGACCCTAAGCAATAAGCGAACACCCTTGATTTGCGAACGATCCGCGGAACGGGCTTCCTACCCGAATCTCGACGAGCAGTAAATCGCCAGAGTCACTCTGCGAAGGCGGATCAGTCCTGACTAGTCGGCAAGTGTTCATCGATTTCTACAAGAAATAATCTTGCTTCTGCCAGTAGCTCAATGCGCTGGATGATTTTGTGAATTCTCCACCGCCTAACAGGCGGTGGCTTCGGATTACGGCTGGAAGCCGGATTGATCGGCCATGTGGCCGATTTGTGCAGCCTCTGCTGATAAAGCTCGATCCGTCATCGGCTGTCATCCGCTTAGGCCGAAGCCTATAGCCGAAATGCAGACCGACAGCATAGCGGAGAAATATACGATCCTTCGCCTGAAGGCGAGGGGTTTACCCATCCCCTATGGGGGACTCTAAATTTTTATGGGTGGCTTTTGCGTTTTTGCGGGGGCAAACAGGCTGCGGAAAAATTCAAAATGATCTCCGCTATTGGACGAGAATCCCGCAGGGGCTAAAGCCCAGTGCCTATTTTTCTGCATTTGCGGCACGACTGAAGTCGTGCCCTGATACAAAACCTGCGTAAGATTGAGTTTTCCGCAGCCTGTAAAACCTCCGCCTCCGTTCGCTTTCTTCAAGCCGGAAAGGATAAATGCAGATCCTTCGACTCCGTTCACTGCGTTCAGGGCCGCTCAGAAGGACAGCATTCTTTTCGGTTTCTCCTAGAGGCTTTTTCATAACCTAATCTGGTGCATTGCGGGCTGTTGCCTCAGGGGCTAAAGCCCGCGATTTTACTGGCTCCGTAGCGGCGCGGCTGAAGCCGTGCCCTTTCAAAACCGGGTTATGAAACAGCTTCTAGCGACAACACTATAGCTCAGGAGGGCAGCATTCTTTCCGATCGCACAGTTGCTCCCCCGAGGCACCTCCTCAAGCAAGAGGACAACGCTGTTGTGGATGACTGCCGTCAATTCGCAGGTCAGCGAGAGAGGAGGTTAGCGGGCGGGTTCGTATGGCTCGGCTTTGAGCATGTCGGAGAGGACTCCGCGCTCTTCCGGCGAGAAGACGCCCTGATAGCGGCTGGAGTTGAGGACGGTGGCGCGCTGGTCAAGTGGGACGGAGCGCAGATCGCGGAAGGCGCCTTTCATCAGATCCTTGCGGTCAGGGGGCATGGCGGCAAAGCGGCGGGAGGAGGCGTTGATCTGCATGCGCTCCTGCGGTGAGAGCCGCTCCAGCGTCTCGGCGCGGGCAAGGCGGCGCTGGCGCTGCTCTTCGGAGAGATTGTTTACCTGGTGCAACTGCTGCAAGACATGCTGCTGGTCGGTGGGATTGAGGCGCTTGAAGCTCGGCGAATTCCGCAGCATCCGCTCCTGGTCTTGCACGGGCGCGCTGCTGTGCTGATTGAGCCAGTCGCCGAGGTGGCCGGCGGGAGCGTAGTTGGGGCGGGCGGCGGATGCCGTTGGCAGCGCCGGCCGGACCGGCGACAGATTTGTGGCAGACGGATGCGGCACGGGTGCGCTGGGTTGGAGCGGCTTGGCAGAACCCGAGTAGGCGGGCCGTGCAGCGCCGGACTTCTCGGCCGCCGGATCGGGCGCGGCGGAGTAGGCCGGACGCACCGGGGCAGGCGCGACAGAGGCTGGCGCAGGGCGATTGGGTTCGGTTGGAGCCTCTGGAGTGCGAAAAGCGGGCCGCGGCTGGGCCTGCGGTTCGACAGGACGCTCGTACGCAGGCCGGGAATTCTCCGGACGCAGAGGGCGGAGGCCGTTCTGCTGTTGCAGCGCGCGGCGCTCGTGATTCTGCGGATGCTGGGCGTAGGCGGGGCGAGAAGCGGCTGGATGCGCCGCAGGACGAGCCGGACCTGGGTGCTGGCGGGGCGCGGCCCGAAGCGCGGGTGCGCAAAGCAGCAGCGCCAGGGCCAGAGCAGTTGCAACGCCGCTCCGGCCTCCGCTCTGCTTGCTCGCATTGATTGCCGCGTTCATCTCTCGCCCCAGCCCCGTCGTTCTCAGATCAATTGGATTTCAGTTCAGATTCAATGCGGAAAATCACTCTCCGTTGTCGTTGGTAGAAAGCGTCTCCAACTGATCGAGGAGTTGAGCATTGCTGTCGAGATTCTGCAAGTCCTGCACTACGGCGGCCTCAGGTCTGGGAGGTGGTGGAGGCCCATCTACCTGGTTGCCGTTGAGGCTGAGATAGGTTCCCCCACCAACCAGCAGCATCACCGTGAGCGCCATTGCCGCCAGGGGGCGCGCGTGGGTTGCGGGGCCGTAGGCGAAACTCAAGCGGAGGCGGGCGAGCCAGCCCTCGGGAGCCTTGCGCCGCTCCTCGCGCATCTGCGCATCGAAGCGGCTAAGGAAGTAGGGGTTCGGTTCGGGAGCCTCCCAGGCGTTCATTAAATCCATTGTGGCGCGCAACTCGGCCAGCTCGGCGCAACAACCGGCGCAGGATTCCACGTGGGCGCGGGTCTTGGCGTCCGGCGCGGCGTCCAGCAGCATCTCAGCCAGTTTGGCTTCCATCCCAGGGCAACTTGTAGTGGTCGGCTTCATTGTCGGCCTCCCTTTCTGCCGGATCCCTCCGGCAATTGAATCAAGCAAATTCCTTCAATGACTCGCGCAGGGTCTGGTAGGCGCGGAAGAGCAGCGACTTGGTCGCCGACTCGCTCAGCTTGAGCACCTCACCGATCTCGCGGTAGTCCATCTCCTGATACTTGTGCATCAAAACGGCCATCCGCTGCCTCTCGGGCAGAGCCATTACGTGCTTCTTGATGGCCTTCATCTTCTCATCGCGCAGGAGGCGCTGCTCGGCTCCTGGATCGGTTCCGGCAATCTCCTGCGTTGTTCCGGTCTCTTCATCCGGCGCATCCAGATAAACCGTCTGAGCGGAGCGCTCGTGGCGGGTATCGCGGGTGTGATTCACGGCGAGGTTGGTTGCAATCCGGTAAAGCCAAGTGGTGAATTTTGCTTCCGCCCGGTAGCTCTCCCGCGAACGATAGACGCGCAGGAAAACCTCCTGCGCAAGTTCTTCGGCAACTTCCTGGTTGTGAACCATCCGAAAGAGGAAGTGAATCATCGCGCGGTGGTACTTCCGCACCAGAAAATCAAAGGCCGCCTCGTCGCCGGCGGCGGCACGCAGCATAACGGCTGCATCGCTGGCCGGATCCAGATCCCCACGCGGCTCGGCCGGCCGGGAATCCGTCCCTGTGCTCAATCCCATGGCCGAGTTGTCCAGCACGAGGGTTGCCATGTCCTCTTCAACCCCGGCACCGGCAAAAGGTTGCGCACCTGAGGCCTCATTTTCAGCGGAATTTTCGCTTTCGGAGCGCGCGAATGCAGACGGTTTCCCCGCCCGGCTCCCGACGTTTCGATTCCCTTCCCCGGCACCGCTGGAACCCGTGCCGGCGAGGCCGGTAAACGGGCGTAGCGCCGCTTCCCCATCCGGGGCAAATCCGCCTGCTGCTCGGGTTGGTCGCCGCATCCAGCGCATCAGATAATTCGCAAAGCCCCTTGGGGCAGCCGGCGGACCCGCCAGGGGTTGGCCGCAAAGCCCCGCTGGTGTTACTCTAACCTACGGGATACCCTGCTGGCTCGTCCAAAAGCCGGCCCGCCCAAGACCTAATTTGGGCGCTTAACTCAGCGGTAGAGTGCCACCTTCACACGGTGGAAGTCGCAGGTTCGAATCCTGCAGCGCCCACCAAGATTAGATTTAGAGACATCCGAAGACATCCAGTAAGAAACGATATACCGCTGAGAAATCAGCGGTTATTGTGTTTTTTACGTCCAGAGGTGTATCGTGAAAGCCATGCTCCCGTGGGGGTATAAATGGGGGTAGATTTTCCGGAGGTGGGGGTATTTCCACTTTCGGATATTTGGGAGGGATTCCCGATGGCGCTCACCGATACCGAAATCCGGCGCTCGAAGCCCGGAGACAAGCCCTACAAACTGTCAGACGGAGGCGGCCTTCACTTGATGGTCACTCCGTCAGGCGGCAAGCTCTGGCGCTGGAAGTACCGATTCGAAGGTGCTGAAAAGCTGATGGCGCTGGGCCGCTACCCCGAAATCTCGCTGGGCGAGGCCCGCGAACGCCGCGATGCGGCCCGGAAGCAACTGGCCAAAGGCATTGATCCGATGGCCGAGCGGAAGGCCGAAAAGACTGCCGTCGTAGTCGCCACGGAATACACCTTTGAGAAGATTGCAGAGCAATGGTTGGAACACTGGCAGGGGAACAAGAGCGCCCGTCACGCAGCGACGACCAGGAACCGGCTTCGGGCAAACGTCTACTCCGTTCTTGGGACGCACCCGATTGCCGAGATCGAACCGACGAAGTTGGTCGAACTGGCCAAGGGGATTGAAACCCGTGGGGCCTCCGACATGGCCAAGCGGATTCTCCAGATTGTCGGCATGGTGCTGCGCTACGCCGTCGCACACGGTTACAGCAAACGGAACCCGGCATCCGAAATTCGCCCATTGGACATTCTCAAGCCTACTCGCAAAAAGAACATGGCCCGCATCGACGCCAAAGAGTTGCCCGCTCTTCTGCGGTCGATCGAACTGTATCAGGGAACACATTTGACCCGGCTAGCAATGAAAATGATGGCACTGACTTTTGTCCGGACCAGCGAACTGATTTGCGCCCGATGGGATGAGTTTGACTTGGAGGCGAATCGCTGGATAATTCCGGCAGAGCGGATGAAGATGAAGACGCCGCACATTGTCGCCCTTTCCCGACAGACGGTGGAGGTTCTTGAGCTTTTGCGCGACCTATCCGGTTCCGAAGAGCTGCTTTTCCCCGGTGAGCAGGACCGGAAAAAGCCCATGTCAAACATGACGATCTTGAAGGCACTGGAACGTATGGGCTACAAAGGCCGGATGACCGGCCACGGATTCCGGGGTCTGGCGTCCACCATCTTGCACGAGCAGGGCTACGCGCATGACCATATCGAATTGCAACTTGCCCACGCCCCACGCAACGCCGTCAGCGCCGCGTACAATCATGCCCTCTATCTGGAGCCACGCGCCAGGATGATGCAGGACTGGGCAGACTTTCTGGAACGGACACAGCGCGGCGGCAAGGTATTGCCCTTTTGCGGGACTGCGGCATAGCCAGTTATCAACTCGTCCAGCCGAGAATTCAGCCAATTTTCGCAATTGAATTCCAGATGAGTGACTAGGCCTGAATCCAACTCCAGCATCATCTAGACGACAGACGATTCACGCCAGCTTTCTGGCCGCAGAGTTCCCGGCTTGCCTCTATCTGGCAGACAATCCACTCCTCGACCTCGGTTTCGATCCAGCCTACAGCCCTCGCCCCCAGCGAAACTGGCCTTGGGAATCTTCCTTCCGTTACACGCTGATAGACCGTGCTGCGTGAAAGACCAGTGCGATCCAACACGACTGGTAGTCTCAGAATCTTTCTCGGCATCCCTTCACCTCATAGGTAGAGTTACATTTGGATTGCGCTTGGCATTACCAAACATCGTCACCAAAAACATCCGTTACATTTGCCCGTAAACCATCCGTGTCCAATGTAGGTTCACTTGCGCCGTTGTCTGACTTTTCTCCAGAATGCCCTGCACGGTTAAGTTGTTCTTTCCTGGAATAGCGTCAAGCCTGTTCGCGAGCGAGTCGTTGTGTAATATTTCACTCGGCGGGGACATCGTTGCAGCCCTTATCAGCGACGAGTTGAGCACATCGCAGGAATCACCATTCGCTTTCCGCAGAGTGCCCCGGCCATGCACAGTCTCAATCCCTACTCCACCAGCACTGCCCGTCACAAAGAGTATTTGCTCCATAGATCGCATCCTTCTTACAGAGGAACGTCTGGCTTCATTGCAAAAGTTCTATGTGTCTGCGCGGCGCTTGTTGACGCTTGCGGCCTCTCTCTCCGTGCCCTTACTGGAGCCTCCTCAACTGGCCCACTCAATTTCGCCATGTACCCTGAGAGAGCAGTTGGACTGATCTTTATCCCCTTCTCCGCCAGAAGATGAGTCAGCATGATCAATGAATAGCCTTTTCTCCGCAACTCTACGAGAAGAGGCAAGAGCGTCCGTATCACCGCCCCCATCATGAACGAATGAGGTTGCGGCACGGGTTCTGACGTTTTCTGAGTCAACAACAAACGTGCATCCTCTACAATCTCCGAAGAAAACACCTGCACTTTACGATGCCCCGCTGTTCCCATCGCTTCGCCTCCTCATGACCGCACTCTACTGTCATACGTAAGTATATTACATTTCTACTGTCAATTACAGTAGTTTTATAGTATTATCGTCTCAGGTAGAGAACCGAACTGAAATGGAGCTGAGAGCGAAAAGCCGGGATGCTAAACGGTGAATGGCAAGAAATGCGCTGTGCGCACGAAACCCCTTCGGGGTTCCGCTCGCCCACCACCATTTTCCCAATCCGCCTGTGGCTACTCGGAAAAATGGTTGCGCATCTTGCTCAGGGCTACGCCCCGAGACCCCACAGAACAGGAGACGGCAATGGCAAGACCCAAGGGAACTGAAGGCACCACACGTCGGCTCTTCATCAGAATCACCGATGGAGAGAAAGCCATCATCAAGGACCAGGCCAAGAGAGCAGGCCTGACCATGAGCGAGTACATGCGACGGACTTCGCTCCACAAGCGAATCGTTTCAAAGATGGACCAGAAGGCTTTAGGAGAACTTGCAAGACTCGGTGGACTTCAAAAGCACCTGCTCAGACAGATCAAAGGTCTCCCGGATGAGGAAGGTCTGCGGAAGGGACTGAATTCAACGTTGTCTGCTGTTCTTAGCGCAGTGAGAACGCTCAGCACCGTCGAGGTCAAGTAAACATGATCGTCAAGATGCAACCATCTCGCAAACACTCCAGCAGCTTTAGGCGGCTTCGTGAATACCTTACGCAAGAGCGTGACGCCGACACCGGAGAACTTCTTTTGCGAGGAGATGTTGTCATGTCGGAGAATCTTCTGAGCTTCGACACGGCAGCAGGAGAGATGCAAGGGGTTGCGTCTCTCAACGATCGTTGCAAGGATGCGCTATGCCACTATGAACTTGCATGGCCGCCAGGAGAACGTCCGACTCGACCACAATGGACAGACGCAGCGTTGCAGACACTGAAAGCACTCGGATATAATGACCACCAATATATGATCGTCGCGCACGACGACAAAAAGCATTTTCACACACACATTGTGCTCAACAAGGTTCACCCGGAGACTCTCAGGGCATACACGCCATATCGCAACTGGCTCGCTCTCGATGCCGCTGCACGTTTCCTCGAAGCGAAGTATGGTTGGTCTCATACGCCCGGCATGACACGTTGGGATGAGGAATCTAAACAGGCCGTACCGATGTCACGATCCGAGCGCAATACGTATCGATCTGCCCAACAACATCCGACTGGAGCTGCCGCACGATTTGAACATTACCAGGATCAGGAATCATTCCAAACTTATGTGCGGCGAGAGATTGCTCCGCGCGTAAGCACGCTGCTTGCCCGACAGAATGTCGCGTGGGATGACCTCCATCGCCTTCTCTCGAAGGCTCATCTCCGGCTTGAGAAAGGGGAGTCGGGCGGATATACAGTCCTTGCAGTTGACCATGACATTCGGGTGAAGGCATCCGATGTGTTCCGCAACAACTTCGCAGGAAAGATCAACCGGCAGGCTACTGAAACCGCTCTTGGTCCGTGGGCACCGGCCTCAATATCCGGTTATGAGGCCGGTCAACAGGTCGCACAACATAGCGTTCAACATAGTGCTCGCAATAGCGCGCTGAGGGAAGAACGGAAAGCGCAGCGACACGCTGAACGCAGCTCTCTGATGGCCGAATATAACCAATACCGGGACCAGCGACGGGCGATATGCAAGGGGCTTACTGGAGAGGGCAGAGAGGCGCGCCAACATCTCATGGTGTCGCTCAGACAGAAGAAGAAGGAGATTCGCGCATCCGCTCTGTCATGGCCGGACAAGAAAGCCCTGCTCTCCCAGTCTGCTGCCCAATCTGTTATCGAAGTACGCGCTCTAAAACTGACCGTTCAACAGCGGCGGCAAGAAGCATTTCCCAAAAACCTGCGCACATGGGTTGCCGAACGCGCCGCCGAGGGCGATGCGCGGGCGGCGGCACAATTGCGTGGCTGGCGCTATGCAGATCAGCGAAACCAGCGGCGGCTCGATCCAAGGCTGGAAGCAAACGCGATGCACCTCGGCCCACCACCCGATCATGACAGCAACACAGACTGGGCCGACCTTGCGCAACAACGCCTTGCGGCCCAACAAAAGCAACAGGCCCTTGCCAACCAGATCAACGCGACGCGCATCTGGACAATTGACCGCAAGACCGGCGACGTGTCCTACGCACTCAACGGGCGAGTTTCCGTCATTGACCGAGGACGCATCGTCACCGTTCTCAACCAGGATAAGGCTGCCGTCCTCTTTGGATTGGAGATGGCCGTCCAGAAATACGGGTCGCGCATCGCGTGTGACGGCAGTGTGGAGTGGAGGCGAATGGTCACGAAGGTTGCGGCGCAACAAGGCGTCTCCGTCCAATTCACGGACCCGGAAATGCAACATGCTCTGCATTTTCTACAACGTCTGGCGAATCCGCGCCAACGCCAGAAGGATAGAGGCGGCAGGTAGCTCATGATCGCGGATATGCGGTCGCCGTCAGCAAGATGCCCTGACGAGACTATGCGAATGTGGATTGAACTGGAGTCTTGAGTTTGTAAACGGCTGCAAAATAGGCCACCATTACGCGGAATGTCTTGGACCGATTCACGCCGCCGAGAATCTCGCCGCCAACTCGATCCAGTTCATCGACTATCTCGTGTGTCAATGGGAATACGAACGCTGTGTCAATGCTCTGAAATGGAATGTTCAGCCACGGACCGTTATAGAACGCAACAAGATGTGCTTGTGCGGCCTTTGTTTTGAAATTCATGATGATGTGTTCCGCAAGGGCGTTCTTTCTCCGGATTTTGAGTACAGCGAAAAGCTGGCTGAAATGGCTCTTGGTGAATTTGGAATCAACCGTGAGCCGGAGTTGAGTGCGCGTCTCCACGGGAGCAACGACTCTGCGCATCGGTCTGGCAGTGGCTTTCTTCGCAGTGGGCATATGGCTTCCTTGTTCGGATATATCTTACAGTATATATATATGTTTTTGGAAGACCATACTCCAACCGATTGTGCCAAAAGAAGTTCGCTAAAAGAAATGTCAGGGGGAAATGGTGGATTCATTGCATGGAAGTAAGGGAAGCCGAATGAACCGCAAAAAAGTCTAACCGTGGGGAAGGCAGGGAGAAAAGGAGGCCGGCAAGGGATTTGCGGCGGCCAACAGGCCGTTCCGTAGTAACATCAGCCCAACCGCCGTTGGCAACTTTCAACTACGCGTGGGCACGCGACAATCAGACATGATGTCTGGGCCGAGGATGATGTCTATTACTCACTTGATTTGAAACCTAAACGTCTCACTTCCTCCAGAATTCTGACACCTTGACGCACTTGCTTTTCTGAAAACTCCGTACCATTTGCGGCACGCCTTCCAAGGCTAAATGAAAGGCTACGCTGCCATCCTTCCAAATGGCCATTGTCCTTTGCCCACTTTGCGATTGAAAACCAATCCTTGGCCGAAACGGCAGCGACAATCGCTCCCTCGGTACTACCCGGTTCAGGCTGAGGCGGCGTTTGCCCGTTTTGCAAATCGACAGGAAGGTCATGTAAACCAATATCACCAACTTGGCCAACGGATTCACTGCGCGTTTGGGCGGGTGTCTCCTCCAACAGCTCTTCATCAAATGGCAACCCTGTGTAAACCCCCGGCGAATTCTTTTGGATTCCAGGCTCTATCTGCGGAGATTGCGGCTCTTCTACCGGTGGCGGACCTTCCTTCATGAATGTGACTTTGACAGGTGTGAGTTCATCCTCTTCACCGCGGAGACTTTGCTCCATCGCCCGATGTTTCGGATCGTTCTGCTAGTTCCTCCGAAGTTCTTCTGCCCTTCGCCTGACACGGGTGAGCAATTCCGTTTCACTCTCTGGCCCCTGGACATTTCCAGT
>Ga0181534_10000187_pt1 | contig 44662 bp, 36 predicted proteins | sample PEATcosm2014_Bin_37_FD_119758 | JGI IMG/M metagenome (GOLD analysis project Ga0181534, IMG submission 119758) | Peatland microbial communities from MTU Mesocosm Facility, Houghton, MI, USA - PEATcosm2014_Bin17_10_metaG | ecosystem: Environmental > Terrestrial > Soil > Wetlands > Peat | place... | reverse complement strand
TTGAAATAGTCAAACGCGGGTTGTTCACCGGATTAAGATTTACCGCGACAAAGTTTGCTGTTTTAATCTCCGCCGCTCCGGCTGGAAGGGTGGCTGAGTGGTTAAAGGCATCTGACTCGAAATCAGAAGTAGTCGCAAGGCTACCGTGGGTTCGAATCCCACCCCTTCCGCCATTTGAGCAATGTGCGAAACAGCCATGCTGCACCTTAATTTCAAGGAACGTTTTTCAGCTTCACCTGCTGTGCGCAAACGCCGCGATAAAATTCACCGACGCGCGTCATTTTGCGCGGAAGTTTTTCGTCGTTGAAATCCACGGACAACAAGCCGAATTTTTTGGAAAAGCCGAACTGCCACTCGAAATTGTCCAGCAACGACCAGTAGAAAAATCCCCGCACGTCCACGCCGCCATTCATCGCGCCGCGCAATTCGCTCAAATGCTCTGTCAAATCGCGGATGCGAAAATCCTCGTCGCTCGAAGCCGCGCCGTGTTCGGTGATGTAAATTGGCAGGCCGTATCGCTTGTGGAATTTTTTAAGGATTTTTCCGAAACCCGTCGGATGCCGCTCGAACATATCGTCGCAAATAATACCGAGTTGTTTCAATTTTTTATGCGAAACGCCATTTGTCGGAACGAGCGCTTGAAAATGATTCAGCCGCGCGCGGCCATAATAATTGACGCCGAGAAACGTGGAATCCTCGTGCCGCTGGCCGCCTAGAAATTCATCGAGCACAAAACGATTGAAAGCATGATGGGAAATTTCCGCGAGCAGATGATCCCACAACGCGAATTTCTGGAACGCGCCGAACGAAGTCCAGTTCTTCGCGATACCGACCTCCGGCGGACAGGAAAATTTGTTTTGCCGGATGGCGCGGCTCGCCTGCGCGTGCGCCTCCGCCATATGTTTGATGACTTTTCGATACGCCAGAAATTTCCATTTATGAAACGGCGGAAATCCGCCGAGCAGATACGTCAGCGACGCGTAAGTGTCCGGCTCGTTGAACGTGTTCCAAAGATAAACCCGATCCTTCAAGGCAGCGGACAATTTCGCCGCGTAATCCACGAATGCCGGAATCGCCGCCGGATTCAGCCATCCGCCCGCCGCCGTGATCCACGGCGGATTGGAGAAATGATGCAGCACGACCATCGGCGTGACGTTCGCCGCCTTGAGGCAATCGAGCAGACGGATGTAGCGCGCGAGTTCAGTCTGCTTGAGCGGCGCGAAGGGCGCGGACTGGAGGCGCGACCATTCGATGCCCATGCGATAGGCGTTGACGCCGAGCCGCGCCATCCAGCCCACATCCTCCTCGTATCGGTGATAATGGTCGCACGCGACGCGGCAATGTCCGCCGTCCGCCGCGACATAATCCGTCCACTCGTTGACGACGTGGCCCTCCACCTGCGTCGGCGAGGTAGCCGTGCCCCACAGAAAATTTTTAGGAAATTTCAAGTCGCCGGACATTTTTGCAATAATATATCCGACAGAATCAACCGCATGAGCGGAATTGAACGTGTTGGCTGCCAGATTTCACCGTTCAATGATTGACGGCGTGGAGCGGAAGCCGTTCCTGAAAAAGATGCGGAAGGGCTGCGGGCGAACCAAAGGCGTGTTTTGCCGGTGCGTCCGCGAAATCGCGGTAAAGCGTGATGGCGACGTGTTCGTTGCGGCGGATGCAATCCTTGATGGCTTCGCAATCCTTCTCGCAATGAATCAACGTCTTCCACGAGTAGATGTGCTTCGGTTTGTGGAAATCGCTGTTGGCGATGAACGGCAGCCGTTTGAGGCCGATGTCGTTGAAGATATTGTTGCGGTTGGCGATCTCCCATGCGTCGAGCAGCGGCGCAAATTTTTCCTGGTTTTCCCAAAAATAAAGCGTGTTCTTGCCCCATTCGCTTTTCATGATGTGAGGATGTGACGCGACGGCAAGCCCGCCTTGCGAATGGATCCGCGCGATGATTTCGGGGATTTCCAGCGCGGCTGAAATCGGCGTTTTCAAATCAATGCCGAGCAGATGCGCGGAGGTTTTCTTGGTATAGCCGTCCTTGTTGAACTCGATGCCGGTCATCACGAGCATTTTGTAACGCCGCCACGCGCGCTGGCGTTCGCGCTCGATGACGGCGAAATACTCGCCGATTTGTTCCTGGCCGAGCGTGAAGCTGGCGAGTTCGGACAGTTTTCCAATCAAACGCTTCGGGTCGGCCAGATGGTCGGTGATGCAGATGCAATCAAATCCGCGCTCGCCGTAAAAATCAATGATCTCCGGCACGGAAAGTTTGCCGTCGGAATAATTGGTGTGGATGTGGAAATCGCAGAGCAGCATCTGCCGATGCTCGCCGTTTCCGTTTGTCTGTGGCGCGGGACGCATGACGCGCGCGGGTGCGGTCTCAAAAAGCTTGACGGATTTGCGCCCGGGCTTGTCGTGGTCGGATTCTTCGAGGATCAATTCCGCGATGTCGCGTGCGGCGTCCGGGCGGCTGACTTTTTTCAGGTTCGCGCGCCACTCGTTCCATTGCTCGGCGCGTTTGGCGAAAGCATTTTCGACAATCTCGGCGACCTCCTTGTTTTTTTCGGCGATTGCGCCGAGACCGCAGCGCCAGATCAATTTCGCATTGCCTTCTTCTTGTCCGGGAATCACTTGGTTGACGATCATTGGAATGCGCGCGGCGATGGCTTCCTGCACGGTCGCGCCGCCGGCTTTGCTGATGATGAGATGATGCGACATCATCAGTTCGGGCATCTGGTTCGTCCAGCCGAGCACGCGCACGCGGTCTTCAAACTTGCGCGTGCGTTCGATCAATTCCGCGCGCAACTCCGGATCGCGCCCGGCGGTGATGGTCAGATGCACGCCATCGATTTCGAGCAACCGGTCAATCGCCTTGCCCGCCTTTTTCTTGCCGGTGTTGATGACGTAAAGAACGCGGCGCGGTTCCTTGCCGGTTGGCGCGGGCAGGTCGTCCGGGTTTTCCGCGAACAACGGGCTGACGGGAAATCCGAGCACCTTGATTTGCTTTTCGGCGATGCCGCCCTTTTTCAAAACCTCCGCCGTCTCGTCGTTGGCGACGCAGAAAAAATCGCTCGGCGCGCGGAACCACGCGGAGTTGACGGTGATGGAATCCGTGACGACGGTGATGAAGCGGAACGGGCGTTCGTGATGGTTGGCGTAAATTTTTTTGATGACGTGGCCGTAGACCGGATAAGTGGAGACGACGCAATCCGGCTGCGTCTCGGCGAGAATTTTTTCGAGAGTGTTTTGCAGGCGCGTGAAACCGCCGAGTTGTTTCTCGACGAACGGATGTTCCAGCATCGAATAAATCCCGCCCCAAAGTTTCGGCGCGTATTGCACGATGCCGAGGTAGCTTTTCCGGGCGAAGGTGTTGAACGCGCCATAGCTGTCGGCGAAGAGGTCAACGACCTCGGCGCGCGCGCCCTCGTCGCACAATTCAATCGCGTCGCGCAAGCTGCGCGCGGCGGCGTTGTGCCCGTCACCGAATCCGGCGGTCAGGATGAGGATTTTTTTCAGACGCTGACACGCTAATTTATGAGTGTTACGTTTGTGTGACGAACAGGTGAACTTCCATCCACATTTTCTTCGCAGGCGGTTTTGCGATGATTACAAACCCCGTCATGGAGCGCTGCCTGTTTCTTCGGTGGCCAGCCCTACTTTTGTGATGTCGAGTTGCTGGAGCACATCAAGAACGCTGACCATGTTCTGGTAGTCCACGTCGTCCGCGCCCTTGACGACGACGCTTAAGTCGGGATTGTCCGATTTGAGTTGCTGCAGTTTCTCCTTGAGCTGGGCGACGGTGACGGCCTGGTCGTTCAAAAAAGTCTGCCCCTTCGCGTCCACGACGATCCGGTTGATCTTGGGTTTTTCCTTTTGGGGCGGCGGCGGTTTGCCGGAGGGCAATGTCATCTCCAGATTATTCATCATTTGCGGCGTGGTGATGATGAAAATGACGAGCAGCACGAACACCAGATCCAGCAGCGGCGTGATGTTCAGCTCGTGCATCGTGCTCTGCGCCCGTTTGGATGTCTTCTTGAGTCTCATTGCAATATCGGTTCGGTCGTTTCGGACTGCACGTCGAAGCGGATGGTCACGCGCGACGGAAAATTCGTGGGCGGCGGACGTTCCATGCTCTTGACGGCGGCGATGGCCTGGTTCACCGATTCGTCCCAACGCGTGTCGCCGGAGCCCTGCTTCATTTCGGGATCGCTGATCCGCCCGTTGCGATCCACGGAAACCTCGACTTCCGCGACGAACGAATCGTCGTTCATGTCGGTCGGACGGTTCCACTTGGAACGCAGCGTGTATTCGAGCAGGCCCTTGTAAAGCTGGACGGGGTCGGAACTGCTCTGCACAAGTTTGCCGCCGTCAAAATCAAAGGACGGCAGTTCAGCGGCGGGCGGGGCGACGACCGGAGGGGCGACAACTGCCGGCTCCATTTTCGGGGCTTCAACTATTTTTGGCGGCTCGACTTTCGGCGGTTCAATTTTCGGCGGCTCGACCTTCGGCGGCTCCTTGGGTTTTTCCGGCGGCTTTTCCTTCACCATTTCAACGGTGATCTTCTTGAGCTGCTTGCCGAGCAAACCTTGCCGCGCCGCGAAGTAAAGCAGCACGACGACCAATGCCGCGTGAAACGCGAAGGAGATCATCAGGTTGACCTTCGACGAGTTGCGCTTCTTGCGGGGTTGGGATTGCGGGAGCATCGGTCAGGGTTTCCGTTCGGGTTCGGTCATCAAATCCACCTTCGGGATGTTGACCGTCTGGCAGGCGTCCAGCACGGCGCGGATCTGCTTGTACTTGGTCTTGGCGTCGCCGCGCACGAGCACGTTCAGGTCGGGGTCGTTCTCTCGCAGGTTCAACAGCTCGGATTGCAAATCCGCCAGGCTCACCTGTTTTTTGTTGAGCCACAAGTTGCCATTGGCTTCAACGATGATGTAGTTGGCCTTGTGCGGCGGGTCTTTCTCGTGCTTCGAGGCTTTGGGCAGCTTCAACTCCACGTCCTTCACCGGCGGTATCGTGGTGATGATGAAGATGACCAGCAGCACGAAGGCCAGATCCAGCAGCGGAGTGATGTTCAGCTCCGTCAACGTCTCGTGGGCGGACTTGGAACATTTTTTCATGGCGCAATCTGAATCACAACGGCGGCGCGTTGCGGAAATTGGATTCGTCCGCCTTCAATCCTTCCACGATTCGTCCTGCCAAAGCCTCGTTCGCGGATTTGATCTCCTCGGACAGCGGGCGGCTGTCCACATAGACGTGTTCGATCTGGGTTGCGTAGCGCGTGGCGAAGCCGTCCAGTTCCTGCGTGATGGCGCGGATGGTCGTGACCATGAAGTTGTAGGCGAACATCGCTGGGATCGCCACGAGCAAGCCCGTGACGGTGGCGACCAATGCGGCGGCCACGCCGGGAGCCATCGTGGTCAGGCTGGCGGAATTATTTTCGGCGATGCTCGCAAACGTGGACATGACGCCCCAGACCGTTCCGAGCAACCCGATGAACGGTCCGCCCGCGACGGCGGTGGAAAGCACAATCATTCCCTTTTCCAATCCCATCGCCTCCGCGCCCGCCGCTTCTTCGAGCGTCACCTTCACGGCGTCGAATGACGCGGCGCTGATCTTGGTGATGTTGGACTTCGCCAGAAGGTCGGTGTGTTCATTTTCAACCGCCGGCGGCAGGCTTGCCGTGGACGTTTTCGGGCGCGCGTGGACTTCGACGGGATTGTTCTTCAGTTGATAGGCGAGTTCATCCGCGCCGCGGATGTAAAGCTGATACGCCGGTGCTCCGTCGAACTCCTCGTTCTTGCGCTGGATGTCCAGCGGATCACGCGTCGAAGCGTAGGCCGCGAGAAATTTTTTGGTCGCGGCGCGCGCGATGAGCAGCTGCCTGAACTTGCTCAAGATGATCGTCCAGCTGAACAGAGACAAAATCAGCAGCACGATGACCGTGATCTTGCCTTCCACCGTGGCATTCTTGATCGCAAACACCGCCGCGTTCGCGGCGAACATGGGTTGAATAAACATAGGGGTCATAGCGGACTTTTTGAGGTTTTGTTTTCAGACAGATTTTTCGGCGGCAACAACACCGTCACCCGGCTCACTTTCTGCGCCAATGCGATTTGTTTACCTTTCTTCTTGTCGTCGGTGTCACCGGAATCGGCAACGGGCTTGTTAGAATCGTCACTGGAAGCGGATTGAGAGGTAGCGTTGGCCGCCGTGCCTTGCGCCAGCCCACTTTGGCCGCTGGTGGCACCCGACACATTGGCTGAAACCAGTGATGCGTCAATGCTACCGCCGCTGACACTGACACTGCCGACGCCGATGATTTCACCGGAAATCGTTCCGCTGCCAGAATTGACGCTGACGTTACCACCTCCCAGTGCAGTGACATTGATGTTCTGTTGCGCGTTGATGTCTATATTGTTACGGGCGATGATCAGGCCATTGATATCGCCGGTGGCGTCCAGTTTTACATTGCTGGCAATGATACCGGAACCAATGGCGTTGATATTCCTGTTCGCAGAGACCCAAACCGGTGATCCATCCTCCATGTCGCTGGCTGTCACTGGATTGCCCATGCTGTCGCGTAATTCGTATCCTGCCAGAACCGTGGTGACGGCATCCGGATAATCCACATCATTCTCTGGAACCTGTAAAATACCTGCCGCATTGGCATTCACGTTGCCATTGGGGGCTTCAATCAAAATGTTGCCAAGTGTTGCGTTGGGTGCTGGATAAGAGGCGTCTGCAGGAAATGTCAACGCCACAATGCCGCTGAAAGGAATTTGAGGGCTGTCCTCATACACGATATGTGTGGATGGATCTTCATAGTAACCTGAAACCGACACGGGTGTGGAAGCGCCAGTGCCGGCGTTGACATCGCCATTCAACGATTCGACCGTTATGTTTCCACCGTCATAGGTCGCGATGCGCGAGCCGTTGACGTTGACATTCCCGCTCGCAATGACGGTCACATCACCCCCGCTGGTCGAGTAAATACCGCGGGTGCCGAGAGCGGTGACGGAAAAAACCGACGAGCCTGCATTGACATTTCCGCCGGCGTTGATGGTGATATCGCCGCCAAAAAGTGAGGCTATGGAGCTGGAATACATATCCAGATCACCGATAAGGTCGCCGCTGGCATTTTCTCCAGTGGAGTTGTTTCCGGTGGTGGTGATGTTGATGTCGGCACCGTGGTCGAACACTCCCCCGTCGCCAAACAAACCGGCGAGCGGAAGAGTCGCGCCCTCCGATTGAATCCCGGCAGAAGTTCCAAGGTCTATGGTCCGTGCCGTGATGTTGAATTGCCCGCCACCGCCGATGGTGTATCCGATGAAAGAACCGGAAGCGTTGTCAACGGGAAGTGCGCCCAAAGCATTGTATTGAGCCAACAGTGCGGAAGCTGCCGTGACTGTGCCCGATGGAGGGGTCGGATTGCCCAGGATGGAAACAGTCGTCGTTGCCGGTATGGTATCATACGGCGGGTCATCCCATTGAGGAACCCCGTTTTTGTAAATCTGAACAGTCAAATTGTTCAACAGTTTCAGGACGCTTAACAGAGTCACTCCGGGTATGTTCTGATAGGTCAGTGTTTGGGTCGTGGGATTATAATACAAACTCGTGGTCAGCGTCGCGGCCGAAATAGAAGTGCTGCCAATTGCATTGTTCACTGCTTCCGAGAGATAAGCCATGTCCGGGGCTTCTGTGCTATTAATGGTAACGGAGGTGAAAGCACTCCGGTTGATGATGTCGCCTGTCACATTGATGCTGGTGGCGCCCGGTGAAACGGTGAACGTGCGCGTGCTTCCATCGGCTTCAAGAACCTGCACCTGGAAGCTTGGGTCAGAAGACAAATTCATTCCCTGAAACCCGCAGTTGTCCATATTGCCACCCACGTTGATTTGCGCCGCCTCCGGAGAGCTCAAAAATACCAGGTTCATATTCCCACCGATGTCCAATGATATTGGGGTTGGACTATCAAGATGCACCGGCGAAGCTGCGTTATCGCTCATGCCAAAATTAGCGGTCGTTGTGTATTGGCTGTGGCCGGCGTCCGAGACGATCAGGTTGAAAAGTTGGGGGCTGGATCCACTAGCATTAAGATCGCTGGTCAGAGAACCAGTCGTGTCTATGGTGAGACTGCCTTGCGGCGATGGGAAAAGAATAAGGCTATTCGGAGAAGTTCCTGTCCCCAGTATCACACCACCATCGCCCGCTGTAATGTTCAAGATGGGGGGATAAATGACGGGCACATTATTTGCGGTACCGGACAAACGTGGCAGCGGGACGGACGCTCCCAATTGCACATAATTCCCGGCGGATAAATTAACATAATCGCCGGGCGCATAATTGAAGTAATGGTCGTAAGCGGATCCGCCAGCGTTGTCAAAATCGCCATTGGGGTTGCGGACTTCCTGCAAAAGAATATTTTGCGCCGCCGTCACATTCCAACCGCCATTGATCAAGGTCAGGGCCAGACCGTTGTTATTCAGATCTGTCCCCGCGCTGCCGGAAGCACCCAACACATAATTTCCGGACGAATCCTTCACGGGATTGCCATTGGCATCCATTTCCACGCCGGCAAAAATGCTGCCGGTGCCGTTGGCCACGAGATAATTGCCGGTCACATTGCCGCCCGCCACAATGGTGACGTTTCCGCTCTGCGAACCATAAGCGCCGGAACCGGCGGTGTAATAATCATTATTGTTGGGCGTCACCTCGTTGCCGTCGTCATAATAAACACCCTTGCCGGGCAACACACTGGTCACATCACCGCCCGCCGTAAGGTTGACATCACCGCCCGCCTCCGTGCTGATGCCGCCCAAACCATCACTTAAATTATAAGCCGCGCTGAGGGAACCCACATTGCTGATGAAATGGTAACCTTGCGCGTCGGAACCGGTGTCAATATTTCCACTCAAAGCATGGGCACTGATGGAACCTCCGGCAGTCGTGATGACATAGCCGGAACCGACCGTGATGTTTTGTCCAGCCGCCAAATTGATGCCGCCATCCGCCGCTTGTATTGAACCGCCAACACCGTCGCCGGACAAACCGCCATTCAGGTAAATGTTACCGACAGCCGTTTGGACCGCATTCTTGGTAAAACTATATCCGGCGTCCAGTGTCACCAACCCATTGTTTCCATCGGTGATTTGCGAGCCGTCTCCAAATTGGATGTCGCCACCAGCCTGCCATGTGATGTTGCCGGCGCTGGAGCCTGCGGCGCCGGAACCAATCTGAATGCCATTGCCCGCATTGAGGCTGATCGAACCGGAGGCCGTTTGGATTGACCCGCTGCCAGTCTGGCCGCTGCCTCCATTCAGGTAAATGTTGCCGACACCCGTTTGAACCGCATTCTTGGTAAAACTATATCCGGCATCAAGGGTTAGCGACCAGTTGTTTGCGTCAAAAATTTCCGAGCTGTTCCCAAACGTGATGTTGCCGCCCGCCTCCAGTGTCAGTTGGCCGCTGCTGACGCCCGTGCTTGTGCTCAAATTCCAAGTCGTCCCCGCGTTGAGCGTGATGTTGCCCGAAGCCTCCAGTAAAATCTGCCCGGCTGTGATATGTTGAAACGCTGTGTTCACGTTCACACTCAACGAGCCGGAACTGCCGGTGCCATTAATGGTGCCGCTGGTGCCGCCCGAGGTTGTGCCCGAGGATCCCAAGGTGATGTTTTCCGGATCCAAGGTGAACGCGCCGCCGCTCCAGCCGTCTTGCGCGCCTGCGTTTATGCTCGAATTCAAAGACAAGATGTTCGGCGCACTGACTTCCACATTGCCGCCGTTGCCACCTTGCGAACCGCCGGCGACGGAAATCTGGCTTCCGATGTCGTCGCTGAAAGTGTTGGCGGATTGCAACGTCACCGTCCCGCCGGAACTGCCGCCAGCCGAAGCATCGCCGTTGGCGAGGATTTGTGAATTGGCGCCGAGATTCAACTGGTCGGAAGCAACGAGTTCGATGACGCCGTTTTGATTTTGAACGGAATCGGCCTGGATGATTCCATTTTGGTTCACGACCTGTGCGTTCACGGAAATCATTCCCCCATCGGCGACGAGGTGACCGTCGTTGTCCACCGAGCCTTCCGGCAAATTTACTTTCATGCTCAAGCCACGACCGTCTGGACGTTCGCTCAAGAAGACCTGCTGGCCGGCCGCGATGCCAATGGTGCCTCCCGGCGCGGTGATGTCCCCGTAATTTTCAACCTCGTCCGCGATGAGAAAAGCCGAGCCGCCGTTCGCGATGTTGATCTTTCCAAAGTTCACAATGCTTGCGAGCGGCGGCGGGCCGTTGAATTCCCAGGAGCCGCCGCTGTTTTCCGGCGGAATGCAATTCGCGGTGGAAACGATGAGTCCCCCGGTTTTTACGAACGAATCCGGCCCGAAATAAAAACCGGATGAATTCATCAGGACGACCATGCCGTTGGCTTGCAAGCTGCCGTAAATTTGTGATGCATTGGCGTCGTGGATATTATTCACAACGACGGAGTAGACCGATGGCTGGATGAAGGTGGTTGTTTCGTTGGCTGCGATGTTGAAGCTCTGCCAATTAAGCACGGCGCTGTTCCCCGTTGTCACGGTAAGCTGCGAACCGTTCGAATGTGCGGTGGCCGAACCCGAAGCAACGCTCATGCCCGTTGGATTGGCAATGGCGGTATCGGCGATGCCCGACATCAAACAGGCAAGAACGATCAGGTTGAGGGCTGTTTTGGATTTTGACGCGCACATGATCGGATTTATTTTGATTCCACAACGTCAGTTTGGAACAACAACGCTTGATGATACGTTACAAATAGGTGAATTTTTTGCATATCGCGGATTAAAATTGGATCCCTACGCCAAAGTAATAGTGAATGTCGCCGGCTGGCGTCTGCTGGCTGGTGATCAGCGGACAGGCAACCGTAAGCCGCGCGTCAAAATGGTCGCCGGCATTGACCGTGATGCCGAAGCCCGTGCCCCAAAATCGCTGGCGGCCATTGACGCCAGCGGGAGGATCAATCAAGTAAGTTTCGCCGTAATCCGTGAAGACAGAACCGCGCACCCAGCAGGTCGCCTCATGGCCTTCGTTGCCGACCATCCCGATCTCAAGCAGGGGCGCCTGTGAGTCGAGCATCACGCGCCAGCCGGTATCGCCATAGGCTTCGCCGTTGGCGTAGCCGCGCACACCGGCGACACCGCCCATGCCGAATTGTTCGTTGCTGATCAGCGGGGTGCTTGCCCACTGGCCATCGGCGTGAATTTTCAACTTCCAATCTTTGTAAATGGTTTGAAGACGGTCTGCTCCAAACTGTAGACTCACATAATATGGACTGGCATTGGTCGTATAGGCGACGCCGGAAAAGGAATGGCCATAATTAATTTTTGGGTGAGTAGTTACATTTGTTTGAGTCCCGGTTGAAGTCGTGGTTATATTTGTTTTGGATATCTGTCCGCTTTCTTCAGAAAAGACCGGAAGCACGTTGAAATTGGCGGTCACATGAAAAAAAGTCGTGCCAAACCGGTCAGGAATCGAACCGCTCAACTCGGCGTTGAAGGGAAAATAATTCAACTCATTGAACAGGGGATGAATTGCCTGAAAGGCGTTAAAAGGAACCTGAATTATTTGTCCTTGTTGGACAAATTCAGTTATACCAAAATTTTGATTGGTGTCATAGCTGGTTTGCTTGTAACGCTTGAAATCTGCTCCAAAAGAAAAGGTGGTGGCAATTTTTCTAATGGATGGAAGAGGAATGGAGAACCTCAATCCCACATCTTCATTCAATGTGATGTTGTCTCCGGCACTGTTGGTTACGATTGAAACCGGATTAAAAACCACACCTTGATTCGTAGCCGTTGTGTCGGTTAAAAAGTTTTTTGGCCCGAGCTGTACGCCAGTGTCGGAGGTTGCACGGCTGGCATAAACGGTGAGTTCCGGCCGTCCCGTTGCCGGCGGAAGATTGAATTGATGGGTGACTTCATTATAACCGAAACTGCCGGGATTGGAATCCACCTCATCTTGCACCGAACGGTAACCGCCCAGCGGCAGCCGGTAATACGCGCTGTAATTTGCCACCAGCGGATCGTCAAACGGCGTAGTCGAATAATTTTCTTCACCTTTTAATTTTTCCGGCGTGAAAGTGTATTGCAGGCCGACCTGATGTTCGAGATCCCACAGGTTGTCATACTGCGCGTTGAAATTGACCCGCATATCCGGAGTGCCCGGCGTTGACATGTTGTTGACTTCAAGGCGCGAGTGCAACGGCATCTGGTCCTTGACCTTGAGCGTCAAATCGCTCGTGCCCGGTTCCAAACCCGGCCCGATGACCGGATAGATCTGCCGGTCGCGACTTAAGTTCGCGTTGTCCAATTCGCGCTGAAACACCAGCGTATTCAGTAGTAAATTTGTCCTCAAATCCGGCAGCGCACGCATGACGTCGTTGGAGCTGCAATAGCGATTGCCGATGACATTGATGGAGGCAAGGCGGCCTTCCGTCACCTGCACTTTCACCGTCGCGTTCGTCAATTTTTGCTGCGGCAAGGCGACCGACACCGTGGCGTAACCGTGCGCGCGATAGGCCATCTGCAAATCCGTCAAGACGGATCGGATCCCCACCACCGTCACGTTCGTCCCGAAAGCGGCCGGAACATTCGTGAAAATTCTGCCGATGGTTTCCGGCGAGAGGATGGAATTGCCCAGAACAACATACTTGTCCACGCGAAATCCCGGCGGCTTGTTTGTGACGGTACTTTGGGAAACGGCGTTGGTGGAGGCGACCGCATTTTTCTCACCGCTCAACTCGGCCATCTTCAAACTCGCGACGGCGCGCATGACATCGCGGGTCTTTGAAATTTCGGCGGACGGGTTGTCCTGCGCAAAAACAGGCAAAACAAGATTGAGTGCAAATGCCGCCAGCAGGATGCCAACGACGATGCCAAGCTTTGAAGGTGAATTCCGTTTTTGAACCGGAGGGTTTCCGCGCGCATTCTGTTTCCGCCACTCGCTGGGAGTCACGCCAAAACGCCTTTTGAACATGGTGTTGAAAAGGCCGAGATGATGATAGCCGCTGTCGTAGGCGATATTGATGATCTTGGAATTGGAATTGGCCAGCAACTGCCGTGCGTGCTGGAGCCGTTGTTCAATCTGGTGCGCAAGGAACGGCACGCCGAATTCTTCGCGGAACAACCGTCTGAAATGCCGCTGGCTGCAATGAAGCTGGCTGGCAAGATCGGCCAGCGAACCGCTGACAAGCTCGGCTTCGGTCATGCGCCCGACCAGTTGCCGGAAGCGATCGGGCAATTTATTGCTGCCGGCGGAGGGTGAAACCGGCGGCAATAAATGGGCCACGGCACCCGCCCAAAGCTGGAGCAGTGCGCATCGCATCGGCAGCCGGCCGTTTTGCATCTGTTCGGCGAGGCGCGTGAATTTCTGCCCCGTCAATTCCGCACCGGTGAAAAACAAAACGCTGTCCGGAAAATTCTTCGGCGCATTTTCAAATTGATGCCATTCGGCGACGGTCAGCACGCCCTTGAGATATTGCGGCTGAATGGTAAAAAACTGCAACTTGAGCGGCTCCAGCTGGCTCGCGCGCAACACGCCATCGGCGGCGGCATTGGGCGTGGTGATCAACCCGTCGCCAGCCGCAAGCTGCCGCGCCGGAACACTATGTTGCAGCCAGTACCCCGTGCCTTCGACCACGCGCGCAATCAACCACTCGTGGCGATGTTTCTGCCATTCGGCGGAAGGCGACAAGGTCACTTCCTGAAGAATAAGATGGCTTTCGTCGGTCACGAGATGACAAGCATGACAACCATTTGTTACCAACGTGCGTCAACATTGTGACAGTCATGAAACAGCAACAACACTTTGCGGACATCCATCGGAAAATCTTCAAAGATCGGCCACCAACCTCTGCTGGTTGGTCGCCAATCTCTATTGATCCGTGAGCAAACCATGCCCTGCATATCTGAAACCGATGCCGATAAAATCCACAACATGATTTGCGAACGAATGTGCCATCTGCAAAACAAATTGGCCGGTGCGGAGAAAATCCACACCGGCCTTTGGTTTCGACTGACTGTCAACTCAAGGGAACAGAGGCGCGATGGTTCCGCCGACGTCCGTGCGAGAATTGGACATCTCGGAAAGACGGATGGCGGTTGCACCGGACGGCTCGGTTATCGCAATTTCACGTTCGATGCTGCCAAGAATGGGCGAGCCGCCATTGATCAAGGTCTGGGCATTGAACACACCCATGAAGCTGCCGGGCGTGAATTCGTCGCCCAACTCGGTCTTGGTGATGTCTTGGTCACCAGCCGGGACGATGGATGGATCTGTGGGATGAACCAAGACCTCGTTGCCCCACAACGGATAGTAGCCAAGCGTGATGGGTGTGAAGTCGTTGGTGCCGGTGTTACCATGGAGGCCAGCGCCAGCGGCCGTCGGCCAGAAACCATTGAAGCTGACCACTTCGGCCCAATTGGAGCTGCCAACGCTCTTGGAATCGCCGATGGAGAGCATGGCGATGGCCTGATTGGCAGCGTTATTGGTGTTCAGTGAACTTGCGATGTCACCACCGCCGATATAACCAAATCCCCAGTTCAAATTACCACCGTTGTTACCCGGACCTTCGGTTCCAATAACGCCGTATGGGGAGAAGCCAAAGGAAGCATTGGTCGTATAAGTGGGAACATACCAGAAATTGTTGGTATAATCGTAAATATAGATGGCGACCGGATCATCGTATTGAAAATATTCACCGGCGGTTTCGCAGCGGCGGGTGCCGGAATCCTTGGTGCGTTGCATTACATAAACGAACGTGTTGGTGTCCGTGATCTTCCCCGTCCAGGCTGCAAGCGGAAGGCGTCCATTTGGAATGCCGTATTCAAGCTGTTCCCAACTGACGTTGTTGATATTGGTCACTGCACCGGAGCTGGCTGTCGATTTACATATGACGAAGGGCTGCACGCACACGTTTTCTTCAACGTAGTTGCCTGTCGCCAGAAACGGGGCAGAGGCACCGGACGCATCAGAAAAGCCGATGGTGGGGCTGTTCGTCACATATTGATCGGCATTCCCGCCATTGCTACCGTGAGCTTGCGGGAAAGTCAGCTTGGCACTTTGTTCCACCGTCTGTAATCCTTGAATCGAACCTGTGAAGAGTCCGTGGATGACGAGCGTGTTGCCGCCGATATTTGTCAGCGTGGTGATCGGTGTTCCGCTCATCGCCCAAGCCGCCGTCTTGGAGCTGAAGCCGGAATTGGCGCCGCCATGCGCCGAGTCACCGTAATAGATGTTGGGCGTGCTGCTGAAAAGATTTGAGCAGGCCGTAAAGACGTTCGCGCGGAAGGCCGTTGAGCCGGTGATATACACGTCGATGGTGCCAGCCATGAGCGACGAGGCGCTGGCCAGTCCGAGTGACAGGGTTAGGAGCAGTATTTTTTTCATATTGTTCGTTTTTTGTTTTGGTTGATAGTGTTTGTTAAAGTGGATTGCTGGTTTCATGGGTTGGTTCACTGGGCGGTGATTGTATAGAATCTGACATTGTTCGTGGTTGTATCCGTAATGGTATGGGTTGCAGTGTCACCACTCGTCAGGGTGGTAATGGCCGGCCAGTTGATCATCGCCGTCCCGGAAGTCAGGCTGTTGGTTCCCCGGAGGGTATAAGTGCCATAAAGGCCGGTCGTGTAAGTGATGGTCGTTGTGGTGTTGGTGCGGGTGACGGAATTAAAGACAGGAACCGCGCTCGGATACGCCACATAAGTCATCGTGCCATCGGGGGCAAACTCAAAGTAACCCAGAAATGCTCCAAAACCAAAACCACTGGTGGGCGTCAGCCGATAAAAGTCAGAGCGAACCACTTTTCCAGCGGTGGTAAAGTTGTTGGTTGTGCTGTTTTCCGGATTGCCATCAAAATTCCCGTTGAAAGCCCCGCCATATCCGCCAGACAAGGCGTCGTGATAACTGACGCCGTCCGTATAATTTCCGTTGCCACTACTGACATCCTCCTCGACCACGGCGGCCGTCGTGCTTGCGGGATATATGTCCAGATTCAATTCATCCAGCGCGCCGGGCGGAATCGTCGCCATGCGTTGGGCGGTGTTCTTCTGGGAGCTTACACCCTTGTCCTGCCACGGGGTGGTCTGCACATTCAAAGAAGTAGAAGGCCTGGGACAGGTCACAAACAACGTCCAATTGGGGCTCACTGAAGTGTCAAACCAGGTAAAAGCCGACCAATTGAGGCCGTTGGTGCCAACGTCCGCAAGTTGGGTGCCGGTGTATTCGTTGATGGGTATTCTTTGATTGGGTGTTCCATTGGTGAGCGAGGAAATCGGACCTGCGTCAACCACCATGTCAACGCTTCCTTTTCGAAAACATACCAACACATCCCCAACCGCATAACTGCTGATCGTGCCTGCCATGATTTCACCGGCGGCAAAACTTGCAAGCAGAGCGATCAATACTATTTTTTTGTTTAACATAAATTCTTTTTGGTTTTTAGTTTTTTAGATTTTAGACATTCGACCGTTTCAGCGGACGCACTCTAGGGACATTTCAATTTAAAAACCTCCACAAACCGGCCAGACACACACAGTTTTGAGCAGCGGAAAAATCAGCGTTTCGCTCCCGCCAATCCTGTCTATTTTCGATGCGAAACTTATTTGAGAAGGCTTTGATGTTGTCGGTAACTCAAATGTAACCTTGTCATGGAGGTGTGGAATTGTTTTTTCAGCAATGCCGCGAAGGATTGGATGCTATTTTGGCAGGGCGGCGAATCTACCGTTGTGGTTTTGATCGCCAGATGGCAAAAGGGTTCAGAAGCCACCCTTCCACCATTGTTTGTCAACACTTGTCTGCCGTTTGAATATCGCGTCGCCCGACCACGCATCCGCCGGAAAAAACGCGGGGCCTTACGGTTTGCTCTGGAGCGAGTCCTGATGTCCGGCGACTGCTGCCGCCATGGTGTTGACGTTTTGAAGAATTAGACGCGCGGCTTCGGGGTCGGCGATCTTGAGGCCGTAATTTTTGTCGAGGGCCACGACGAGTTGCAGGGCGTCCACCGAATCCAGACCCACGCTGCCGGGGCCAAACAACGGCTGGTCGTCGCTGATTTCTTCAGCGCTGATCTGGAGCATCAGGTTCTCGACCATCAGCCGTTTGATTTCTTGTTTGATTGTTGTGTTGTCCATCACGAGTGCCGCCGTCCGCTTTGCGGAAAAAACATTTTGCGGCAAGCCCGGCTGCAGCGCAAGCTGAAGCCGTCCGCCGCGCAAATTTCATTTTAGACATGACCGGCCAAATCGGCTAAAAGTGAATTCCTATGAGTTTGGGTTCATCTGTTGTCCGGCCGGATTATTTGCGCAGAAAATGAGCCGTTGTATCTTCTTTTTATTGCTGGCGGTCTGGATTTTCCCTGCAACAGGCGTCGCGCTTCCCACGCGATTGGTGCTGGCGCTGGATGGAATCGCCTACCGCGACATGAAAGCCCTGCAAGAAGGCGTCACCTGCACAAATTTTTGGGGAAGACAATTCCAGCGCCGGGCTTTCAGCTCGGACGAGGGATATTTTCCGGTAAGCCGCATGGTCTCGACGTTTCCGTCCACCAGCGACGTCGCGTGGACGGATATTTTTGGCGACCGGCCGCTGCCGGGTTATCAGCGCACTTATTTCAGCACGGCGGCGAATTCGGAAATTATCGAAAACGGCGTCACCACGTCCATGGAGCATGAACGACAGATGAACTGGCAGGTGAACAGCGGTTTCATCCGTTCGATGGGCTACCTCTATCCGGTTCACATATTTGGATACGAACTGGATGGGCTGGTCAAAAACTTTTGGAAGAGCGGGGACGCCAATTTCTACACCTATATGCGTTCGTCCGACGACGCCCAGCACATGGACCGTGATATCTTTTCCCTGCTCTGCAATCTCGACAGGCAGCTTCAGGATTTGCGCGCGCGTTACCGGGCGCAGGAAGGGCGCGATCTTCAAATCGTGATTCTATCGGATCACGGACACAACCACGCCGGCCCCGGCCAGCGCGTCGAGATCCAATCCTTTCTAAAAAAGGCCGGTTATCGGATTGCGCAATCCATTGTGAACCCAAAGGATGTTGTCATTCCGACGGCCGGAATCGAGACCTGGGTGGAAATCCACAATTCACCCGCCGAAACCGAAACGCTCGCAGAACTGCTGACGCATCTGAAAGGCGTGGACGTGTTGACGGCGAGGATTCCTGATCAGACCAACCGTTTCATAGTCATGGATTCCAAAGGTGGGCGCGCTGTCATCGAATGGAATCCCGCCAAGAACGCCTTCCGGTATTCAGCCGAAACAGGAGACCCGCTTGATTACCGTCCGGTGAATGAATCGCTCGCACAAAAAAATCTGCTCGACGCCGACGGTTTTGCAACAGCCGATGCCTGGATGGATGAAACCATGACCAACCATTTTCCGCTCGCACTGGAACGCATTGTGCGCGGACTCACGCGGAGCACCCTCAATCCCGCGACGATTCTCATCAGCCTCGACAGTCATTATGTCAACGCCGGATGGCTGGTCCAAAAAGGCAGCCAGCTTGTGACCTGCGGGAGCACTCACGGCGGGCTGGACGACCTTGACTCGGACGGAATTTTGTTGAGCAATTTCAAACCCACCAAGGATGATTCGAGCGACCGTGTGGCCGGACTTTTCGACAACTTTCCCGGGTTGCGCAATTATCGGGCGGAAGAAAATGGCGCCGAATGGGTCACGAAAGAAGAACAGTCCCTGACACGGATTGCACGCGTCCGGTTTGACAGGAATTACAAGCTGCTGCCGGACGATGATGTGTTCTTGCGGATTTGGTCGCCGCAATTTTTTACCGTGGACGACGAAACTCCCGTCGAGGTGGCGATCAAAAAAACCCCGCGTTTCGCAAATGCGCAAACCGACAAGGAAGACACCGACCTGCATTTGACTTTCGACCAGCCGGTTGATTTTCCGGACAAATGCGCTTACGAAAGAATCTATGCGTGCCCGCCCGGTCTGGTTCTGGAACCGCAGGCCGAGTATCAGATTTCGGGATGGATGCAGAACCAAGGGGAAAACATCCGTCTCTTTGAATTCATCTTCCACACCAACAACCGCGGCCGACCGGCGGCGTTTTGAACAACTCACGGCGTGGTGGCCGCAAAAACTTTTCCGTTTTGGGCGCAAATCATCTGCGCCACGTAGCGTCCGGCCAGCGCCGCCGACGGCAGTCCGCCACCCGCCACCACCCAATGCCCGGCCATGTAGAAATTTTTCAATCGCGGCAGCGTGTAGGGAATGCGTCGGCCGAGGATGCGCGGCGTCGGCAGCCAGCCTTCGTAACTACCCTGCCAGTTGCCGGTGTAGCGCACAAACGTGGCGGGCGTCGCGATGTCGGAACGCTCAACCTGCTGTGCCAGCCCCGGAAACCTTTGGTCAAGCAGCGCGATGATTTCCTGAATGATGCGTTTCTTTTCCGTCCGGTAGAGTTGGGGATCGTTTTTTTTCAAGCCAATCCAGAATTCATAGCTTGTCGGAAACCGGAGCGTCATGACCGTCGTGCCTTCGGGGCAGAGGCCCGACTCGGAGTTGAACGTCTCGACTTCCAAACGGTCGTATTGCATTTGATCATCCACACGGAGCTTCTGTCTCAACGGCAGATTGAGCGTGTGCGGAGCATCCGGGAAAAGTTTTTTTATCCCCAGCGACACCTGGATGATGGCCGGAAAAGTTTTGCAATGCTCGTAGAGATAAAGAATTTTTTTGTCCACAAACTTTCCGTCCAGCATTTTGAAAATCGTCGTGTGGCCGTCCGCGCAGGAAACGACGGTGGCCGCCGGAACGAACGTCCCGTCCGCGCACTGCACGCCGGTGGCGCGGTTGTTCTCAACCTTCACCGAAGTCACCTGGGTCTTATACCGCACCGTGCCGCCGAGACGCTTGTACCGGTCGGCGATGGCCATCGCAAAATCCCACGAGCCGCCGGCGACGAAGCCGGTGTTCTTCCGTGTCCGGAACGCCAGCAGCATCACGAGCACCAACGCTGACATATCTTCGCTGCCGACGATGAGTTGCAGCGCCTCGCGGAGAAATTTATTTTTATAGCGGGCGACGTAGGTGGTGATCGGGACGTTTTTATAGCGGAAAATGGTGGGCACCATCGGCAGGTAGCGCAGCCCCAGCTTCATTTTCTCGAAAGGATTCATCAATTCCAGCGCGTTTTCCAGCGGCGGTTCCAGCGGTGCGCAACGGCGCGCGTCCCGCACCAGCTTGTCAATCAGTCCGCTGTCTTCGGGCGCGATGCTTTTGAATTCACGCGCGAGTTTGTCCAAATCAGCGGGCACGGTGAGCGTTTTGCCGTCGGCGCTTTCGATGCGGAGCATTTCGTCGTGGATGAAAACTTTTCGCCCGGCGATCGCGCCCAATTCCGTCCATATCTGGTGAAAAGCCGAAGGCGGCTGCGCACCCATCAGCCAGCGCAGGCAGCCGTCAAAAACATACGGGCCGCGATGCCACGCCGTGCATAATCCACCCGGCAGCAGGCTCGCCTCCAAAATCTCCGTCTGGATGCCGTTCATCTGCAGATAGCAGCCGCACGAAAGCCCGGCAATGCCGCCGCCGATGATGATAACTTTTTCGTCGGAAATTTTTTCTTCAACGGGCATCGAATCGTCTTTCACAGAATTCCGCCGTCAATTTTAAGCGTGGAGCCGGTGATATAGCTTGCTTCGGCACCCGCCAAAAACCGGATCGCCGACGCCACTTCTTCGGGCCGGCCAAAACGGCGCATGGGAATTTTCATTTGCGCCGTTTTTCTCTCGTCGCCGGCCAGATGAGTCAGTGCTTCCGTTTCCACGAAACCGGGACAGACGGCGTTCACGGTGATGCCGATGCGCGCCACTTCCTTTGCCAGTGATTGAGTCAACGCGACCACTCCCGCCTTGGCGGCGGCATAATTTGCCTGTCCCGCCGGAGCCAGCAGCGCGCTTAAAGACGATACATTTATGATCCTTCCGGCGCGCTGGCTGATCATCGTCGGCAGCACAATCTGGCAGCCGTGGAAAACTCCGTCGAGGTTCGTCGCCAAAACACGTCGCCAGGAATCCGGCGGCATTGTGGCGAGCAAGGCATCTTCGTGACCGCCGGCGTTGTTCACCAAAACATCAAGCCGCTGATGGCGTGTTAAAATTTCCTGGACCGCCGACCGCCATGATTCAGGCGAGGTGACATCCAAATTGACGCAAAAGCAGCGCTTGGGATTTTCCCGCGCGAGTTTGTCAGAGTGTTCGCGATTGGAACGGACGCCGAGCCATACGACATTGGCGGGCAACTCCTGAAGAAAAGCGCGCGCAATGGCCTGACCCAAACCGCCATTCGCGCCGGTGATCAAAATAACCCGCAAGCTCATGGCCGGATGTTGCCCGTCGGCGTGGCAGCGGACAAATCAAAATCCGCGCGCACGAACCGCGCACCGATCGCCTGCTGGTTGGAACCGACCATGCTGACGCTGACCGCCACGAATTTTTTCTCCGCCACAGCATCGCACGCGGCGACGCATTGCCAGGCGGCGGCGGCCATCAGTCCTTCGCCCAAAATTTGTTTCGGGCTGATGCGCGCATTTGTCCAATCATTCCATGCCGCGCGTTCCGCTGCGTCCGTGCGCGGGTTGTCGCCGATTCCGTCGCAGAGCAATTCGCCGGTGGAATTTTTGCCGAGTTGATGACGCATGGCGTGCGCGGCTTGTAAACGGTTCAGCCGCGCGGAAAAAGTGTGCGCGTCGGTGATGGCGGCCAGTTCGATACCGGCGGAAAATTTCGGCTCCCGGCACAAACACAGCGCTCCCGCGCCGGCGGCGACGATGGCCGGTCGGTCCAGCAGCCGGAGCGCGTCGGCGATGATCCAGTTGGTTTCTTCCGCACCGATGACGAGGCAGGCGTCCACGCGATTTTCCGCCAGCCATTCGGCACCGAGCGCGACGCCCTGCAAAAACGCGGACGGATCGCCCACGAGAGAATAAGCGAGCACGACATTTTCCAGCAGCGCGGCGACATGGCTCGCCGGCGCGGCATAAACGGTTTCAGGAAAAACCAGAGGGCTGGCCGTGGCGGGGTTTTTCAGCGTCTCGTCGTAAAAACGGCAGGAGTATTGCACGCAGCCGGATTGCAAACAGACGACGATGCCCATCCGTAAATTTTTTGTGGCGGGATTGGCGCGCAGACCGGCCACGGCTTCGAGCGCGGCGGCGGCGGCATAATGTGTGATCGGACTTGTGCGGCGCAAACGCGGATGCGCGAGAAACTCGGGACGCACCGGCGGATTCGGAACCAAACGCACTCGTAGCGGTTTTTCCCAGCCTGGCCGGGCCATCGTTTGAACAGGCAACGGTTCGTTTTTGCCCAGGGCCGCGCGCAACGCGGCGACGTTCCAACCCGCAGGCGAAACCGCGCCGATGCCAGCGACGAAAATTTTTCTCATGTCCACCTCCGCAAAACCAAGGTCGCATTGACGCCGCCGAAGCCAAACGAGTTGGACAGGACGAGATTCACGCGCGCGTCCTGCGGCTTTTGGACAATCGGAAATTTGCAGGCCGGATCGGGCGTTTCAAATTCAATTTCCGGCGGCAGCCATTGTTCGCGCAACGTCATCAGGCAAATCACCGCCTCGACCGCGCCCGCGCCACCCAGCAAATGTCCGATACTGGCTTTCGTTGAACTCACCGGCAACGTTGTGGCGCGGCGGCCCGCCCATTCACTGATGGCAAACGCTTCCGAACTGTCGTTGAGCACCGTGCCCGTGCCGTGGGCGTTGATGTAATCAATTTCTTCGGGCGTGATGCGCGCGTTCGCGCAGGCCTGCTTCATCACGGTCAAAGTCGTGCTGCCCTGCGGATGCGGCTGGGTGAGATGATGCTGGTCAATGGATGTGCCGTAGCCGATGAGTTCGCCTAAAATTTCAGCACCGCGCCGCCGCGCACTGTCAAGTGTTTCAAGATTCACAATCGCCGCGCCTTCGCCGAGCGCCAGGCCATCACGCCGCGCATCGAATGGTCGGCAGATTGTGGACGAAAGCGCCTGCAAGGAATCGAAGCCGGAAAAAACCATTTCTCCAAGCGCGTCGTAACCACCGGCAACAACGCGTTCGGCGTGACCGCCGCGAATCAAATCAAATGCGTGGCCGATGGCATTGCCGCCGGAGGCGCAGGCGTTCGAGATGATGGTGATTGGCCCGCTGAAGCCGAGCGCGTCCAAAACCATCCGCGCCTGAACTTGCGGCTGGTAGTGGATGGCGCGAGTGGCTTGCTGGCGATGCCGGTGCGGTTGTTGCACAGCTTGGCGGAAATAATTTTCCCCGAGCACCATGCCGCCCGCCGTCGTGCCGAGCACCAGCGGCAGATTTTCGGCGGATTCCCAACCGGCTTGCTGCCAAGCTTCCGTCGCGGCCAGCACGAGCATTTTCCCGGCACGGTCAAGGCGTCCAAGCTGCCGGCGGTTGAGGCGCGTTGCCGGAAAAGTTTTCGGCAAGTCAACCTCCGCTGCGGTTTTTACCCGCTGGCGGCTGACATCAAATTGTGTGACAGGACGGAACGCCACTTTTCCCGCGCGAAAACCTTCCGCGTTTGGTTTCCAGCCGATGCCCAGAGCCGTGACGATGCCCGCGCCAGTGATGACCACTCGCGGAGGCGCGGCAGACAGCGGTGTGAACGGAAAAAGCATGAGTGGTTAACCGTGACCAATTTTAAGGGCATTTAATTTGGAATGGAATAATTATTTGGCGCGGTGCGCAACATCCCCTCCAAAATAATTTCGCCTCGATTCCGGACGGAATAAATTTCAAGCTGTCTCCGTGCTTGAACCGACAACCTGCGCCGCAGTGATTCCCTGTTTGAATGAGTCTGCCAGCATCACGCCGCTGGTCGCAGCGGTGCGCCGGCATCTCCCGTTCGTGATGGTCGTGGACGACGGTTCGACGGATGACACGGCGAACCTCGCGCAAAATGCCGGAGCTGTCGTGGTCAAACACGAATTTAATTTTGGCAAAGGCGCGGCGCTCAAAACCGGATTGTCACTCGCGCTGGCGCAAGGTTTTGAATGGGCGGTGACGCTTGATGGCGACGGCCAGCACGCACCGGAAGATTTGCCCGCGCTGTTGCGGTGCGCCGAAAAAACCGGCGCGTTGATGGTGGTCGGCAACCGCATGAATGACGCGCGGAAAATTCCCTGGCTGCGGCGGCGGGTGAACCGGTGGATGAGCCGGAAACTTTCGCAACGCGCAGGCCGGCATCTGCCCGATACGCAATCGGGATTTCGCCTTATTCATCTGCCGATCTGGGCGTCGCTGTCGCTGAACACGGAACATTTCGAGGTCGAGTCCGAAATGTTGATAGCCTTTCTCGCAGCGGGGCGGCGGGTGGAATTCGTTCCGATCCGGGTCATTCGCAGCGGTCGAAGCAGTCACATTCATCCGGTGGCCGACTCGTTGCGCTGGCTGAGATGGTGGCGGAATTTTGGCCGGCTCCCGGCATCGCGCAATCCGGCGGATTCAATCATCCAAGAATCTCTGCCAGCCGCTGTCCAAACGGAAATGATTCGCTAGGAAAATTCGCGGCGGCTTAATTGGTGGGATTATAGACGTATTTTCCGCTGTCGTTGATGTAGCCGAAACGTCCGCCAGCCTTGACCCGCGCCAAGCTGTTTGTGAAAGACGCAGCTTCGTCGAATTGCGGGTTGATCACAACCTTGCCGCTCGTATCCACGAATCCCCAGTGTCCGGATTGACGCACCTGTGCCAGTCCTTCTGAAAATGCGGCGGCTTCATCAAACTGCGGATTGATGACAAATTTTCCCGTGGTGTCGATGTAACCCCAATGCTTTCCCTGCCGGGCAGGTGCCAGACCTTTGACAAAGCTTCCTGCTTCGTCGAACTGCGCATTGATGGTGATCTTCCCGCTCTTATCTACAAAACCCCATTTGCCACCCGTCCTGATCCCCGCGAGTCCTTCGGAAAACGATTGCGCCCTCTCAAACTGCGGATTGATGACAATTTTCCCGCTGGTGTCCGTATAGCCAAAATGACCGCCCATTTTAACGGCTGCGAGTTCCTCGGAAAACGCAGCGGCTTCGTCGAACTGCGGGTTGATGACAATTTTCCCGGTCTTGTCAATGAAGCCCCAGTGACCCAGCTTGACTGCCGCGAGCCCGCCGGAAAACGTTCCCGCTTCGTCGAACTGCGGATTGATGACATATTTGCCTTCCGGATTGATGTAGCCATAGCTTCCACCGCCGCCGTGGAAAGGACTCCACGGACGCGGGTCATCGAACGGGCCGGGACCGCCGCCGAGCCTGACCGCCGCCAGACCTTCGCTGAAGACATCGGCCTTGTCGAACTGCGGATTGATCGCAACCTTTCCCGAAGCGTCAACGTAGCCCCACCTGCCCATTCGCACCGGAGCCAGTCCTTCCGCAAAAACCTCCGCCCGGTCAAACTGCGGATTGATCACGGTTTCGCCGGACTTGTTGACAAAGCCCCAGCGACCACCGACAACCACGGGAAAAAGAATCGTCGCGGCCGTGCAAACAGGCATGGCGCTCAAAATTGCGACGGTGAACAGCGTGTATAACCAGGATTTTTTCATAATGTTTCAGGAATTGCTTTTTACACCGCACGGGAATCAGCCGTCATCCCGCATTAGACCGGTATATTTGCCAGAGTTTATTTTGCAATAATTGCGAGTCAAGCGGCGATTCGAACGCCCCGCCCCGCCACACTACCGGATTTTAGGTTGACTTGCATAAATGAAACGAGCAGATAGTTCCGCGCTCGTTGCAAGGGCACAGAATAAATTTCCAACCATTATTAAAACACCAATCAAAACTGTTGGCATCATAGGCAGCGGGCCGTCCGGTGCGACGCTCGCCTCGCTCTTGGCAATGAAGGGCATCGAGGTGACAATTTTCGACGATGGCCGCCGTCCGGATTTGATTGTCGGCGAGTCGCTCATTCCGGGGGTCATCCCACCGCTGCGGAAACTGGGCTTGGAAGAGCGCGTGGCGGCCATCTGCCATCCCAAGCCCGGCGTCACCTTCACTTTGGACGAAAACGAAAAAATCGAATTCTGCTTCCAATCGCTCGCCGGCACGACCATGCCGACCTACGCCTACAACGCCCCGCGACCGGCGCTGGATAATTTATTGGACACGCGTGCCGACGAACTCGGCGCGAAACGCGTTAAAGCCCGCGCAAAAATCGAGCGCGTGGGAACGGACGGTTTGCGGCTGGCGGAAGAATCTTTGGCGCAGGCGCCGTGGCTTCAAGGCAGGCAGCCGGATTTGCTCGTTGACTCAACCGGACGCACACGCCTTTTCGCGCACACGCTGGAAATTCCCGCCGAAGTCGGCCCACGCAAGGACGTGTCTTATTTCGCGCATTACGAAGGCTTCGCGGAAAATATGCCGCACGGACAAGTTATCATCGGTCGGCTCGCGGCGGGCTGGTGCTGGCGAATTCCGTTGCCAGGCCGTCTCTCCGTCGGCGTGGTCATGAACAAAGACGCCGCCGCAAAACTCGGCGCGACACCCGAAGAACGGCTCGAAGCCGTCATCAGCCGCGATCCAATTCTCGGAGCCGTCGGGAAAAACCGCCGTCGCATCACCGAAGTCGTCACTTACACGAACTATCAACTCGTTTCCGCGCGCGGCTTCGGGCCGGGCTGGGCGATGTCCGGCGACGCGTTTGGTTTTGTTGACCCGATGCTTTCGCCGGGAATGCTTCTGGCGCTGCATTCGGCGGAATTACTTTCGGAAAACCTGGACAATCTGGCTGCGTATTCAAAGGAGATGCGCAAACTCATCCGCGCCTGGATGGGGCTGATTGAATATTTTTACGATGGCCGCATTTTTGCGATGTATCAAAGCGGGCTGCGCTTTGAACGAATGTTTCCCGGCAGGATAACGGACGCGCTCCACGTTTTTTTCAACGGCAAAGTCGCCTGCATGGCGTCCGGCGCGACCACCGCGTCGCGGTTCGGCCACGGCATGTTGGAAATCATGTCGAGACCCGCCGGCTGGATGACCGATCCGGCGACGCTGGCGATCCGGTAAAATAATTTCTCCGTTCAACTCGACAGCTCCGCGCCAAGTTTGAAAATATTTTCAAACGATGAATCCGCCGAAAATTCGCGACACTGAAGTCCTCATCGTTGGTGCGGGGCCGACCGGCCTAGTGCTGGCCCTGTGGCTGGCGCGGCTGGGCGTGAGCGTGCGGATCGTGGATAAAACGGCGGAGCCGGGAACGACAGCGCGCGCGGTCGGCGTGCAGGCGCGAACGCTTGAGCTTTACAGCCAGATCGGACTCGCTGATGAAGTCGTCGCGCGCGGAAGGAAAGCTCCCGCTGCGAATCTCTGGGTGACCGGCAAAAGGGCGGCGCGTTTTTCCTTCGGCGACATGGGCGCAGACATCAGCCCGTTTCCTTATGCGCTGGTTTTTCCCCAGGACGAGCATGAACGTTTTTTGATTGAGCAACTGGCTAAACTCGGCGTCAAGGTCGAGCGCCAGACGGAAACCTTGAGTTTCGAGGAAACTAACGGCCGTGTGTTCGCGCAACTAAAACGACCTGATGGAATTTCGGAGACGTGCGAGGCGGCCTACATCGCCGGATGTGACGGCGCTCATTCCACCGTGCGCGAGTCGCTGAAAATCGGTTTTGCGGGCGGCACTTACGCGCATCGCTGTTACGTTGCCGACGTGCAGGCAAGCGGGGCGGCAATGAACGGCGAGATGCACGTTGCCGTGGACACGACCGATTTTCTAGTCGTCTTCCCGTTGAAAAGCGAAGGCCGCGCACGGCTGATCGGCACCGTTTGCGATGACGCCGAACACCGGCAAGAAAACCTGGCTTGGAACGACGTAAGCAAGCGCGTGATTGAAGGAATGCATCTTAATATCGAGCGCGTGAACTGGTTTTCGACTTATCGCGTGCATCATCGCGTCGCGGATCATTTCCGCAAAGGCCGCACATTTCTACTCGGCGATTCGGCGCACATCCATAGTCCCGTGGGCGGGCAAGGCTTGAACGCCGGTATCGGCGACGCGGTGAACCTCGCATGGAAACTCGCCGCCGTTCTGCGCGGGCAGGCGGACGCATCTCTTCTCGACAGCTACGAGCCGGAACGTATTGCCTTCGCCCGGCGACTGGTCGCGACGACCGACCGGATTTTCGCGGGCGTGACGAGCGGCAAATTTTCAGACCGGATGGTGCGGTTGAGAATCGTGCCGTTCTTGCTGCCGCTGCTTTTCAAATTCGCGCCGGTGCGGCACGCCATGTTTCGCACGATTTCACAGGCGGCGGTGAATTATCGCGGCAGCAGCTTGAGTGCGGGCCGCGCGTTCGCGGTTCACGGCGGCGACCGTCTTCCGTGGGTGAAAGTAAGATCGAACCAAGCCAGCGACAATTACACGCCTCTGACTTCATTGGACTGGCAGGTTCACATTTACGGCGACGCAAAGAACGAAATCAAAACCGTGTGTGCCGAAAGAAAATTGCCGCTGCACATTTTTCCGTGGAGCGAGCAAATGTGCCGGGCAGGTCTTCGGCGCAATGCCGTCTATCTGCTGCGACCTGACGGCTACATTGCAATGGTGGATTCGGAAGCCCATGCAACATCAGTGGTAAACTATTTCGCCGCGCGCGGGTTCACGCTGCCAACGCAGAGAAATTTTTAGATCCATTTTGAGATCAGGCTTGCAACTGAAACGAATGATGGCTTATTACATCTAAAAACAGATGCTTTACGAACGCTGGCAGAAAGTTGTCCAAGAAAAACGAAATGAGATTGCTTTGCGCGATCTGGCTTCCGGACGGTGCTGGACGTTTTCGCAACTCGATCAGGAAGCCGAAAGCCCGGTGCCAGGAAATCCGGCGATGATTTATCCGCAAGGCAATTCACCCGAATTTATCATCGCCGTTTTGCGGGCGTGGCGCCGACAGATTGTGATTTGCCCGCTCGAAGCGCATCATCAGCCGCTGGCTGTTTCACCGCCGCCACCGCCTTGTTGTCATCTCAAAACCACGCCCGCCAGCACGGGCGTGCCGCGCGCCGTCGCCTTCACGGAGGACCAATTGGCCGCCGATGCGGAAAATATCGTCACCACGATGGGGCTGCGTCCCGACTGGCCGAATCTCGGCGTGATTTCGCTGGCTTACTCCTACGGATTTTCAAACCTGGTGCTGCCGCTTCTGCTTCACGGCATTCCGCTGTTCTTGGTGCCCTCACCGTTGCCGGTGGCTTTGCGGTGCGCGGCGCACGCGCATTGGAATCTCACCGTCGCGGGTGTGCCGACGCTGTGGCATGCCTGGCACAAAGCAGGCGTGATCCTGCGCAATGTGCGTCTGGCCATTTCAGCGGGCGCACCGCTGCCACTGACTTTGGAACGCGCCGTCTTCGAGGAACACGCTGTGAAGATCCATAACTTTTACGGTTCAACCGAATGTGGCGGCATCGCCTACGATGCGACGATGGTCCCGCGCACGGATGAATCCTCCGTGGGCCGCCTCATGAAAAATGTGAACGTCGAAATCGGCGGGGACGGATCTCTGCTTGTGCGGAGCCGGGCAGTCGGAGAAATGTACTGGCCGGAACCCGAGGAAGCTCTTGGCCGTGGAACTTTTCAGACTTGCGACCTTGCCGAACTCAACGACGGGGAAATTTGCCTGCGCGGCCGCACCAACGATCAAATCAACGTGGCCGGACGCAAAGTGTCACCGACCATCATCGAACAGGCGTTGCGGGAACATGAAGCCGTCGCCGAATGCCTCGTCTTCGGCGTGCCGAGCGGGAACGCGGATCGTGTTGACCTTATCGTGGCTTGCGTGACGGCGGACCGGCGCGGCATCAGGGATGAGTTGAAACAATTCCTGCTTCAGAAACTTCCAAGCTGGCAGGTGCCGCGCGAATGGTGGTTTGTGGATTCGCTCGGACTCAACGGACACGGAAAGAAAATCGCGCGAGCGCAGTGGCGGCGGGATTTTCTGGAGAACCGCGCAAAACAAAGCGTCGCGGCTTGATAAAAATTTCTCGAACGCGGACGAAACACATTCTGATTTTCCAACCGTCATTCAGCCGTGCCGGACTTTGCCGCTGGTGGTCGTTTTGATTTCCGCGACGATTTCGAGCGTGGCCGGCACTTTCTGGCTCGACAACCTTTTGCGGCAAAAGGCGATGATGTCTTCGCTGGTGGTTTGCATGTGATCGGGACGCAATTGCACTTCGGCGTGGATTGCCTCGCCCATTTGCGGATGCACCTTGGCGGAAACGCGCGAACGCAGCACCGCCGGATGATGGTCCAGCACGGCGGCAACTTCCTCCGGAAAAACTTTGTGGCCGGCGACATGAATGACCGATGACGTGCGGCCGTCGAGCACGATGCGTCCGCCGCTGTCGCGGTGCGCGAGGTCGCCGGTGAGAAACCAGCCGTCGTGCAAAATTTTGGCGCGCGAACGCGGCGGATTTAAGTAGCCGGAAAACATTCCCGGCCCGCGCAACGCGAGCTGGCCGGTTTCGCCTTCGGGCATGGGTTGCATTTTGTCGTTCACAATTTTCGCTTCAAAACCATCCACGGGACGGCCAATCGCTTCGGGATGTTCGGCGGCTTCGGAATTATTTTGGATGGGCAAGCCGACTTCGATGATGCCGTAGCCCTGCGACACCGGCACTTGGTATTTCGCGAGAAAATCCAGCGCGGACTGCGGATGCAGTTTTGCCGATACTGACATCACACGCTTGAGCGACGGGGGCAGCGCGCGGCCGGATTGGTCGCTGTTCATCATGCGCACATGCATCGGCGTGATGTAAAGAAAAGTGGCTTCATGTTTCGCGGCGGTTTCCAACAGGCTGCCGGCGAGATAATCAGCGGAGACAATCACCGTCGAACCGATTTCCAAATACAAAATGATGGAGACATAAAAATGATACGCCATCGGCAGCACCCAGAGAATTTTGTCCTCGTGCGTCAGGCCGAGACCGGCATTGGCGGCGCGCGTCCGCTCCAGCACGTCGCGATGCGTGAGCACCACGCCCTTGGCCGCGCCAGTGGTGCCGGAGGTGAAACGCACGAATGCGGCATCCGCGATGCCCGGCGCGAGCGGCGTTTGCGCATTGTGCAGCCGCGTGAACCTCAAACCATTGCCACCGGGATTTTCCAGCGCAACGGTTTTGCCGGGCTGGGCCGCGCCGCTGCCGTCGTCGAGAATCGCGCACAGCGGCGCGGTGGCGAGCAGGTCGGACAATTCATCCGGTTTCATCTGGTGATGAATCGGCATGATGACCGCGCCGCAGCCGAGCGCCGCCAACGCGCCGATGACGAACGCGCGTCCATTGCGCGCGCGCACTCCGATGCCTTGCCCCGGTTTTACGCCGAGCCGGTCAAGCTGTCCGCGCAGCGCCTCGACTTCGCGCCAAAGCATTTGATAATTCAGAGAGCCGCCAGCATCGATGATTGCGGTGCGGGCGGGCCACTGGCGGACGGATTGGGCAAGCGTGTTGAAAACGTTCATCGGTTCGAAAATCTGTTTCAGTTTGGGTGATGGATTCGTCGTGCGTCAACTTTCATTGATTCATTTGCCGGCGAATGGTCGCTACCGCGTCATCAATTGAACGGCCCGACGCCTGAAACGCAGCCGCTGTTCCCGCCGCCCAGCCGGTGGCCAGCGCGGTGCCTATAACACGGGCGGAAGTCATCGCGCCCGTTTCCGCCGAAAGACAGCGGCCAGCGACAAAAACATTTTCCAGTTCCGCCGGTCGCAGGCAGTCCAGCGGGATGTCGTAATAATCGCGCTCGGCAAAATAGGTCATTTCCGGGCGCGGACTTTTTCCCCAGCGTTCCATTGGCCAGCACCCGCGCGCGATTCCGAGTGGCGATTTCCGCGTGTGCAAAACTTCTTCATCCGCCAATCGTGCGCGACCCAAAATGCGGCGACCGGAACGGACGCCGAGCTGCGGCGCGACTGAATCTAGTCGGGCGTTCCGAAACACAGTCACATTTTCAATCAGAAAGCGATGCAGCGGTTCGAGCAATGCGCGCGACTCGCGTTCCCAATCCGTCACCTGTTGCCAGAGAGCGCGGTCCGGATTTGCCGGAAGCAAACTCAATTTGAGCGCGAGTCGACCGTTTGCGCCGTTGCCGGGAACGAGCGCGAGCCGTTCGCAAATTGCAGGCAAGGAACCGGCTTCAACGGCGCGGCGCAACTCGCGGCGCACTTCGAGCAGGCCGCGTTCCGCCAGACCCGGATCAACATTTTCCAAAACAAAAACCAAGGCTGGCGACTGATCAGTCGCGCCGTCTTCTGAATTTACGCCAGCCAAGGCGGCGGCGGTGGCTTCGCCGGTGCAATCCACGACGGCTTTCGGTAAAAAATCAAGCGGCTCATTCCATGCGAGGGCACGCACCAGACTCATCTGCGAATTTTCAGCGCGAGCTTCGGCGACCGTCGCGTGCAAAATCAAATTTACGTTTCCAGATTCACCCACAACGGCATCCGCCACGCGCGCGAATGTTGGCGGCGAATACGGCAGCACCCAGAGGCCTTGATCCACGCGGAGAGGTTTTGTGCTGCCAGCACTTTGCAACCGCGCGGCAAATTCATTTGGAAATCCGCCGGCGACAGGCGTGGCTTCCGCGCCGGTTATATCGCGCAAATACAATCCGCAAATCGTTCCCACTTGCGCGGTAGTAGCGAGACCGCCGAGAAAACCGTAGCGTTCGAGCAACACCACTTTCACGCCGGCGCGTCCGGCGGCCGTGGCCGCCGCCACGCCCGCCGCACCACCGCCGATGACCAGCACATCGCAGGAAATTTCGGTGCGACCAATTGGAAATGCGTTGCTCACTTTGATTGAACTGAAGCGTTGTTTTTTATCGCCAACTCCGCCAGCAAATTTTTCTCCGGCGACGAAAGCGGCTTCATGCTGGTGATTCTTCCAGCAAGGCACGTTGCACATCGCGTTCCATGCCGTCCACTTCCGCGAGTCTCAAACAATCGTCCACCCACGAAATCTGCGCGGACAGGCGGTTGCCAAATCTCAAAAACACCACCATTAATCCGGGTGGCCGCCACGCCGGCACAAGATGGGTGACCTCCAGAATTTTTCCGCCCCAAAGTTCTTTCATGCCGGCGCAGGTTTCGCCGGAATCCGAAAAACTGAACGTCGAGAATTTGCCGCGCGTCGGCTTGCCTAGATGATTGACGTAAAATCCGAGCGGCAGCGGCTTGAACATGTCGAGCGCGGCCATGCACGATTCCGGAAATTTGTCGCGAATCTGGTTGGTCATCTGCCGGCTCAGTTCGCCTAGGATGTCGGTGATGCGCCCGGCGAATTTGGGTTCGATGCGATAAAAAAGAATCGAGAGATGATTGGAAAAAATCGGGCCGTTCGCGCCGCGCTTGCGCGTGTCGTGCGGTACGGGAATCAAATATGCTCCATCTTTGTTTCCGCGCTGAACGGCGATGGCGTGCAAGGCTCGCAGTGATGCCGCGAGAAAAAAATGGCTGCGCCGAAAACCGCAGTTGAACTGCTGGCAGCGCGCGTCAATGCAGGCGGATTCTTCCTCGCTGAAATAAATGACACGATAATTATTTTTGCATGAAACGGGACGCGGTCCTGGCGGCACGAGGCTGAACAGTGGCTCCGCGCCGGATTCGTCGAGCCATTTCTTCGAGCCGCGCGCCTGCTTCACGTTCGGCCACCAGCCGGCCAGGCCGGAGCCGAGCTGTTTGGGGCTGATAAAATTTTGGACGCCCGGCGCGTTCTTCGTCGTTTCGTCCGCGTTCAGATAGTTCAGCAAAAAATCCAAACCGCGCGCATCAAGGCAGGTGTGGTTCCAGGAAAGAAACAGATGACTTGTGCCGTCCGCGTGACGCATCACGTCAAACGTCAGCCCCGGCCCACGGCTGGCATGCAACTCGCGCGTGGCGACAACTTCCGGCAAAAACCAAGATTGATCCGCGACACCGTTCTGGCCGGCGTGCTCGAATAAAATCGTCTTCGGTTTTGCCGTCGCACGCCAGAGCGGCGGAAACAACATTGGCAGCGTGCGGTAAATCCGCGCGCGCGCCAGCCAGTCCATGATGGGCGATGCGGCAATTTTTCGGCGCAGCTTTTCAACGTCAAAACCATTTCCTAATTTGATGACCGCGCAGCAGACGTTGCCCGGCAGACCGACTTGCCGCATCCGGCAGTCCTGCCCGTGCATGAAGTAATCGCCGGCGGCCAGACGAATTTGACGGGGCAGGTCAGACATGGTCGCCGTCGGAATTTTAGGACGATGTCTGGCCGTTCCGCGCCAGCTCGGCTATGCAGTTGGCCAGCGAAGACATCGAAGCCAGATTGGTGCCAGTCAGGTGCGAGTCGGGCACGCGGACGCCCAGCACGCGCTCGCAGAAAAGCACCAATTCCACCAGAGCAAACGAATCAATGCCGGCCTGCGACAGCGGGCTGTTTTCGTCAAACTCCACGCCTTCGGCGACAAAGTTCGTCCGCGCAAACTCGCAGAGTTTCGCGGCGATTATCTTGGGGTCCGTTTCTGGAATCATCACTGGGTCTGGTTGGTGGCGAATTTAATCAAGCTGGCTGGCTATCGTAAAAAAATCCTGCCAGCAAAAAAACGACTGATATTTGCATCCGGCCACGGAACAAAATTTGAAGCGCAGACTGGCATCAAAACTCATTGGCATGAGTATGAAGCGGCCTAAAACGGCGTCAAGCTTGGAGACGGTCGCGGCACAATAAACTTGTCCGACATCCTGCACCCGAACATGCTTTGCCGCATGGCAGAACCCGTTCAAGAGCAAGTTTCAACTCCCGCCGGTCCATCCAAGGCGAAAGTGATTATAATCAAAATCATTATCCTGACGGTAATCGGTTTGGGGCTTGGTTTCACCCATGACTGGGCGTCGTCGCGTTATTACAGGCCCGATTACGTCGCCGGGTTTCGCACAGGTTTGCTGGAGGGCGCGCTCATGCCGGCTGCATTGCCGGGATTGGTAGCAGGAAATGATCTGCCGATCTATGCGCCGAACAACCTGGGTCGTCCTTACAAAATCGGCTACATTGTGGGGCTCAATACCTGCGGCACCCTTTTCTTCGGCGTCGCCTTCTGGCAGCCGCGCCGTTTGCGACCGGCCAAGACCGTGGAAGCTAGATGATTTTTCGTCCAACCATCAGCCTCAATACGGCCAGTCGCAGAAAATTTCCATCACGCTCAAAACACCTCCGCCCCAGTAAATGCTCGGCGCGAACGTGAAAACCCTCCGGTTTTTTTCATAAACCAATTTGACGGGACGTTCGGGAATGTTTGGATCGTAAGCCTCGAACTCGATGGTTTGCTCCGTTTCGATGAAGCCATACAACACGATGCCGTGATTGATGGTGATGCGCGGAAAACGGAACAGATGCACCAGCGCCACGCCGCGATTTTGGATTGAGCGTTTCAATTTTTCCGCCATTTTTTCCTGAAACCGGCCCGATACGCGAAAAATCATTCGCCAGTGACTGCGCAAAAAATAGGATTCCCACGCCGCGCCGCATTCCGCCTTGAGCAATGATTCGTGCGCCCGGCTGAACGAGCGCAGGCCGTCGTAGCCAGGAATCATAATTCGTTCTGATTCCGGGCAAGCCCGGCGCGGATTGCGGGAAATAATTTTGCAGACGAGCTTCCGATAAGTTTCCGCATCGGTCTGCGGCAACTCCGGTGCGAACCGCGCGTAATCAAAAAACAGCCGCGTTGCGCGCACCAGCACGAAACAGCGGTGATAATAAGTCGGCGGCGGATCGGATTTGTAAGTGGTCATCGCCCCGGTGGCCGGATCGAAATGATATTTCCAAACCAGTTCGTGCGCGAAGGCGAAGCTGTCGCGTTCGAACCGGAAAGTCCGGACGGATTGTTCGCTCGCCGCCGTCATGGTTTTTCCGACGGGCTGTTGCCACTCAACGTGACCTCCGCCGACAATACTTTTGTTCCGCCGATGGACGCGGAAACTTCCGCCTGGATCAACGAGCCGAGGCAACCGGTGATGACAGCTTCGATTTGCAGGTTGTCGCCGGGCCGAGCCGAGCCGAGAATTTTCACGGCGCGCAGCGCGGTCAGCTTCAGCCGCGGCCAGCGCGGATTCGCCGGGTCTTCCTGCGCGACCATGCCGGCGACTTGCGCGGCGGCTTCGACGAGCAACACGCCGGGCAAAATCGGTTCGCCCGGCAGATGACCGCGCAGATAATACTCGTCGCCGCGCACACGGTATTCGCCGACGCCGCGCACGCCCGGCGTGAGGCTCAACATCCGGTCCACGAAGCGGAACTCCGGCCCGTGCGGCAGCGAGCGCATGGCCAGCAGCAAAATTTCAGGTGGGGCGCTCATTGTTTCAACGGTTCAACCACCGTGTAGTCCGGCGGCAAATCCGCCTCGAACATTTTCGGTTCAATCGGCCGGTTCAACACGACGTTCGTGAAATCGTTGTGCAGCTTCGAGCCGTCGGAAAATTTCATCTCCGTGACGGCGATGGTGAAATCATTCGTGTGAAAGCCGATCACGATTTGGCCGATGAATTTCCGCGCCTCCGTGCTGCGCGGCTGCAGCGTCATTTGCAAAATGGAATTGGTTTCCACCGCCGACAGCAGGCTGAAATTTTTTTCCATAGTCGCGCGGTCGCGTGGCAAACTTGCATCGAGCAAAGCGAGCGCGTCCTTCATCGGGCCGGTCGGCACGGCGTCGAGCGGATATTTTTCCGCGCGCTTGAGCCGGGGATAAATGATGAGCAATTGCTCCGGTGTCCGTAGCACGATGGTTTGCACCGGCTGGCCAAGCTCCCATCGAAATTCGCCCGGCTTGACCCAGACCTTGCCTTGGGAAACCAGCGGCTGGTTCAAAACCGTGAGCGTCCGCGTCTGCGTAAAATCGCCGGCCCAGCTTTGCAGATTGGTCTGAACGGCAAACCACTGGTTGAACTGCGCATCGTAATCGGCGGCGTGAGACACACTCTGCGCCAAACAAATCAAAATCCAAAAGCCGAATCGCAAAGCGCGAAAAATATTTGTCATTTGCCCCGTGGCCAAATTGGGGTGAATTGATACCATTGCTCAATATCCTTGCGAATTTCCGGCTCGAATGCACGCAGGATTTGCTGCGTGAGATCGCGTCGCGCCTCGCGGCTGCCTAAATTTTTCCGGTCGTAAATAAATTCCGGGAGCACTTTCACGGCGTAGCCATCGGGCCGGCGCACAATCGTTACGCCAACCAGCGCGCAGCCGGACGCGCGGGCCAGTTCCGCCGCCGCGAGAGACGCTTCAAATTGTTTTCCGAAAAATTCCACCGGCACGCCGCCGCGATCCGGCGGACGATCCAGCGACACCGCCAAATCCGCACCGGCCTGAAGCTGCTTGATGACTTCCACAAAAGCGAAACTGTCCTCGCCGATGATCAAAGTGTCCACGCCGTAACGCGCGCGCGCCGCTTTGCGCATTTCGGTCAAGCCGTCGTCGGGTTCGGCCTGCGTAAGAATTGTCAGCCGGATACCGAGCTGGTTGAGCAAAAGCCCGCCGTGCTCCCAGTTGCCGAGGTGCAGCGTGATGAACAGCGTGCCGCGTCCGCGCCGCCGGGCAGCGTGGATGATTTCCAATTCTCCGGAATTCGTGAGCCAGTTGCGCGTGATTTCGCCGCTCTCGACACGCCACAAATCAATGAGCTTGGCGGCGAAATTTTTGTGCGCGGCGCGGGCCGCTTTTTCCGCAACGGATTTGTCGCCGGAAAAAACCGGCAGAAAATTTTGCACCACGACTTCACCGCGTTGGCGTTGAAAAATCCAACACAAATCCGCCAGACCGGCGGCAAATTTCTTGAGAACGACCGCCGGAAATATTTTCGCCGCCACGAGTCCGAGTTTCCACAAACCGCCACGATAAAATGCGGGAAGCTTTGTTCCGGCGGATTTTCCGCTCGCATCCGTTCCAGCAGCTTCGGATTTTGGACTAAGGAGCCGCCACCAAACAGGCAGGAGAAAAACCGAGATGAGCATATTTGTGCCGATGCCGACCGCACACACTTTGCCGAGACTGGACATGCCAAGATTGCTGGAAAAGGCGAGCGAACCGAAGCCCGCCACCGCCGTGCCGCCGCACAACATCAGCGCGCGTCCGACCGAACGGCGCACGGCAGCGAGATCGCCGCCATGCCGCCGCAGCGCGAGCTGGATAAAAATGGTATAATCCACACCGGTGCCGAGCATCAGCGGCAGCGCCATCAGGTTCATCAAATTCCAGGTCCAGCCCGCGAGCGACATCGTTGCCAGCAAAATCAATCCGCTTAAACACAACACGGCGAGGCCAAGGAAAATTTCCGTCGCGCGGCGGAACGCGAACCAGAGCGAGACCAGCACGAGCACGACCATCGGCGTGACGACCTGCCACATTTTTGATTGCACGCGTTTGAGCGTCGCGCTGCCGAGCAATTCCCAGCCGGACAGCAGTGCGTGGTTTTGCGCCAGTTGCTTGGACAAGGCCGCCAGTTCCGCCGCGTCCACTTTGTTGGTCGCCGGATAAATCAAGCCCATCACCAGACATTCGTCCGGCGTCCGCGCGACGAAACGTTTCAGCAGCCACTGGCTCACTTGGTTCGTCGGCCACATCACCGATTTGCTTTCGCCGGCGCGCGACCACGTCCGCACCAGTTCCGCCGTCAGCACGAAGGCGTTGGTATTGAAACCTGCGTCCGCCAGCGCATCGCGCAGCAGCGGGCCTTTTTCGCCGAGCGCCATCGCAGTGGTGCGATTGGCAATTTGAAATTCCGTGCGCGGCCACAACGCGTCTGGCAAAAGATATTTTCCGATGAGATTTTTTCTCACCGCATCGTCCAGCAAAGCTTCCGCGTTGGTGAGACGTTGATAAACTTCCGCTTCGTCACGTCCGGGAACAATCAGCCAGAGCGGTTGAGGTGGCAGACCGAGTTCGGCAGTCATTTCGTCCAGCGCCGCCTGCGCCTCGCCGTGTGCCGGTTGCAGGGCGTCTCCGGTGCGGTCAAGCCCGGGCCGCTGAAAACAAAGCACGGCACACGCGCCAAAAAAAATTAAACCGGTCGCCAAATATACGGCACGATAAGATTTTTTCCCGGCGGATGAATTTTCAACCGCGAGCGGTTTTTGCGGCGCGATGAAATAATTCCACCAACGGAACGGCAATTGGTTCGGACGTGGTTTCCGCCTTTCTGGAAACAGCGGCGGCAGATAAATCATTACCATCACCAGCGCTGACAACGCGATGCCGATGGCGACGAGCGAACCGAGCTGGCCGAGTCCGGGAAGTCCGCCGAGATTCAAGACGAGGAACGCGCTCATCGTGGTGATGGCCGCCCACAAAATGCTCGGCGCGATAGCGCGGCGGATTTCCGGCACGGTCATCTGCGGATATGCGAGCGCTTCCTGATAATGCACGACGGCATAATCCACCGCCAAACCGAGCAGCACGGCGGCGAAACCGAGCGCGACGACACTGATGGTTCCCAGCACCAGCGCGCCGAGCGCTAGCGTCGCGAACAAAATCAAACCCAACAAGGCAAGCAGCCAGAGCATCGGCTTCCAGCGGCGGTGCGTCAGCCAGAATAAAATGGCGATGACCGTGGTCGTGCCGCCGACGGAATGGCTCATGTCGTGTTGCATCGAGGTGGCAATTTCTTCAACGAAAACCGGGCGGCCGGTGTAATGCACCGTGACATTTTTCCAATCGTCTTTTGATTTTCCATTTTGCAATTCGGCGACGATTGTGTGAATTTTTTTCAACCAACTTTCGCAATCCCGGTAGCTGGTCAAATCCACGGCGGATTGCAGATACAGGACGCGAAATTTTCCGTCCGTGGACGCGAACATCTGGTTGCCCTGATCCATGTTCATGCCGCTGATGTTGGTCAGCGTGGGCATCGTCAGCAGGTTGAACGGGTCGAATGACCGCCGCGCGAGATCCATCGGCGACATCGAGTTGGCGAGCAGTTCGCGCGTTTCGTCCAGTTGCGGTTTGAGCTGGTCGGGCGCGAGACGATTGGTGAGCGCGGCAAAATCTTTCGGCGGCTGGTTGAACCACAGCCAGCCGAGCAGTTCGCCGAGTTGGTCGGGCCGTTCCATCCACGGCGGCTGCCACGTCACTTCTTCGACAAGGTTAGTTTCCTGCCGCAAACGTGCCGCAAGTTCGCCAGATAATTTTTCCGCCGAGTCGGCATCCGGCGCGCGCAAAGTGACGATGAGTTCGCGGGCGTTGGTAAAATATTTTTGGTAAAGTTTTAATCCCTGAACCGATGGCTCGTCCGGCGGCAGCAGGTCAAGGATGTCCACGTCAAAGCGCAGCCGCGCGAGACCGAGACCGACGGCTACCAGCAGTAAAACCCACCACCAGCGTTTCAAAAATGAACTCACGGCGAAAGAAATCCTTCCAAGGTTTCGCCGGTGCGGGAATTTTCCAGCCGCCAGCCGCCGTCCGGCTTGTTTTCAAAATGCAATTGTTTTGGCAGAGGTTTTCCGGCGAGCGCAGTTGGCAGATACAGCCAGCTAAAACGCAACGGCGCGTTGCCATGTCCGCTGAAGCTCATCCGCCGCTGCGGAAATTTTATCAGCCACTGGTTGGTCGTGGTCTGCGCCGAAAGAATTGCCATCGGTGTTTTATCGAATTGAATCAGGCAGCGTCCGGCGTCATCACTGGCCAGCACGAGATCGCCGCCGAATTCAGGCAAACCGCGTTGCGGCCGCCAGAGCGCCTGGCCTTGCCGGACGTGCCAGCCGGAGCCAGTTGCGGTGAACAAACTTTGGGTGGTGGTCTGGCAACCGCAGAGAAACACAAGGCCGACCGCTAAAGCTGACGGGAAAAAATAGCGAAGCAGTTTATCAATTGGCGGCGCAGTGGATGACTTGTCATCGCGCCCGCTGGTTTTTGCCAGGCCTGTGGTTGTTGTCATTTGTTTCGTCATGCAAAAAATTTCCGCCGCTTTGTTGCCGTGCGGCATGATGCTGAATTTTGCCGGCGATGAAAAGTTTTTCGCACGCATGGCTCGCAGAAAACGTCCAGCTGCTGGGGCAGTTAGATTTGCCGTGCTCGACAAAACTTTTCCCCCACGCCATTCTGCGCGAATGGCATTTGAACCGGAATCCAGTTCGCCGCTCGACTCGCTCTGGAAGGAATACGCCCGCGTGTTCCAGGATTGGGACGACCTCACGCTCGCGCGCTGGCTCGCGCAGACGCTCGGCCAGCTCGAAGGCCGCGCGTGGCGGTTCTCGCATCCGCTCGTCGGCGCATACCGGCTTGCGGCACAAATCGCGCACGAAAAACAAATCTGGCTCAAGCGGCTGGCCACGCCGCCCGCCGCCTACGCGGAATCGTCCTGCTGCCGCGCGCCGTTTTTGCCGCTGCTCACGCGCGACGTGCGCGAGTCCGGACTCATCTGTCAGCATTGCAGCGAAACGCTCGTGCCGTTCGAGGAAATTCCCGTCGAGCTGCGCGCCGAAATCGAAGCGTGGGCGCAGCAATACGAACCCGTCCACGCCGTCGCGCACTGGGACGACCGCCAGCGCAAGCGCGCGGGAAATTACGACGCGGCCTACGAAAACGCAGCGGAACAGGCGGAACAATTGCTCGCCCGCGCGGGAAAGGATTTGGCGCCGAAGCTTCTGAATTCCTACGCCGCCGCGATTTGGGAGGATCAGGATGAATGCCTGGAAGTCAGGCCGGAAGACGTGCCAGTGTGAGCACTGGAATCGCTGCATACCTGAATCGTGAATTGTTAAATCGGCAAACTCACGTTAGTTTTTTGAGCGATGCAACGATTCACGATTTAACGATTCGACGAAATGAAATTCATTTTTAAATGGTTGTTCCGGCTGTTCATTCTGGCCGTCGTGCTGGTGGTCATTTGCCTGCTGTCATACAATTCAATTTTGCGCGTCGTCATCGAACATAACATCCGCGCGCAAACTGGAATGGATGCGGAGATCGGAAAATTTTCTCTTGGCCTGATCGAGCCGACAGTGACGATTCAAGATTTGAAACTTTACAATCCGCCAGATTTTGGCGGCACGCTGTTTCTTAGCATCCCGGAAATCCACGTCGAATACGACCGCGCCGCGCTCGCGCACCAGGAGATTCACGTCACGCTCATGCGCTTCAATCTCGGTGAATTTGATATCGTGAAAAACCAAGCCGGTCAGACCAACATTTTTACTCTTGGCCTTTCTGTGCCGACCAGAAAACCGGGCGGTGGCCAGACGAAAATAAATTTTAAAGAACAAACCGGCTACGATTTCAAAGGTATTGACTCGCTGAACGTTTCCATCGGCAAGGCGAAGTTTGTTGACTTGAAAGACCCGCAAAACAACCGCGAGCAAAACATCGGTATCGAAGATTGCGTGACCCCGAATGTTGAATCACTAACCGACCTCGACCCTCTGGCCGCAATCATTATTTTACACAGCGACGGCTTCTTCGATTCGTTGGTTGACCAGAAAAAGCCGGGCTTGGACGTTCTCAAACAACTTGGATTGTAAAACCTCCGCCACTTTCGCCTTTTTCCACGCGCGAATCTCGGTTTAACTTCATGCGTGCAACGTGACTCACTCAAATCCGTTTCGCGCCTCGTCGTAAAACTCGGCACGGGCGTGCTGACCGACAGCCGGAAGCAAATTGATCCGGCGCAACTGGAGCAGCTTGTTGCCCAAATTGCGGCGCTGCGGAAATCAGGAAAAGAAATTGTGCTCGTCACCAGCGGCGCGGTCGGCGCGGGCATGGGCGCGCTCGGTTACGAAAAACGTCCGAGCGAACTCGCGGAACTTCAGGCCTGCGCCGCAATCGGGCAAACGCGGCTCATGGCGATTTACGCGGAGCTTTTTGCAAAACACGACTTGCACGTCGCGCAGGTTTTGCTCACGCATGAAGATTTGGAACATCACGAACGCCATCTCAACGCGCGAAACACGCTTGTCACGTTGCTCGGTCGCGGTGTCGTTCCCATCATCAACGAAAACGACGCGGTGTCGTTCACGGAAATAAAATTTGGCGACAACGACAAACTCTCCGCGCTCGTCGCATCGCTGCTGCCAGCTGATTTACTGGTAATTTTGACGACCGTGGACGGCGTCATTGAAAATTTCAGCAAATCGAATCCGAAAACAATTTCCGTCATCGAGCAGATTGACGCGACGATTGAAAAACTTGCAGGCGGAACAACCAGCGAAACCGCTGTCGGAGGAATGGCTTCGAAAGTGCAGGCCGCAAAAATCGTCGTGCGCTCCGGCATTCCACTCGTCATCGCATCCGGCAAAAAGAAAAGCGTGCTGGCAAAAGTTTTGGCTGGCGAGGACGAAGGCACGCTGTTCGTAGCGCAGCCGAACAAATTGCAGGGACGCAAACGCTGGATCGCATTTTTTCATCACCCAAAGGGCGCGCTGTTCGTGGACGACGGCGCGAAGAAGGCGTTGCGTGAATCGGGCAAAAGCCTGTTGCCGCCGGGCGTTGCGCGTTGCGAAGGTGATTTTGCCGCCGAAGAAGTCGTTCGGATATGCGATTTGAACGGCACGGAATTCGCGCGCGGCATCGCGAAATTTTCCGCCGAGGAAATCCGCGCCAAAAAACTCGCGCGCGTGGAACTCGTGCATCGCGATGATTTGGTGATTTTGTAATCTGCCACAGAGGCACAGAGGCACAGAGCGCACAGAGAAACCAATTTTTAAAAACTCTATGTTCTCTGTGCCTCGGTGGCTAAAATTTCCATGAAAAAACAACCTGCGATAAATGATTTGCTCAAAGTCATGGCGAAGCTGCGTTCGCCGAAGGGCTGTCCATGGGATCGTGAGCAGACGCATTTGACGCTGCGCCGCCACGCGATTGAGGAAGTTTACGAATTGATTGACGCCATCGAGGCACGCGACGATCATGAAATGGCCGAGGAGTTGGGCGATTTGCTGTTGCAGGTGGTTTTCCATGCGCAGATGGCGAAAGAACGTGGCGTGTTTGATTTTGAAAAAGTCACGCAGCATCTCGTGGACAAATTGATCCGCCGTCATCCGCACGTTTTCGGCAAAACGAAGGTCAAAAACGTGGACGAAGTCTGGGCGAACTGGGAAAAAATCAAGAAGGCCGAGAAACATGGAACACATTTGGAGCGCAAATCCGCGTTCGACGGCATTCCGAAGCATTTGCCCGCGTTGCTCCGCGCGGAAAAACTTTTGAAGAAGGCGCGCAAAGTCTTTGCAGACGGCCACCAAGTGAACGGTAAAAATTCAAAACGAAAATTGACCAAGCCTGCGCTGGCGAAGGAACTTTTCGAACTCACGTCATTCGCCCAATCGCGCGGCTGGTCGGCGGAAGAATTGTTGGCCGGTGAAATTAAGAAACAAGAACGACAATTGCGCCGACGGGAACAAGCCAAATTGCCGAAAATCAGCCATTGACACTCTGCGAAAATCTGGTTCAATGTGCGACCCTTTGCGGGAAAATTTATGTATGCAGTTTTAGAAACAGGCAGCAAACAGTATCGCGTCGCCGCGGGCGACAAGCTCGAAATCGAACGACTTGAAGTCGAGGCCGGCAAGCCATTCACATTTGACCGTGTGCTGCTTGTCAACAACGAGGGCAAGCTTGCCGTCGGTGCGCCCACTGTCAACGGC
>Ga0181534_10000186_pt1 | contig 44692 bp, 35 predicted proteins | sample PEATcosm2014_Bin_37_FD_119758 | JGI IMG/M metagenome (GOLD analysis project Ga0181534, IMG submission 119758) | Peatland microbial communities from MTU Mesocosm Facility, Houghton, MI, USA - PEATcosm2014_Bin17_10_metaG | ecosystem: Environmental > Terrestrial > Soil > Wetlands > Peat | place... | reverse complement strand
GGCGTCGGTTACATGGGCCGGCCGATCGCGCAGAGGTTGCTTGAATCGGGATTCAAACTGAGTGCCTACGATCGGCACCGCGCCAAAGCGGAACAGCTGGTTCCTCATGGCGGCACAGTCGCGCAAAGCGTGGCGGAACTTGCCGCCGGTTGCGACGTCGTGCTGTCCTGCCTTGCGACCGATGAAGCCGTTCTGAGCATCTACAAAGGGACGGACGGCGTGTTTGCCAATGCGCGTCGTGGGTCCGTGGTCATCGATCTGAGTACGGTGAATCCCGAGACCTCCCGGGAACTCTCGAGACTGGGTTCCGAGCGTGGAGTTCATGTCCTCGACGTAACCATGTCGGGGAGCACGCCGGTCGCCGAGCAGGGGGCGCTGACCCTGTTCGGTGGCGGAGATCAAGAATGCTTCGCCGCCGCGGAGTCGATCTACAAGGTGATCGCCAGAAAGTACTTTTATCTGGGGCCAAGCGGTTCCGGAGCAACCATGAAGCTTGTCGTGAACAGCCTATTGGGGATCGGGATGCAGGCAATCGCCGAGGCCCTTGCACTTGGCGAGAAGGCGGGTCTCGATCGTGACCGATTGCTGGGTGTTCTCTCAGAGACCGCGGTCATCGCTCCTGCGCATGTAGGCAAACTGCAAAGAGCGATGAAGAGCGACTATAGCCCGCAGTTTCCGCTACGCCTCATGAACAAGGACTTCGGTCTGATTCTCGACCTCGCGGCCGCGGTGGGCGCGCAAATGCCCGCGGCACGGGCGGCTTATGAGGTTAACGCACTGCAATCGGAGCAGGGAGTAGAGCAAGACTTCTCCGCGGTGATTCTGCAAATGGAAAAGCAAGCCTCCCGCTTGGCGTGAGTTGCTCGCGCGACGGTTGGCGGACATCATCCGTGAGCACGTCGCGGGGTCGTGCCGCAAGGGCTTTGCGGCGCAGCACTCTGACTACCGTCTGTAAAGCTATGCAAAGATCGCGCCTCGCCAGAGGGTGCCGCCGCTTGCATCGTCTATGATTTGACCGGCCCCACCCGGCGAGGTGCAATGTGACGGCCGCAAGGATTCTTCTCGTAGATGATGATGTCGAACTGCTCGACCTGCTCAAGAGCTATATGGAGCGGCAAGAGTTTGCTGTCACCACCACCCATGTTGCTGCGCTGGGCGTAGCAGAGGCGCTCTCCGGCGAGTACGGCTTGGTCGTGCTCGACGTAATGATGCCGCACATGAACGGCATTGAAGCCCTAAGACGAATCCGCATGGTCAACCTGACTCCTATACTGATGCTAACGGCAAAAGGAGATGATGCTGACCGGATAGCCGGGTTAGAACTCGGTGCCGATGACTACGTAACCAAACCCTGCACGCCACGGGAGCTGGTGGCCCGGGTCCGCGCGATTTTGCGTCGTACCCGCGTCCTCGAAGGAATCGAGGAAACTCCAGCGGTGATCGGCTCCGCATGGCTCAAAGTTTTTACACGCCAGCGGCGGGCAGAATGTGGTGGCCGGCCGGTCGATCTGACTAGCACGGAGTTCAATCTTCTCGAAGCCCTCGCGCTGCATATTGGTCATCCGGTAAGCAAGAACGAGTTGTCCAAACGGGCATTGGGCAGGTCGCTTGCTCGCTTCGACCGTAGTATCGACGTACATATGAGCAGCATTCGTCGCAAGTTAGGAACTGCTCCAGATGGCCGTTCGTGGATTCAGACCGTCGTGCGCCAGGGCTATCAGCTGCTTGCGTAGGCTGCCTGAGCAGGCGGCCATTACAAATGTTTGCGCAGCTTTACTCCTAGTTAACTGCGCTTTACACGGGTCTGCGCGACAGTATCTCCCGACGAAACGCCACCCTCGACAGCCTTGGCGGTTGGCGCCGTCGAAGAAATCCGAACGGTGTTCGTGGAGAGACTCATGGCGACAAAGCGATTTCTGGCATTGGTTACAGCAATTGTCATTACGTTTTTTCTGACGTTCTTCTTGGACCGCATTTTCGTTCTCGAGCAGGGTGCAACACCGGGCTTAGCCCATGTGACTGCACGCACGGACCTGGGCAGCCGCCACCCGCCCGGCGTCATTGAGCCCACGACGTGACGAATCCAGCGACGCTTAGGGATGGACGTGCCGTTACCGAGCGTACTTGGGGGACCCGCATGCACACAACCATTGCGGCACTGCTGTTAACTTTTCTACGTTCTTTGTCCAGCGGCGGGACGTTATCTACCGATTCTCCCGACGATAGGGCTAGGGTTGCTGCAACGTCGACCGTCGGTGGAATGGCTCCGCTGAAGAAACCAAGCCGCCTCGCTTCTGCCAATCTCCGCTCGCCTGAGATAGACCTCCGGAAGCAGTGAACACGCCGCCCGCTGGCCGCCCGACCGGCACCATCGCCTACGTAGCGCCGCTGCGCGCGCCTTCCAGATCGAGCGCTGTGACGCGGTTTCGACCGGCGCTCTTGCTCCGGTACAAGGATTGATCCGCCAGGTCGAGCGCGTTTTCATGCCCTGGGCTGCGTTCGGACGAACGGCGCTTTCTGGGAGGGCGGCACCGGCCGGCGGCGAGACTTGCGCCAGAGATCGTAGATGGCGAGTGCGCTGGTCAGCCCCGCGAGCATCGCGAAATAGGCGCGGGGTCCGAACGCGGTGATCAAACTGCCCGCGAGCATGGGTCCCAAGGCCGCGGCGCCGCCGTTCAAGAGCAAGAGAGTGCTGCTCGAGGCGACCATCTGTGCCGGCTCGAGCTTGTCGTTGACGTGCGATACGGACAGTGAATACAGCGTCAGGACGAATCCGCTGAACAACGCCGCGAGCGTCAGGAATGCGGCGTGCGGCATGTCGGGGAACGCGACGATGCTGCCCGCGAGAACGGCGGCGAGCGTGCAGATGCCGGCGATCACCGTGCGCCGATCCATGCGGTCCGACAGCCGGCCGACGGGATATTGCGTCACGACGGCGGCGAGGATGCTGACCGCCATGAATGCGGCCACGCCGCCGGTCTCCAAGCCGCTGAGCCGCGCGTACACCGGCCCCATCGAGAATATGACGGAGGAAATCAGGCCAGACACGGTGATCGCGACCACGCCGAGCGGTGAATTGCGGTACAGATCGAGCAGGCGTACCTTGCGCGGCGCGGCGTGCGCCGGCAGTTGCTGCGCGGAAACCACGATCGGGACCATGGCGAGGGAGATCAGCACCGATACCAGCATGAACGGGGCGGGGGTGCGCGGATCCGACAAGATGAGCAGGAACTGCGCGCAGCCGAGACCGACGTACAGGACCACCATGTACACCGCGAACAGCCTGCCGCGGTTCGCGCGGCTTGCGCGGTCGTTGAGCCAGCTTTCGGCAACCACGTAAATGCCGGCGAAACACAGGCCCGACAGCAGGCGCATGGCGGCCCAGGTGAAGGGATTGACGAAACCGCCCTGCACGAGAACGGCCACCGATGCGACGGCCGCGAGCGCGGCAAACACGCGGATGTGTCCGACCTGGCGCAGCAGCGGCGGCGCGATGAAGGTGCCGAGCAGATATCCCACGTAGTAGCAGGACATGATGATGCCGGTCACCAGCGTTGGAAATCCTTCGAGCGTGGCGCGCAGGCCGAGCAGCGTGCTCTGCAGGCCCGCGCCCAGCATCAGGACGCCCATGCCGAGAAGCAGCGGCCAGGTGGTGGTGACTGTGCTGAGCGGCACGGCGCCTCCGATGAACAATGATCTCCCCGCGCGGGAGTATATATTGCGGGTACCCGCACCGCTTGCTTAGAGAGTGTTCAGTTTGAAAATCCTTGGACAGTTCCGCACCGCGCGCTCGGGCCGGGTGCGATTCTTCAACGGGATCTGGCGCGCTACTGGCTCCCGGCGAATGCCGGGATGATGCCGGGCACGAGGTACTGCTGAATGACGACGATGACGACCAGCACCAGCGTCAGCACCACGCTGTGAACGAACGTGCGCGCGAGCACCGCACCCTCCCTGCCCTTCAAGTCGGTGACCGAGACGCCTGTGGCGATGTTCTGCGGCGAGATCATCTTGCCGAGCACGCCGCCGGAGGAGTTGGTGGCGGCAAACAGCAGCGGATTGAGCTGCAATTGCCGGGCGGCAACCACTTGCAGATTGCCGAACAGCGCGTTGCCGGAGGTGTCGCTGCCGGACAGAAATACGGCGATCCACCCCAGGAAGGGTGAGAACAAGATGAATGCGTGCCCGGTCGAGGAGACCGCGAGACCCAGCGTATAGGCGAGTCCGGAGTAGTTCATCACATAGGCGAGTCCGACGATCAGCATCACGGTCAAGACCGCCTGCCAGATCTGGCGAATGGTGCGCACGGCGCACCGGAAGAATTCGCCGACCGGCAGGCCAACCAGCAATGCCGTGATGATGGCCGCGAGCAGGATGGCGGTGCCGGTGCCGAGGGGCTGGAAATTCCACACCGCGGCGTAGGGCTTGTCGTGGTACAGCGTAATGGAGATTGTCTTGTCCAATCCGGGCCAATGAACCGCCTGCTGTCCCACCGTGGCAATCTTGAGGTACGTCCACGCGATCACCGTGGCGGTCACGATCAACCAAGGCATCCAGCCCTGCCAGGCCGGGACCGGGCGCGCCACGGGAACGGGCGCCGCGTGCGGCGCTTGGGAGATCGTGAACTCCGGGTCCACCGCCGGCCGCCAGAACTGCAGGAACAGCAAGGTCACCGCGAGCGATGCCAGCGCGGCGAATACGTCGGTCAGGGTGTAGTCCAGATAGTTGGAGGCGGCAAACTGCGCCACGCCAAAGCTCAAGCCCGCGACCAGCAACATGGGCCAGAGGGCGCGGGCGGAGCGCCATCCGCCGTAGAGCACCGTGACATAGAAGGGCAGCAGGGCGGCGATCAGCGGCAGTTGGCGGCCGATCATGGCCGCCAGCGCCGGCGCAGGCAGCCCGGTCACCGCGCCCAGCACTGTGACGGGCGCGCCGAGCGCACCGAAGGCCACCGGGGTGGTATTGAAGATCAGCACGAACACCAGCGCGTCGAGGGCCGGAAAGCCGCACATGATGAGGAGCGATGCGGTGATGGCGACCGGCGCGCCGAAGCCGGCGATGCCCTCGAGCAGCGCGCCGAAGCAGAATCCGATGGCGATCAACACCACCCGCCGGTCGTTGGGCAAGTGCCTGATCACCCAGGCGCGGAATGCATCGAAGCGCCCGGACGCAACGGCGACGTTGTACAGCAGCAGCGCATTGATGACGATCCACATCACCGGCCAGAGCGCGAACACGGCGCCATTGAGGGCCGAGGAGAGTGCCATGCCCGCCGGCATTCCCCACACCGTGGCAGCTATCAACAAGCCGACGACGAGACCCGCCAGCGCGGCCTGCCAGGCCGGGCGCTTCAAGATTCCGAGCAGCACCAGAACCGTGGCGATGGGCAGAACCGCCACGAGGAACGACAGCGACAAACTGTCGCCGACCGGTGTCAACAACTGGTGAAACATTGGTTTTCCCCCGATTACGGCCCTTCCCGCCGCAGGCGTGCTTTTGACTCATGCTACTCCTGTGCGGCCGATTCTGTCATCGCGCCGTGGAGGACGACCGCGGCGCGACCATTGCCCCGCTCCTCGAGGAGAGTCATGCATAATGAGTAGTATGACTACCTCACTTGGCGCGGACGCACGGGGCGCGGGCGCGCCGGCCGAACCCACGCGCGAGAGACGCCAGGCAGAGGTGGTTGCCGCGCTCGTCGAGATTCTGCCGCGCGACGCCATCCTGTTCCGCCATGAGGACACCGTGCCCTACGAGTGCGACGGGCTGACCGCCTACCGCACCTCGCCCTTGGCCGTGGTGTTGCCGCAGACCGAGATTGAAGTCGCCGCGATCCTCTCGCTTTGCCACCGCATGGGCGTGCCGGTCATCGCGCGCGGCGCAGGCACGGGGCTCTCGGGCGGCGCCCTGCCGCATCATTGGGGAGTGATCCTGTCGCTCGCCAAGTTCAACAACATCCTCAAGATCGATCCCGCCGCGTGCACCGCCGCCGTGCAATGCGGCGTGCGCAACCTCGCGATCAGCGAGGCGGCGGCGCCCCATGGTCTTTACTACGCGCCGGATCCGAGCAGCCAGATCGCGTGCACCATCGGCGGCAATGTTGCGGAGAATTCGGGCGGCGTGCACTGCCTGAAGTACGGGCTGACACTGCACAACGTGCTGCGCATCCGCGGCTTCATGGTGGACGGGGAGCCCATAGAGTTCGGTTCGGAGGCGCTCGATGCGCCGGGCCTGGATCTCGTGCCGCTGATCGTGGGAAGCGAGGGCATGCTGGCCATCATCACCGAAGTCACGGTGAAGCTGGTGCCCAAGCCGCGCCTGGCCCGCTGCATCATGGCGAGCTTCGAGGACATCGAATCGGCCGGCGCCGCGGTGGCGAGCGTGATCGCGCGCGGCATCATCCCCGCGGGCCTCGAGCTCATGGACAAGGCCATGACCGCCGCGGTCGAGGCGTTCGTGCACGCCGATTACGACCTCGAGGCCGCCGCGATTCTCCTGTGCGAGAGCGATGGCACTCCCGAGGAGGTGGCCGAGGAGATTGCGCGGATGGAGGAGGTCCTCACCGCCGCGGGCGCATCGCGAATCGAGGTGAGCCGGGACGAGGCACAGCGGCTGAGGTTTTGGAGCGGGCGCAAGAACGCCTTCCCGGCCTCCGGCGGCATCAGCCCGGACTACATGTGCATGGACTCCACCATCCCGCGCAAGCGCCTGGCGGAGATGCTGCGGGCCATCGAGGACATGCAGGGCAAGTACGGCCTGCGCTGTGTCAATGTCTTTCATGCCGGCGACGGCAATCTGCATCCCCTGATCCTGTTCGACGCGGAGGATGCGGAACAGATGCGCCGCTGCGAGCTGTTCGGCGCCGACGTCCTGGAGACCAGTGTGCGGCTGGGCGGCACCGTGACCGGCGAGCACGGCGTGGGGGTGGAGAAATTGAACTCCATGTGCGTGCAATTCTCGCCCGCCGAACGCGCGCTATTCGTGGCGGTCAAACGCGCCTTCGATCCGCTCGAGCTGCTGAATCCGGGAAAAGTGATCCCGAGCCTCAGGCGCTGCGCCGAGTACGGCAAGATGCACGTGCACCGCGGCATGCTGCCGTTCCCGGACTTGCCGAGGTTTTGATGAACAGCCAGGATCCGGCACTCGCGCGATTGCTCGACCAGGTCGATCAGGCCCGCTCGCGGCGGGCGCCGCTCGACATCCGTGGCGGCGGTACGAAGGTTTTCTACGGCGGCACGCCGCGCGGTGAACCGCTGCACATCGGCAGCCTGGCGGGCATCAGTTGCTACGAGCCCACGGAACTGGTGGTGACGGTTCGCGCCGGCACCCCGCTCGCGGAACTGGAGGCGGCCCTCGAGGAGCACGGCCAGTGCCTGCCATTCGAGCCGCCGCGTTTCGCTGCCGGCGGCACGGTGGGAGGCATGGTGGCGGCGGGGCTGTCGGGACCCGCGCGCGCCAATGCGGGCGCGGTTCGCGATCACGTACTCGGCGTTACGCTGCTCGATGGACGCGCCGAGGTTCTGACCTTCGGCGGCCAGGTCGCCAAGAACGTGGCGGGCTACGATGTGTCGCGGCTGCTGGCGGGATCCTTGGGCGTATTGGGCGTCATATGCGAGGTGTCGCTCAAGGTGCTGCCGGTCAACCGCGCCGTGTCGACCCTGCGCTTCGATTGGGATGAGGTCCGGACTCTCGAGCGGCTCAAGGCGTGGGCATCGCAACCGTGGCCCGTGACTGCCAGCGCCTGGCACGAGGGACGGCTGCATCTGCGCTTGGGGGGTGCCCTGGCGGCGGTGAGCGCGGCCCGCGCAAAGCTCGGCGGCGAGGTGCTCGCCCCGGATGCCGCCGCTGCGTGGTGGTCGAGCCTGCGCGACCAGAGCGCCGGTTATTTCTCACTCAGCGATGCCGACCTCGCGCGCGGCGAATCTCTGTGGCGGCTGTCCCTGCCCGCGGCCGCGGCGCCCGTGAGGCTGCCGGGCCGGCAGCTGATCGAGTGGCACGGCGCCCAGCGTTGGTGGCGCACGGACACGGGCGTGCGGGCGGTGCGTGCGGCCGCCGCGCTGGCGGGCGGCCATGCCACGCTGATCCGCGGCGCCGACAAGTCCGCGGGAGTCTTTACGCCCGTGAGCGATGCGCTGATGCGAATCAACCGGGGGCTGAAGCAGGCTTTCGATCCGCACCGCATTTTCAATCCCGGGCGCTTGTACGCCGAGCTGTGATGCCGACATGCAGACGCATCTGAGCCCGGACTTCAAGGACACTCCCGAGGGCGAGGAGGCGCAGGCCATCATCCGCAAATGCGTGCACTGCGGATTCTGCAACGCCACCTGCCCGACCTATCAATTGCTCGGCGATGAACTGGACGGCCCGCGCGGGCGCATCTATTTGATCAAGCAAGTGCTCGAGGGCGCGGACGTCACGCGCAGCACCCAGCAGCACCTGGACCGATGTCTCACCTGCCTCAATTGTCAGACCACCTGCCCCAGCGGAGTCGAGTACGGCCATCTCGTAGATATCGGGCGCAAGATCGTCGATGAGCGGGTCGAGCGCCCGGCGGCCGAACGGGGGGCTCGGTGGCTGCTCAGAGAGGGAATGACCTCATCGCTGTTTGCCCCGGCCCTGCGTGTGGGCAGGGCGCTGCGGCCGCTGTTGCCCGCCGTGCTCAAGGACAAGGTGCCGGGGCTATCGCGCGATTCCGCCGAGCACACAGCGGCGCGGGGCTCGAGCGATCGCGGGGCGAGCGCTCCGGCGCGCGTGCACCGGCGCGCGGTGTTGATGCTCAAGGGCTGCGTGCAACCCGCGATGATGCCCAATATCGATCGCGCCACGATGCGCGTTCTGGCCGCGGCAGGCATCGACACCCTGTACGCGGAGGGTACCGGCTGCTGCGGCGCCGTGCGCGCGCATCTCGGCGCTCCCGACAAGGCTCTGAACGACATGCGCCGCAATATCGATGCGTGGCTGCCCATTGTCGCCACCGGCGATGTGGAGGCGGTCGTGACCTCGGCATCGGCCTGCAGCCTCGCGATCAAGGAGTACGCGCACGCGCTGCGCGGCGATGCACAGTACGCCGCCAAGGCGGCGCGCATCAGCGGGCTGGCGCGAGATCTCTGCGAACTTTTGCCCGGGCTCGTCCCTGTTCTGAAGGACAAGATGCGCGGCGGCGGATTGCCGCGGCTGGCGTTTCACCCGCCCTGCACATTGCAGCACGGCCAGCGGCTGCGCGGCGGAGTTGAAATGCACCTGCGCGAGCTCTCGTTCGACGTCGAGGTCGCGGCAGGTGACAGCCATTGGTGCTGCGGCTCGGCAGGCGCCTATTCGATTCTGCAACCGGATCTCGCCAGGCAATTGCGCGACCGCAAGCTCGACAACCTGGCGAAGCTCGGACCGCAATGCATCGTCTCGGCCAATATGGGCTGCATTCAACACCTGCAGTCGGGCACGGTCACTCCCGTCAGGCACTGGATCGAGGTGTTGGATGACGCTTTATGTGCCTAGGGCTTAGCGCGCCGTCTGCCGTTACCCGCCGCTTAGCGCGCCATCGACGGCGCAGGCAAGTTTCGCGACGATTTGCTCCAGTTCTCCGTCACTGGCATTGTAGGGCGGGGCGATGATGAGGGTGTCGCCCGCCGTGCCGTCGACGTTGCCCGAACAGGGATAACAAATGAGCCCCTCGGCGAAGGCGCGCGCGCCGATGTCGAAGCTCAGCGCGCGCTCCGCGGGAAACGGGCGCTTGCTTGCGCGGTCCCGCACCAGCTCGATGCCGATGAAAAATCCCCGCCCGCGCACATCGCCGACCTCCTCGAATCGGGACAGGGATTCGCGCAGGGCGCGCTGAAAAGCGGCCCCGACGGTGCGCACGCGCTCGAGCAGGCCGTCGCGCTCGATGATGTGCTGCACGGCCAGCCCCGCCGCGCAGGCGGCGGTGTGACCGGTGAAGGTATGCCCCGTCATGTACGCGCCGTGTTCGCCCTGGATGGGCGCGGCCACCCGTGCGCTGACGAGGGTCGCACCCAGTGGAATGTAGCCGCCGGCCAATCCCTTGGCGACGCTCATGATGTCCGGCACGACGCCGTCGTGCTCCAGGGCGCGCCAGGTGCCGGTGCGGCCCGCGCCGCACATGACTTCGTCGGCGATCAACAGCACGTCATGCCTGCGGCATACCGCCTGAACGGCTTGCATGTATCCGGCGGGCGCGGGCACGACGCCCCCCGCCGCGCCCACGACCGGCTCGACGATGAAGGCGGCGACGTTCGACGGTCCCAGGGATACGATCGCGTGCTCGAGCTCCGCGGCAAGATGCCCGGCCAATGTCTCGGCGGACACGCCATCGGGCATGCGGTACGCATTCGCCGCGGAGACGAAGGTGACGTCGAGCAGGCTTCCCTCGAAGGCGCGGCGCCGCTGGGCGAAGCCCGAGATCGACAGCGCTCCTAAGGTATTGCCGTGCCACGACCGCTGGCGGGCGATGAAGCGGCGCTTGCGCATGAGACCGCGGGCCGCAAAATGCTGAAGGGCGATCTTCAGCGCCGATTCGACGGCTTCGGACCCGCTGCCGCTGTACACAATGTCCTGAAAGCCGCCTCCGCACAGGCGCAGCACCGTCTCCGTTAGGCCCTCGAGCGCCGAGCTCGTGAACAGATAGCGATAGGCGTAGGCGATCTCGTCGAGCTGCCGCGCGATGGCCGCATTGACCTCCGGGTGGGCGTGCCCGAGGCAGAACACCGCAGGACCGCCCGAGCCGTCGAGATAGCGCTTGCCCGCGGCATCGATGAGGTAGCTGCCCTGTCCGCGCGCAATGCGCGGCAGTGCGGCGATTCCGAATCCACTGGGGCGATTTTTCAATGGGTGACCTCCGCTGGCAATATGCGAATATATCGCATGCAGCAGCCAGTCTCGTCCGGACCTGATCCCTTGCCGTTCGCGAATCGCGACCGGGCCTTGGGGGTGATCGCCACGGCGACGATACTGGCGCTGCTGTATCTGGCACGCGAGGTGCTGGTTCCGATCACTTTGGCGATCATTCTGAGCCTGTTGATCGCGCCCTTGGTGCGGCTGCTGCGGCACTTGGGTCTGGGCCAGACACTCTCGGTGCTGGCGGCCGTTCTGCTGCTGGCGTTTTCCTTCGCGGCGGTCGCCGGGGTCATCGGGTCGCAGCTCGTGCGCCTGGTGCAAAGTCTGCCGCAGTACGAGCGCACCATCGAAGGCAAGCTGCGCACTCTGAACGATTTCACCGTCAGCGGGGTCAATGCCATCACCGGACAGATGGGGCGCCTGACGGACCGGCGCGCGAGGAGCGAGCCGGCCGGAACTCTCGCGCAGCCCAGGACCTTGGGTCCCGCCGAGCCCATACCCGTCGAATTGCGCGAACCGGCGCCCAGTCCGTGGCAGGTTCTCGAACGGGTGCTCGGATCGGTCTGGGTGCCGATCGAGACCGCGGGAATCGTGCTGGTGGTGCTGGTGTTCGTGCTGCTGGAGCACGAAGCCTTGCGCGACCGCTTCATCCGCATCGCCGGCGGCAGCGACATTCGCTTGACGACGCTCGCCATCAACGATGCCGGCGAGCGCCTGTCGCGTTTTTTCGTCTCCCAGTTCGCCGTCAACTTCGGCGTGGGGGTGATGGTCTGGATCGGGCTCAGCATCATCGGGCTGCCTCATCCGCTGCTGTGGGCGGCGCTCGCGGGCGTGCTGCGCTTCGTGCCCTATGTCGGGGTATGGATAGCGGCACTGTGCTCCGCGCTGCTCGCCGCCGCGGTCGATCCGGGCTGGTCGCTGGCGCTGACCACGCTCGCCCTGTTTCTCATCCTCGAGCTGATCGCCGCGCAGCTGGTCGAGCCGCAGCTGTACGGTCATACCACGGGACTCTCGCCGCTCTCGGTGGTGATTGCCGCGATATTCTGGAGCTGGCTGTGGGGTCCGATCGGCTTGATCGTGTCGACGCCGTTGACGCTGTGCCTGTTGGTTGCGGGGCGCCACATCAAGGCGCTCAGCCTGCTCGACATTCTGCTGGGAGACACCCAGGCGCTGACCATGCCGGAGAGGTTCTATCAGCGCGCCTTGTCGGCCGATGCCGATGAAATCATCTCCGGCGCGCGGGTGTTTCTCAAGCGAAACTCGTTCGCGAACTATTGCGATCTGGTGCTGTTGCCCGCCCTGCACCTGGCGCGCATCGATCTGGTGGCGGGCACGATCACCGCCGACCAGTTATCGAAGGTCCGCGAGGCCATGGTCGCCGTGGTCGCGGCGCTCGGCGGACAGAGCCGGCGGCTGCCGCGCCGCCTGCGCCGCTCCACGGTCCTCGACGACACGAACGCCGGCCGCCGGCTGCGCCAGCAGCGCGAGCTGATCAGCGGACGCTGGCAGGGACCCTTAAGCGTGCCCGCCGGGTCGGTCATGCTGTGCGTGGGCTTGGGATCCATGGCCGATGATCTGGCGACGGAGCTTCTGGTGCGCATCCTGCGCGACCAGAAAATCGACGCGCGCCACATGTCGCTCGAGGACATGTCGGCCGTGGTGCCGTCCGAGGCGCTCAACGCAATCTCGATGGTCTATGTGGTCAGCGCCTTTCCGAGCGAGGAGCGCAGCCGCGGCAGCGCGACGGCGGAGGAGATGCGCCGGCGCTTTCCGCAGGCCTGCATCGTCGCGGTGTTTCTGCCCGGCATGCTGTTGCAGCCGGAGAGCGTGACCGAGCCTGTGCCCGGCGCGGACAAGGCCGCGTCCTCGCTCAGTCACGCGGTGCAGATCTGTCTCGACATGCATCGAGGGCCGGCTCCATCGTGATTCGCGCTCCGTACATCCGCATCCGCTGGCGCATTTTCTCGATGCTGTTCGGTTTCGGCTTTCTGGCCTATCTGCAGCAGAAGAGCATCACCGTGACGGCCGAGCGCATGATGCCCGACCTCCACTTGAGCCAGTTCCAGATCAGCCTGATCGAGTGGGCGTTCGTGCTGGGCTACGGGCTGTTCCAGGTTCCGGGCGGTATCTTCGGCCAGCGCCAGGGAGCACGGCGCACCTTCGTCATCATCGGACTCGCGGCGTTTGTGGCGACCGTGGCGACGCCGCTGGCGCCTTACTGGCTGTACGGCGCGGGTCTGTTCACGGCACTGCTGCTGCTGCAGCTATTGCTCGGCTGCTCGCAGGCCGCGACCTTCCCGGTTTCCGCCGGCGTATTCGAGGTGTGGTTTCCTCCGCACCGCTGGGCATCCGTGCTGGGTTTTCAGACCATGGGGCTTGCTCTCGGCGCGGCGCTCACCCCGCCGCTCATCGCCAACCTCATGTCGGCCATGGGGTGGCAGCGGGCGCTCTTGTGGGCGAGTCTGCCGGCCATCGGTTTGATTTCCGTCTGGGCTTGGTACGGGCGCAACACGCCGCGCGAACACCCCTCGGTATCGGCGCTGGAGCTCGAGGAAATCGGCGCTCAAAACATCGCGCCCGTCGATTCCTCGATCAGCGGCCGGCAGCTTCTCCACATATTGGCGAACCGCAATGTGCTGCTGCTCGGATTCTCCTATTTGTGCATGAATTACTCGTTCTACCTGCTCTCGAACTGGGTGTTTCTTTATCTGGTGCAGGAGCGGCAATTCTCAGTGCTGGAAAGCGGCTGGCTGGCAAGCACGCCGCCGCTGGCCGCGGCCCTGGGGGCGGGCGTCGGCGGCCTGTTCACCGCCGCAGCCTGCGTCCGCCTCGGCAACCGCTGGGGCTATCGGGTCATGCCGCTCATCGCGATGCCCATCGCCGGCGGCCTGCTGCTGCTGTCGGTCAACGCCGCGAACCCGTACTGGGCGGTGGCGGGACTCGCGCTCTGCTTTGCGGCGGTGGAGCTCAATGAAGGGGCGTACTGGGGCGCGGCGATGACGGTGGGCCGGGGGGATACGATGGCCGTGAGCGGAATCATGAACACGGGGGGCAATCTGGGCGGCATCATTGGCATCCCGATCGTCGGCTATCTGTCGGGCGAGCATCTGTGGCACGCCGCCTTTGTGCTCGGCGCGGTATTTTCGGTGGTCAGTGCGGCCGCCTGGATCTGGATCGAAGTCGCGCAACCGGTCGATGCGGACGCGAATCGCGCGCACGATCAGGCGCAAGACCCCGGACGGCGGTAGGTCGAGAACTGTACATCCATACGGTCTGCCAAAAAGCGACCCCAATCCACGATCGCAAACATTGAGAAATGGGCCGGAGAATTGAGATGAAGACCATGGTCGTGACCGGAGCGGCGCAGGGCGTGGGCCTTGCCACCGCCGCGCTGCTGGCGCAGCGCGACTACCGCGTGGTCCTGCTGGATCTTCAGCCGGTGGATGAACACGTGGAGCGGCTGCGCGCCGCCGGAGCGCAGGCCGCGGGACTGTCGGGCGATGTGTCCTCGGAACCCTTCGTTGAGCACGTGGCGCAGTGGATCGGCGCCGAATTCGGGGCGGCGGACGGCTTGGTGAACAATGCCGGAATCAGCCTCATCGCTCCCGCCGAGGACACCAGCGCCGCGCAGTGGCGGCGGGTCATGAACATCAACCTCTTCGGCCCCTTTCTGCTGTGCCGGTATCTCGGCGCCCAGATGCTGGCAAGGCGCCGGGGCAGCATCGTGAACGTGGCTTCCGTGGCCGGGCTTGCCGGCGTCAGTCATCGAAGCGCCTACAATGCCTCGAAGCACGGGCTGATCGGCCTCACTCAGACGCTTGCGGCCGAATGGGGCGGGCGCGGAGTACGCGTCAATGCGGTCTGCCCGGGCTGGATCAAGACGGAGATGGACGTGGCGGACCAGGGCAGCGGCGCCTATTCGGACGCTGACATCGTCAATCGCGTGCCGATGGCGCGTTTTGCCCGCCCGCAGGACGTGGCCGAGGCGATCGCATTCCTGGCGGACGGCGAGCGCAATGGATTCATCAACGGAGTCAGTCTGCCCGTGGACGGAGGCTGGATCGCCGACGCGAGCTGGGAGAGCTTGCGAATGCGCACTCGGGGCTAGCCGGCGTGGCGGCTGAGCCATACTTACGGCGATGAGCGGGCGTTGGCAGTTTTGGATCGATCGGGGCGGCACATTCACCGACGTCGTCGGATGCGCGCCGGACGGCAGCCTGCACACTGACAAGCTCTTGTCGGAGAATCCATCGCAGTACCTCGATGCCGCGGTGGAAGGCATCCGCCGGCTTCTCGGGCTCGGGCTGGGAGAGCCGATCACACCGCAGCGCGTGGCCTGCGTGAAGATGGGGACCACGGTGGCGACCAACGCGCTGCTCGAGCGCAAGGGAGAGCGAACGCTGCTGGTCATCACCCGCGGTTTTCGCGACGCGCTGCGGATCGCGACCCAGGCGCGGCCGCGGCTGTTCGACCGGCGCATCGTGCTTCCCGAGTTGCTGTACGAGCGGGTGATCGAGGCGGCGGAGCGGGTGGGCGCGCGCGGCGAGATCATCGAGCCGTTGGACGAAGCGGCGCTCCAAGCCGCGCTCGAGGGCGCGTACGCCGCCGGCATCCGCGCCTGCGCCATCGTGTTTCTGCACGGCTACCGCTACATCGAGCACGAGCTCACGGCCGAAGGCATCGCGCGTCGGGCCGGATTCACCTGGATATCGGTGTCGCACCGCGTGAGTCCGCTCATGAAGCTGGTGCCGCGGGGCGACACCACCGTGGTGGATGCGTATCTGTCGCCGATCTTGCGCCGCTATGTGGACCGGATCGCCGAATTGATGCCCGGCGTGCCGCTCGAGTTCATGCAGAGTTCGGGCGGATTGACGCAGGCGCATCGCTTCCAGGGCAAGGATGCCGTTCTGTCCGGTCCGGCAGGCGGCATCGTCGGGATGGCACGCACGGGTCAGGCAGCCGGCCATGCAAGGCTCATCGGCTTCGACATGGGCGGTACCTCCACCGATGTCAGCCATTTCGCGGGCGAGTACGAGCGCGTCTTCGACACGGAAGTGGGCGGTGTGCGGGTCCGCGCACCCATGATGAGCATTCACAGCATCGCGGCCGGCGGCGGCTCCATCATTCGCTTCGACGGCGCGCGCCTGCGCGTGGGTCCCGAGTCGGCGGGGGCGAGTCCCGGACCTGCGAGCTATCGGCGCGGCGGTCCGCTTACCATCACCGATGCGAACGTCTTGCTGGGACGCATTCAGCCCGCATTCTTCCCGCGCGTGTTCGGCATCAAGGGGGACGAAACCCTGGACGCCGACGCCGTCGCACGGGGCTTCGGCGAGTTGGCGCAGCGCATGTCGACGGACACGGGGAGGCCCATCAGCGCCGAGCAGGCCGCCGGGGGCGCGCTGCAGATCGCCGTCGGCAGCATGGCCAATGCCGTCAAGCGCATCTCCATCATGCGCGGCTACGATGTGAGCGGCTACACGCTGCAATGCTTCGGCGGCGCGGGCGGCCAGCACGCCTGCCAGGTGGCTGATGCGCTCGGCATGACGTGCGTCTTCATCCACCCCTTCGCCGGGGTGTTGTCCGCCTACGGCATGGGGCTCGCCGACCAGATCGCCATGCGGCAAACGGCGGTCGAGCGGCCCCTCGATGAGGCGGGATTGCAGGCGGCACGCGGACTCGCGGCGCGGCTGCGGAGCGAAGCCGCCGCGGAACTCGAGGCACAGGGTTTCGAGGCGGCCGCGCTGCGCGCCGCGGCCCGTGTACACATCCGCTACCAGGGCACGGACACGGCCCTGAGCCTGGATCTGCCCTTGGAGAGCGCGCCTGCGGACGCGGTGGCGGCCATCCGCAGCGACTTCGAATCGAGCTATCGCCGCCGCTTCGCCTTCCTGATGCCGGACCACGCGCTCAAGATCGAGTCGGTGTCGGTCGAGGTGATCGCACCGGGCGTGGACACCTTAGGACTGGACACCCTGGGCGTGGACACCCTGGGCGTGGATCCCCTGGGCCGCGCCGCCACAGCGGAGACCCAGCCACGCGATCCCGGGGCGCCGGGCGTCGCCGCGCCGGCGTCAGGCTACGAGCCCGCCGCGGATGCCGCCTTCGGCATGTACTGCCTTGCGGACGACGAACCCGCCGGCAGACGCGAGGCGCGCCTTTACCGGGTCGAGGCATTGCGCGCCGGGGCGAACATCGACGGCCCGGCCATTCTCGCCGAGCGCCACGCGACCACCGTCGTCGAATCCGGTTGGCGGGCATCGCTGACGGGGGCGGGCTGCGTGGAGTTGCGGCGCGTGCGCCCGCGCAGCGCGCGCCATGCGGCGGGCACGCAGGTCGATCCGGTGATGCTCGAGCTGTTCAACAATGTGTTCATGAACATCGCCGAACAGATGGGGCTGCGGCTGCAGAACACCGCCTACTCGGTGAACATCAAGGAGCGGCTGGATTTCAGCTGCGCCTTGTTCGATGCCGGCGGATCATTGATCGCCAATGCGCCGCACATGCCGGTGCACCTGGGGTCGATGAGCGAGTCCATCCGCACGGTCATTGCGGGCAACCCAGCCATGCGCAGCGGCGATGTGTACGTGCTGAACGACCCCTACCACGGCGGGACGCATCTGCCGGATGTGACCGTGGTGACCCCGGTGTATCTCGATGACCGCGGTAGCGGCGGCGGCACCAACGGCAGTGGCGAGACGCGCCCGAGTTTTTTCGTCGCCTCGCGCGGCCATCACGCCGACATCGGCGGCATCACGCCGGGCTCCATGCCGCCTTTCTCCACCCGCATCGAGGATGAAGGGGTGCTCATCGACAATTTCAAGCTCATCGAGGGCGGCGCCTCGCGCGAGGACGTCTTGCGCGCCGAGCTTACGCGGGGAGATCATCCGGCGCGCAATCCCGGGCAGAACCTCGCCGATCTGCGCGCGCAGGTGGCCGCCAACGAGAAGGGCGCGTCGGAGCTCAGGGCGACGGTCGAGCAATTCGGCCGCGACACCGTGCTCGCCTACATGCGGCATGTGCAGGACAACGCCGAGGAGTCGGTGCGCCGGGTGATCACGGCGCTCAAGGATGGCGAATTTACGCTGCCGCTCGACAATGGCGCGCAGATCCGGGTGAGCGTGCGAGTCGATGCGCTGCAGCGCAGCGCCAGTATCGATTTCAGCGGCACCAGTGCTCAGTTGACGAATAATTTCAATGCGCCGCGGGCGATCACCACGGCCGCCGTGCTGTACGTGTTCCGCACCTTGGTGGCGGACGACATTCCTCTGAACGCGGGCTGCCTCAAGCCCTTGCGTATCATCCTGCCGGAGGACTGCATGCTCAATCCGCGATTCCCGGCCGCCGTGGTGGCCGGGAATGTCGAAACGTCGACCTGCATCACCAATGCGCTGTTCGGCGCCCTGGACGTCATGGCTGCGAGTCAGTGCACGATGAATAATTTCACCTTCGGCAATGCGCGGTATCAGTACTACGAGACCATTGCCGGCGGCTCCGGGGCGGGACGTGAATTTGCCGGCACCAGCGTGGTCCAGACTCACATGACCAACTCTCGGCTGACGGACCCGGAGGTGCTGGAGTTTCGCTTTCCGGTGCGCTTGGAATCCTATGAGATCCGGGCGGGCACCGGAGGCGCCGGACGCTGGCGCGGCGGGGACGGCGGCATCAGGCGGATTCGGTTCCTGGAGGAGATGACCGCTTCGATTCTGAGCAACGGGCGCCGCCACGGCGCCTTCGGCTTGGGCGGCGGTGCGGCCGGCGCCGTGGGCGAGAATTGGGTCGAGCGGGCGGACGGGCGCGTGGAGCGGCTGGAGCATATCGGTGAGACGCTCATGCGGCCGGGGGATATCTTTGTCATCTGCACGCCGGGCGGTGGCGGATTCGGCGCAGTACGTGATGAATGACATGAATTTAGGTGCATAACTTGCTGGAATATCGAGCTTAATATGTCCCGGCGCCCAAACGAACCCGACTTGGGGCGGAAGCACGGTCTCCACCGTGGCGCAGGAGGGTGTTTCGGCATTCATCGACGCAGCCCGGATGGGGCTCTGCGCCAGCGCGCGGGGATCGCCGACGGGCTGAGGAAAGGGCTCTAAGTCGCGCATAGTGTTGCAAATTCGCTCAACTGCGGACGGAGAATCGGGCATTTGTTTCAACGTACCGGTTGCCTAGAATGGCGGCGTAAGCCTGTTACTGTGACTCCCTCGCGACCAAGGGCAGAACCATGAGCGCCGTATCCATCGCCGCCAAGCCGGCTCCCTACCAGCCGATGAACAAGGTGAGGTTCGTCACCGCCACGGCGTTGTTCGACGGGCATGACGCCTCGGTCAACATCATGCGCCGCGTGCTGCAGGCCTCGGGGGCCGAAGTCATCCATCTGGGCCATAACCGCTCGGTGCAGGAGATCGTCAATGCCGCCCTGCAGGAGGATGTGCAGGGCGTGGCCATCACCTCCTATCAAGGCGGTCACGTCGAGTTCTTCAAGTACTTGATGGATCTGTTGCGTCAGAGCGGGGGAGAGAACATCAAGGTCTTCGGCGGCGGCGGCGGTGTGATCGTGCCGGCGGAGATCCGCGAACTCATGGCCTACGGCGTGACCCGGCTATATTCTCCCGAGGATGGCGCGAGTTTAGGACTGCAGGGGATGATCGACGATGTCATCCGCAGCAGCGACTACGATCTCGGCGCCCTGGCGCCCGCGGAGCCGGAGGCGCTCGCCGCGCTGCGCTCGGGCAATCGACGCTCGCTGGCACGGGTCATTACGGCGGTGGAGAACCGGGTATACCACCAGCGCGTGCGCCAGGCCTTGCTGCAAGCCGCCGCCGGCATCAAGACGCCGGTACTCGGCATCACCGGTACGGGCGGCGCCGGCAAGTCCTCGCTCACCGACGAGCTGATCCTGCGGCTGCGTCTCGATCAGGGCGATCGGCTGCGGGTGGCCGTCATTTCGATCGACCCCTCGCGCAAGCGCACCGGCGGTGCGCTGCTCGGCGACCGCATTCGGATGAACGCCATCGACTCGGATCAGATCTTCATGCGCTCGCTGGCCACCCGCGACACGGGCACGGAAATCTCCGCCGCGCTGCCCGAGGTGCTGGCCGCCTGCAAGATCAGCGGCTTCGATCTGATCGTGGTGGAGACCTCCGGCATCGGCCAGGGCGAATCGGCCATCGTGCCGCTGGTCGATACCTCGGTTTACGTCATGACGCCCGAGTTCGGCGCCGCTTCGCAGCTGGAGAAAATCGACATGCTCGATTTCGCCGACTTCGTGGCCATCAACAAGTTCGACCGCAAGGGATCCGAGGACGCGCTGCGCGATGTGCGTAAGCAGTACCAGCGCAACCATGAGTGGTTCACGCAGAGCCCGGACAGCATGCCGGTGTACGGCACCATGGCCTCGCGCTTCAACGACGACGGCGTCACCGCGCTGTACCAAGCCTTGCTGCCGCGCCTGAAGGACAAGGGCCTGAAACTCACCGCGGGCGCGCTGCCGCAGGTCGCGGTCAAAGCCTCCTTGCGAGGCCGCGCCATCGTGCCGCCCGAACGGGTGCGCTATCTGGCGGAGATTTCCGAGTCGCTGCGGGAGTTCCACCGGTTCGTCGCGAACCAGGCGCGAATCGCGCGCGAGCGCCAGTCCCTCGGCACCGCCAAGCAGCTGTTCGCGGCCTCGGGGCGGCCGGTCGCGGGTTTCGATGAGCTGTGGGCGGCGAAGAGCGCGGAACTCGATCCGGCGGCGCTCAAGCTGCTGGCGCAATGGCCGAAGACCCAGGAGCTGTACGCGCAGCCCGAGTATGTGGTGAAGATTCGCGACAAGGAGATTCGCACCAAGCTCACGCACGAGTCTCTCTCCGGTACCCGTATCCGCAAGGTGTCGCTGCCGCGCTTCGAGGACGACGGCGAGATCCTGCGCTTTCTGCTCAAGGAGAATGTCCCGGGCTCCTATCCCTTTACCGCCGGCGTGTTCGCCTTCAAGCGCGAGGGCGAGGACCCCACGCGCATGTTCGCTGGCGAAGGCGACGCCTTTCGCACCAATCAGCGTTTCAAGCGGGTGTCCGAGGGGATGCCGGCGCGCCGGCTGTCCACCGCCTTCGATTCGGTGACGCTCTACGGCTGGGATCCGGATCCGCGTCCCGATATCTACGGCAAGGTCGGCAATTCCGGCGTGTCGATCGCCACCTTGGACGATATGAAGGTGCTGTACTCGGGCTTCAATCTCTGCTCGCCCACCACCTCGGTTTCCATGACCATCAACGGCCCCGCGCCGATGATCCTGGCGATGTTCATGAATACGGCCATCGATCAGCAGGTGGAGATGTTCCAGCAAAAGAACGGCCGCGATCCCACCGACGACGAGCAGCAGAAGATCAAGGCGTGGACCCTGTCGACGGTGCGCGGCACGGTGCAGGCGGACATACTGAAGGAGGACCAGGGCCAGAACACCTGCATCTTCTCCACCGAGTTCGCGCTCAAAATGATGGGCGACATGCAGGAATACTTCGTGCACCACCGGGTGCAGAACTTCTATTCCGTGTCGATCTCCGGCTACCACATCGCCGAAGCCGGCGCGAATCCCATCTCCCAGCTCGCCTTCACGCTCGCCAACGCGTTCACTTACACCGAGTCGTACCTGGCCCGCGGCATGCACATCGACGATTTCGCGCCGAACCTGTCGTTCTTTTTCTCCAACGGCATGGATCCGGAGTACTCCGTGATCGGTCGCGTCGCACGGCGCATCTGGGCCGTGGCGATGAAGAACAAGTACGGCGCGAACGAGCGCAGCCAGAAGCTCAAGTATCACGTGCAGACCTCCGGGCGCTCCCTGCACGCCCAGGAGATGGCCTTCAACGACATCCGAACGACGCTGCAGGCGCTGTGCGCCATCTACGACAACTGCAACAGCCTGCACACCAATGCCTACGACGAGGCGGTCACCACGCCCACCGAGGAGAGCGTGCGGCGCGCGATGGCGATTCAGCTCATCATCAATCGCGAGTGGGGCCTGGCCAAGAACGAGAATCCCAACCAGGGCAGCTTCATCATCGACGAGCTGACCGACCTGGTCGAAGAAGCGGTGCTCAAGGAGTTCGACGCCATCGCCGACCGCGGCGGCGTGCTCGGCGCCATGGAGACGGGCTATCAGCGCGGCAAAATCCAGGACGAGTCGCTGTTCTACGAGCGCCAGAAGCACGACGGCTCGTATCCCATCATCGGCGTGAACACCTTCCGCAGCGCGAGCGGCGGGGCGGCTCCGGCGACCATGGAGCTGGCGCGCTCCACCGATGCGGAGAAGCAGTCGCAGCTCGAGCGCCTCAAATCCTTCCAGGAGCGCAACGCCGGGGACTCGGCGCAGCTGCTCGAGCGGCTGCGGCGCACCGTCATCGACAACGGCAACACCTTCGAGGTGCTGATGCAGGCCGTGCGCGGCTGTTCGCTGGGCCAGATCACGCACACCCTGTACGACGTCGGCGGCCGCTACCGCCGCAACATGTAGCGCGGGCAGCGGGAGAGATCATGCACGACTACCAGGCGCCGCTGGCCGACATGAAGTTCGTGCTGCGCGAGTTGGTGGACCTCGAGCTGCTCGCCGAGCTGCCGGGCTTCGCCGACTTGACGCCGGATGTGGCCGAGTCGGTGCTGGAGGAAGCCGCCAAATTCGCCGGCGGCGTGCTCTCGCCGCTGAATCGCACGGGCGATTTGCAGGGCGCGCGCTGGCAGGACGGCGAGGTGCTGACCGCCGCCGGATGGAAGCAGGCCTACTCGCGCTTCGCCGCCGACGGCTGGGGAGCGCTGTCCTGCCCCGAGGAATTCGGCGGCCAGAATCTGCCCCGCGCCCTGTCGGCGCTGACCGAGGAGATGTGGAACGGCGCCAACATGGCCTTTGCGCTCTGTCCCATGCTGACCCGCGGGGCCATCGATGCGCTCGAGCTGCGCGGCTCGCCGGCGCAGAGGAGCACCTACCTGCCAAAGATGGTCGCGGGAGAATGGACCGGGACCATGAATCTCACCGAGCCGCAGGCGGGTTCGGACCTCTCGGCGGTGCGCGCGCGGGCGGTGCCCACGGGCGATGGCCGCTACCTGCTCACCGGTCAGAAGATCTTCATCACCTACGGCGACCATGATCTGACCGGCAACATCATCCATATGGTGCTGGCGCGGGCCGCCGGCGCTCCGGAGGGAGTGAAGGGAATTTCCCTGTTCCTGGTGCCCAAGTTCCTGGTGAATGCCGACGGCTCCGTGGGAGCGCGCAACGACGTTCACTGCATCTCCATCGAGCACAAGCTCGGCATCCACGCGAGCCCCACCTGCGTACTGGCCTATGGTCAGAACGGCGGCGCCGTCGCCGAGCTCATCGGCGAGGAAAATCGCGGGCTCGAGTACATGTTCATCATGATGAACGCCGCGCGCTACTCGGTGGGCATCGAGGGAGTGGGCATGTCGCAGCGCGCCTACCAAACGGCCCTCGCCTATGCGCGCGAGCGCATCCAGAGCACCGAGGCGGGTGTGCGGGGCGGCCCGCGGGTCCCCATCGTCCGCCACCCCGACGTGCGCCGCATGCTCATGCTCATGAAATCGCAGACCGAGGCCATGCGGGCGCTCGCCGCAGTGGTCGCGGTCTCGCTCGACGCCGCCCGCCTGCATGCTGACCTCGAGCAGCGTGAGCACCATCAGGCCGTCGCTGACCTCATGATTCCCGTGATCAAGGGCTGGTGCACCGAGAATTCGGTCGACATCGCCTCCCTCGGCATTCAGGTCCACGGCGGGGTGGGGTTCGTGGAGGAAACCGGCGCCGCACAGTATCTGCGCGATGCACGCATCACCCCGATCTACGAGGGCACCACCGGCATCCAGGCAAACGATCTCATCGGCCGCAAGCTATCGCGCGACGGCGGCCGCGCGGCGCAGGCAGTGATCGTCCAGATGCGCGAATTGGCGCGGAACCTCCGCGCAGAGCGGAACCTGTCGCAACTCGGAACCGCCCTTGCCTCCGCGATCGACGCCTTGGAACTGGCGGTCCGCTACGTCGTGGAACACTATCCCAGCGACATCCTTGCCGTGTCGGTGGGCGCGGTGCCCACGCTCAAGCTCTTCGGCATCGTCGCCGGCGGCTGGCAGCTGCTGCGATCGGCGCTGATCTCGCAGAAGCGGCTCGATGCGCCCGGTGAGCACGGAACCGATCCTGCCTTCTACCAGGCCAAGATCATGACAGCGCGGTTCTATGCGGATCATGTGCTGTCGCAGGCGCCGGGGCTGGCGCACAGCATCGTGCACGGCGCGGCAGGCGCGCTGGCGTCCTGTGTGCTGTAAGCGCGCATGGACAGCCGATATCCGAGCCGCATCATTTGCCTGACCGAGGAGCCCACGGAGGTGCTGTACGCGCTCGGTCAGGAGGCGCGGATCGTCGGCATCTCAGGTTTCACCGTGCGCCCCGCGCGGGCGCGCCGCGAGAAGCCGCGGGTGTCGGCCTTCACCAGCGCCAAGGTTGACCGCATACTCGCCTTGCAGCCGGACTTCGTGGTTGGCTTCTCGGACATTCAAGCCGACATCGCGCAGGCGCTGATCAAGCACGGCGTCGAGGTGTGGATCAGCAATCACCGCTCGGTCGAGGGGATCTTGGGCTACGTGCGCCGGCTCGGTGCGCTGGTCGGCGCCGCCGCCGACGCGGAGCGCTATGCCCTGGGGCTCGAAGCGCACATCGAGCGCGTGCGCGAGGCGGCCGCGTCGCTGCCGCGCCGTCCGCGCGTGTATTTCGAAGAATGGGACGAGCCGCTCATCACCGGCATTCGCTGGGTGAGCGAGCTGGTCGGCATCGCCGGCGGCGATGACGTGTTCCCGGAGCGCTCCCTCTGTTCGCTCGCCAAGGATCGCATCCTCGGCGATCCGGGCGAGGTCGTGCGCCGCGCCCCCGACATCATTCTCGGCTCATGGTGCGGCAAGCGCTTCCGTCCCAACGAAGTGGCGTCCCGCGCCGGGTGGGATGCGGTGCCCGCGGTGCGCGACGCAGAGCTGCACGAGATCAAGTCGCCCATCATTCTGCAGCCGGGACCGGCGGCGCTCACCGATGGCCTCGACGCCATCCACGGGATATTGCGGCAATGGTCGGAGCGTCAGGCCAGCGGCGCGTCGCGGCGGGTCAACGGGTGAGCGAAGCCGCGGTGACCTCGCCCTGTGTCGACATCTGCCGGCTGGATACCAAGGGATGGTGCATCGGCTGCCGGCGTACCGTCGAGGAAATCGCCGAATGGTCCGCCGCCAGCGAGGCGCGCCGGCGCGAAATTCTTCGGGAACTGAAACTGCGCCCGGCGGCCGCCTCCGGACCGCAAATTGACATTCAGCTGTACGGTCCGTACAGTTAGCCAATGAAAGTGGCGCGTAAGGGTTCTGAGGAGGCTCGAAACGAACTTCCCACTCTTCTTGAGGACGCGGAAGGCGGCCGGCCGACCATCATTACGCGACGAGGGCGGGCGGTCGCGGCGCTGGTGCCCATGGCTCAGTTGCGCACCATGGATCGGCAGGAGTCCCTGGTATCACTCAAGGGCTCCGGCCGCGGACTGTGGGGCAAGAATAGCGCAAGCACGCTCAAGAGACTCCGCGACGAGTGGAAGCGTTGACCCTCGAGGATCTCCCATCAGGCTCACTCGTGCTGATGGATTCTGCACCGATAATCCATTACTTGGAGGAGCATCCGAAGTTCGCCAAGGTATTCGCGCCCCTGTTCGAACGGCACGCCACCGGCGATCTGCACTTCGCCGTGACCACGATTAGCATTGCCGAGGTACTCACAGGCCCACTTCAATCCGGCAACGAGGAGTTGACTGAACGCTATCGAGCGATCCTGGAGTCGTGGCATGTCGTCGATCTTACCTCGGGATTGGCCGCGAATGCCGCCCGCCTCCGAGCCACTTTGCGTCTGAAGCTGCCCGATGCCGTTCAGGCTGCCAGCGCATTCGCTGTCAACGCTGACGCGCTTGTCACTCATGATCGGGACTTCTCGCGCGTGCGTTCTCTGACGGTACTCTCCTCATAAGTGAGGGGTGGAACCAAGGCCGGCCAAACAAGCGACACTCATTGCCCTTTCGGCAAGCCTGATGGGGTTTTTATTGCCTACGGACTGCCACGCTGCAGAGCCGGCTGAGCTGAAACCGCCGTCGGCCACGAATGCGCGTTATCCAGAGGATATGGCTTCATGGCGCGACCTTCACTTCAGGCTGATGGTGGTGTTCACGCCGGCGGAGGTGCCCGCATCGTCGAACCAGCGCGACGTCACGGTCTTGGTCTGCGTGTAGAACTGCACCGCCTGCTTGCCGTAGGGACCGAGATCGCCGAGCTTGGAGCCGCGCGAGCCGGTGAAACTGAAGATCGGCACCGGCACCGGGATCGGCACGTTGATTCCTACCTGGCCAACGTCGATCTCGTTTTGAAAGCGGCGGGCCACGGCGCCGCTTTGGGTGAAAATACCCGTGCCGTTGCCGAAGGGGTTGTCGTTGATGAGCGCGATGGCCTCGGTGAGCGTGTTCACGCCGACGATGACCATGACGGGCCCGAAAATTTCCGTGGTATAGATCTTCATCGCCGGCGTCACCGCGGAGAAAATCGTCGGACCGATGAAATTGCCCTGCTCGTATCCCGGCACTTTGATGCCGCGCCCGTCCAGTTCGAGCTTGGCGCCTTCCTTGATGCCGTCCTCGACCAGTCCGAGAATGCGATGCTTGGCGTTCTTCGAGACCACGGGGCCGAGATCGGCGCCCTTCTCCGTTCCCGCGTTGACCTTGAGCGTCTTCGCCCGGGCCACGATGTCGGGTATCCAGTTGCGCGCCTCGCCGACCAGGACGGTGACGGAGGTAGCCATGCAGCGCTGTCCGGCGGCGCCGAAGGTCGCTCCAACCAGGGCATCGAGCGACTGCTCCTTGTTGGCATCCGGCATCACCACCGCGTGATTCTTCGCGCCCATCATGCATTGCACGCGCTTGCCGTGCTGCGACGCCAGAGCATGGACATGCGTGCCCACGGCGGTGGAACCGACGAAGGAGACGGCGGCGATGTCGGGGTGGGTGCAGAGCGCGTCCACGGCGCGCTTGCCGCCGTGGATGATGTTCAGCACGCCCGGCGGGACGCCCGCCTGCAGGGCCAGTTCCGCCAGCAGCATGGGCGTGAGCGGATCCTGCTCGGAAGGCTTGAGCACGAAGGTATTGCCGCAGACGATGGCCATGGGAAACATCCACAGCGGTATCATCGCGGGAAAATTGAACGGCGTGATGCCGGCGCAGACGCCGATCGGCTGGCGCAGGGTGTAGGTGTCCACGCCGCCGGCCACGTTCTCGGCGAATTCGCCCAATTGCAGAGTGCCGATCGAGCAGGCGTGCTCGACCACTTCGAGTCCCCGGAACACATCCCCTTCGGCGTCAGCCACGGTTTTGCCCTGTTCCGCGCTCAAGGTCTGTGCGATGCGGCTCATGTGCTCCCGCACCAGCGCCTGAAGCTTCAGCATGATCCGCGCCCGGGCCGCCAGCGGCGTGTTCCTCCAGGTCTTGTAGGCGCGCGCAGCCGAGGCCACCGCGGCGTCGATTTCCTCATCGGTGGCGAAGGGGACCAGCGCCAGCACCTCCTGGGTTGCCGGGTTGATCACGTCGTGCCACTCGGCGGCGTGCGAATCGATGAATTGGCCGTCGAGCAGCATTTTGACGGCGGGGATGTGATTGGCCAGCACTGCAGGTTTGGTCGTCATGGGTTTTCCTCGGTTTGGCGTAGTTTAGCCTGACGGGACGCCGCAGGCAGACAGATAGGTGATCCCGCGCGAACGCATCACGTAAACTACGGGGTCATTATATTCGCTACTTTGGTACCCGAACCCGACAAAATGCCGCGGCGAATCAGCAATCCTGAGTTGAAGCCGCCGCCCCGGGGGCCGGCGCTCAACGCTGCACGGTCCGCGGAACCCGGAACCATCGCCATTTGCTTCGTGGCCGCCGCGCTGCAAAGCGTCCGCGACCGCGGCCACGATGCGGATGCCTTGCTGGCGAACGTGGGGCTCGCGCCGGGGCTGCTGCAAAATCCCCAGGCGCGGGTGTCGGCAAAGCACTATGGCGCTTTGTGGCGCAGCATCGCCCTCACGCTCGACGATGAATTCTTCGGGCAGGATTCGCGCCGCATGAAATCCGGCAGTTTCGCGATGCTCTGCCACTCGGTCCTCGGCTGCAAGACCCTGGGGCAGGCGCTCGACCGAAGCCTGCGCTTCTACGCGCTGATCCTCGACGACGTTTCAGGGACCTGCGAGCGCAATGCCCGGGAGGCAAGGATCGTTCTTCACGAGCGGGCCGCGGGCGCCGGCCAGCGCGTGTTCGCCCACGAGCTTCTCTTGATGCTGCTCTACGGCGTATCGTGCTGGCTGGTGGGACGAAGAATTCCCATCCTGCGCACCGAGTTCAGCTATCCCGAGCCCGCGCACAGCGCGGAGTACCGGCTGATGTACAGTGCGGAATTGACCTTCGACAGGCCGAATACCCTGATTGCCTTCGAGGGGGATTACCTCGATCTACCCGTAGTGCAGAATGAGCACTCGATCAAGGAGTTTCTGCGCACGGCGCCCGAGAGCATCCTGGTGAAATACAAGAATGGCAGCAGCCTGACCGCCCGGGTGCGGCGCCGGCTGCGGCAGTACCTGCCGGGCGAAGTTCCGGATTTCGAGGGTCTGGCCGATGAACTGAACATGACGCCGGCCACCATGCGCCGCCGTTTGCACGAGGAGGGTGAGTCCTATCAATCGATCAAGGATCAGCTGCGGCGGGATCTGGCCATCAGTTACCTGAGCCACTCCAGCCGCAGCGTCATGGACATTGCCCTGGAATTGGGATTCTCCGAGCGCAGCGCGTTTCATCGCGCATTCAGAAAGTGGACGGGCGCCTCTCCCGGGGAGTTTCGCCGTACATTACAGGTCTAGGGGGCCGCGGGGAGGGCGAGGGGCCGCGGGGAGGGCGAGGGGCCGCGGGGAGGGCGATGTTGCAATTCCGCTCAAGCATTTTGAGCGCTTTGGTCACCCTGACCGGATGTTCGTTTCGAGGATAATTGATCATGAATTTATCGGGGAAAGTCATGGCGGTGACGGGAAGCGACGGCGCTCTGGGTCGTGCCGTGGCGACGGCCTTGGGCAGGTACGGCGCCACGCTCGCCTTGATTCCCGTGGGGCGGGTATGACGGCTGTGCCCAGCGCATCGCCCGGCGCGCGATTTCGCGCCGCCCTCGCCGAGGAGCGTCCTCTGCAGGTCGTCGGCGCCATCAATGCCTATGCCGCCCGAATGGCGGCGGCGTGCGGCTTCAAGGCGCTCTATCTGTCGGGCGGCGGCGTCGCCGCCAATTCGCTCGGAGTTCCGGATTTAGGGATAAGCACCATGGATGACGTGCTCATCGATATCCGCCGCATCACCGATGCCTGCCCGCTGCCGCTCCTGGTCGATGCCGATACCGGCTGGGGCGGGGCGTTCAACATTGCGCGCACTGTGAGGGCCTTCATCAAGTTCGGGGCCGCCGGATTGCACATCGAGGATCAGGTTCAGGCCAAGCGATGCGGACACCGTCCGGGCAAGGAGGTCGTATCGCAGCAGGAGATGGTGGATCGGGTCAAGGCGGCGGTGGATGCGCGCAGCGACGCTGCCTTCGTCATCATGGCGCGCACCGATGCCCTGGCCGTGGAGGGCATCGACAAGGCCATCGAGCGCGCCGTCGCCTGCGTCGAGGCGGGCGCGGACATGATTTTTCCCGAAGCCATTACCGACCTTGCCATGTATCGGCGATTCAAGGACGCCGTCAAGGTGCCGGTGCTCGCCAATATCACCGAATTCGGCCAGACGCCGCTGTACACGCGCGAGGAGCTGGGCGCGGTGGGCGTCGACATTGTGCTGCATTGCTGCTCCGCCTACCGTGCGATGAATGCGGCCGCGCTTGCGACCTATCAGGCGATCCGCCGCGACGGCACCCAGAAGAACGTGCTGAATCTCATGCAGACGCGCGCCGACCTGTACCGCTACCTCGATTATCACGCCTATGAAGCGAAGCTCGACGAGCTGTTCGCCGCCGGGAAAGAAAAGTGACGGAATTTTAGGAGACGACCATGGCTGAAGCTCAAGCTCAAATCGGTGCGTTCAAGCCCAAGAAGTCCGTGGCCCTGTCGGGGGTCACCGCGGGCAACACGGCGCTGTGCACCGTCGGCACGACCGGCAACGACCTGCACTATCGGGGCTACGACATTCTGGACATCGCCACCGAATGTGAATTCGAGGAAATCGCGCACCTGTTGGTGCACGAGAAGCTGCCGAACCGGGCGCAGCTCGCGGCGTACAAGGCGAAGTTGAAGGGGCTGCGCGCGCTGCCCGCCGCCGTCGCCACGGTTCTGGAGCAGCTGCCGGCCGCCAGTCATCCCATGGACGTGCTGCGCACCGGCGTCTCGGCGCTGGGGTGCTGCATACCCGAGGCCAACGATCACAGCAGCGCAGGCGCGCGCGCCATCGCCGACCGATTGCTGGCCTCCCTGGGGTCGATGCTGTGCTATTGGCACCATTATTCGCGCGACGGACGGCGCATCGAGGTGCGGACCGACGACGATTCGATCGGCGCGCACTTCCTGCATCTGTTGCACGGCCGCGAGCCCTCCGCCTCCTGGGTGCGCGCCATGCACACCTCGCTCAATCTCTACGCCGAGCACGAATTCAACGCCTCGACCTTCACGGCCCGGGTGATCGCGGGGACGGGTTCCGATCTGTACTCGTGCATCACGGGCGCCATCGGCGCGCTGCGCGGGCCGAAGCACGGCGGCGCCAACGAGGTCGCCTTCGAGATTCAGAGCCGCTATGCGACGCCGGACGCCGCCGAAGCGGACATCCGCCGCCGCGTGGCCGACAAAGAGGTGATCATCGGGTTCGGTCACCCGGTGTACACCATTTCCGATCCGCGCAATGAGGTCATCAAGCAGGTCTCGCGCACCCTGGCGCGCGAGGCCAAGGACATGCGGGGGTTCGAGGTGGCCGAGAGAATCGAGTCGGTCATGCACGAGATCAAGAGGATGTTTCCGAACCTCGACTGGTTCTCCGCCGTGTCCTATCACCTGATGGGCGTGCCGACCGCCATGTTCACCCCGCTGTTCGTGATGAGCCGCACCTCCGGCTGGGCGGCGCACGTCATCGAGCAGCGCGAGGACGGCAAGATCATCCGTCCGAGCGCCAATTACATCGGTCCGGAGAATCTTGCCTTCGTGCCGCTCGCGCAGCGCCCCTAGCCTAGGCGGCGCCTGTTCACCACACCCCGAGGGTCCCACATTCCCCATGTCCCACGACATCAAATCCGCCGAAAGGCCCGCGCCCGATCAGATCCTGACCGCCATCGCCGACTATGCCTCGAACGTCGAAATCGAGAGCAAGCTCGCCTATGAGACTGCCGCCTACTGCCTCATGGACACACTGGCGTGCGGCTTCCAGGCGCTGAAATATCCGGCCTGCACAAAGTTGATGGGCCCCGTGGTTCCGGGCGCGACGCTCACGAACGGCGCACGGGTGCCCGGCACCGCGTACGAGCTCGACCCCATCAACGCCGCCTTCAATATCGGCGCCATGATCCGCTGGCTCGATTTCAACGACACCTGGCTGGCGGCGGAGTGGGGGCACCCGTCGGATAATCTGGGCGGCATCCTCGCCGTGGCCGACTATCTGTCGCGCTCAGGCAAACCGGTCACGGTGCGCGACGTGCTCACCGGCATGATCAAGGCGCACGAAATCCAGGGAATCCTCGCCCTGGAGAACAGCTTCAACCGGGTGGGCCTGGATCACGTCCTGCTGGTGCGTGTCGCCTCCACCGCGGTGGTCACGGCGCTGTTCGGCGGCACGCGCGAGCAGGTCGTCGATGCCGTGTCTAACGCCTGGGTGGACGGCGGCGCGCTGCGCACCTACCGGCATGCGCCGAATACCGGTTCACGCAAGAGCTGGGCGGCGGGCGATGCGACCAGCCGCGCCGTGCGGCATGCGCTGTTCGCGCTGAAGGGCGAGATGGGCTATCCCTCGGCTCTGTCGGCCAAGACCTGGGGCTTTCAGGATGTGCTGTTCAAGGGAAAGGCGCTGTCCCTGCCGCAGCCCTTCGGCAGCTATGTGATGGAGAACGTTCTGTTCAAGATTTCCTATCCGGCGGAATTTCACGCGCAAACGGCGGTCGAGGCCGCCATGACCCTGCATGCGGAGATTCTGCCCAAGCTCGGCGAGATCGACAGAGTCACGATCGAAACTCAGGAACCCGGCGTGCGCATCATAGACAAGACGGGACCGCTCGCGAATCCCGCCGACCGCGACCACTGCATTCAGTACATGGTGGCCATTCCGCTGCTGTTCGGCCGGCTCACCGCCGCGGATTACGAGGACCAGATCGCGTCGGACCCGCGTGTCGACGCGCTGCGCGCGAAAATGCAGGTCAGGGAAAACCCGACCTTCACCCAGGAGTACTACGACGCCGAGAAGCGCTACATCGGCAACGCGGTGCAGGTGTTCTTCAAGGACGGCAGTGCCAGCCGGCGCGTGCAGGTGGACTATCCCATCGGCCATCGCAAGCGGCGCGAGGAAGGCATGCCGGTGCTGGTGAAGAAGTTCGAGGCCAGCGTGGCGGCGCATTTCGGGCCGAAGCAGACCGAGTCGATCAAGGCGATGTTCGCCGATCGCGCCGCTCTCTCCGCGATGCCGGTGAGCGAGTTCGCCGCCCGGCTGGTCACCGCTTAGCCGCGAGGGTGGTGACCGCGCAAAATATACCCGGCCGCCGGTGCGCATTATGACGCATCGAGCTTGCCGACAGCCCCCCGGTATCGGGATAGTGTCGAAGTGTCCCGTCCCACCAATAACCCGCCCGCGGCGCTACGATGAGCTCACCGAACCGCGCAGGTTTTCCGTCCGCGAACGAGCGTCGCATTCCAGCCGAGCGGCGCCGCCGAGTCTGGTGGTCGGTGTTTTACGGCAGCTTCAATCCCCGGCGCCGGACGCCCCCGCGCCGGGCCCTGGATTCGCGCTTTCAGTCGCTCGATTGGCATGCCGCGCCATTGCTCGCCGTCGCCATCGGCATTTTGCTATTGAGCGTCGTGGACGCGTTTTTGACGCTGGTATTGCTGCAGGGGGGTGCCGAGGAGGTGAACCCCATCATGGCGGCGCTCATCTACCGCAGCGTGGCGGCCTTTGCCGCCCTCAAAATGGCGATGACCAGCGTGAGCGTGGTGCTGATGGTGTTTCTGGCGCGCTACCGCTTCATGCGCCTGCTGCGGGTCGAATGGGTGCTGTACGTGGTTCTCGTCGGCTATTTGGGGCTCGTCGGCTACGAAATTTGGATGCTGAAGGGCCCTCTCGACCTATCGATCTTGTAATTCTGCCGGACTGCCTCACATTCCATATTATGCCGCCTTCGGCTAAACTATGGCGCAGTCCGCGAACCCGCCCCCACTTCTCATCACGTTGATGTACTTGAGGTTTTCGCCGTCCGAGTCCTATGAGTCAATCACTTGCCGAGCAACTAGCCGCAACGGCGCTTTCCGGCGGAAATGCCGCTTACATCGAGGATCTCTACGAGAAGTTCCTGAGGGATCCACAGGGGGTTGACCCCGCCTGGGCCGCCTACTTCAGAGGGATACAGGGCGGTGCCGCGGGCGAGACCGCCCACGCGCCGATTCGCGAACTGCTGCTCGCGCGGCTGAATTCGCCGCCCGCGCAGGGCGGCGTCCCCGGTCCGGAATCCTCCGGGGCCAGCGCCAAACAGGCCGCCGTGTCGCGCCTGATCCAGGTGTACGCCAACCGCGGTCACTTGGTCGCGCGCTTGGATCCGCTGGGATTGCAGCAGCGCGCCAAGCCCTATGTGCTCGATCTGGAGTATTTCGGTCTCTCGGAGGCGGACCTCGACACCGAGTTCTTCACCGGCAGCCGCAACGCGGCGATCGCCGAGCGCGCCACGCTCAGGAATATCCTCGCCGACCTGAAATTCATCTACGGCGATACGATCGGCGCGGAGTTTGCGCACGTGTCGGACACCGACGAGCGCCTGTGGCTGCAGGACAGCTTCCAATTGGCGCGCATGCAGCGCCGTTTCAGCGCCGATGAGAAGAAGAACATCCTCTGGCAGCTGACCGCCGCGGAAGGCCTCGAGCGCTACCTGCACACCAAGTACGTGGGACAGAAGCGTTTCTCGCTCGAGGGCGGTGACAGTCTCATTCCCCTGCTCGACGATCTGGTGCAGTACGGCGGCACGATGGGCGTCGAGGAGACCATCATCGGCATGGCGCATCGCGGCCGTCTCAATGTGCTGGTCAACCTGCTCGGAAAGTCGCCCAAGGATCTGTTCAGCGAATTCGAGGGCCAGTACGATCTGGCGAAGCTGCGCGGATCGGGCGACGTCAAGTATCACAAGGGGTTCTCATCCGATCTGAAAACACCGTCCGGCAACGTGCACGTCGCGCTCGCGTTCAATCCCTCGCATCTGGAGGTGGTGAATGCGGTGGTCGAGGGCTCGGTGCGCGCGCGCCAGGAGCGGCGCGGCGATGCCTTGGGCGACAAGGTGCTGGCGGTGCAGATTCACGGAGACGCCGCCTTCGCCGGGCAGGGCGTCATCATGGAGACCTTGCAGCTGTCGCAGGCGCGCGGGTTTTACACCGGCGGCTCGGTGCACGTCATCATCAACAACCAGGTGGGATTCACCACCAGCGATCCGCACGACGCGCGCTCCACCCTGTATTGCTCCGATGTCGCCAAGATGGTCGAGGCGCCGATTTTTCACGTCAACGCCGACGATCCGGAGGCGGTGTGCTTCGTCGCGCGTTTCGCGCTCGAATATCGGATGAAATTTCACAAGGATGTGGTGATCGATCTGGTGTGCTACCGGCGGCACGGCCATAACGAAGCCGACGAGCCCGCCGCGACCCAGCCGCTCATGTACCAGGTGATCCGCAAGAAGCCGACGGCGCGCCAGCTGTATGCGGACAAGCTCGCCGCTGACGGAGTGCTCACCGCGGCGCAGGCCGCGGCCATGATCGATGGGTATCGCGATGGACTCGATGAGGGCAAGCCGCAGGCGCGGGCGGCGCTCGGCCTCATCGGCAACAAATTCACGGTGGACTGGAGCGGGTACCTGGACGCGGACTGGTCCGAACCCATCAAGACCTGGGTCGACATGGGACGCCTGCGCGCGCTCGGCAAATTGGTCACCTCCTATCCATCGGACTGGGTTCTGCACCCGCGCGTGCTCGCCATCATGCAGGCGCGCGAGAGGATGGTGAGCGGCGATCTGGCGCTCGACTGGGGCTGCGCCGAGACCCTGGCTTACGCGAGTCTGGTGCAGGAGGGATACCCCGTGCGCCTCACCGGGCAGGACAGCGGCCGTGGCACCTTCTTTCACCGGCACGCGGTGCTGCACGACCAGGCCACGGGCCGGCACTACGTGCCCCTGCAGCATTTGGCGACCAATCAGCCAACCTTCACGGTGACCGATTCGGTGCTCTCCGAAGAGGCCGTGATGGGTTTCGAGTACGGCTTCTCCACCACCGAGCCGCATTGCCTGACGATCTGGGAAGGACAGTTCGGCGATTTCTGCAACGGCGCGCAGGTCATCATCGATCAATTCATCAGCTCCGGCGAGGCCAAGTGGGGACGCCTGTCGGGCATCACGCTGTTCCTGCCGCATGGCTACGAGGGGCAGGGACCCGAGCATTCCTCGGCGCGCCTGGAGCGCTTCCTGCAGCTCTGCGCCGAATACAACATGCAGGTGTGCGTGCCGTCCACTCCGGCGCAGATGTTTCACATGCTGCGCCGGCAAATGGTGCGTCCGCTGCGCAAACCACTCATCGTCATGACGCCGAAGAGCCTGCTGCGCCACCCCTTGTCGGTGTCGCGTCTGGAGGAGCTGAGCTCGGGCGGGTTCTATCCCGTCATCGATGAGATCGACGATCTGAAGCCCTCGGCGGTGACGCGCATCGTGCTGTGCAGCGGCAAGGTGTACTTCGATCTGTTGAAGTCGCGGCGCGAGGTCAAGGCGGACTCCGTTGCCATCGTGCGTCTCGAGCAGCTGTATCCGTTTCCGTCGGAGGAATACGAGGCGATTCTGCGCAAGTATGCGAACGCCCGCGAAGTCGTCTGGTGCCAGGAGGAGCCGCAGAACCAGGGCAGCTGGTATCAGATTCGGCATCGTCTGCAGTCGAAGCTGGGTCCGAATCACGAGCTGTTGTATGCGGGACGGGCCGGCGCGGCGGCTCCCGCCACGGGCATCTCGGCGCTGCACGAGCAACAGCAGAAAAACCTGGTCACCGCGGCGCTGCAGGGCGTTCCGCCGGAAGAGACCTCTCGACAAACCATGCGCCTCCCGGCGGCGGTGCCGGCGCCTCAAACTAGGACGGGTTAATGACAATTGAAGTTCGCGTGCCGCAGCTGCCGGAGTCGGTGGCTGATGCAACGCTTGTCTCGTGGCATAAGAAGCCCGGCGATCTGGTGGCGCGCGATGAGAATCTCGTCGACCTGGAGACCGATAAGGTGGTTCTGGAAGTGCCGGCGCCGGCGGCCGGAGTGATCAGGGAGATCAAGCTTCAGGACGGCACCACGGTGACCAGCGGGCAGTTGCTGGCGGTTATCGACGAGGGGGCCACCGCCGTGCCCGGAGCGAGCGCGCCGGCCATCATGGCGGCATCCAGCGGTGCGACGACGACGGCGAAGGACGCCGCGGCGTCCGTGAACAATGTCGCCAAGCCCGGCGATGCGGCGTCCGCGACAAATGCCGCCAAGCCCGACGGTGCCGCGGCCAAGTTGAGCCCGGCCGCGAAGCGCGTCGTGGAGGAGAATCAAGTCGACCCGAAGGCGGTCCCCGGCTCCGGGCGCGATGGGCGCGTCTCGAAATCCGATGTGGTGAATTATCTGTCCGCCAAGGACGCCGCACCGGCGGTGCCGGCTCCGAAACACGGGGCGGCACTGGCGCCCGCACCTTCCTCGAAGGCACCGTCATCGCCACTGCCGCCGCCAAGCCCCACCGCGCGCGGCGCGCGCGCCGAGCAGCGCGTGCCCATGACCCGCCTGCGCGCCCGCATCGCCGACCGTATGGTGCAGGCCCAGGCCACCCAGGCACTGCTGACGTCCTTCAATGAAGTGGATTTGAAAGCCGTCAACGAGCTGCGCGGCCGCTACCGGGATCAGTTCGAAAAGCAGCATGGCGTGAAGCTCGGCTTCATGTCGTTCTTCGCCAAGGCCTGCGTTGAAGCTCTGAAGAAATTCCCCTCGGTGAACGCCTCGGTCGACGGCAACGACATCGTCTATCACGAGTACTTCGATATCGGCGTCGCGGTGTCCACCGATCGAGGTCTGATCGTGCCGGTGCTGCGCGATGCGGATCTGCAGAGCTTCGCCGACATCGAAAAATCGATCGCCAATTTTGCCGGCCGCGCCCGCGCCGGGAGCATTACCATGGAAGAGCTCACGGGCGGCACCTTCACCATCACCAATGGCGGAGTGTTCGGCTCGCTGCTGTCGACCCCCATCGTCAATGCGCCGCAAAGCGCGATTCTAGGCATGCACAAGATCCAGGACCGCGCCGTGGTGATCGACGGCGCGGTCGTGGTGCGCCCCATGATGTACATCGCCTTGACCTATGATCATCGCCTCATCGACGGCCGCGAGGCGGTGCAGTTTCTCGTAACGGTGAAGCAATGTCTCGAGGACCCGGCGCGCATGGTGCTCGGCGTATGAGCGAGGTTTACGACGTGGTGGTGATCGGGGCCGGTCCCGCGGGCTATCCCGCCGCGATTCGCGCCGCGCAGAACAAGCTCAAGGTGGCCTGCGTCGATGAGTGGAAGAACACCGACGGCAGCCATGCCTTCGGCGGTACCTGCCTGAATGCGGGCTGCATCCCCTCAAAGGCCCTGCTCGAATCCTCCGAGCTGTTTCAGCGCGCCAAAGACGAATTTGCCGTGCACGGCATCAAGATCGGCGGCCTCACGCTCGATCTCGCGGCCATGCAGAAGCGCCGCGCCTCCGTGGTCAAGACCATGACGGGCGGGATCCTCGCACTGTTCAAGGCGAGCGGTGTGACCGGCATTGCGGGGCACGGGCGCCTGGTGCCCGGCAACAAGGTGCTGGTGACGGCGCCGGACGGTACGCAGAGGACCCTGCAAGCCACGCACGTCGTGCTGGCCTCGGGCTCGGTACCGGTGCGCCTGAAAAATGTACCGCATGACGGCAGGTCCATCGTCGATTCCTGGAATGCCCTGGAGTTCGACGCCGTGCCCGCGCGTCTCGGTGTCATCGGCGCCGGCGTCATCGGCCTCGAGCTCGGCAGTGTGTGGCGGCGCCTCGGCAGCGAGGTCACGGTGCTCGAAGCGCTGGAGCAGTTCCTGCCCATCGCGGACGGAGCGATCGCGAAGGAGGCGCTCCGGCACTTCAAGAAGCAGGGGCTGGACATCAAGCTGGGGGCGAAGGTGCTGCGCGCGGCCCCCGCGGGCGCGGCGGTGGACGTGGTCTATGCCGATGCGCGGGGCGAGCATGCGCTGCAGGTCGACAAACTGGTGGTCGCCGTGGGGCGCAGACCCTTCACTGAAGGGTTGCTGGCCGAGGGCACCGGAGTCGAGCTCGATGAGCGCGGCTTCATCCGGGTGGACGAGCACTGCCGCACCGGCGTGCCGAACGTGTGGGCGGTGGGCGATGTGGTGCGCGGACCCATGCTCGCGCACAAGGGCAAGGAGGAGGGTGTCATGGTTGCCGACCTGATCGCCGGCCGCTTCGCCGAGGTGAACTACAAGGTGATTCCCTCGGTGATCTACACGGCGCCGGAAATCGCCTGGGTCGGCCAGACCGAGGAACAAGTCAAGGCCGGCGGCCGGGCCTACAAGGTCGGCGCCTTTCCGTTCGCGGCCAGCGGCCGCGCGCGGGCGATGGAAGCCGCACAGGGCATGGCGAAGATCGTCTCCGCCAGGGATGACGATGAGGTTCTCGGGGTGCACGTGATCGGCCCGATGGCGGGCGAGCTGATCGCCGAAGCCGTGCTCGCGATGGAATACTCGGCGAGCACCGAAGATATCCAGCGCACCATCCACGCCCATCCGACGCTGTCCGAGGCCATCCATGAGGCGGCCCTGGCGGTGGACAAGAAGGCCATCGACGCCATCAATCGCTAGGCGCCGGCCCGGTCTACCATGTTCCTACTTCGTCACGGCCAAAGCTATTTCAACTTCCATTTCAACCGCACGCGCGTCGATCCGGGAATCGAAGATCCGGAATTGACTGCGCTCGGCATGCAGCAGGCGGCGGCGGCCGCTAGGCAATTGGCCCGCGCGGCATTGACCCGCGTCATCATCTCGCCCTACACCCGCGCCTTGCAGACCGCGCAACCCATCCTCGCCATTCATCGGGTGCCGGTCAGCATCATGCACGAGGTTCGCGAGCAGGCGGCTTTCACCTGCGATATCGGCAGTCCGCCGCAAGTGCTGGCGAACCGCTTTCCGCATCACGATTTCGCGCATCTGCCGTCGCAGTGGTGGCATGGCGGCATCGAAACGGCGCAGGAGACGAGCGAGCGGGCGAATGCATTTCGCACCCTGATGGCCGGCCGAGCCGACAGCGCGACCACGCTGGTGGTCGGTCATTGGGCGTTCATTCAGGCGTTGACCGGCGTCGCGCTCGGCAACGGCGAGATACTGGAATACGATCCGTCGCGCTGAGCGAGCTTGCCATGACTCATCTTTCCTTACTATACTTATTCTAGTAAGGAATTGAGGAGACGATATGGACACCGACGCAACGCTGACCAGCAAGGGCCAGACGACCATTCCCAAATCAATCAGGGACAGTCTCGGAATGAAGGCTGGCGACCGGATGACGTTCACCTTGATGCCGGATGGGGCCGTCCTTCTGCGCGTAAAAAACAAGCGCTTGGCCGATCTCGCGGGGGTCCTGTACAAGAAAGGAAGAAAGCCTGTCCCCATCGACAAGCTATCCCGCTGATGATTGGCATCGATAAGAACGTGCTCGTCCGGTATCTGGTTCGGGACGATGAGGCACAGTTCGACAAGGCGCGAAGATTGATAAACCGCGAGTTGAATCACGAAGAGTCCGTCTTGGTCAGTCTGCTCGTTCTATTGGAGACCGAATGGGTGTTGCGCAGCCGGTACGAATTGGCGAAGTCGGAAATCGTCGCGGCGTTTTCCTCCTTGCTCGATGCCGCCGAACTGAGATTCGAGGACGAGCCGGCGGTCGAGCGGGCGGTGTACATATGGAAGGACGCGAGCGCGGAATTTGCCGATTGCCTGATCGGCGCCCGGAATCTCAGTCTTAGATGCCGCGGTACCGCGACATTTGATGGGAAGGCGCTGAAGATCGATGGGTTTGTCGCGGTCTGATCGCCGGCGAAATCATTTCTTGCGGCGCGCGCTGATGACGTTCGGCAGCTGCGCAATGCGCGACAGCACCTGCGATAGCTGCGGCAGCCCCGTGATGGATATCTGGATCTGCATGTGCGCCACGCTATCGCGCTTGTCGGTGACGGTGGTCATGCCCTGGATGCTGATCTTGTCGTCCGCCAGTGCGGCGCTGACGTCACGCACCAGGCCGCGCCGGTCGAAGGCCTGAACTTCGATGTCCACGGGGAATTCCTGCGACGCCAGCCCGCCCCAGCTCACCGCCAGCACCCGCGCGGGGGACTTGACGCTCAGGCGGGCGAGATTGGCGCACGATTGGGCATGAATGCTGACGCCGCGGCCCACGGTGATGTAGCCGGCGATGGGCTCCGGGGGCACGGGCTTGCAGCAGCGCGCGTAGGTGGACAACAGGTCGCCGATGCCCTGGACCTCGAGGTCGGGCTCGCGTACGGCGGCCAGGGTTCGGAGGCCTGCGGTGCGTTCAGTGCGGCTGTCGCGCGCGTGCAGGATGCGCTGGATGGCTCCGGCGACCTGGGCGGGGCTCACCTCGCCCAATCCCAACGCCTCGTGCAGGGCTTCGGCGTTCGGCAACTTGAGCTCGCTCAGCAACTCAGGGACGGGCGGACTATTGACGCCGAGGCGCTGCAGCTCCCGGTCGAACATCGCCCGGCCTTCGGCCTTGTTCTGTGTTTCGTTCTGCCTCCGGAACCAGGCGCGCACCTTGTTGCGATGCCGGGGGCTTGCGAGAAATCCCGACTGGGGGGACAGCCAATCGCGCGATGGATTGCCCGTCCTGGCGGTGATGATCTCCACCGTTTCGCCGTTCTTGAGCTGGTAATCGAGCGGCACCATGCGCCCATTGACCTTGGCGCCGCGGGTGCGATGGCCTAAATCCGTGTGCACCTGATAGGCGAAATCCAGCGGCGTGCCGCCCACCGGCACATCGACGATCTCACCTTTGGGCGACACGGCATAGATTCGGTCCTGGAACAAGTCGACTCGCATGCGGTCGAGGAAGTCGCGCGACGCCTCGCCCTCGGCCGGCGCCAGCAGGGAGCGCAGCTGATTGATCTTGCGCTCATAGGCCTGGTCTCCGCGGCCACCCTCCTTGTAGCGCCAGTGCGAAGCGACGCCGCGCTCGGAATCGGCGTGCATCTCATGCGTGCGGATCTGGATCTCGACCGCCTGGGCGCCGGGCCCGATGACGGCCGTGTGGATGGACCGGTAGCGGTTGTCCTTCGGAGTGGCGATATAGTCGTCGAATTCCCCGGGGATGAACTGCCAGAGCGAGTGCACCACCCCGAGCGCCGCATAGCATTCGGCGATGCTGTTCACGAGGATGCGGGCGGCGCGGATGTCCATGAGCTGCTCGAATGCGAGCTGTTTGGCCTGCATCTTGCGCCAGATGCTGTAGATGTGTTTCGGCCGCGCCTCGATGGTCGCCTCGACATTAGCCGCGTCCAGGGCGCCGCGCAGCAGTGCTTTCAACTCATCTATGTGGCGCTCGCGCTCGGAGCGGCGCAGTTTCAGCGCGCCGGCGATGCGTTGGTAATCGGCAGGCTGCAGGTAGCGGAAGGCGAGGTCCTCGAGCTCCCACTTCAACTGCCACACGCCCAAGCGGTTGGCGAGAGGCGCGTAGACTTCGCGCGCTTCGGTTGCGAGCCTGCGCTGCTGGACGTGGCCGAGCGACTTGGCGGCGCGCATCTTCTGCAGCTGCCCCGCGAGGCGCACCACCACCAATCGCACGTCGCCGATGACGGCCAGCAGCATCTTGCGCAGCGCCTCGGCCTGAGCCGACTCGAGCCCCTGTTCGGGCGTCCAATCGGGACTCAAGCCGAATTCTCCCAGCTGGCTCAAGCTCCGGGCCAGGCGCGCCGCATCGGCGCCGAAGCGCTTCTGCGCCGCTTCCGGGTCCATGAGCTTGGCGTCGAGCAGCGGCTGCAGCATGGCGGCGATCACCACGTCATCGTCGGCATCGAGAGCGCGCACGATCTCGGCCACCTCGAGGGCGGCGTCCCGCAGGCCCGAGGCGGTCTGCGGCAGGTCGAGCGCGCGAACGGCCGCGAAGGCCGCGAGCAGCCGCTCGCTCGCCGTGTCACGGATCGAAGCCGTTGTTTTCACTTTGAAATGCGCCTTGCGGGCGGTGGGTTTAAGCGCCTATTGCCGGTATCATACGCGACATGATGGATCTCAAGAATCAGGAACCCCTTGCGCGGCGCTGAGGCAGCACCGTTGCGGGTGCTCGGCATCGATCCCGGTTCGCAGCGCACGGGGTTCGGCGTACTGGATGCCCTCGGCTCTCGACTGACCTATGTGGCCAGCGGCGTCATCCGCACCCAGACGGGCGAATTCGCCGATCGGCTGTGCGAGATCTTTCGCTGCGTGCAGACCATCGTGGCCCAGTACCGGCCACACGAAATCGCCATCGAACGGGTGTTCGTCAATCGCAACCCCGACAGCGCCTTGAAGTTGGGCCAGGCGCGCGGCGCGGCCATCTGCGGTACCGCGGATGGGAACGCCGAAGTGTTCGAATACGCCTCGCGGCAGATCAAGCAGGCCGTGGTCGGATCGGGCAGCGCGGAGAAGGCCCAGGTGCAGCTCATGATGAAAAGCATCCTGAGGCTCGAGGGACCGCTCTCGGCCGACGCCGCGGATGCGCTGGCCGCCGCCGTGTGCCATGCGCTGCGGGGCCGCGCGCGCGCCGCCGTGCTGCGCTCGGTGAGCCGCGGGTGATAGGCTTTCTCAAGGGCCGTCTGGCCGCCAAGCAGCCGCCCATGCTCATGGTCGACGTGAACGGCGTGGGCTACGAAATGGAGGCGCCCATGTCGACCTTCTATGGCTTGCCTGCCGCGGGAGAAGCGGTGGCGCTGTTTACTCATCTGGTGGTGCGGGAGGATGCGCATATCCTATATGCCTTCGGTACCGACGGGGAGCGGCGCCTGTTCCGCGGCCTGCTCAAAGTGTCCGGCGTGGGGCCGAAGATCGCCCTCGGTATTCTCTCCGGCGCCAGCGTCGATGATTTTCTGCGCACCATCGAGGCGGAGGATGTGGCGATGCTCACGCGCATTCCGGGCATCGGCCGCAAGACCGCCGAGCGCGTGATCATCGAGATGCGCGACAGCGTGAAGAAGCTGTCGATGCCCTGGGCCGGCGTGGATCCCGTGGGCATGGGCGCCGCCGCGACTTCGCAGAGCGAGGCCTTCAGCGCGCTGATTGCACTGGGGTACAAGCCGCCCGAAGTGCTGCGGCTCCTGAAGACGGTGGATGAGCCGAACCTGGCGACCACTGAAATCATACGGCGCGCGCTCAAGTCCGCGGCGAAGGCCTGACCCATGAGCATCGAACAGGACCGGATCATCGCCGGGCCGGCCAAGCGCGAGGACGAGGTGGTCGATCGCGCCGTGCGGCCGAAGACTCTCGCCGACTACGTGGGACAGTCGACCGTGAAGACGCAGATGGATATTTTCATCCAGGCGGCGCGCAACCGTGGCGAGGCCCTCGATCATGTGCTGATATTCGGGCCGCCCGGACTCGGCAAGACCACGCTCGCCAACATCATCGCCAATGAATTGAAGGTCAATCTGCGGCAGACCTCGGGTCCGGTGCTGGAGCGCCCGGGCGATCTGGCGGCCTTGCTTACCAATCTCGAGCCGCGCGACGTGCTGTTCGTGGATGAGATCCATCGATTGAGTCCGGTGGTCGAAGAGGTGCTGTACCCGGCGATGGAGGACTCGCAGCTCGACCTGATGATCGGCGAGGGGCCGGGGGCGCGGTCGATCAAGCTCGATCTGCCGCCCTTCACCCTGGTGGGAGCCACCACCCGCGCGGGTCTGCTGACCTCGCCGCTGCGCGACCGCTTCGGCATCGTGCAGAGACTGGAGTTCTATTCGACCGAGGATCTGACCAGGATCGTCACGCGCAGCGCCTCGATCCTGAAGCTGCACCTGCGGGCGGAGGGCGCGGTGCGCATCGCCGAGCGCTCGCGCGGCACGCCGCGCATCGCCAACCGCCTGCTGCGCCGCGTGCGCGACTTCGCCGAGGTCAAGGCGGCGGGTCTCATCAGCGCGGAGGTCGCGGCCGCGGCGCTCGACATGCTGGCGGTCGATCCTCAGGGGTTCGACATGCTCGACAGAAAGCTGCTGCTGACGGTGATCGAGAAGTTCGAAGGAGGACCTGTCGGCGTCGACAGCCTCGCCGCGGCCATGAGCGAGGAGCGCGGCACCATCGAGGATGTGATCGAGCCGTTCCTGATCCAGCAGGGATTTCTGATGCGCACCGCCCGCGGCCGGGTCGCGACGCGCAGCGCCTACGCGCATTTCGGGCTCGCGGCGCCGGCGGTGGACCGGGACTTGAGTCTGCCCCTGTTCCGGGATGCGCAGTAGTGGCGCCGGCGGCTTAGGCTCGTGATCAGGCCCCGTTATGAGATCCGCACCAGGATCTACTGGGAGGATACCGACG
>Ga0181534_10000184_pt1 | contig 44829 bp, 56 predicted proteins | sample PEATcosm2014_Bin_37_FD_119758 | JGI IMG/M metagenome (GOLD analysis project Ga0181534, IMG submission 119758) | Peatland microbial communities from MTU Mesocosm Facility, Houghton, MI, USA - PEATcosm2014_Bin17_10_metaG | ecosystem: Environmental > Terrestrial > Soil > Wetlands > Peat | place... | reverse complement strand
ACTGCTCGTACTGCTCGCGCTGCTCGGGCTGCTCGGGCTGCTCGCGCTGCTCGTACTGCTCGCGCTGCTCGGGCTGCTCGGACTGCTCGCGCTGCTCGTACTGCTCGGACTGCTCGGGCTGCTCGGGCTGCTCGGACTGCTCGCGCTGCTCGGACTGCTCGCGCTGCTCGGGCTGCTCGGACTGCTCGCGCTGCTCGGGCTGCTCGGACTGCTCGCGCTGCTCGGGCTGCTCGTACTGCAAAGACAAAAACGAGGTTGAACCCGGCAAAGCCTGGAAGATGCCCGAGGTGCCTGTCGTCCCCGATATTCACAAGGCCGTCTACGAGGCGGCGAGTCAACCGGGGTGCCTCGACATGAGCCTATGGCACTGCGGCACGACGCACTGCCGCGCGGGGTGGGTGGTCACGCTCGCGGGTGAGGCCGGCAAAGCGCTCGAAGCCGTAACCTCGACGCCGTTCGCGGCGATGCAGATATACCGCGCATCCGACCCGACCTGGCGCATGTCTAACTTCTTTGCCGACAATCAAGAAGCGCTCGCGGACATGAAAGCGATGGCGGAGCGCGGATATGCGGGCCACGGAGAGGCGCCGTGAACGCATTCAAGCGCTGGCAGACCTACGTGCCGGAGTTCGAGTCGTAACGCCCCCAGGAGCGAGAGATGGTGAAACGATTTAACGCGATACCCGTGGGCCGATTGGCTCATGACATGCGCGAATGCGTGCCAGCCTCCGACTACGACGCCCTGCAAGCGCGATGCGAGAGGTTGGAGGCGGCAAAGATTGCGGAGTTGAAAAAAGCAATCTGGGAGCTAATAGACGAGTGTGATTTGACGTGCCTGCGGGCGAACGAGGAAATATCAGAATCCGAGGGATGCCCGTGCGTCGTGTGCCTAGCCCGTGTTGCCGCGCTGCGCGAGCCGGGGTCAGCGGTGGACCGGAGAGGTGAGCCTACGTGACCGGTGACGGCCTCAAGTTTTCCGGCGATTGGAGCAAGGTGCTTTGGTCCAAGACCTCACCCTACGAGGGCGATCCGACGTGTCTCTGCTCGTACTGCGGGGCAATGATCCCCGAAGATACGATCGCGTTGCGGATGTGGAAACAGGACTCCGAGCCGATGCTAGAGGCGCGCTTTTGCGATGGCTGCGCCGAAACATACTTCGGCATTCAGCGGTTCGATTTGCCGAACGACGACTGGGACGGCGAATGGAGAGATGAGCATGGGTGAGCACAAGCTAGCCCGCGTCAAATCGCACGGCTGGGAGGAAATACCGCTCCCGCCGCAGGCCGACCGGAATTTGACCGACAACGGGGTGAAGGCGTACCGCAAGGGCGCATGTGCTTGCTTCGTCGGCCATGAGCCACGTCCAGGCGCACCGGGCCTGCACTGGCACCTGTCGATCAGTTGCAGGGACCGCTATCCGACGTGGGAGGAAATCCACGACGCGCGGTATTGCCTGTTGCCCATGGGACTGACGTTCGCGCAGATTTTGCCGCCGCTAAACGAGTACATCAACATTCACCCGAACTGCTTTCACCTGTGGGAAATCCCGTGGGAGACGCCGTGATGCACGGTAGCGTGTGGGACGCTCGGACGATGGTTGCAGTCGAGGCCCGTTCACGTCGCCGATGCCATTGCGGATGCAAAAGCCGGGCGACGCATCGAGGGTGCGGCAACGGTATTGCCCTGGTTACGGGTTGCCAGCTTTACATCCGCCGATGGGTCCGCGACGGGATCAACACATGCTCACCTTCACGCCGAAGAATCCTGAGCATCGGCTCTCCCTTGAGTGACAGAGGCAAGCCATGACCGGCCCCACCTTGAAGGATGTAAATATTAAGGATTATGGGGTGCGCGATTTACCGGAATGGGAGCGAGTCGTGCTGGCTATTGACGCCGAGCGTCTAGCTGCTGACCGCCGCTGGCTTATCGCGCAGCTAGACGAGGCTGTGTGGCTGTTGCGGGACATGGAGGCGCATTCTAAGGAACTGGACCGCATTAACGAGGAAAGATCATGAGCATAGAACGAGACTTGCGAAACGTCGCAGGGCACATCGAAAGCGACTGGGGCGACCTCACATACATTCCCACTGGGCAGAGTGTCGTCAAACTGCTGAAGGAAGCAGCAGTTCGCATTACGGCGTATGAGGCTGCCATGCGTGAAATCGCAAACGGGTTTTTACCAGATGGCAGTTACGCTGGCCGACCCATTTACGTCATCGACGCATTCTTGAAGCGATTGGAGGCGGGGGAATGAACGACGCGACTGTGGACCGGAGAGATGCGCATGATTGAAGTCGTTATCCGCCGCCGCGAGCCGGAACGATGGGTGCCGGTCTGGTGGCTGTCGGCTTTCGGTAAGAAGGGTGAGCGCGTGAAGGCCATTGCGGGAAACCCGAGCCGCACAGGCAAGACAGTTCGCATCCGCACCGAAGGTATCGGCGGGATGATCGAACGCCATGTAAATCCAAAGAATTTGGAGCCGCGATAATGGTTAAGCGCTACGACACGGACCGCGACGGCGAGGAATACGAGTCCGAAACAGGGCCGTTTGTCCATTTTACGGACTACGCCGCTCTTGCCGCAGAACTTGCCGAGTGCGCTGCGGTTCGCGATTCTTGGTGCGCCGAGTACGTCAAGGCGCGAGACGCATCCCAGGCGGAAGTGAAGCAGTTGACGGAGGAGTTGGCCGCAGAGAAAGACAATTCACGGCGAGGGTGGGAGCTATTCCAGACGTTTAGGAAGAAGTACGCCGAGATTCGGTTTCCAGGCATGACCAACGAAGTACACACTGCCAGTCTTGAACAACGCGCCGCCGCAGCCGAGGCGCAGCTAAAGCGGGCGGCGGAAATTATCAAGACGCTAATACCGGAGCAATTGGAACTCGCCTGCGACGAATGCGACGGTACGGACGATGATTGCACTATCGCAAACGGCGGTGGTTTCTGTGAGTGGCGCAAGTCGATCAAAGATGCCCGCGCCTTCCTCGCGTCGGTGGGAGGGGGGAAGTGAAGTTCTCGAAAGGTGACAGAGTGAAATTTAGCCCATTATGGGCAGGTACTTCACCGAAGCGCGCACGAACGGCAACGGTAGTTGGTTTTAGTTCCGATAAACGTTGCACGCGCGTTATATTCGACGGAAATAAAAGTTCGGGGACTTACCGCAACGATTTTCTTATTGCCGCTGATGAAGCCACCGCGCCGCGAGGGGAGGGTGAGCCTACGCGGGCGCGCTCAGCTTCGTGATCCAGCCCGCATAGATGCTGTCGAGCTGCGTCACGGCAACGCCGCCCTCGGCGGTCGCCAGGAGCGGCAACTGGTTCAGGACCGTACCCGTTAGGATCAACTGTGCGCCGGGATAATTCAGCGCCCACTTGGTCGGGTCAGGACCCATCGCGGCGTTGAAGGCTTGCAGGGCTTTGATGACCGCGATCAGCTCGGGCGCTGCGGCGGTGAGCAGGGGGTTGGGGGTAGACATGTTACGGTCCTTTAGTCGGTGGTGGAGAAGGCGGGGTATTTTTCTTCAGTTGGGCCACGATTGCCGCGAGTACCGCATTGGCGATCAGCGCATAGTGAAATGTGTTGTGCGAGACAATGGTCGGGTCGAGGGTGATCGCGGTCACGGCGACCTGGATAATCATAAGCCCGGTGATCGCATTTGACCAGATGAACCACGCCACATAGCGCAGGCCGAAATACGAAGGAACGGGGTCAGGACTGCTCATCGGGATAGGCTCCTTTTCCGGGGATTTTCAAGGCGTCGCTCACCAGAATATCGCTCGTCACGCCAAGCCCCTGCACCACATAGGCGAGATATTGGGCGGAGTTATTCTCGGTCGGAGGCGCGAACTCGAAAATGGCCTGCGCGAGCGTCATTCCTCTCTCCGCATAGAGTTCAAGCTGGCGTTCGAGGTCGGCCCACCCTTCGGTCGCATTCGGGATTTGACCAATCCCATCAGGTGCGTCGGTACTATGAAAAGAATGAGGACTGTGACGTAGATCGCCAGGATTATTGTTACGAGTAGGCAGCGCCCCGGGGATGCCATATCCTTCCTCCTTGGCAATGAGTTCGGCTAGCAAGCTCATTTAACATTTTTTCCAATGAAACCGGATGGCTGCGATCAGAGAGACAATCGTCAGCAAGCCGATGACGAGTTGAATGCCCTCATTGATTTCAGTGACGTGCAAGGTCCACCACACGATAAAACCCGTGACCCACCCAGCATCCGCCGCCCTTTTGGCAATTTCGTCGCTCACTGTACGCCACCGTTTATCAATACAAAGTTCTTGACAATTCCTCAGCCACATTGCCGCGCATTCTAAATTTCACATTCGCACCGTTGGCGCCAATCGTCGTCAAGTTCCCGGAGCCGGCGAGCTTGATGCCGCTTCCCGCCGTTATCGTGCCATTGGCATTCGTAAACCGCAGGATGAATTCCTGACCCTCATTACCGTTCGTAAACGAAGTGATGGCGGTCGCGCCTGAAAAGCTCACCGTGTAATCGGAGGCGCGCGTGAGGGGGAAAGCGCCTCCGGAGATCGAGGTGATGGCAGTCGGGTTTACCCACAAAGAGATCGCGCCGCGGTCCATGACCGGAAACGAGGTTGTTGCGTCCATGCCGATGCCGAAACCGATCGCGCCAGAACCAGACGAACCCCCGGTGCTGGTGGTGCTATCCACGAACGCATTGCAATTCGAGGCCCCGGACCAGCCCGCATTCGGATTGAACATGTTGCCATCGTGCTTAATCATCGCATTCGAGCCGGCGAGTAGGAGGCCGGTGACATTTGATAAGCCTGTGCCCGAAGATCCCCATATGAACTGATTATTGGTCACAGTCGAAGGATCAGTTGCGGAACCATTAACCTGCATGCCGGTGACGCCTGAGAGCGCGGCCGAGAGTCCGATTTCGTTGCCGTCGTAGACACAGCCGCCACCATTTGAGGACGCATCGATGCCGAGCGTCCAAGTGGCGTTTTGCAGCATGTTACGCTCGACAGAGGTGTAGCGCCCATGGTCGATCAGGCAGGTCAGTTCGGTGCCCTCGAAATAATTCTGATTGCACTGGACCTTCGAGTTGACTGCGCCGACCGTAATGCCACGATAGTTCACCGAGCATTCGTTCTTCTCGCAGATGAGCATCGTCAGATCATAGGTGCCGTAGCCGATGATTATGGCGTCTTTGAAACCACGCACCGTGTTGTAGTGGATAACGCCCTTGCCGGCGCTGTATTGATCGAACACATTGATGCCGCAGCCGACGCGCGAGGCCCCGAGGCCGGCGGTATTCCAATCGCGATTCAAGACGTTGCAGAACTGGATATTGGCCTTCGTGAGCATGAGGCAGCGAATGCCATCGCCCTGCCCGGCCTGGTATATCTCGCAGAACTCGAACTGCGACATTTCGGACCAATTATCGAACTGGATCACATGGATGGCGGGGCCTGAATTATAGGTGTTCTCGAAGCGAATCCCGCGCACCTGATAACAACCGCTCGTAGTCGAGGTGCCGAGCCATTGATCCATCCGCAACATGCACTGTGTCAGGGTATTCGTTGCGCAGCGGATCACCGTGTTGCCGACACCCGTGGTGCCTGGAGCGACGAAGGCATCGCCAGCACCATCGCCTTCCAGGATCAGTGCGTTACCGCGATAGTAGGTGTGATCCAGGTGATTCATAATCAGGTCGGTGCTGATCAGATAGCCACCACCCGGCAGGCGTCCCTTCACATTCAGCGCATAGCACGAATCGATCCAGTTCTGTAGGTTGCCGTCCTGCAATACCGAATAAGTAAAATTCTGCGCATCCGTGATCTGGGCGCTCGTCAAATATCGCCACGCGTGTCCATAGGGATACCATGTGTTGATGGCCCCTATTTCTCCGGTCAATATCGGGAAGGTCAAATTACCAATGGCGCTTGCTGAGAGGGTGCCACTCGCCAGATTCACGCTGACCGCAAGATTCCCATTGCTGTCGAAACCAAGATTGGTGTTGCGGCGCGAATAGGGGGTGCCGACTGATGGCCATGCAGTGGCTTCGATATCCGGCCCATGCACGCTGAATAAATAAGCCAGCCGGCGAAGGTCTTGAACCTCTCGCGTCAATCGGTCAAGCGCTTCCTCATGCAATTCTGGCGCGAACGAACCTTGATTTTTGATCGAGGTAAGCTGTGTTTCAGGCACATTCGATCGAAGGTCTAGCGTCCATCCGGACGTTCCCGCATAGGGGCTGCCGCCTTGGGTGAGCGCAACCTGCGATCCTGTATCCACATCGACGTTGGAAACTGTCGCAGTGACGTTGAGCGCGGAGCTATAGAAAACATTCCCGCTCTGGAAAGAGAACGGATATTGATTTTGCGGAGTCGAGGTATCGAGCAGCGTGATACTCAGATCGGATGCGCTGAATATCTTGTTTGGCCATGACCATGTGCTGGTAGAGCCATTTAGAATATATTGGACCAATGTGGCGAGATTCGGAATCATTGGGCATTTCCTGCTACGGCGCGGTCCTCTGCCTGTTGCGCCTGAGATTTCCCAGGTAAATCAAAAGCATCGCCAATAGTATCTTCCAGATGGTTTAGACCATTACGCAATAACCAATGATTTTGGCCAGGAATGAGCTTACGAATGAAATGAAGGTCGCTGCGGCGGAAGCCTTCTGCCTCTTTGCCGTCCTGGTTCAGTTGCATGGCATTGCGAATCGGCGCCAAAGCGCGCCCAGGCAGCATACGAGTGAATGCGTCCCCTGCTGTTCCAGCGGTAGGGCCGCCCAGGGTTTCCATTGGATCGCGATCTGAGAACCGGGATACATTCGAGAAGCCAAGCTGATTGGCGATCGGGAATAGCGCATCGCCGGTCCAGCCTAGGAGGTTTGATTTATCCAGAACTTCCATAGCGAATTTTGGCGATGAGAAAGGCTCAATCGGTTGTCCCGCCACCTTCTGCTTGACCACATAGGAGAGGGTTCCCATGGTTATCAGAGATAGTAGCGCTTGCGCGGCGCGCGGATCGCCATGGGCAATCCCCTGAAGCAGCGGCGCCGTGACCGATCGTGAAGCAGAAAAGCCAAAGGTCTTGAACTGCATCATGGTCTTCCCCCATTCGGTGGACATGAACAGAGGGGTATCGCCAACGCCGGGGCGCAGTGTCACGCTATGCGCTTCGCGGACCATGGCGGATTCAAACGCTTCGCGGGCCGGCAAGTCGGTCCATTTATCTGACATGCCGAAGTTTATGCCGCGGATCTGCGCGCCGAATTGATTGTACTGCTGCCCAATCCGGCCAAGCATGTCACGATCAATGCCGGCCGCGGCGAGCCGCGCTTCGACGCCCTGGCTGATATTCTTGCCGGCGGCAATCTTGCCCGCGGTGCGAATCATTTCATCCTCAGCAAGCATCGAAGTCACGCCCTGGGTCATCGTAATGAGTGGGGTTTCCCCGGTCGCGATCGTAAATCCACGCATGACACGGTTCATTATCTGCTGCGGCTTCCAGGCTGAATGATTGATGTAGTCGCCCAACATCGCAGCCGTGGTGTTCATGTACATATCGAGTGCGGCACCCGTGCGCTTGGCATCATTCATGGCCATGTCCCTTACCGCGGACGAAGCGATGAATTTACCGATTCCCTCGAAAGTCTTCGGCGCCCCGTACCGCATCATCACATTGGCCAAATCAGGTGCATGGCTGATTGCGGCCGAGCCGAGCAATCGAGTGCCGTTGACCGATCGCCACATACGACCAATGCGGACCCCCGCAGATCCAGGGTCTTTCGGTTGTCCATAGATGCCATACAATCGGTCGCGCAGCGCGGTCAGATCGCGTTCATCATCTTTTTGTCGATCGAGCAAGTCAGTGCGAGTATTTTGATCCGGCGCTCGCTCCTGAAGAATATGGTATTGATCGCGCGCATCATTGAGTGCGCCGCCTAGATCGCGATCCCCGAACCGTTCACGGAACAAAACTTCCGGGGCAATCGTGCGCAGAAATGAATGCTCAACGCCGTTGATATCGTTGTTGAGCCATTTTTCCAAATATGTGTCTGGCAGCGAGATGGTGCGGCCCTTGAACCGACCTGAATTCGGAACGATGCCATCGGTGGCGCCCCAATCCATGGTCCCATACTCACCACCGCGGATATTGTCCATCGCCTTGTAGGCGATATCACGCGCCTCTGCGCGATCCATGGTCGGGTCGCGAGCCAAGAATCCATTGGCAATATCGGTTACGAACCCCTGGCTATTGGCGTGGATCTTCTCCTGATCGTATTGGCGCATCAGGTAAGATTTCGCATACTGGGTTTTGAGATCCGAAGGTAGCGCGCCGACCGCTTGGGCGCGCGAAGTCCAGGGGTTGATGACGATATCGCGCGATTTCTTTGCTGCCGCGGCCACTTCCGGAATATCGCTTTCATCACCGCGACGCATGGCTTGAGCAACTTTTTCACCAAACGCCTTGTCATCCATGACCGGCGATCCCGCTTTGTGCATTCGCTCCGCATAAGCCGCGTACTCGGCTTTACGCGCTTCAATCGCTTGCCAGTGCTGACCGTCTGTTTTCCATAATTCGCGCTCGATCGGCCCCTGCCCGGTAAGGCCAGCGGTTTTCTGCCCCCAGTAATTTTTTTCGAGCATGTTCGGCATGTTGACCATTTCCTCAGTGATGCGGCGCACCATGAGGTTTGGCGATCGCATGAGCCGGCTGGCCGGCGCGACCCAGCCGGTCAGCTTGTCGTAGGTCTGCGCGCCTGTGGCGATGGCATCCCCCCGCAAGGTCGGCGTCATTTCGCCGTGGAATGCCTGGGCGCCGGCAGTGGATTCCCCCGAGAGGTTGACCGGGTAGGAATCTTCGGCCGGCGCGGCAAGCGTCAAGGGAGGGTCAGGAAGCCTCCCCTGGGGCGTCCGTAGGCCAAACATATCCGTGCCCTGGCGTAGCGTCGGCGCCTCCGCTCGCCCCGCCAGGAGGCTATCCGGGGTCGCCTGAGTGCCGCCCAGCATGTCGTGCTGGTCAAGCCGCTGTTTCAGCGCGTCATCTGCGTACTGAGATAACCGTTCTGCAATCCGCGTCTGGCCGGCAAGCCGGCTGCCTGCGTCGTTGTACATGGCGCGCATCAGCGATTCCACAATTGGTGGTCGCTTTCCCAACAGTTGCCCTTGCGCCAAATATTCATTCATGCTTTGGCCGGAAGCGCGAACTTTTCCAATTTCTTCAAGCGCTTGCGTTAGATACTTAGATATGTCAAAGGTTGTTGCTACTTTGCCATCGGCAATCGCTTGTCGCAATTTGGCAAATTTAGGCGCGGCCTCCATCATGCCGCGGCTGGCCGATCGCACATTGTCATCCGTGGATTCGAGCATTCGCCCCAGGGCGGCATTTGAGGCTTCGTCGCCGCCGTAGGCTTTGGCCATGATCGCCGCCTGTATGCGGCGCACTCCAGCCTGATTTAAAGTGCCATCCGCGCTCAAAAGCTCGTTTCGCTCACTTTGCGGGATTTTGGCCATAAAATCCCTGACGAATTGAGAATTTCTGGCTGTCGTCAGATCATCCCCGGCCAGGTTGTCCAGCATCTGTTGGTCCAAGTGCATCGCATCGGCGCCCGCGCGCTCGACCGGCGACATGGCAGCGATCGAAGACTGATTAGCCTCAACCGTGAACGCACGTCGTTCGCCATCCTCCAGGGGCGTCACTCGCTCGCGGACGAGAACCGGCTGATCGTAGCGGCTCACATCGTAGCCCTGCTTGGTCAGGTAGTTTTTGTAGGCTTGCGCTTTGACCTCATTGTTTTCATACACGTCGCGCAACGCTTGCACGCGGCCATTCCCGGATTCAACTACCCGATCAGAGCCGATAATCGGAGATCCACGATCGGCTTCAGCCGACATGCCAAGCCTTTCAGGGTTCAATCCCCTGGAAATCGTCTGTACTTGTTCCTCAAGGGCCGCCCGATCGCCACGCTGGCGCGGCTGAAGCTCTTTCGGGTACTCGGGCATATCAGAACTCACGAGATCCTTCAATTCCGTCAGATGCGGGCGAACTTCTATTTGCCGGCCAGTTGCAGTGGACACCACTTGATTGCCTTCGGCCGGCGTAATTGGATGATCCGCTGCAACTTTCAGGAGCGCTTTTTCGCTGGATTCTTCCGGAGATGGAGCAACATTGGTGCCTACTTCCTGCACGACTCCACTACCGAATTGTTCATGGGCATCCTGCCAAACGTCTTCGACCTCGCTTTGAATGTCTTTCGCTTGAGCGGCGGCAGTGATTTCGCTGGCCTTAATATCGCCACGCTGGATCGCCGCCTCGACTGCGGGCGCTGATTTTTCTCCTACCGCTGCGCTAATCGCGCGCTTTTCCAGGGTCGCAGTTTCCGCAGGATTGATCCCCTCAAAAAATGTATACCCTTCCTGGTCCGGGAATCTCTTTATGGATTCATCCACAAAACCAGGGAGCATCTTTGCTTCCGTGTGTGTCATGGGAGACACGGAGCCGCGCCCATCAATAGGCCCCAGAACGGTTTCTCCGGTGCCGCGAAGCTCCGCATGCAGCCGATCTGCAAGCTCGTCCTGAATGCCTAATGGGATCTTTGGCCTCAATATAGCGCCCAGGATGCCGCCCATAATGGTGCTGGCACCGATGGTCACAAGAGAATCCGTATGCGAGCGGGTTTCTTGAAGTGCCTGCATCACTCCTTCCTGCCCCGCTGCGCTCACGCCAGATACTGCCGCTAGTTTTATGGCTTGAGTTGCCCTTGTGGCCCCGCCAAATGGCAATAGCATGCTGGCCAGCGTCAAAGGATCAGTGAGGCCAGCAAAGACAGTTGCCGCGATTCCCCATGGTCCCGCATCATCCAGGGTTTGCTTATCGCTTAATTCGCGATCGATTTGCTGGCGGATATGCTCTATTTCCTGCGGAGAATCAGCATTGACGAAATTACTGGCAAAATGCTGATACCCGGCCGGTACATGATCGAGCGCATCGAATCCCTCAATGGCTGGAGCATTGGGATTTGGGTTCTCAAAATGATCGGCAAGCGTGCCAGCCAAATTCTGGTTACGCTCCGCGGCGGCGAGCGTATCCAAGATACCGGGGCGCGGCCTTTCGGGTGGTGCGGCCGGCATGACAGGCAGCCGGTTGTCCGCGCTCATGTCCTGTTCTTGCTGGGAGGGCGCGACTAGAGGCTGGGCTGGCAGATCCTTTTCGTCAAAGTCGGCGGCAGCCATCAATACAGCCTGTTGTGCGGTAGGTTCTTTTCAGCGTCGATTGAGTCCCAAAGATCAGTCTCGGAATCGCGAGCCGCTTTTGCCTTGTTTTGAGAATTTATAGCGTCTTCTGCCTGTTCATCGAACAAGCGTTTCTGATTCGCCGCATTCGCGCCATGAATATCGTACTCGAATGGCTGGCCTTGCTCATCAGTGAGGACTTTCGGCAATCCAAATTTATCGGGTACACCGATATTCCACTTCCTGCCATTGGAAAGCCTGGTCATTGGCGATTGCATCAAAACAAGCTTAGAGGTATCCACGGTAGGATCGGTCGCCTTTACCCGCGCCACCATATCATCCTTGATGGCCTCAGAAGAAAAACCACTCAATTGTTCGGGCGCATATTTGACGATTTCCTTGTCACCGGCAATATTCATAAGTTTGGAACCCCCCCAACTCCCCTTGACCTCATCGAGCGCCATCGCTTTTGCGGCATCAATGTTGCCGTTGGTCGTCAAGAAGTGGTCATGGACCAGAATTTCGTAATCCCCTTGCATTTCCGGTGGCGGCTTCAAATCCCCCTTGTAAAATGGTGTATGGAATCGCGAATCCTGGTCAAGATCATGCGGCAATTGAATGGTCCCGGTGCGGCCAAACATCGTGGTTGATCGCTTTTTCCATTCTTCCTCCAGGCGCGTCCTATCGGCATCACTCACACCATCGAGCGCACGGCCGAGTTCCACTGCCTGAGTGGCCGGCACGCCTGCGGATAACGCATCAGACATAACCTTGGCTTTTGCTCCAAGCCGTTCATCAATGGAATACTTGGCCGCCATTGGTGCCTCTGTCATCAAGCGCGAAATTGCCACGGCGGCATTGCCTGCGGTCGAAGGATCACCACTGGTTAACTGTCCGCGAATCACGCCAACGAAATCCTTTGGCGCGACTCCAGTTGCCTTGGTGATATCCATGGCCGTGTTGGTCCAGGTATTCGACAACGGATCGATCCCCTCGACACGCTTACCAAATGACAGATTGATCGCGCGTTTCGTTTCCGGATCATCCGGGTCGGCATGGCGGCGCTGGTCAATCACTTCGTCTGCCCACTTGATAGACACCGCATCGGCATCCTGCGCACGTTGCGCACGATCATAACGCCCCAGGGCTTCTCCGGCCTCCAGCCCATTGAAAACACCCTTATTACGAAGATCCCAAATGCTCGCACGATCAGCCGCAGTGAGTGATTGTGGATCTGTCAGATGATCCTCAAGGGTCGATAACTGCTTGGAATATTTCTCCCGCGCTTCGCCACGCCATTGTGATATGCCGCGCTCAATGTCAGATCGCGCCTGGTCCTTCGCGTCGTCCGGAAGATCCTGCTTATCGAGCGCGGCAAATGCCTTGGCGCCGGCATCTGGGCCGAAATTACGATAAGTGTCAACGACACCATCGCTCACCTGTCTTGCAGTGCCAACCTTGGCGCGGCCGATCAATTCCTCGCGCACCGCCCCAGTAATCCCCTGGAAATTTGGATCGGTGCTTTTCGGATCTGTGAGTGACTTCAATGACCCCATTGGGTCCAGTTGGACCAAACCCATCCCGACATTGCGGTTCATCCGGTCGATGGATTCCTGCGCCAATGTGTCGGCTACAGACTGCGGCAGGCCGTGATTCTTGGCGTACTCGCTCGCCAGCATCTTCTGCGTGTCGCGTTCCTTCTGTACAGCCACAGAATCACGGAAATCATTCGAGCCGGAAATGACTGACTGTTCCATCGCGGTCTCGTAGATCGCATTCTCAGCAACCTTGCCCTGTTCAAATTCGTGCCGGTTCAGAGTGAGATTGAAATCGACCTTCTCATTGGCTGCGAATTGCTGAAACGCAGCAGCTTGGCGCGGATTGGCCGCGGTCGCCGCGATCTTAGCAATACCGTCATCGAACATCGGCCCATAGGTTGGCGCGAGATTAACCGCATCCTCCCCTTGTTTGGTAAAAGCGCCATTCTGCGGATCGAACCGCAATTGGGCCGACAACGCTTTGGCGGCTGTGTTCATTTTGATCACAGCTAGGGAATCTGAGCGTTGCTGCGCCTCTTGAACATCCTGCCCAGCCTGTTCGATGCCGGCGCCCAACCCATAACCGGCATCCGCGGGACTTGTCTCCGTGGAGAAATGCGGGAATGCGCGGCCCGGTACTGGTTCCTGCTGAACCGAGCCTATTTGATCATCGGGGACAATGGGCATTTACGTTCCAGGATTGGCGAAGCTGTAACTCTTGTAAGAGCCACCAGCCGTTGATGCCAATGTACCAAGACCTGAAAGGATGCCGCCGCGCTCCGCTTGATCCCCCTGATATTGATCAGATGATCCCTCAACCTCGAATCCCCACGCACGGCGCATGGCGTTATTCTGTATTTGCAGAGCATTCGCTTCCTGCGTCTTTGCGGTGGAGGCAATGACTTCCGATGGCGTGCCGCCCTGCTGAAGATTGTTAGCGCCCGTATTGGCAACCTGAGTTCCCATGATCGAGCGAGCGCGCATGCGCGCGATATTGGTATTGTAGGCGGCAGCAGAAAATTCCGACTTCGCTTGCGTTTGTGCAATCGATTCGTTGGCTTTTTCTAAGTAATCCCTGTCTCTGCCAGCCGTGAACTGGCTTGCCGCCTTGATGCCACCACCAATATCGTTTGTCATACCCATTATAGCCCACCCCAATTGCCGTCTTTTCTGCCAGGAGTATTAACGCCGGCCTTTACCAGTTTCCTATAGCAACTGGTGCGCGACATGCCTGCCGCCGTGGCGGTGTGAGTGACATTCTGGCGATGATGTTTCATAAGAGCAGACCAATATTGAATCTCGAATTCACGCTTGGCTTCCTTGTAGGTCATGGGACCGTGATACAAACCGGCAAGGTTAGGCTGCTGGATATTCCAGATTCTATAGCAGCGATTTCGAAACAATTCAATTCACCACTCACCACATTCTCAGTGATTGATGCCTTGGTAGCGGATATCCCTGCGTGCTTGGTCAGGCGATACGGACTGCCATTGCGCGACCGATAGACGTTATAGGTTAATGGCTCAACAATAGGTGAACCATCGATGTTCGTGGTCGGCGCATCCCAAGACAGGCCGATCGGATTCCCGGTTGCCGTTAGGATTAGCAAAACGATAAGAGTCATGTCTGGCATCAAAATACCAATCGGGGGTAGCTTCCCGTGGTCGGCATATAACTCTGTGCGCCGTTGTAAGCGGGATTATTCAGCGGCGTCGGGGAATTCGCAACCAATGCCTGAGTTGAGGATACTTTGATCATCCATCCATAAAGCGGCGAGCCTTCACCACCGGCCAGGTAGTCCACTGTGGAATCGGAAAAATCCGCTGCTGAGTAGATATCAAACACATCCCCAATATTGCGGGTAATACCCCCATAGTCGCCTACGCTGACCGCTTGGACGCGATAAACAGCAAATCCAGGCCCAGAGCCATCTGCCGTGAAATTCCCGGCATCGGCGGTCGGCAGACTCCCATCGGCTGTCCAGGTGCCGGGCATCAGAAGGTCCAGGAGTTCACGAATTGGGTGCCGGCGCTATTGCCGGAATCGTTCACGGAACCGGTGAAGCCGACATAGGCTGTCGAGCCGCCAACGACCGAGGGGATATTCACCGTCCAACTCTTGGAGAAAGTCGCCAAGGTGACGGTATCTGTCATCAGTTCTGATAGCGTCGTGCCATCGTAGCTTAAGGTGACGGTGATCGGATGCCCGCTCGATAGGGTGATCCCGGCGAGTGCCGTCTGCCCGGTCGCGGTTCCCGGCAGCGCGCCATTCGTGTAAAGCCCGGTCGAGTTATTGGTGCGGTCGAACTTGACCGCGACGCTCGATTGCAGGCCGTACACATCGACGCCGGTTCCCGAGGGTTGCGAGTAGCCCAAGCCCTCGCGGCCACCCACCGTCGACAGCGGCCCACCCGAGACCACGAGCGCGGTGGTATCGGTCGATGAGGGGTTCTGGTTCTGGATCGTGAACGTCATGCCGCTCACGTTCGAGCTTGGCATCTGGAACGTGAACGTGGTCGAGAAGGTGGAGATCGTGACCGGTGAGACGTACCAGGCGGCGCCTGCTTGGCCGTACTCAACCGGAGGTGTCGCATCGGTCAACTGGATCTGCGAGCCGTTGAACGAGGCCGTGCCGACCGGCGTAATCAATCCCGAGGCGCCCGAGAACCCGCCAGAGAAATTGATCGTGTTCGCGGCGCTGATCTGATAATTGGCCGTCGCGACCAAGCTATCCGTGAACCCCGATTCAATCGCCACCACCTGTAGAAACTCGTTCGCGCTCACCGAGAGCGCTGTGGTGTAAGCGGTTGAGGCCGAGGTCGGTTGCTGGCCGTTCGTCGTGTAATAGCAGGTCGCGCCGCCCGGACAGGTCACGGTCACGGTCTGCGTCGAGCCATAGGAGCCACCGGGAACGCTGAAGGTCGGCGTCGCAAGGCGGGTGTTGTAGCCGCTCCAATGCGTCCAGGTCAGAAGATTCTGCGCCTGCACGGGGACGGTGCCCCCGGTGAAGCCAAACCAGGCATTGCTTGATCCCACGACCGCGGCGATATTCACCGGCCAGGAGAAGCGGGCCTGCGCATTGGTCGTATTGTCCTTCAAGACCATCGTCAAAAGCGTGCCGTCATAGACAACGTGCGCCGCCATCACATCGCCCGAGTAGAAGCTGATCGTCGAGGGATGCAAATCCTGCTGCGGGTTCAGAAGCCCAAACGTGCCGCCGTTGAGATAGAGGCCGGTATCGCTCGGGCTACCGCCTGCCGGGTAGGCGCGCGAGTCGTTGTTCAAGTCGTTGAGGTCGAACTTGATCGAGACGATCTTGTTGAGCGGATATTGCCCCGATTTGTCATAGGCGCCGAAACCGCACATATTCGAGTCGCCAATCGCATTGATGCCCCAGTACCCATAGGGGCTGCCGTTGTTCGACCCATTCTGGATCGAATAGCTCATGCAGGTAATCGTGGGGTTCGCCATCCCCGAGGGGCGCTGGAAGGTGAAATCGTCGGTGAAGGAAGCGACGCTCTGCTGCGTTTTATACCAAGCAGCACCCGCGCCATGAACGCTCGTGTTGGGCGTCACGTTGATCGCGGACCCTTGGATGTAGTTCGAATGACCCGGCAGACTGAAGGCGCTCGCGGCCGATGCAAACCCGCTCGGGTAGCTGAAAATCTGCGTGGCACCCGCCGCATTGATCGTGAGCGGGAAGCTCGCTTGCACCGTGCTCGGGTATTGGTCGGTTACTGCCACCGTGACGGAGAAGGTACCCGCAGTCCCAGGAGTGGCCGTTAGAGTACCAGTGGTTGAATTGATCGAAAGCGGACCCGACAAGAGAGTCCAAGTATATGTGCCCGTCCCGTTGATCGCGGCCACAGTATAAGTATAGGGAACACCCACTGTTGCAGCCGGAAGGCTCGTCGTCGTGATGGTCAGGAGCGTGAGCGTGTAGGTGGCACTTCCCACCGCGCTATTCGAGTAGCCCGCTTGGGTCGCGATGGCCTTCACGGTCGCGGTCGTGTTCAACACGAACGGCGCACTATAGAGCGTCGAGCCTGTGGTCGGTGTCGAGCCATTGGTGGTGTAGTAGCACGAAACGCCCACGGGACAGTTGATAGTGACCGTTGTGGGTGTGGTATACGGCCCCGCGGCGGGCGAGAATGTCGGCGTCGCGGCCTGCGGCAGCGTGAGCGTGTAGGTCGCGGACGCCACGGCGCTATCGGTGTAGCCGGCGAAATGACCAATCGCATTTAAGTACGACGTACCGGCTGTCGAGAACGTGATGGCGGCGCCCGTGTAGAGCGTCGAGCCTGTGGTCGGCACACAAGCGCTCGTCAAGCAGTAATAGATCGAGGCCCCTGGTGTGGGGTCCGTCATCGTCACACTAAGCGGCGTCGTGTACGAGCCGGTCCCGCTTGAGAGGATCGGCGTGCCCGTGGGCGTCTGGTTGATGACGTACTGGGCGACGCTCACATAGCTTTGGCTGTAGCCGGAAGCGGTTGCGATGCAGGAAACCGTCTGGCTCAGCGCGACCGACAGGGGCGCCGTATAGAGCGTGCTTCCCGTACTCGGCACCGAGCCATCGAAGGTGCAGTAGATCGCGGCCCCGCCCGTGGCGCTTGATACCGTGACCGTCTGTGTCGAGCCATAGGTGCTGGCGACCGGGCTATAGGTCGGCGCGGCGGCTTGCGGCAGCCCGCTTGAGAGGATGGCGTTGACGGTCTGGCCGAAAGCCAGGGAGGGAAGGAGCGCGAGAGCTAAGAGGAATTTACGCATCAGTAGCCGAAACCGTAGACTTGTAGCGTGTCGCTCGTCGCATTCACGGTAACAATCATTGAACAAGTCGTCGCGCTAAAGCTGCTCGTTGTTTGACCAAAGGCGACTTGCGTTGTCAAATCGCTGCCATAGCAAAACCAGTTATTGCCGCCCAACGATTGGAAAGTCACCGTAATCGTGCCGGCGCCAGTGGATGCGCAAGTGAACTTGCCGCCGTTCGCGCCGCCGGTGATCGCGCTAGGCGAGGCGCAAGAACCCGTGCCGGCAATCGTCGGCACTGTGCCGCTCGTACCAAAACTGCCCGCTACCATGAGGCCACCGCGCCGCCCGCTGCCATCCCCCGCGCCCGGTGCTATGGTGATATCGCCGCCATGAAGCCCGGAGCTTCCCGGCGCCGAGGGCGAAGTGAATTTCCAGTTGAGGTCATTTTGCGAGGTGCCAGAACTTGCAATGAGGCCGATGCTCGCAATATTCGCCGCTAGCGGCGCCTCTATGGAAGGCGTGAGCTTGAAGTAATTGGCGCTCGCGCCGTTCGGATCGTTGGCCGCCAGCAGAGGGCCGTTGTCATCCGAGAGCGTGACCCCCTGCGTGCCGCAGGCCGTGAATGAGGTGCCCGTATTGAGGCATAGATTGCTATGCCCCGAACTGTTGTCCTGCACCACGTTGGGATTGCCACCGCCGTAGGCCGCCGTGAGGGTGCCGATGATGGTGTTGTTCTGCGGGTTCGTATTAATGGAGGGGTCGATGCGTACCGCTCTCGTTCCGGGGTAATACGAGGGGCCAGAGTTCGAGTAGAAGCCGGCAACAAAATTAGACGCGCCTCGAATATTCATGCTGTCGGTATTTGCAGCCGAGTTATCGACTTGATTCCCCGGCCCGTACATGCCATTACCGCTGTCAACCTGCCAGCCATTGCCGAGCGCGGTCATGCCGCCGCTTTGGTAGGCGTGGACATGATCGACGTGAGGCCCCGATGATCCATCGGGCTGAAACGTCGTCGATCCGCCAATGGCCGGCAAGAGCAGCCCCACCTTGACGGTATCTCCGGTGTAGTTTCCCGTGGCGTTCGCGCTCATGACAAACGTGCCCGAGGTTCCCGTGTAAATGCCCTGGCCGATGGGCGTTGCGGTCCCGGTGCCCCCCGGAGTAATGGAACCCGCGCTGCAACTCGGCTGCGCGCACAACTGCATCGCCGTCGTCGTCAGGCCCGTGGAGTTCACGTAATAGACGCGACCCGAATAAAGGCCCGTGCAGGAATTCAAGGCATAAGTTCCCGCCGTGAACAGCACCACTTCCTCGCCAGCGACGAGCGCTTGAGTGCCCGTGGCAATCGTCGGGGTCGAGCCATTGCAGGTGATCGTGGTCGTAAAAAACGGCGTCATCATGCCGTTGACCGGGCCGGAAACGACATAGGCGCCCGCCGGGATCAGGTTCTGACCTCCGCTTATCCCGCCATAGGTGTTGTTATCGACAAGATAATCCCCGGTATGCAAAGCGCCCGTGCTGCTCGTCACGACGAGATTTGGGCTGCTGCTCGATACATTGGCGGTGATCGCGTTGGGGGCGGCAAAAAGCATCGCTGACTCGGCATAGGCGCCGCAGGTCATGAATGCTTCCTGAGTATCCGTATCCCCCACCGTCATGCAGTGCGCGGGGCCGATGGATTGCGTGACGTTCACCGGGTAATTGAGAATACCGTCTGTGCCGTTATTGAAATCGACATTGAGGGAGCGCGCATCCTCACCATGATTCAGAACCGAAATGCCGGCCCCAGGCCCGACAAAACTGGTCGTGCCGCCCCACATATCCGCAAAAATATCGTTCTCAAAGCGGATTTTATAGGCCCTATCGACAGCGCCGTTTTGCACCACAAACGCGCCGTCGAATAGACAGCCCTCAACGGTGGAGCCGACATTCGCCTTGAACGATGCTCCCGACGAGGCAGCCGGCGGGTATTGCACGTCGAGCATCGAGTTATAGGGGATACTGAGATTCGCGGAATTCGCCGCATTCAACGGCGAGAGCGCCTGAATGACGGCCCCCGGATTACAGATCAAATGCCAGGTGCGCGCGGCGGGCGGAACCAGCGTCGTGAGCAGCGCATAGTAGCCATTATTGAGATAAACCGTGCCGGCGCCCGCGTTCCATGCCGCGTTGATCGCGGCGCCCGCATCGTTGATGCCGCCGGCGCCCGACTTGCCTCCCCACCAGATATATTCCTGGCAAGCGGTGCCGCCGCAGGTGTTGTTCGAGATCACGCTGTTCATGGCGGCGCCGAGCGTGACATGCTGAGAGTCGGTAAAGCCCGTGATCGTGGTCGAGAGCGGCGCGTTCGCGGTCGTTGTGACCGTGGCCTGGAACCCCGATCCGGTGCCCCCGATGAAAGCGTTGGGCGTCGTCAGCACATCCCCGACCGTGTAGTAGTAGCCGATTTGGCCCGAGCCGTTCGAGCTATTGACGCCGGTCACTTGGTTGCCCGAGACAGTGATGGTCGCGAATGCCTGCGACGCCCGAGGATCGGCGCAAGTGACGCAGGTTAGGGGTACGAACGCATAGGTGCCATTCGTATAGGTTGAGCCATGCGTGAGGGTATAAGTACTCGCGCCAGCGAGAAGATTCGAGCCTGCACCGGAGATGATGATGATCTTGTTCGCGCTGCCGGTGCATCCGGCGCCGGTCAGACAATCGGCGGATGAGAAAATGGGCGTGCCCACCGAGAGCGTGGTGTTGCCCGCGGTCGTCACCGACACACTCGCGGCCTGCGTATCGTTCACGTAGCCGTGCCATTCGGGTGTGTCGAAGGGGATAGGCGAAATACCGGAGCTATTGATGGTGATCGCCGCCGGTCCCGTTGTGGTGATGTTTGTCACCGTGAGCGATGTCAGGCACGTCGGGTACGCCGTGGCCCCACTCGTGTTGCCGACGACCGTATTGGTCGGGCAGGGCGTCAGGCCAGGCAGGGACAAAATCGGCCACAGCGTCGAGATGTCGGCGTTGATCTTGCCGAAGGCGGTCCAGGCGGGATCGCCCGTGCCGGTGTTCGCAGGCCCCGAGATCGAGTTACACGCGGTTCCCGGCGCACAGTTGACGAGCGATTGCGCCTTCGCAATGCCGCACAAGGCAATGAGCGTGAGGAAAAAAATGATTTTCTTCATGTCAATTATCCTACGGGTTCGCCCACATTGACGGACGGTATGATCATGCGGATGGTGCAAGGAAGCGGATATGGTTGCCTCACGCAAACGTGGCACTCTGATCCAAAATCGGAATCCAGCACATTGACCAAGATGCCTTCCTGGTTATTGGTCGGGGCCGTGTAATTCTCATAGGCCCGCTCTTTGATTGGATACATGTTCGTGAAATCCGTCCCAGTGATCAAACCGCGCGTCCCGGTCACATCGAGATACAGCATTGGCATGCCCTTGGCGCGCTCGCGCAAGGTGATCAAGCCCTGCTGGTTCAAAGAAAGCGTCTCAAGATCCGAGTCGTACTGCAACCCCACACATACAACACCACCCGCCATCGGCAAAGTGAACGTGCCGGTCAAGCTAATTTGGAGTATTGGCGTACCATTGGTGCCGCAATAGGCATTTGAATCAACCAGCGCAGTGACTAGTTGATTCGATAGCTGCGCGGCGCCGGTAAAATAGGTGCGCGCGAAAGTCCATGTCAAAACAGAAGTATTCTGAAGGTCGGCGGCGATCGGGTCCATGAAGCGCACCGAAACCTGTGTCGGTGAAATATAAGCCGTGATCAATACCCGCGACAGGGTGCCTGCCGAATCGAACAATTGAATGACGTTGTTGTAGCCGGGGTCTGTGGAAGCAAAATTTGCCCAGCCGGAAGTTCCTGATGCTGTCAGTGTCCCCACATCCCCAGCCACCCACGTCGTACCCCCCGTGAGCCGCATGGTCGTTGCTGAAGTATTCCTGCCATCGTAAGTCAGCGAGCAATCCATGAATTTATAATCATAGATGGTCGAAGTTTCCCACTGTGACAGCCTTTCAACGTAGCGAACGTTGCTGCCGTTGATGGTACGATTCGTTATCATGTATAGCGAATAACTATTGTTCTCAGGAATCAGCGCGATATCGTCCACATCGTTCGAGATGTGCCATTGCGACCAGGCAATCATCTGTTGCTCACGAACGTAAGTGCAGCACAGCAACACACCATCGGATCGCAATGCGAACAATAGACTCCAAGGATCAGGCGCGTATTGCATCTTGATAATCTGTACCCCGAAAGGGACCAAATGCCGGCTGTAAGCGGTCAATTCCCCACCGATGTACTTGTCGAATTGGAACTGATAGACGAGATCATGGATGCGCCTGCCACCATAGATGGCATAGATCATCGAGTCGCCGTACAGGACTGCGGCTGCTTGCGGTGAATCTCCGTAAAACGCCTGCGGGACACCAGCAATCGATAACGGCCCCAGGGCTTGACCACCCTGCCCCGGCCACAGGCGCCAGATGATGTTGGAAGTACCGATGATAATGTCCTGCAAGGGAACAAGATCGGAAATCGCGTTCAACTGGCGTGCGTTCAAAAAGACCGCGAAGCCATCGGAATTGACGATGGGACTCGAAAAGCCGAAGTCATGATAGGCACTCGTCTTGCTGCCAAAAACACCCACCGGCTGTTTCGGTGTGCCAGCGAGAACCAGGCGATCCGGGAAATAAGTGACGGCACCGGGATAACCCTGGTCCGCACTGAAGGCATCGAAGGCCCAGTAGGTTGTTTGTCCGAGCGCGGTAATCTGCTGCACATTAATCGCGGCACCATTGGCCGGCGCCGACAAAAACAAGATCGAGGTGGTGGAGATGGAATACAGGGACGGTTGCTGGTAAACACCCGCCACCGTCACGATGAACTTGTTTGGGTCCGTCGCAGTCGAGGTTCCCATGGAGAATAATTTTGTGGTTCCGTCGCCCGTGAAATTCCAGGGGCCGACGCCTGCGCCTTGAGGACCGCCGACAACAGAAATCGGCAAAATACCAGGGCCGCCCACGTAGTTTGGCTGTACAACTCCGGTGACTTGAGTTGACGAAATAAATGCCGTGATCAACACCGTGCCGTACCCGGAGTCGGTATATTGCCAGTTCACGCCAGAAGCATTGGGGCCTGACGGTATCGCATTCCCGGTGCCATCCGATTGCGTGCCCTGCTGCCAGCTTGGCGCATAGGTTCCAGTCGCAATCGTGATGGCCCCCGTTGCCACTGCCGGCAAACCGACGAGCTTGTAATTATTCCCATTCGATCGGCACAAAGTTCCCAAGAGCGGCGCGATCCCGGAGCTTCCCAATTCTTTGACTGCCTCCCATGGCGTGATCTGCGATAGATCCTGCTGGGTCAACTTGACTTCGCCGCCAACTTGATTGGCATTGAAAATATGTGCGGTTGCCGTGAGCGTCACCGTGCCGCTCTGCGCACTCGCATAGATGAAGGTCACGCCATCCGGATTCTGCTGAAGGAACGGCCCATTGATATAGCTGGCCGGCAGAAAGGTGAAGGTTCCAGCACCCGTGCGTTTGAATTCATAGGGAGGGTAGCTTGGATGAACGATAGTCAGCGTGTCGGCGGATTGCGCATATCTCAACCCGGCCAAGGCCGATTGGCTGTATGGATTGGTCCCGGTGTTGATCAGTGCGCCCTGTGAGAACAATTGAATATTGCCGGCGCTGAATTCAATGACGTAGGTCTGCCCTACGTTGAAAGTGAACGGGATCAATACGGAACCGTCATCCGTGTTGGTCGCCGCGGCCGCACAATACTGGGTTCCTGGCCGGTTGCTCCACGAGCCTTCGGTTCGCACGAAACCATCTTTGCTGGTTCGCAATGCCGATGAATAGGCTTGCAAGTCCACGCGGCCAAACAGGAACGGCGAAACCTCGCCGTGGCTGAATGCGGCCTGAAACGGGGTAAGCAAATCCTCGAACATTCAAAGCCTCGCTGTGATACTGGGGCTTTGCGGGTATGCGTCCGGCTGTTCCTCGTTTAAGTTTTGCGCGAGCGCACGCGAGAGCGATAGCAGGGCATTTTTATCGGCGCGCTCTTTCGCCTTTTGATTGGCAGAAACCGGACCTGCTATGCGTTGCGCCAGATGCCACGCCACGCAATCAACGAATACTTCAGGGAGAATACCGAAGTTTGGCGGGTCTACCGTATACACCAGCCACGCACTGTCCTGGTCAGTGACGATATCGATCGCCTGCCCCGGCGCGTTGACGTTGGTGTAATCCAATACCTCCTTCCACGGGGGCCTGAATTGCCCGGTAATGTTTGGCTGGTATGAGGAATTGGTCCACCAGTAGGAAAGCGAGGGATATGCGCGCAATCCATAGAGTGTCGTCACTGCCTGCGCTTTGAGGCAATCGACTGGCCGGCTGTAGATGAACCGCCATCCCGGCATCAACTGCGAAGCCACGGGGATCTGCTGCTGATCCAAAAGCAAAGCGAGCGCGAGGGAGCGCGTCGCGAAACTCCAATAGCACTGCTCCAGGACGATTTTCCTGGCGCGATCCCAAAAGGTATTGCAGGCGCCCGCGGTGGCTGATTGCTCAGTCAGCGATTGAACGCGCTGCGAGCTATCCAAATAGCTCAACGCTAAGTTGTAGCAATCTAGCTGTTGGGCGCCTGCCACGGATTATCTCCCGTACAGGCTTTTGGCGTAATCCTTGTCTTTATCCTTGAGCGCCGGGGAGTCGCCAAATTCGGCGCCCATATGCGTCAATGTCAGGGAAACGCAAACACCGTCCACATCGCCGTCTGCATCGAAATCGGAGGTCGATGCGTGGCAAACCGTGCCGATGCCTTCCAGATGAAATTCCGTCCCCGCGGTCGGCATGTCTTCGATGCCCAATGCCTTCAGGTCTTCTTCATCCAAATGGATCGAGTGCCGGTAAACGATTGCCGGTGGTTCTGGCGATTCCCCCGCCATTTCCGGCTCCCGACCCAGGTGGACCATATCGGCCATTACATCATCCCGATATTGCTTTGGACGTTGTACTCCAGCCATTCCATTTCGATGATGTAACGCACCGTGCCGCCGGCACCCTGGGCTGTGGGGCCGATGGTGGCAACAATGCCTTCCGGCCCATAATAGGTGCCGAGTCCAGCGACCGGAGAATTCCCGCTCTGGAAGTTGATGGGAAACCCCACATCCGCCGAAACCGCCTGGAAAGTATCTGCCACGGTTTCCGGAAAAGCCGAGGCTGCGGCCAATGTCTGAGATCCTGAAGCAAACAGGATGGCATTCGAGTCGAGCGTCCTGGTTCCCGCAGTAGTCGCCGCGGCGGTCGCTGCGCGCATGGTGCAGGTAGGTGCGGCATCTGCAAGCGAATTCTGCATGTTGGTCGGCGCAGTCAATACAATTGCCGTGCCGCCCGTATCATCGGCCGACCAGGAGCGGGCAATATAGGCTGCGGCATTGATTTCCTGGGCCGTCGTGAACGGAGTCACGAGGTTCGCAGTCACGGACAATTTCGTGACCAAAGCGCGGATATAGTTGGCGGAAGCCCAACGCGCCGAAAAGATGGGGGCATTGGCCGCAAGGCCGGTGGTCAAGCCCGTGGGAACGGCGATCCGGTAGTGCCCTACCGGAACTCCATTCAGGAAATTTAAGACTCCCGCTCCCATTACCCGGCTCTGTGGACCCGGTTGATTGGGCCGCGCGGCATGGTCATGCGCGGCAGATTCGCCGGTTCATCGGCGCTACGGATGATGCGCTGGATGGGGACCGCCTTTTGCTCACCGGCATCGCCAAATTCCGTACCGAGCGGATAGATACCGAGTGGCGTTGTTTTCGGCACTTCGCGCATCCAGCCGCCCGAGAAGCGCTCGCCACGGAAGGGGCCGCGCTTGACATTGATGACTTCGCCATCAGGGGCAAAGTCGGCATGAACCGGATTACCGTCCCGATCGAACCAGGGTTCCGGCTCCGACCAATCGCCGGTTGGCTCACCCTTGGCATCCTTCAACTCAATCGCAGGGTGCATGCGGATCGGCATCTGCCCATCCGGCCCATTCAACAGATCGAACACCTCGCCGGCTGGGCGCTGGATGTTATCGTAAAAGCCGTCCCTCGTCGCTTGAACTCGCATCGGTCGGTTCCTCTTTTCGTTTGTCGGTCAGTGCGGGTGCCTCGATGGTCGCCTGGTCCGGGATGATTTCCATCCATGAGGGAGCATAAAGATGGCGTGGGCACCGAAATTCATCACCCGGATATCGCATCCAGTTCCAATAGCCGCGCTGTGTGGCGCGAACCATGAACCAGTCGGGAAGCTCCGCAGCCACTTCCTTTGAAGCGGCTGCGGGAACTTTTTCGCCCTTTGCGATGAACTCTGCCATTACGACAGGGTGTAGCCGGCCTGATACAGCGTGTTGTCCTGCGCGTCGCGGGTCAGGAAGGCGATGATCGAGCCGCCTGTCAGAACCGCGGTTGCGATGATGATGTTGATCCCGATGTAGCGCAGCCAGCCATTCGGGTTCAAAGTCGCCACATACGGGCCTGCCCTGGGTAGCGGCACTTTGAAGAACGAGGTCGTGCTGAATTTGCCGCCATTGTAGGCTTGGGCGCCGCCCGTGATATCGGCCATCACGGTCGGGGTAGTGAGCGCAGCGGCAGCAGAACTCACCAACTGGATATCGATGGTCGCGCCGCCACCGGAGGTGGGTGCGACAGGGAACACGATATACAGCCACGCCGGGTAGCCCATGCCGAAATCCCGGCCGGCATTCGCGATCGGCGCCTGAGTATTCTGGCCGCCCAGGGGGCCGGAATCGATCACGTTGTTGAGCGCGGTCGTCGCTATCGCAGTCGGGATCAACTGCGAGGGGACATATCCCGGAGTAATGATCGAGCTTGCGCCGGTCGTGAAGCAATTTTCGTTGTCGATGAACATGGCTGCTGGCTCCTAGGAAATCTGCGCTTCGGTATTGAGCAACTGATCCACCCGGCGGATCGGTACACCCTCAAACCCAAGCTCGAACTGGTTCAATGCAGGCTGGATGGTCACTGCCTGATTGGACCGGCTGAGGCCCTGAAGTCGCAGGAAGCTGTAGATCGTGCGATTCATGTAGAACACCGGGCGGCACCCCTTTAGGGACGGCGGCCGGTCGAGCGAGCGAGACATGGCCGCCACAAGATCGATGGTGGTCGATACACCCGCCGAGACGAGGTTCGGCACGTTGATGTTCGCGATGCGAACCCCGTAGCGCCAATCCCTCAAAGCAAGACCGGGTTCCCACACGAACCTGTCCTGGTATGCCCGCATGTAGCCGGAAGTCATGCCGACTGCGCCGCCGGCAACCTGCGTCTGCACCGTCTGAAGGCCATAGTCCTCATGCTCAAGGCCGGCCATCGTGCCCTTCGGGAAGATGCCGCAGACCGTATCCTCGCCCCAGCCCAAGAGCCAGATGGAGGTGTTGGTCGAGCCGGTGCCCGCCATCGAAATGATGTTCTGCTGATTGATCGCATTGGCGATCGCACCGTAGCGCGGCGCAAGCCCCAAGAAGGTGCCGGGATTCGCCAGCACGTTGCCGTAGAACAGCGTCGAGACGAACTGCTGGTTCATGGCCTCCAGGAAGGGCTTGGCTTCCGAGAGCCGCAGCGCTTCGACGTTGCCGTTCAAACGCCCGAGCTTTTCATCGATCACCGACCAGCCTTCGAGGATGGCGCAAGCGTCATCGATCTGACCGACCGTGGACTTCGATGACTGCACACCCGTATTCAGGAGGCGGAAAGTCACATTCGGCAGGCCGGTGCGCTGGGTCGTGCGCATGCCGGTTGGCAGGTTGCCTTCCACCCAGAGCATGTCTGAGAGGACTTCATTCTTTTCGTTCAGCAGTTCGGCAATGTCGGGAACACTGCCGTCCGGATCAAGACGCTGTGCAAAGTCAGTCAGCGTCAATACTGTGCCGCCTACAGTGGCCATGGTTCAAATCTCCTAGTTGGTGCGGGCGTTCTTCACGAGATCGCCGCCGCCATAAAGTTTCTTGGAAGAAGGTAGCTTTTCCGCTCGGCCCGATGAATCTTCGGTCTGCGGTGCTTCCTCCATGGCTGCACCGATACGATGAAACATGCGGACCAGAGTCGGGTTGTTGACCAGCCCCATTGCCGTCAAGGCATCCCGCTCTTTCTGAGTCGTGAATTGACGCAAGGCATCCGTGATGCGTCTTTCCGTTCTGACAAACTTCAATCCGCCCAATTCCGGGTCGGCTTTGACAGCAGCCAGATCGGCTTCGATCATCATCGGGATCAGCGCTTGCTGCGCCTGTTCGTAGGCTTCCGCCAGGGCTTGCGCATTTTTTGCGCTCACGCCGGCTTGCTTAAGAATCGGCGTGATGGCAGCCACAATCGCCGGGTTGACTTCTTGTTCACCGATTTTGAGCGCGTAGCTTTCAGGCACGGCGTCTGGATCGGCAACTTTATCGGCGGCGATTTTGTCCGCGGCAGCCTTGTCCGCGATTGCCTTATCGGCAACCACCTTGTCGCCGGCCTTGTCGGCAGGGACAACAACTGGTTTCTCATCGGCAACAACAGGCGCAGCAATTGCCTTGTCGGCAACCGCTTTCACGTCCACAGGAGGGGCAGGATCGACTTTCGTCGCAGGAGCAGAGGCCGGGTCCGGCGCTACCGTCTTACTTGAATTTTCAACAGGAGGTTTGGTTGGTTCGGCCATTGCGGCCAGAACAATAGTGCAATTTCTCCGAAGTGGTGCCTATAATCCGCCAAAGTCGGTAAATGTCGCCAATTCTGGAGAATAAGCCACCATGCCAACGGCGCGAATTAATCGGCAACTCGAACTGCTAACCGCAATCGAGGCGGCGAAGATTTTAGGTGTGACCACCAGCACACTCAATAATTGGACCAAAAACGGCGATGGGCCGCCACGAAGAAAAATCGGCAAACGCTATTATTATCAACGAATCACTCTGGAGAACTGGCTTGCGCAGAGCGCTCCTGTTCCTCAATCAAGGCCCAAGCATCCTCGTCCCTTTGGCGCTGTAATGCTTCCTGTTGCATGAGAATCCAAGCTTCCGGGGACGACTCAACGATTTCCGCATAGATTGCATGACCCATGGCGGCAAAGCCGCAATTCCTGCCCATGATCGCAGCGTTGGTGCTGAAGTGATCGGTGAACATCCCCGCCTTCGCCATCATCCGATACAGAAAAGTTCTCACCCGTTCGTCTTTCAAGATATCGCGCAGCGAGCGCAACTGATTGACCCGTTCGATATCAGATCGCGCCTGGTGCGCTTCCTGCGCCGTTTCTTCGTCCTTGAAATTTTCCCGATTAGGTTTTGCCACGATAACCCCAGCAGATGGTGTGGATGAATTCCTTGCAATGCGTGCATTGCACCGAACCGTCGCGATGCAGGCAGAAGTCCTGGGATTCAAATTCGCAGCGATGTACCCACACGTATTCTTTTCTGGGCGCGAACTCGATTATGTTTGACGGCTTCTCATCAGGCATTGCCTTGCGGCTGCGCGCCTAGCAAGGAATCAGCAGCGGTCCCCTGCCCAAGCGGCGTTTTTCCCAGGTTGGCAAGGGCCTGCGAACCGACTTGCGCCGTTTGTAGGGCCTGGGCCTTGGCTTTGTCTTGAGCCGCCTGCTTCGCGCGTATAGCTCGAACTTGATCCGCCTGGTCGGTTGATATGACCACTTCCGGAGGTACTGACAATCGATCGGCAACAATATCGATGGATCGGTCAAAATCGATCTTATCCAGTACGTCCGGTTTGGATGCCGCAGTGGACAGCACATAGGTTATGAGTTTTTGAATACCGTTGATTTCATCTTGCCGCTGCGCCTGCGCCAGAATTGAAATGTACTCAATGTCGGTTTCCTCGCCACGCATCGCAGGCGGCGGCGGCGGGAAAATCATCTCAACTCCCTTCGGCAATCGCTTTCCCGCAGCCATATATTGCCACGCAACGCGCGATCGGCGCATGCCAATATGCAGCACTTGATCGATTTGTTTCCCATAAAGTTCATTATTGAGCCGCGTCAGGACAGGCCCCATCTCCAAGATGCGCTCCTGGACGCGCGCCTGAATTTCGGTTGCGGTGATTCCTGATTTAAGCTCATCGCCCATCGATTTGAGCATTTGGAAAACGTCGGTGTAGAGTGAGCCGCCGATACGGCCGCGCATGTCCTTGATATCTTCCAAGGCTCCCGACGTGTCGGGTTTTACTTCGTACAGGGGCTTGACGCCGAAACTATTGGCCGCCGCGCCTTCGAGCCACGTCACATCTCCGGGGAGCATGGAGACGCGGGTTTTCTTCAAGTTGGCATCGCCAATCAGGGGCGGGTCGAGCGACTTGTCGATCGCCTGGGCTTTTCGCCGCTGCTGCACCTGGAGGCTTCGCGCATCCCCCAAGCAATCCATGGCCGGCGAATGGCCCCATGCGTCATCAGAATTCAAGTCCCAGCGCGCAACATGTTCCGGGAATATGTCATAGCCGGAAAGCTCCAGAAGCTGGAACGGATCGCCGCCACGCTCATAGAACACGCTGCGCCAGTATTTGTCTTTGGCAAACGGGGACCCCGGCAGCCGGTCACGGTTTTCCTCGATCACCTGGAAAACTTCCATGCGCCGCTCATCAGAACGGTTGAGCCACAGCGAGCGGGTCGCCGGGGAGATATTCTTCCACCCCGGAGAATTGATATTGTAGGGATCTTCCACAAATCGATGAACAATTTGGCTTGCGGTCCATTTGAATACCCGCATCCACACATTCACCCGGTAGGTCGAATCCTGGCTGATCCAATACTCGCCCCAGGTTCTGGGGACATAGTTCATCAGCGGCTGCTGTCCCCAGCGCGGATCGTAGGGAACTTCATAGCCGCCGATATTGCAGGTTCCGAAAGTCCCCAATTCCCGATAGGTCGGCTCCATGGCGTCGTAGTAATTTGATTCACCGAAGACTTTCAAAACGCCATTGGTCACGGCCTCGCACCATTCGGGGACGCCTTTTTGCTCCAACAGCGCAAGTTTTTTCGGCTTGATGCGTATCCAGGGGCGCATCGGATTGGTGACGGAGGACATGAGGCCGGCGGCGAGGGTGCGAATTCCCAGCACCGGGCAATTATCGATGATGTACTGCATTTTCTTGGTGCCGCGATTCGGATCGCCGCCATCATCGAGATAGCGTGTGCGGTAGGGAAGAAAATTGTTCTTCAGATCGAGAATGTGCGGGCGCCACGATTCGCGCTCGATATCGAGTTGCGTGCGCAGCATGTCATAGCGGGTCTTCGGCGGCGGTGCGGAGCGCGGTCCTCCGCGTTGCCGATAGAGGGTGCTGCCGCGAGCGGAATTAGTAACCGAGCCAGGATCGACGCCCAGAAGCTCGCCAGCGCTCGGTGCATTCAGCGGATTGAGATCCTGACCGCTGCTCATTGGCCCAGCAGCGTCTTGCCGCCCATGTTCGCCGGATTCAGCATTTGCCCTGAGCCGCCGCCGGGAGTGCCGATGGTTGATTGCAGGCCGCCGGCAATGGATTCGCGGCGCATTGCCGCCTCATTGGCGTTTTGCACCGACTGATCAACCTGATCGGCCGGCATTTGCGGTGATGGCGGGATCACCGGCCGGCGTCCTCCCATCAAGCGGCTGGCGAGAAAGGAGGTGCCTAAGCCAATGCCGGCGCCCCCCAAGAGGGAACCTGCGGCTCCGCTTGCCAGCGCGCCGCCATAGGCCCCAGTGGCTCCCGCGGCGGCGACCCCGGAGAAGTCCGCACCAAACAACGCTGCTGATCCCGCGGTAAAACCCATCAGATCCTCTTGGCTCGAATGATATCGGCAATCTGGTAATCCATGCGCTCCAGCAGATGATCGAGCGGCGTATCGTATTTGGCGTGCCACAACATCAACTGCGCTCCCGCCTCTTTCGCCATTTTGACCGTCGCATTGATCAAATTTAAGCCGATGCGCGAGTTTCGCATTTCGGGAACCAAATACAGCACATCGTTCTGGCAGTAGATCAAATCGGCGTAATGTAAATGAGAAAGGAAAAAATTGGCTGAATAGCCGATGGTTTCTTCGCCCCGGAAAGCGATCAGCGAGAACAACCGGCCCTTGGCCTCCAGTTCACGGTAGCGTTCAAGATCGGGCTTGAGGATCGATAAATCCTTGAAAACCGCCACCTCGTCGCGATGCCTCGCAAGCAGCGGTTCGGCAAGCGCGTAGCCTACATCGAAGGTGACAGCCCGGATTCCAACCGTGTCGGACACTAGCGTTCGCTGTGCATGACCCCATCTGAGGGGAAGTCGTTCAGCGGCCCTTCGCTGTAATGGACCACGGCATCCGCTTTGTCCTTGATGGAAATATCCGGTCGTTCGGCATGCTCCGGCACTGGGGAATCACGCCCCGGCGCGTGCTGCTTGATGGTATCGGAGGCCAGCACTCCAGACTCATTCCCTTCATGCTTGTTGAATGGATTCATTCCATTAGGCTCGACATGTCGCTTCTGGATCAATTGCTCTTTTTTGGACGAGAGCGGTGCGCCCTTGGCCGGCCCTGGAACCGTGTCCCCACCCAGGTTCCCGATATGCTGTGAAAAGCCCTGGTTGCCGTTCGGATAGACCTTGTGACGAACATGGGAATGCTCGACGCCGTTGGGGCCGTCCAATCCGTTCATTGAATGCTTTTTGCTCATGTGAGTCTGGTTTCCTATGTGGTAGCGGGTTGCCGAGTTGAACGGCCTTTCGAGTTTATGAGGCTCGCGTGACTCCGGTTCACTTACCCGCTTTACCGTACAACTTTTTGGCGCGAGACGCATCTTTTTCGCCCCGCCGCCGTCCGCCATGATTCCACTTGCGGGCATTGGCGGCAAACACGGCGCGTTTGCGCTCTGCCGGGTCTTTGGATTTCTCGCCTTTCTTGATATCTGCGGAGGTGATTTTCTCGCCCGGTTTCTTGCCCACATCCTTGTGGAACAGCCCCTTGTGGCTCGGCTTGATATCGATAGCCATGCTCATGCCCTCTGCAAAGGATCGTAATCGGTCTTGGCGTGACTATAATCTCCCGCGCCCCCGATTCCCGCAAGTGGGTCGCTGTCCCTGGGTGCCACGGGGAAAGCGAAGGTGCAGGCGAGGGCATCGGAATGGTCGGGGGAGTGGCCGAGCTTGGCCTTGATGAAATCCTTGTCTTCGATCAGGATTTTATCGCCGCGGAAGGTGTATTCGGTGACGGTGAGTTCGGCCTGGACTTCCTGCGCCCACTGCCCCGGCGCGATGGCGCCGCCGTTTTTAATCCATTCGCAGAGTTTCCAGAGAATTTCCGAGCGCTTGTTGTAGAACTTGGGCTCGATTGGCTTCCCAGCAAATTGCACTCGAATTGCGGAGATTCCGATGCGTGCAAGCGAATCAACCACGCCATCCCCAAATCCGCCGGTTGCGTCCACCATAACGGCATCTGCTTTCCATTCCTCCATGAGAACCGCGATTCTTCCCGCCACATCGTCCGGGTGAGCGTTGCGCATCATCACCGGCTCAAAAGCGGCAAGGCCCTGCCGTGGCCATATTACCGTGGCATCGTCCCCGTAGCGCGCCACATCGACGCCAATGACCTTGGCGGCCCGGTTGAACGAGGATAGTACCAAGTGCCGGCCGATCGCCGCCGACACCTCATCGGGGCCAATGAGCGCGTTGAAACTCGCGGGCGGGAACTTGCCCATGATGTTGACCAGCACCCAGGGGTGTTCCCGGCCATGGGTACGAATTTGTTCCTGGCACCACGTTAGAGACAGCCGAGGCGTGCGCAGAGGATCATCAGGATCGCCCGTGATCTCAACCACCTTCCACAGCGCGCGTTCCGAGGTCGCCGCGCGATACAGAGGTCCCTTGAGGGCAGTCGGATTACCAGCCTGCACGATATGGGCGCGCTTGCCATCGCCGGGGACGGCATTAGCGAGCACGCCTTCGGCAGCGACCATGATGCCATCGGGCATTCCGCCACTTTCATCAAGAATGACCATGACGTTGTTGGCGTGCAGTCCCTGGATGGTTTGCGCAACAGCGGCGTCGTCTGCGGTCTTCGACCACGTGCGCATTTCGCAGTACCAAGTACGCTCATAATCGCGGTTCAACTCAGGTTCAAGGTCGGTGATCGACGGCACGTAAATGCGTGTTGCCGTCATCACGTAAGTCTGCTTGATCCACACCGATTTGTCGCGCCACAGGGCAAGCTCTTTCCACAGGTTGTTTCGGGCGTTTGCCCCGGAATTCGAGATTGCCGCGATATTGGCGTTCTCAAAGAGCATGAACCACCAGATGATCCAGGCGAGGACACAGGTTTTTCCGGGGCCTTTGCAGGCTTGCATGGCAACACGCCGATCGCCATCTCTGACCCAGTTGAGCACCATGGCCTGCCAGGGATCGGGTTCTACCCCAAAATTATCGCGAACGAACTGAACCGGCTCTTTTTGCCATAACTGGAAGCGAGCGATGGCTTCAGCTTCATCGGCTTGTTCAACTTCCATTGCCAAGGAGCGGCGCCTTTTCTTGTTCGATGGTCGCCGGCACCGTCACCTTGGCGCCGGCCTGCACGATCAACTGCACGATCGAGCGCGGCCCTGCCTGCGGTGCGGCGCGCTCGAATAGCTTCTGGTAGTCACCGAGCATTTTGAGGGCTTCTTTTTTCAGCCCCCAGGTCGGCTTGCCTTCGAGCATGTCAGGCGGCATAAAAGCGAGAAATGCGGTTTCCTTCAGCACTTGGGTGACGGAGATTTTCGCCTCATCCCAGGAACGAGAAAGCAATTCATACAAAGCAGCGCGCACCACAGGGCGTTGCATAATTCGGTGGGCGCGCACTCGCGCCCTGCCGCCAGCACCGCGATAACCCGCAATGCGTATAGATTCTTCGTCTGTCTTGCCTTCCGCTTTAGACTGCACAAAGCGAAGTTCCTGCGGAGTAAGGTAATAGAACGCGCTTTTGGTTTGTTCTTCGCGTTTCTCTTGATCTTGGGCGGCCTTGCGTTCCTGCCGCTCCATCTTTTTCGCGGCGGCATCGATGGCGCGCTGTGCGAAAGTCTTGGGCGGCCTGCCAAGGCGCTTCTTGCCGGTTGCCGGGTCAATTCTCGTTTCGTCGTCCACGGGGGATATCCTTCGCCGGCACCACTGCCTGCGAATATTTATTGACGCGCTCGACGGTATTGGCAACGCCGGCATCCATATAGTCCTGGCGCCCTTCCTGGGTGATCAGGCCAAGCTCGATCAACAGTCCCCACAGCGCATTCAATTCCGCGGACAGGCCAAGAACAGACACTTGCAGCGCGTTCGCTTCAATCGGCCCGGAGCGATCGATCATCAGCATCACGCAGCGTCCCAGGTGGTGCATGCGATTCGCGACCCGATCCGTCAATTCCCGGTCGGTGGCTTTTTGCGGCGGCACTTTCCCCGGCATCTTCTTGAGCCACCAGCGGGCGACAACGCGCTCCATCATGTCTTCGAGAACATCGGCATCGAGTTGCCCATCGCGAAACAGGGCAAGCTTCGCTTCAGCCACTTCGTACTCCAGTTGCGCGGCAAGAATCTCGGCAGCGGTGCTCATAAGTCTCTCCTGGGTAGGTATTTACGATCCATCTGCGCGCGGGCTTGATTGGCGCTCTTACGCGCACCGCCTGCCTTGTAGCCAGCAGCCAGAAGATCAAGTTCAGCGAGCGAGTTCTGAAATTCTTTCGGCCGCAGCTTGCAGGGAAGATTCCAGCGATCGGAGCGGCGGCTCACTTGCGTTTACGAATCACGCCGTTCGCCTCTTTGATCGCTTCGGCATCCGACAACCCGCGCTCGCGTGCGGAATTGGCGATATCTCGCCACTGCCGTTGCTTCTTCGGTGAATTGGCCTTCTTGGTCTTCGAGTGAGCGTCGCTAGGTTTCCACGGCATGTCAGTTAACTCCCACGATTTTCGACTTCTCCGGCTCTGAGTGCTTGGCCCGAAGCTCGTAGATCCTGATCCCCGGCTCCGGGGTCTCCACATGGACCTCGAATTCCCCCAACTCGTTCAACTCCTTCTGGGTCAGAACGAGCCGGTTGGTGCCGCGCTGGCGCATCTGCAAAGCCGCCAGGGTCCGAATCTCCCCGCGGACAGCCTCCAGCAACAGCTTCATCCGGTCCCGCTCTGCCCTCGCGTCCATCGTCTCCACAGCCGCCTGCATCAGCGCCTGATCCTTCGGCAACTGGAAAATCTTGGTCCCCAAGACGGCCTCGATCTCAGCACGGAACTTAGCGGTTTGCATCAATCCCCCAGGAAGTGCCCTGTTTGAATTATTAGCACGGTTTTTGTAACAAGCAAATGAAATCGCAAATCGACCAGCCAAGGCCCCGAATGATCGGAAAACACGGGAAAACACTTTTGGTGATTGGCGGGAATTAGCGGAAAAAAATATGGGAAATAGGAGGGACGTGGGGATTGATCTGTGGGAAAAGGGGTGAAGGGGGCGCGCGCCAAAGCATGCTTACCGGGGCCGCCGGCTCGATCGCTGGATGGTCTGATTAGGATGGTTCGGCGTGGGAAAGCATGCTTACGGAAGCGAGTCGAAGGTACGCGAAGTGCGCATAATAAACATTATGTCAAACGCTCATTCGTTATCAATCAACGACTTGGCTTAATATTTAGCAAGACATGTGGTTTTAATCGTGCTAACGTTCCACGTGGAGCAATCAAATCGATTGTGCAGCGCAGGTGGTTGTTGCGCGCACTTGGCCGCGTAAATGGAGGTTCACCGCATGCCCGACGCAAACTCAATCGCCAATGAACTCTTATCGCGCCGCATTGATCTCATTCCATCGCGCAAAGCCAGAAACGCTTTGAAATTCATCAATGAAGGCGCTCCCCACTCAAAAAGATGCAGTCGATGCAAGGAGATTAAACCGCTGGATCAATTCAGTGTTCATGCGAAGTGTCGGTTAGGACACAATGCGCGATGCAAGGGGTGTATTAGGCGATCAGGGATAGAGTACACGCGGCGGCTGAGGGAAGGCGCGGCGGGACGAATGCGGCCTGATCGATGTGATTCGTGTGGTGAGCCGAACTGCGCGCGCCGCTCGCTCCATTACGATCATAACCACGTAACCGGGTTGTTTCGCGGTTGGCTCTGTCACCGATGCAACACTGCGCTTGGGCAAATGGATGATTCGGTGGCGAAGCTGCAAAGCCTTATAAAATACCTACAACGTGGTGGCGGGCCGGGACGCAAGCGACGATTGCCATTCACAACGATCCCCTAACCATTCGCTCTGAACTTAGCTTCTGCTGCGCTCATAGCGTGCAGGGATACTTCTGGGACTGGATCGGTTGTAGGTGGCTGGAAGCCCATAGTGAATGTGCCGTTAGGTGTTTGAATTCCAGCCATTCCGCGATGATCGGGAGGGCGCTTGACTGCCTTGAGGTGTGAGTACAGTTCGCCAGGTGCGAACGGTGATTCGGCCTCGATGCTGGGTGGTGCCGATCCGTTGTGTTCACAGAACGCGAGCCATCCCTCATCGAAACTAGGCCATTCCTCAGCCACGTAGGCAGCGATGAATGTTTCCCACGATTTGGACGGATTCAGGCCATAGCGCATAGCGATGTGAATGCGCTCGACGGTGAGTTTCGGTGTCTCTATGGCCGTGGGCGCTGATTTCTGGAGAATCGGCTTTTTGGCTTCAATAGGCGCCGGCCGCGGCACTTTTGAGGATTTGCGCACATCCTCGGGTGGTGTGCCGATGTAGGAATACTCAAGCTTGCGTTGAATTCCGAGCTTCTTGAGAATACCGGGGCCTGCCTTGCGGGTGCCATGCAACAGCATGTGCAGGGTATTTTTGGCGATTCCTAGCTCTTTGGCTAAGTCCACCTGGGTCAATCCGTGGCTCAAGCGGCGAACGATCTCCAGTTGCACCATGTTTTTCGCCATCAGTCGTCCTCGTCATCATCCAGGAAGGGCGCGCACTTCTCGATGCCCCACCAGCCAAGGCCGATCACAAGGGACGCGAGCATGACGTACCAGAAGACCATGCGCCGATTCTACCTGAATGTGTTGATGAGTTTCCAGCCTCGATAATCCCACACACCTTCATCTTCGTTGAGCTTGGCGAACTTGGCCAGATGCTGAGGCGGGATGCAGACCTGAACGCGCTTTTCCCGATCCGGTTTATGAATCTCGTACCAGTCAAGAAGCGCCGTGACGATCTGCAAATGCGTCCTCGGTTTGGCTCTGATCTTAGTCTTGTCTTCCAGCATCGATAACCCCTAGCCCAGTGGTGAAAGACGCACGGACCCCCTTCGGGATCGTATGTCTAGCCCATATGGAGCCAAGCCGCTGCATGCTTCATTCGGCATCGCTGCCGCCCCTTGTCGCGCTCCCATGCTATACGCTGCGCGCCGGATGTTCAGGGCCTCTGGTTCCGGTTTAAGCCACTGCCGCCCAGCTTTAGCCGCCAGCAGTAGCCGAGTTGTGTGGGAGGTCGGTGGTGGACTATGATTCGCGCTAGGCGACAAGCCCGGTTCACTTCGCTGCCCTCACAGCACTGAATCGACCCCGCCAGGTGGTTTCGCCTGAGCGGGGTTTTTACGTTGTACACCCCCAGATCCCCATAATGCAATAGTCGTTTTTTGACAATAGTGGCGCATTTGAATAGGGTGACGGCACTGCGGAGCCACACCCCTTTGCGTCACTGGCCCCACGCGGCGCCGGCCGGTCATGCAGCCGAGTCCGGTGCCGCCCTCCCTTCGCAGCGCGGGCGCTCCCGCACATCACAGCCATCGAGCAGCCGATAGATCGTCAACGGGAACCGATCTCCCTGGTTGATGCGCTTGCGAATGACCCCACAATAAATACAGCGCGCATGCTGCGTATCACGATCGTGGGCCGTGATGCGCCAGAAATGCCGGTCAGAAGGATTCACAGTAATTGGCACTGCCGGCAGCGTAAAGCACGCGCGATCTTTGCCACCGTATGCGGAAACGCCCTGGTAATGCCGTTTTCCCACTGGCTGACGTTTGATTGATTGGTTTTGAGAATCTTGGCGAGCGCGCGTTGCGAGAGATTCTTGGCTTTGCGCGCCTTTGCCAGTCCTTTCAATATTTTCATTCGATGGCCCCTTGCAATCATGGTGAATAGCCATCATACTACCAACTCGATAGATTTTCATCAACTGACATAGGGCTAAAGAACCATGCCACGAAAACACTTCAAGGCGCTTTCAGCAGCAATGCTTGCCTGCAAGCCGGTGGACATTTACACCAATACCCAGGCGCGAGAGGCTTGGTAAAAAACAGTCGAAGCGATAGCGGCGGTTTGCCGGGAATCCAACGCTCAATTCGATCATTCAAAGTTTTGCGATGCGTGCGGAGTCCCGGACTAATGAGCCGCGCCTATAAGCTCGCCTGCGGCTGCCTGGTCGATGCCGAGACGGATCGACTCAAGCAGTTTTGTTCCGGCTGCGGGACCGAGTATCAAGCTCGCCACGCGCAAGCACAGATCGATCACCAGAATTCAACTTCATGCGCCGGACTGGAGGCCCCGGCGCATCTGGTTGGAGACTCCAACACGGCCGCCGGGACCGACTCCCTGCAAGAAAATGGAGAATTGTTCCTATGAAAACTGGAAAAAGCCTGACCGAACTCGCTCAAGAGATTGAGCGGCGGGCAGCGGCTAAACAGGATTTCATCGCGCCTGTCGGCAAGATGGAAATGGTGGTCTACGACGCCAAGCCTGCGATTGCCCTGCAAAATGGAGACGTGAAGACCTTTGGTGTCAACACGGTTGCCCACAACCAGATCGCGGAGTATGCCGGCATTCCCGCCGCCTACTACAAGCGGATGGTTGCGGAAGACCCTGAACTGTTGGCAACGAACGTCAATCGCTGGCTGCACGACGAAGCGAAAACCGGGGACAAGCGGATGGTCCGTACCCTGGACGGTTCTGTGCGAGCGTTGCTGTCGAACAAATATCGTACCCTGGAGAACGAAGACCTTGCCGAAGTGGTCATCCCCACACTTTTGGACAAGGATTTTATGATCCTGTCGTGCGAGATCACTGAAACCCGGATGTACATCAAGGCGGTTTCGCGAGAAATCGAGCGCAACATCCCCACGGGACACCGGATGGGTGATGGCACGCATACGATTTTCGATTGTGTGGCCCCGGCGATCACTATCTCTAATTCAGAGGTGGGATTTGGCGCACTCTCGATCGAGTCCGGCATCTGGACCAAGGCATGCACCAACCTCGCGAGCTTTGGCGCCAAAATGCGCAAGTACCACACGGGCGCACGGGCGGAACTCTCGGATGATGTGTATGCGCTTCTGACCGACAACACCAAGAAATTGACCGACGCGGCCGTGTATGGCCAGGTGCGGGACATTCTTGGGGCCGCGGTCAACCCGGCTCAGTTCGATGCCACCGTCGAAAAACTGAGCGATGCCGCCAAGGATCGGCTTGGGGACGATGTGGTGGAGGTGGTTGAGCGCACCGCCAAGCGTTTCTCGCTGGGTGAGGGTGAGCGCAAGGGCATCCTCGCGCGCTTGATCGAAGGCGGCGATCTATCCCGCTACGGGCTGCATTCTGCCGTTACGCGGCATTCTGCTGACGTGGAGGAATACGACCGCGCGACCGAGCTTGAGCGCATCGGCGGCCAGATCATCGACCTGCCGCGCTCTCAGTGGAGCGAAGTGCTAAAGGCAGCCTAAGAGCCTCAGCCGTAGCCCTGGAGCAATCCAGGGCTATTACGGACGCTCTGTAGAGATTTTATGACGCGACGCGATTACGAATTACTCGGGGATGCCCTTCGCGGCTCCCTGATTCTGGCCGGCGGTCGGCATGCGCCCTACTTTGTCGCGCAGCATGCCCTGTGCTGCGAGCGAGTCGCGGAGGCAATTTTCAATCTCAATCCCAGCTTCGATAAGGAGCGATTTATCAAAGACTGCAAGCCCGTGGAGGGTGCACAATGAAAACCAAGATTTGCGCCATGCCGAACTGTATTAATGAATTGACGGAGAACGCGCGCTCTACTTTTTGCGTCAACTGCCGCGCCTCCTGCGGGCGCTGGAGCCGGCGCCGGCCGGCTGAAATCCTGGAGCGGCGCCCCAAGCTGCACCTCTATGATGCGCGCATGGAAGAACTGCCGGGGCAGTCAGCCTTCGTCATGGTCAAGTGTAAATGACGCGCAAAACCTATTCACCGCAGTTCAAGGCGGATGCGATCAAGCGGCTGGCCAAGGAATCGGCCGCGGCAATCGCTGCTGATCTCGGGGTAGCGCATTCCATGATTCACGCATGGCGCAAGAAGCAGACTTCCAGCAAAAAGAACAAACCGCCGCCGAAACCAGCCACCAAAAGCAATTCGGTGCGCGATGCCATTGGTTTTCTACGCCATGCGCGGAAAATCGGCCGGGTGGAAGACACTGTGTATCTGCTTTCCATGCTGGCGTTGGCCACGCTGGAGGGCAAACTGTAGTCCACACAGTTTTGTGGGCAATTTGAATGGAGGTAATAGCAATGTGTGAAGATGGGAAATCGTGTGTAACCAATGTCATTTCCGTGCCTATCGAGCAGGAAACGGCTAGCGTAATCCTAAAGTCGATGGAACTCGCCACGGAAGTTGTCAACAAAATGTTGGCCGGTGAGATCGAGTCGGCCGACAAGGAACTCGCCCAGTCTGTTCTGAAATCAATCGAGAAAGCGCAGAGGCGCTTCCAATTGGGCCTTGCGGCTGGCGCGGTGGGCGAGTTGCTGAGGGGTTTCAAAAGCGAGAAACCGGCAGCCGAGCAGCCGGCGACAACTCACTGATCGGAAAGAGCCAGCGTAGCATCCTGGCTCTTTTTTTATGGCCATCGATTTTTTCTTATTGTTCCTTGCCATATTAGCGGCTATGCTTGGCATTGCTCATTGGTACCAGCGGTGGCGCGACCGACGATCGCGATTTATCTCCTACCGGGATATCAAAAGTCACCGGATCACGCCGCAGTTCAACCTTGCAGACTACAAGCCAAAGGATCAACAATGCTCATTGATATCTCGAATAAAACGTATGCGGCTGCGGTGGCAGCGATCGATGAATGCGTCAGCAAGACGCCGAAAGAGAGCGATATAAACAAAAAAATGGGGATCGCGCTTCGGGAACTGCGCTCCGCGTATCACGATGCGTTGATCGCTGATGTGCGCCAAGCGCCGGTTGAGGCCACGAAATGATCGATCCTTTCAAACCCGGCGACATGGTATTTACCGGGCTGCCAGAGAGCGCCATCGTCAAGCGTGCGCCAATCACCGATTCCGCTGCCATCATGGCGATCATCGAGCGCGCCATGGAGACGGATTTCGATCTTAACCGGATCGAAAAGCTGCTGGAACTGAAAGAGCGCTGGGATGCCAATGAGGCGCGCAAGGCGTTTACCGTGGCCATGGCGGCATTCAAGGCTGATCCGCCCAAGATATTCAAAGACACGCATGTACGGTTCAAAACCCAGAAAGGGGAAACCGAATACACCCATGCCAGCCATGCAGAGGTGGTCGAGAAAATTGCCGCCGGCTTAGGCAAGCATGGCTTATCTCACCGCTGGGACGTAAGCCAGGAGCAGAACCGGATTACCGTCACCTGCATCGTTACCCATGCGCTGGGACATTCTGAGCGTATCGTTTTATCGGCGCCGCCGGACGATTCGGGGACCAAGAATGTCATTCAGGCTATCGGCAGCACTATCCATTACCTGGAGCGGTACACAATCTTGTCCATCACCGGATTGACGAGCGCCGATCTTCCTGATGCTGACAACCGCAAAGACGAAGCACCGCCGCTCGCTGATGATGTGCGGATTGCCCTGGAGGATGCCGCCAACGAGGGCAGTGATGCCCTGGCGCTCTGTTTTAAAGGGCTTGCCGAGGAAACCCGCGGCAGGATTGTCGCGGATTACCGCAACTGGTGGACGGACCTGAAAGGCAGCGCGGCGGCCGTGAAGCCGCAGGAATAATGTGAACTTCACTGTTATCGACGCCGAGCAGCGAAGTCCGGAGTGGTATCTGGCGCGCTGCGGCCGGCTCACGGGATCGAAGGCAGATATCTTGCTGGCCAAGGGCAAGAAAGGCGAGGAATCGATCCAGCGCCGCGATCTGCGGCTGCAAATCGCCTGCGAACGAATCACCGGAGTTCCCGATGAGGAAGGGTTTTTCGGTAAAGACATGCAGCGCGGCCTCGAAATGGAACCGCTGGCCTTTGCTGCCTACGAAGTTGCAACCGGGGAAATGTGCCGCAAGACCGGCTTTTTGCAGCACAACACACTGATGGCAGGATGCTCCCTGGATGCCGACATTGGAAATTTCAGCGGCATCGTTGAATTCAAGTGTCCGAAGACCTATACACACCTGATGTACCTGCGCGAACCACAAACTCTGCTCGCTGAATATCTGGCGCAGGTTCGCCACAACCTTTGGATCAGCGGCGCCACCTTCTGCGATCTGGTGAGCTTCGATAACCGGCTGCCGGCGAGACTGCAATTGCTGCGCCTGCGCGTTGAGTGCTACAACGCGGGCATCCCGGATTATGAAATGCTGGCGGTGCAATTCCTGAACGAAGTCGAAAACGAAGTTGCCAAAATAGAGGGGATGACTCATGCCAGAATTTGACAATGATCTGCGCGGTGTTTTGTTCAAAAACACGGACAAGGTGGCAGACAACCATCCCGACTACCGCGGGCAGGCCGAAATCGATCGCGTTCAATATTGGGTGGATGCGTGGATCAAGACCAGCGGTGCCAAGAGCAAAACCCCTGGAGCAAAATTCCTGTCGCTTTCGTTCAAGCCGAAACGCGCAAGCGAGCATCGTGGGGGTGCCGCTAATCCGGCACCGCAGCAATCGACCCAAAACTTCGATGACGACGAGATCCCATTTTGACGGCCAAATCGAATGGCTAGATTTTTGCTCAGGCGCACATTAAGCGGCTGGATTGAAGCCGATGACGCGAGTCGCGCAGCGGCACGCAAGTTCAATGTGGGAGATACTTATAAGGCAGATATCGTCAAGCCGCGGTCCCTGAAAGCACTCAATCGATATTGGGCGCTGGTGGACATTATTCTGGACAATACCGATATGTTCAAAGCCAAGGAACAAGTGAGCGATTACCTTAAATTAGCCTCCGGTCATTGTTCGCCATTCATGCAGCGCTCTACCGGGGAAGTCTATTTGCTTCCTAATTCAATAAACTTCGACTCGCTAGGAGAGGATGAATTCCAGGAAGTGTGGTCGCGAATCATCGATGTAGTTTGCAAGGATATTTTACCAGGAGTGACAGAAGATGAAATCAATGTGGAAATTCAAAAACTATGTGGGCTGGCGCGATGAGTGAGCAACTTCATTTGTTGCAGGAAGGAGAGCGCCGACGCGACGAAGGAATGCAACGCGCCACAGGGCACGCCGATCGGCAAATCCCGAAGTGGTCAGAACGCGCCTATTCTCTGTTGCGCAGCTTCGCCTTTCTGAATCCTGATCGCATCTTCAAAACTGAAGATGTGCGCAAATGGGCGACCCCGGCGTTTATCGAAGAACCGCCAGATAGGCGCGCATGGGGAAGTGTGCTGCGTAGGGCTTCGCTCGCTGGCGTGATCCGGCATGCGGGGTATGGCTGCCATCAAGACCCTTCTAGGCATCGGGGGCTTTCAACTCTTTGGCGTGTCGCGTGAGCAAACTCCGTGATGCGGCCCGCGGGCAGGATTGTATGATTCGCGTCCCTGGAATATGTAATTTCAGGCAGGAGACGACGGTACTCGCGCACTATAGGCTGTCGGGAGTTTGTGGCATGGGAATGAAACCCATCGACCTGATCGGTTCCTGGGCCTGCTCAAGCTGCCATGATGCTATAGATCGGCGCAGCAAGACGGCTTTTACGCCACACCAATTGGATCTGATGCACTTAGAGGGAATGGTCAGAACAATAGCCGCACTACACAAGCGCGGTTTACTTTAGGAATTCTCCAACTACTGGGAACGATCATGACCGAGACTACCTGGCTCACCGACTCGAACGGCAATCGCTGCTCGGTCGAATACTTCGGCTCGACGGAAGCGGCGCAGGCTGCGCTCGATAGCTTGAAGGACTGCGAAAATTGCACTAACTGCTCGGACTGCTCGCGCTGCTCGGGCTGCTCGGGCTGCTCGTACTGCTCGGACTGCTCGCGCTGCTCGGGCTGCTCGTACTGCTCGCGCTGCTCGGGCTGCTCGGGCTGCTCGGGCTGCTCGGACTGCTCGCGCTGCTCGGGCTGCTCGTACTGCTCGCGCTGCTCGGGCTGCTCGGGCTGCTCGGGCTGCTCGTACTGCTCGCGCTGCTCGGGCTGCTT